>Ga0114919_10000259_pt1 | contig 38700 bp, 45 predicted proteins | sample BlataG_FD_88682 | JGI IMG/M metagenome (GOLD analysis project Ga0114919, IMG submission 88682) | Deep subsurface microbial communities from Black Sea to uncover new lineages of life (NeLLi) - Black_00105 metaG | ecosystem: Environmental > Aquatic > Marine > Oceanic > Sediment | place: Atlantic... | reverse complement strand
GTCATCCCTGGAGAAGATACAGCATCCAATCTCAACGCACCAGTCAAGCATTGCCTGTATGAGGTCAACAGAGGTCATTTCTAATGAGTCAAAGGGGAGGACATTTCTAACGAGTGTTGACATGGGTAAGAGTCAAAATTGAACTTGTAGCCATTTTCTGTTATCCTATTGGCAGCATGGCGAGATATATTCTGCCTATTGAGATTCAACCTCTGGAGGAGGGTGGCTATCTGGCTATTTGTCCCGTTATTCAAGGTTGCCATGCTGAGGGGCAAACTATAAGCGAAGCGCTGGATAACGTTGAGGACGTGGCCAGGATTCTGCTGGAGCTCCGTATGGAAGATGGCTTGCCCCTTCCTGAAGGACTTCGCCAGCCTGAACCAGATACTGTGCTTCATGGCGAGCTCCTCCTTACAGTGAGTGTCCCATGACCTATGGGGAACTCACCCAAAAGCTGAGGCGATTGGGGTGCGAGTTCCGGCGACAGGCAAAGGGCGGGCATGAAGTCTGGTGGTGTCCCCAGCGAAATCGATATACCACTATTTCTTACCACGGAAGCAAAGACATCTCTAAGGGAACTTTGGCAGCTATCCTGCGTGACCTTGGTTTGAGCCAAGAAGATTTGGATAAGGTATAAGGGGTGAGAGTTACTCTTCTGCACAGAGTCAAAGCCTCGCACTACTTTGTTTTTACCCCTAGGCATTAATCACTCCTTCAAGCTATATCGGTTTCCTTCGTGCGGCGCAGCAAGGAACGAACCCTGGCAAGCAATTCCCTCAAGTTCAAGGGAGAGGTCAAATAAGCATCGGCGCCCATTTCCAGAAGGCAAATTCCCCCCACCTCTTCCTGATCCTGCCCCAGGATAATGATCGGGGCCTGACATAACTCTCGGATACGGACACACAGCTCATCTCCATTAAGTCCGTGGCTGTTCTCAGCCATGACTATAAGGTCAGGAAATTTTCCGTGTATCTGAGCCAAAGCTTGCTGACCCTCCGTAGTGCTTACGACTTGAAAACCTGAGTGCTGCAGCACGAAAGTCAAGTCGTCGCTCACCCGCGGGTCAGAATTAATCAGTAGGATTTTCTGCATTTCGAGACTAGCCCTGGATTACAGTATAGTTGCCAAGGAGAAAGAACTCAGTGCCCGTTGGGGGGAAAAAGGTCTCTATTCGGTGGAAAAAGGTCTCTATTCGGTGGAATCAGAGGACCCAATGAGGATGTAGCCCACACCTCTTTCGGTGACGATCATTTCGGGGTCACTAGGGTCTTCTTCAACTTTGCAGCGCAGGCGGTGGATATACTTCTTGAGAAACTCAGGGTCAGCTCCATAATTTGGTCCCCAGACACTGTGGAGTAAGTTGGCATGGCTGACTACGCTTCCCTCATTTCTGACTAGCTGGCAGAGAATTTCATACTCGATAGGGGTCAGCTTCACCGACCTTCCCAAGACGCTTACCTTACGAGTGGCATAGTCTATCCTCAGTCTGCCATTGAGGCAGGCGCAGACACGGCTACTATTGCTGTAAGGGGCGCAGCGGCGAAGAATAGCATTGACCTTGGCGATAAATTCCATAGGCACAGAAGACGGAGAAATCCACTCATCCACGCCCATTTCCAGAGCCCTTACCTTATCCGTGACATCATCCCTCTGGCTAAGAACAACGAGGGGCACATCGGAAAAGCCGCGAATCTGGCTTATGAGGTCGAAGCCGTCCACGGCTGCTGAATCCAGATCAAGCATGACCAGATCTGGTTTTTCCCGATGTATTAGGTCGATGCTTACCCTTGCTTCACCGGCGTGGAGCAAGCTTAACTGTGGCCATCTCACCTTCAGGACAACAGAAATAGTCTGTGCTAGCTCCTCGGAGTCAGCCACTACCAGAACTCTCATCTCACCCCCAACACAAAAAACCCGACCTTTCAGGTCGGTTTCGCTATTGGCTCCACGGAACCCAAGCGCCCAACTACAGGCTCCGTTTCCTCGCCCCCCCGCGCACTCGCTTAGAACTTTCGCGCTATTACTATATTACCATGTGACAATTTAAGTCAATAGCATTATCTTACCTTTACCTCCAACAACGAACATTTCAGAAGAAATGCACACATATCTCTAAGACCCACTGCTCCCCACAGATGAGGCTCACTTCGAGATTACTGTGCTTGACAAAAGCATATCCCAACGGGTTGAGAGGTACTATATGCAGGCTGTGGAGTATGAAAAACACGTTTTCCAGATTCGCATCCAGATTTGAGGTATCACAATCAGCAAAGATCAAATGGTGGATAACGCTCTCATTGGGCGCTTCAGCAGTATGTGCCTTCACATATTGCCATCACCGCTCTGCCTTGCACGGATAGGAGAAGCTATTCCTCGTCACTAATTTGTCTCCGTTGTTGACATCGGATGGTGTGGTTCTGTAGAATCCACCCATGGCCACACCAAGCCCCATAGTTTCATTCCTAGATGAAGTGATGAGACGTCGAAAACGTTTGCCGAGCCAACTGGCGGGCGACCTAGGTATTAGCCATACCACTGTTGGTCGCTGGCTTTCCGGGACAGACATTCCTGGTATCCCATCCTGCCAAAAGCTGGCTGAATATAGTGGCGTGCCGCTAGAGCAGGTTCTCTACGTTGCTGGTCACTTGCTTGAGGCAAAGACCACCAAATCAGCAGAGTGGCCTGAGTTTCGTGAATACGCCACCACCAAGTATCCAAACGAACTGGATGACGATCTGATCACCATGATTGAAGACCTCATTGAGCGGCGGAGGGCAAGGCAGCGTGAGGCGAAAAGCTCCTGAATGGGAGTGTGAGCTGTGGTCGTATCTAAGTGAGTGCGACGGCTGCACCTGCCCTGTTTATGATCAATGTCCGATAAGACTGAGGGGTGGCTGGTGTATTAGTGATCACCAAGAACACATCGCGCGATTACTTGATAGTACTCGGTTTGATCCCCATGACTATGATTTTCTCGACCAGATAACGCCAGGCAGAATCTTTCGCCTAATAGAACGGACCGTGCAAAGATACCTCAAGATGGCCCGAGTTGTCTCCCCACCGGTCCCAACAGAGGTTGTTACGATGTTTGGCAAGAAGGAAGCCATAGAAATCCGTGAAGTGCCATTAAAGGTTTGTAGTGGTGCTACCTGGCATGCTGAGGACGGATGGGTCATACACCTGAATGCTCATGAAGCACCTGCCGAAAAGAGATTCACCCTATTCCACGAGGCTTTCCATATTGTAAGCCATCGTGCGGCGAGCCGTCTGCCTTGGCAAAGAAGAAGGAAGAAAGGTATTTTCTGTGAACTCCTGGCTGACTACTTCAGCAAATGTGTCCTGATGCCTAGACAGTGGGTAGTGGAAAAGTGGGCAGAGGTCGAGGATCTGGACAGGATGGCAGAAGTGTTTGACGTTCCGAGGCGAGCAATGTGGGTGAAGCTCAGGAGTCTGAATCTGATTGAACAAACTTATCCCCTCTCCCAAGACCTTCCTGCGGCAAGAACGTCCTCTGGAAAACCACAGTGAATGTGGAGGCTCGGGTCGTAGCTTTACCTCGTACAGTTGCAAACTGAGGCTAGCCCAGAGTTCAGTTTACTAAACCCAGCGGTGTGGGCCCAGGGACATTTCCGCTCCGGAGATTGCTGCTTCCTGCTGCTGGCATATGATGGGTCAGGACCTTGACGTCCGTTTTCAAGGTCAAAGCAGTCCACCGATGCCCAGTCGAGAGCAAGCAAACGATATCTGGTTGTTCCCTACGTATTGGCTCAACGCCCTCCCTTGCCTCACTGGCGAGGAACACGCTTAACTGGGGCCATCTCACCTTGAGGACAAGGGAGTGCTTCGCAGCAACCCCTTGGACTCAGCGTAGAATAGAACCATCACCCGAACCTTCTCATCTCAGCTCCATAACGAAAGCGGAACCAAGCTCTGGGTCGGTTTCGCTATTGGCTCGCCGAGACGCAAGCGACCGGCTATGGGCTCCGTTTCATCAGCACACCACTTAGACTATCTGAACCATTACCATTTTCCCGTGCGCTATCACTTCGGTTAGTAACCTCATGTCTATTTTACCTCCAAACACTGGATAGAAGTCCGACTTCCCTGGGACTTTTGGGCTGTGCCCAAAACCCTTGACCCTGGGATACAGGACTTTTTGGTGATAGACAAGTTTTGGAGCCTGAGTTAAGTTAAGTGACGTTGTGTAAAGATACGGGAGGTACGGATGAAAACGAAATTGAGAGGCTCAGGGATGCTGACCACTACGGAGGTGGCCAGTCTTCTCCACGTTCATCCCAACACAGTAAGGCAATGGGCGAATAGAGGGCTGATGCACGCATATCGCTTGGGGCCAAGGGGTGACCGCCGGTTCAAGTGGGAAGAAGTGGAGAGCTTTATGAACGGGCATCAGCATTAGTCAGAGCATCTCTCTTGGCCCTTGCAATAACAAAAGCTCTCTGGGCTTGAGTTGCGTGTTCGGGACTCGCTTGCACGTGTAACGCGAATCCCGTTGTTCCAGGGCTAAATGGCCGCTGCCAAAAGTAGACTTTGCCCAAACCTTGTTATATACTTTGGCCAGCATTGTTGAAGGGGGGCAAAATTGAGATCAAGCCTTATTGGGAAAGTTGAAAAAGCCAAGAAGTATGCTCAAGAACCAGACCGCGTCATCTTCTCAAGTCTTGCGGCTGATTTTCGTGGAGAGAATGATGACCATAAGGTAAGCTATGCCGAGGGGAAGTGGCATTGCAACTGCAATTTCTTCTCCCAATGGGGGATATGCAGCCATATCATGGCACTTCAACAAATGCTAGGTGATATGTTGCCCAAGGGCGCTCTTAGCTCTGCCTTACCAACCGAATCCGGAGAGTATTGACCACATCGGGGCAATCCAACTCAACGACGTTAGGATCGCCCCATTCCTCAGGGAAGCCCCCACCGAATTGAAGCATGCAAACATAGGGGAAGATGGTATGATAGAAGAAGCCACAGAGGCCGTTGGCGTTATGGATACTAAGCTCAAATCTATCCCCTAGTTTATGATTACAACTGCATTCACCCTTTTTTGCCATAATAGTGCCTACTACCTTACGGCCAATCTGCTCTGCCATGGATGCACCTCCCGTCATAATTTGAATCAATTTCAGCTACGCCCCTCAGATGTCTAGCAGCATACTCCAAAGCCTCGGCCACTACAAACAAGGAGCCCGTAACACAGATTAGATCCTCACTATCAGCCAGGGACAAAGTTCGGGACAGAGCTTGAGGCATACTCTCAGCGATCTCTGGCTCGATGCCCCATTTAGCAAACTCAGAAGCTACAGTTAGAGGAGAGGCGCTTCGAGGGTGCGAGGAACGGGTAGCGACAACTTGCGGGGAAAGCCAAGCTAACTCCTTTACTACACCCGCTACATCTTTGTCACAAGATATCCCAAATACAAGAAACAGCTTGTTGTAATGGAAATATCCTTTGATGTTTTCCACCAGCTTTCTAGCCGATGCCACATTGTGAGCTCCATCAACCAATACCGTAGGCTGGCGACTTACAATTTGGAACCTCCCGGGCCAGTAGACCTTGGCAAGACCCCCAGCAATATCGGCATCCGAAATGCCAGAGCCTAGAGAAGCTAATACTTTGAGAGCAGTTACAGCAGTAGCGGCATTCTCAATCTGGTAATCACCCAGCAAGGGAATGGTAAGACAATGACTCCCCACCTTACCCTCAAGCACAAACGATTGGCGATGGAAATCACCAGCTATCCTACGCCACCTGAGCTCCTCAGCTACCTCAATCAACGTAGCCCCTTTTTCACAGCAGACGTCTCGGATCACTGAATTCGCCTCTTCTGCTTGAGGAGAAACCACTACCATACAGCCTGGCTTGATAATTCCAGCTTTCTCATAAGCTATCTTCTCCAAGCTATCGCCTAGAACCTCGGTGTGGTCCAGGCTAATGGGTGTGATAATACAGACCTCAGGGTTAGCGACATTGGTAGCATCAAGCCTGCCACCCAAGCCTGTTTCCAATACTTGGAAGTCCACCTGCTCTCTCTTGAAATAGGCGAATGCCAGCGCAGTCAATGCCTCGAAGAAAGTTGGTTGCCTGTAAAGCGGACTAAGATTTATTGACTCGAGATGAGGCTTGACTTCCGCCACCAAAGAGGCGAAATCAAGCTGCGAAATGAAGCTACCATCCACTCTGATGCGCTCCCTCAGGCTGTGAAGATGAGGGGAGGTATATAACCCTGTCTTGTAGCTTGAGATAGTTAGAACCTGAGCAATCATAGCCGCTATGCTACCTTTTCCCTTGGTTCCAGCTAAGTGGACCGTTCGGGCTGCTAAATGAGGGTCACCCATCCGGTGCAAAAGCTCTTCCACATGTAGCAGGTTATAATCGGATGAGGCAAAGGATATTCCGGGAATCATCTCATAGTCGACAAAACTGTGGAGGTAGTCTTCAGCCTGGCTATAATCCATTCCCGTCTCCAGAACTCACTAATTATACCATCCGCCCAGCATTCCATTATCTTGAAAAGATGCCAGGGAATGTTTACAATGTACGTGACTATATAGAAGCTGTAGAAATGAGAAGCGCTGTATTCTATGAGGACGTAAATGAAGGCATAGAGATACCGGCGTTGACCAAACACCCCACAACGCGGCAGTTGGTGATGTGGGCCGGTGGATCGGGAGATTTCTATGAGCTTCACTACGACAAAGACTTCGCCAAAAGCCAGGGACTCGATGGGGTTATCGTTCATGGCAGGTTGAAACTCGCCTTTATGGGACAACTGATTACTGATTGGCTTGGCTCAGAAGGGGTCCTGAGGAAGTTAACCTGCCAATATCGGGGTATGGATGTCCCCGAGCAGGACATGACTGTGAAAGGAAGGGTAAAGAAGAAATACGTGACAAATGGAGAGCATTGGGTAGAGCTCGATGTCTGGACGGAAAATCCCGCAGGAGAGAAAACTACGCTGGGTACGGCAGCCGTAGTTCTTCCCTCTAAGGGTCAAATTTCCTAATAAAACAAATGAAGGAGGAGAAATGGGAAAACTAGATGGTAAAGTGGCTGTAATTACTGGTTCAGGGAGGGGGATAGGCAGGGCAATAGCAATGCTTCTTGCCCAAGAAGGGGCGAGTGTGGTGGTGAATGATATCGATCCTGTTCCTGCAGGCGAGACCGTGAAGGACATAGAAGCTAAGGGTGGGAAAGCAACAGGTTGTGTTGCCGATATAACTAAGGCAGACGAAGCTCAGAAGCTAATTGACACTGCTGCGGAGAAGTTCGGCAAGCTCGATATTTTGGTTAACAATGCCGGGATCACCAGGGACGCCATGATACACAGAATAACCGATGCACAATGGGATCTTGTCCTAGATATCTCTCTAAGAGGGGCATTCAATTGTATCCGTGCAGCCTCTAAATACATGATGAAGGAGGAGCATAACGGTACTATAATCAACACCTCCTCAGCAGTTGGATTAATGGGCAACATTGGGCAGATCAATTATGCCAGCGCCAAGGCAGGACTCATCGGCATGACCAAGACCGTGGCCAAGGAATGGGCCAGATTTGGCATAAACTGTAATGCTATCGCTTGGGGAATAGTTGATACCAGGTTAACCAGAGAAAAAGAGGCTGGTGAGGAAGTCGCGGGTGAAAAGCTAGGCATCCCTAAGAAAGTCAGGGATGGCTTCGTAGAGCAAATGGGCGGCAAGATACTGGATCCCGAAGATGCCGCTAAGGTCGTATTGTTTTTGGCCTCAGACGATGCCCGCTTCATCACCGGCGACGTACTGAATGTCTCTGGTGGATGGTACATCTAATACTGACAGGAAGCTATTAAGATTGGCTGAAAGGGGCATAACTACGGAGGAACTACAAGAGAAGATAGGTGCGGAGGCAAAGCCGGTTACCCTTGAAATTGAGAAGGGGGTAATTCGAAGGTATGTTGAGGCGGTAGGCGACACCAATCCTCTGTGGCAGGATGAAGAATACGCTAGAAGCACAGGATACGGCGGTCTTGTCGCTCCGCCGTGGCTTCTATGCGCTTTGATGGCGACATTTCCTATTGTTTCCGGACCAAAGACACTCCCCTCAGCCGTGCCGGACGTGACACTGCCTCGGGAACACGTATTGGATGGGGGAGGGGAGTGGGAGTTCTTTTTGCCGTTGAGAGTTGGCGATGCCGTGACATCCCGTACCAAACTGGCTAACGTCTTTGAGCGCGAAGGTAGAATAGGCAAGATGCTTTTCTTTGTCTACGAGACGACCTACACAAACCAGCACGGCGAGCTAGTAGCGAGAAGCTCCAGCACACTGATCAATTATTAGAGGCAGAAAAAGCATTGCCCTTACGCCCCTTCATCAGCAAATTAGCCCACGCCAGCCAGAAGAACAGAAGCTGGCTTTGCATCGGGCTGGATCTGGACCCAGTGCTGATGCCCGAAGTGAAGCCTCTGGAGTTTGGCAAAGCCATCATTGACGCCACTCATGACTTGGTATGTGCCTACAAGCCCAATCTGGCTTTTTATGAAGTGCTGGGAATCGAGGGGCTTACCATCTTAGAAAAGCTCAGGGAACATATTCCCAGTGATATTCCTGTAATCGGCGATGCCAAGCGCAGCGATGTTGGCAACACCGCCAAAGCCTATGCTAAAGCCCTTTTCTCCACTTTCGGCTTTGATGCCGCCACAGTCAATCCCTATCTTGGCTTCGATTCCATAGAGCCTTTCATTAGCTACCGGGATAAAGGAGTATTTATCTTATGCCGAACATCAAACTCTGGCGCTTCGGACTTTCAAGACCTCCGTTCCGTTGCCGGTTTCTCCCTTTACGAAGAGGTAGCACATAAAGCCAGACAATGGAATGTTTACGGCAATATCGGCTTAGTGGTGGGAGCCACATACCCGGAGGAGTTGAAGAAAGTCCGTTCAATTTGCCCTGAAATGCCCTTTCTCATACCGGGCATTGGCGCTCAAGGCGGAGATTTGGCCTCAGCAGTCAAGTATGGAATGGACGCCAAAGGAGAAAGGGCAATTATCACAGTTTCACGACAGATCATTTACGCTTCCAGGGAAAGGGATTTCGCTGAGGCAGCCAGAAACACGGCTGAGGAAATACGCAATCAAATCAATTCTTATTTGCCCCCTGCCTCGCTAAAGGATGAAAGCATGTGACCCTAAGGAAGAACGTAGGCTAAGAACTCAACAAGGCCTCCTGAGCATCAAGAAGGAGCTCATTTTGCTCCGAATGGAAATAAAGATCGGCGATGTGGTCAGGCTGCGCAAGGCGCATGCCTGCGGCAGCTATGAGTGGGAAGTCATAAGAGTCGGCGTTGACATTGGCATTAGATGTCTGAAGTGCCAAAGACGCGTGCTTCTCGAGAGAAACGCCTTTGAAAGAAGGCTAAAAGAAGTTGTTTCCCAAGACTGATAGTGATTCATTGTCTCCAACTGTAACCTGCAATAACCAAGCAACAAATGCTTGCAGAAAAACGAAATTTGTTGCACTCAGCTATTGAATGAGGTGCGAAAAGGGTGTAAAATCGGTCAGTTTGTCCTGAGTTAGTGAGGTAACAAGCTATGATACCACTGACAATAGATTGGGGTATGGCTGCCGCGGTTGCAGGAAAGAGTTTCGCTACTGTCTTTCTGGTATTAGTTGTTCTCGCTCTAGTAACCTGGCTAATAGGATTTGTTTTGCAAAAGGCAAAGAAGAGAGGAGCAGAGGCTAAGCCGGGGGACGTCAAGCAGGAAGAAACCAAACCCAAGGGGTAAACGAAAATGTTTGGCATTGAAGGATTCGCTCTAAGTTCGTTTCCATTAGCGAACATCATGGGCATAGAGTCAGGGTTTGCTTTTCTCACCTGGCAACGCGTGTTAATGTGTGTTGCTGGCGGTGTCCTGATTTACCTGGGCATAGCCAAAAAATGGGAGCCGCTGCTCTTGGTGCCTATAGGCTTTGGCATCATCCTGATCAATATACCTTTAGGTTTCCATGTCATGGGATTCGCAATGCCTCCCGGAGCGACCTTGCCCCCAGGAATGACCGAATGGCCAGCGGGTTACCAAACCCTGGCCGATGGGTCATTAGTATGGGACTATTTGCCACCCGTTTGGCCTGACTTGCTCGACGCGGGAGGAGAGCCGATTGGCTTTCTGTCGCGCATATTCCAATATGGCTTTGGCTGGGAACTCATCCCCCTATTCATGTTTATAGGCATAGGAGCCATGACCGATTTTACTCCCCTCATCGCCCGTCCTGTTTACTTCCTCTTGGGAGCGGCAGCTCAATTTGGAGTCTATGCTGCCTTCTTTATGGCTCTCGGATTAGGATTCACTATTCCGGAAGCCTGTAGTATAGGGATAATAGGAGGTGCTGATGGTCCCACCACGGTCTACCTGACCACAATGCTAGCGCCCTGGCTCCTGGGTGCCACAGCTATAGCTGCCTACACCTACATGGCTATGGTACCGCTCATCCAGCCCCCCATAATAAGGGCGCTAACTACCAAAGAGGAAAGAAAACTATATATGGCACCAAGGGTGAGGGAAGTGTCCAAATTAGAGGAGGTACTCTTCCCCCTGGTTGTCATGACTGTCGTTGGGCTTCTTGTCCCTGCGGCATTGCCACTCATCGGCGCTTTTATGGCCGGTAATCTCCTCCGCGTATCCGGCGTTACCGGCAGGCTGGCTGATACCATGTCTGGCGCTTTCGTAGACATAGCAACCGTCTTCCTCGGTCTTTGTGTGGGTGCCTATGTAGCAGCTCCAGCATTTGTCCGCCCCGAGCCACTGATGGTCTTCGGCATAGGCATACTCGCCTTCGCCTTTGCTACCTTTGGCGGCCTTATCTTCGCCAAACTGCTGAATCTAGTTCTAACCTTGTTTAAGCAGCCCAAGATAAACCCGATGATTGGCGCTGCCGGCGTTTCCGCAGTACCTATGGCATCCAGGGTAGTGCAGACTATGGGAATAAAAGCCAATCCCAGGAACTTCCTCCTCATGCATGCCATGGGACCAAATGCAGCCGGGGTTATTGGCACGGCTACCGCAGCAGGAGTGTTTCTAGCTTTAGCAGCAGGACTCTAGTCATTTGGTTCTCTTCTCCCGCCACAGGCGATTTGCGGTATCGCGGATAACTTGGTGGCCAAAACCGCGGTAACTGAGGTAGCTTGACAACCGTTGGCGGAAGCGCCGATAATCCAAGTCGGCCAGGAAAGTCATTCTACTGCATCCTATCTTGTAAGCGTTAAGCTCGTCATCTATGTCCTTCGTTATTTCATCAACAATGTCCGCGTCTACCCTTTTACCTCTTAATTCTCTTGCTATTAACCTTTTGCTCTTGGGCCTGAAAGACAATCGGCTATGCTTCCAGAACTCAGCGAAGGCAAAGTCATCAATCAGCTTCTGCACTTTCAATTTGGCAATGGCTCTCTCCACCTCTTCATTAGCAAAGCAGTGCTGGAGGAGCCGTTGTCTCACTTCGCCTTCGCTGCGCGGACGATAGCTAAGATAGCGGTAAGCGGCATCAAGACAACGCTGAGAGGCACTCGTATCCGCCAACTGGCCCTTCCCTGGCTAAGCGTCAGTCATCCGCAAGTATCTCTATCTCCTGCTTGAAAGACACATTAGGGGTAGGTGTTGAAGGTCTTAGCTGGCGTTCTATTTGCAAAGCAACTTCGGGGTGCTGTGTTAGGTAATCCTTGGCATTCTGTCTTCCCTGTCCCAACTTCGTCTCACCATAAGTAAAGAAGGAGCCAGCTTTCTTCACTATCCCTGCTCCTACCCCGAGATCAACCAAATCTCCCTCTTTGCTTATACCATGGTTAAACATTATGTCGAATTCAGCGCTACGGAAAGGAGCAGCTACTTTATTCTTAACTACCCTGGCTCTTACCCTAGTACCTATTACTTCGGAGTCCTGCTTAATGGAATCGCCCCTCCTCAAATCTATCCTTACCGAGCTATAGAATTTGAGCGCCCTTCCCCCAGGAGTTACCTCAGGGTTGCCAAAAATAATGCCTATCTTCTCCCGCAACTGGTTAATAAAAATCACTGCTGTCCCGGATCTGCCAATAGCGCCTACCAGCTTCCTCAGTGCTTGAGACATCAGCCGTGCCTGCAAGCCAACATGAGCATCGCCCATCTCCCCTTCTATCTCCGCTTTGGTCACCAATGCCGCTACACTATCAATTACTACTACATCTAGGGCACCGCTTCTTACCAAGGTCTCGGTAATCTCCAAAGCTTCCTCCCCGGTATCTGGCTGGGAAATAAGCAAGTCATCAAGCCGAACACCGCAGCTAGCGGCATATGCAGGGTCTAAAGCGTGTTCGACATCTATATATGCGGCGATGCCACCAGCCTTCTGGGCCTCAGCAATTATATGCTGGGCAAGCGTGGTCTTACCTGAAGACTCAGAGCCAAAGATCTCAGTCACCCGGCCTCGAGGTATGCCGCCTATCCCCAAAGCCAAATCTAGACTTAACGAACCGGTAGAAATAGCAGCTTCAGCCACTTCGGTATGAGCTTCGCCTAACTTCATGATTGAGCCCTTGCCAAATTGTTTTTCAATCTGCTGAATGGCTAACTCTACCGCCTTTTCCCTGTCCGTGGCCATTTGAGCAATTATAGCAGCGAGGCCATGCTAAATCAATCGTATTACAGACCCACTTGGCGATGATGCCTTTTGTAAATAAAAGGACCTCCCCAAGCGATGCCACCTAGGACCAAGGCTTCTGCAACTATAGCCCCACCTCCAAGGAAGGCAATATCCTGCCAAAAGCCTTCAGGAAACAACATGATGAGGTAGTCTTTGCTCGGGTCGAGCATCCAGTATGGATTGCTGAAGCTGATGAGGTGAAACTGAACAAATAGCTGTTCAAAGTTGAAAATCGAGGCAATGCCTAGCATAGCTATGAGAGCCAGAGTAAGAGCAGATCCCCAAGTTATTTGTTTGGCTAGATTCTGCCAGCGACCCTTCGTCCATGGCAAAAAGAGCAGACTATAAATAACAATGTAGGCAAGGCTTGCCACCTGAATTCGATGGTCGAGCTGAAACAGGCCCTTTACATCCCTGAGATGGACAAGCTCATAGTCGTGAAACAGTTCGAATTCCTCCCCATATTTGTTGACTACCTTGATCTGAGGCGTTTCCACCTCAGAATGGAAGTAATCAATCAGTCTTCTTGCTACCTCGCTTAGTTGTGCCCTCTCTATCTTTGTGACTTCGCTTATCCCATACTTGTCGAAGGCGTATTCATAAACATGGATGCTACTGGCTGCCAAGCGGACGGTGCTGGTAAGAAGCAAAAGAGGGAAACAAATTATGAATAGCCAACGGGCGGCAACTCTTACGATTTTCAACCTTTATCCCCCTGATTTTCTAGGTCGCCAAAGGGCAGTGCCACAGATGCCGTGCTATAATTTCTGAGCAATGCCGCGGGAATTTACTCACCTCCATGTCCATACCGAATATAGCCTCCTTGACGGCATGTGCCGCATTCCCCAGCTTATTGCCAGGACAAAGGAATTGGGCATGGATAGCCTCGCCATTACCGACCATGGTGCAATGTATGGTGCTATCGATTTCTACGTGGCAGCTAAGGAGGCGGGCATAAAGCCGATCATCGGCTGCGAAGTCTATGTAGCTCAAACGGACCGCCATAGTCGAGGTGCCGCAAATAAGAAACCCCATCATCTCACACTGCTGGCTAAGAATGCAAAAGGATACCATAATCTAATTCAATTGGTTACCAAAAGCCATCTCGAAGGATTCTACTACAAGCCTAGGGTAGATAAAGAGCTTCTAAAGCTTCATCGTGATGGGCTTATTGCCCTTTCTGGCTGCGTTCAGGGAGAGGTGCCACGGCTTGTCCAAGAAGGCCAGAGTGACAAAGCTGCTGTAGCTGCCTTATGGCATAAGGAAGTCTTCGATGATTATTATCTGGAGATCCAAAGGCATCCCATTCCTGAGCTTGAGCAAATCAACAGTGAGCTTGTTTCCTTGTCTGCCAAACTTGATATCCCGGTTGTGGCCACCAGCGATGTCCATTACATTTACAAGGAAGACGCTCCCACTCACCAACTCCTGCTGTGCATTCAGACTAATACTTCCATATATGACGATAAAAGGCTGAAGATGGCCGGCGATTTCTTCTATCTGAAAAGCCCCGGAGAGATGGAACAGCTCTTCGGCGACCTGCCTCAAGCAATAGAGAATACTCAACACATAGCTGAAATGTGCCAACTGCAACTGGATTTTACGAAACTTCACTTGCCACGGCTAACAGTGCCTCAATCCAAGACAGCAGACGATTTACTGGCTGAGCATTGTTGGCAGGGGTTAGGAAAGCGCTATTCAGAGCCAAGCCCGGAAATAGAGCAGCGCCTCAGCAAAGAGCTTGATGTTATCCGAAAAACGAAATTCGCCGATTACTTCCTCGTCGTTTGGGACATTACTTCATTTGCTAGAAAACAAGGTATCTACTTTGGCGTGCGAGGGAGCGCTGCCGCCAGCTTAGCTCTTTACTGCCTAGGTATCACCGATATCAATCCCCTAGCTTACGGGCTTGTTTTTGAGCGCTTCCTCAACGTGGAGCGTCGTGAAATGCCAGACATCGACCTGGATTTCCAGGATGACCGCCGTGATGAAGTCCTGGCTTACGTCAACCAGAAATATGGAAGTGAGCATGTAGCTCAAATCATCACGTTTGGCACTTTGGGGGCTCGAGCGGCATTAAGAGACACCGGGCGAGCTCTGGGCATGCCTTATGCTCAAGTCGACCAAATAGCTCGACTTATTCCTTTTGAGCCAACCATAACTTTGGACAAAGCATTGGAGGGAAGCAGTGAGCTTTACAACATATATCGTCAGGATGAAGCAGTGCAGAAATTGATTGATTCATCCAAGAAGCTAGAAGGCAGTATCCGCCATGCCAGTACCCATGCTGCTGGGGTTGTCATATCACACGACCCATTGACCAAGTATGTGCCATTACAGACAGTAGGCAAAGGAAATGGACACGCTGTTATGACCCAGTACCACATGGAGAATATCGCCCGCCTGGGACTATTGAAAATCGATTTCCTCGGGCTTTCCAACCTGACCATTCTTGACAAAGCCACCAAAACCATCCAACAGAATCGTGGAATCTCCCTAGATCTACAGCGTATCCCTCTTAACGATGCCAAGACCTTCGAACTACTTGCCTCAGGAGAAACCAAGGGCATTTTCCAACTGGAAAGCTCGGGTATGCGCCGCTGCATTAAGGAACTTAAGCCTACTGATTTCAGCGACATCGCCGCCATGATAGCGCTTTATCGCCCAGGACCAATAGAGCAAATCCCCACTTTCATAAGAGCCAAGCAAGGGGCTATCCCAGTCAACTATCCCCACCCTGCCTTAGAAGAGATTCTGAAGGAAACCTACGGGGTTATCGTCTACCAAGAACAGGTATTGTTTATTGCTCAGGCCTTGGCTGGCTATTCATTGGGACAGGCCGATATCTTTCGGAAGGCTATGGGGAAAAAGATACCCGCGGTAATGAAGAAGGAGGAGCGCAATTTCATTTCCGGAGCTAAGAAAAACGGCATGCCGGTAGAATTGGCCCAAGAGATTTTTTCCCTGATCGAGCCGTTCGCCGGCTATGCCTTCAATAAGGCTCATAGCGTCAGCTATGCTCTTATCGCCTACCGCGGCGCCTATCTTAAGGCGAACTACCCCACTGAATACATGACGGCGTTCCTTAACACTTATTGGGATAATATGGACAAGGTTCGCCTCGCGATCGCTGAATGCCGAAGGTTGGGCATTCAGACGCTTCCCCCAGACATTAGTAAGAGCCAGCGCAGCTTCACCATCGAGGAAGGAAATGGCTCTGCTATCCGCTTTGGACTAGCCGCCGTCAAGAATGTCGGCACTTCCCCCGTCGAGTGTATCCTATTAGCGTGCCAGCAAGGGGGACCTTTCAACTCCATAGAGGACTTCTGCCATCGAGTCGACCTGCGCAACACCAACAAAAAGGTGTTGGAAAGCCTGATTAAAGCCGGTGCCTTTGATTCTCTGGGTAGCCGAAGAGCGTTTGTGAAATCCATTGACAAGATTATCTCCCTGGCTCAAACGGAACAAAGCATGAAAGAGTCAGGACAGATCAGCATGTTCGATTTATGGGCTCAGACTTCCTCTGGCGCCATCCTTTCGCTCGAGGAAAAAGGCAAAGATGTACCCATCACACAAAAGCTTGACTGGGAAGGAGAGCTACTGGGCGTCTATTTCTCCCAACATCCCCTTGCTTCCCTAACCGCCGAGCTTTCTTCAATGGTTACCGTTGCCTGCAGCGAAATCAGCGCCGATATGGCAAATGAAACAGTGGTAACTGCAGGGATGGTAGCCTCAACGCGTCAAGCACAGACCCGAGATGGCCGCCGATTTATAATAGCTACACTCGAAGATCAAGTTGGCAACGTAGAAGTCGCTGTGTGGCCGAACATTTATGAAAACACCAAAGAACTATGGGAGAGGGGGAATATCCTTGTGATCAAGGGGCAGGTAAGGACAAAAGAGGGCGGAGCGCAGCTCAATTGCCAAGAGGTGCAGCCCTATGATGCCGTTAAGCAAGAAGACAAAGGGCCACCGGTACAGAATCGACGGCATCTTATAATAGACATCCACGAAACCACTGAGGCAGAAAAGGACCTGGAACGCCTCCAACAGGTTATCGACATCCTGAAGAGCTACCCCGGTGAAGATAGAGTGTCTCTCAACATTGCCGGCGGGGATGAAACCACCGGCCTAGAGATGCCTAACATAAGGATAAGCTACTGCCCGCAACTAGCGAGCGAACTGAGTGACATATTGGGCGAAGGCAATTTGAGACTCAAGCACTGATTTATTTCTGCGCTTACTTCCTTGATCGCGAACCGACAATGTTGCTGCGGTTATTCTATTAACGAGGCTTGTATGGGCTAGAGCATTGCGGCTACCGCCTCAAGCTCGAGCAACCTCCGCTTCCAATCTCTGCCACCGCTGAACCCACCAAGATCTCCATTGCTACAAATCACACGATGACAGGGGATTACTATAGGCACGACATTTCTGGCCAGAGCTTGCCCCACAGCTCTGGCCGCCCCAGGTTTCTCCAGTCTATCGGCGACCCAAGCATAACTCCTCGTTTCACCGTAACCAATAGAGCAGGTCGCTTGCCAAACATCTCTCTGGAAAGGACTGCCCCAAGATAAGTCTAGCTCATCAGGGAAGCTGACTCGCTCGCCCTTTAAATAGTCTCTTATTCTCTGGGGCAAATCACCAAAATAACCAGCTTCAGCTTCTCTCGGTGTTCTATCATGCCATTCCAGCGCGAACGCTTTGAGAATATTCAGTGCTTTCTCACAAGAAGACTGCGGCAAAACGAGCTTCACCAATCCCTTTTGTGATCCCAATACCCCCACCCACCCCAGCACGGTATCAAACACAATGTAATCAAAGTCCATCAACTGCTCTCTAATTGGGCCACGTACATCATTAGCCCACCTTCATGGTTACATAGCTTACCGGGAATAAAAATAGTCTTGAACGACGCTGAGGCTTCCTTCCCCGACACAACTTGGCTGCTATGGTTTACCTTGCTGATGTTTTCCAACGGCAAATCCTGGCGTCTGGGCCTGTGGTTTTGTTCGCCTAGGTGCGGCATTGACACTGAGCTTGCGCAATAGGGAAAGAGATCCTGCCACCCATGATCAAGAGCCGGTAAAATGTTATCACAATTCTCTTGGGCCTTGGAGGATATCAGGTGGGGTAATACCGTGATACTGCAAAGGGAGCCTATCCTGAACCACTTTGATAATGGCACCACCACCAGTTGTGTAAGGGTGTAATACGGAAATCGAAATGCTAAGGCGAGTCTCTGGTGGTCTGAGAAATGCCGAGGTCTATTGGAGAAAGATGCTCTCGGGCTTAGTACCATCCCATGGCGATTTCCACACAGTTTGACAAAGAATCTGAAAGGCCTTGAAACAAGCCACAAATCTGATTATAATGTCTAATAGTAGCAGGATATGCAAGTCACTGGCGGTCAAATCAAAGGAAATCGCTTGGCGGTGCCCCGGAGGCCTGCAGTACGGCCCACCACAAATATGGCGAGACAAGCAATTTTCTCTATTCTGGAAAATACGGCTGTTGATTGGTGCCGAGTCCTCGATCTATATGCTGGGAGTGGCACTTTGGGTATCGAAGCCCTAAGTCGCAACGCAGAATGGGCTGACTTTGTCGACCAAAACAGAAAATGCTGCGACATTATTAAGCGCAACCTGGAAAAAGCAAGGCTCTCAGACAAAGCCCACGTTTATTGCTGCAGTGCACACAAGGCTATCGCTTTCCTTAATAACAAATACGACATCGTCTTCATTGATCCCCCTTACTCAGACCCCACGGCGAACGATTTGATGGCAAACTTGGCTCTGTCAAAATTGTTGGTGGAGAATTCTGTTGTTGTAGTATGCCACGGTAATCGCTTTCCATTGAATTCTTCGCACGATGGGTTGAATCTGGTTAAGGAACGTCACTATGGTGACACCTTTCTGTCGATATACCAAATGGAGCCCAGATCTTGACCGCTGCAGTATATCCGGGTAGCTTTGATCCCATCACTAATGGGCACATGGATATTGTCACGCGAGCTTTGGCCCTTTTTGATAAACTGATTATCGCTGTGTACGAGAAGCCTGATAAGCGCCTGCTTTTCTCCATTGAAGAAAGGGTGGAGATGGTACAGAAGGCAGTAGCTGATTTGCCCAATGTATGCGTTCAATCTTATAGCTGCCTCACTGTTGATTTCATCCGTCAAGTAAAGGGAAAGGCCATGATTCGTGGATTAAGGATGAATTCCGATTTTGAACAGGAATTCGAAATGGCGCTGATGAATAAGAAGTTGGCACCTGACATCGAGTTGGTTTGCCTGATGGCAGACTCGGGATATCAATTCCTCAGCTCTAGCTCGATTAAGGAAGTAGCCAAATTGGGAGGTTGTCTTGAAGGTATGGTTCCCGAACATGTCGCCGAGGCATTGAGAGAGAAGTTTTTCTTAAAAGCTGCCAGATTTTCTACATTGGAAAGGAGGTAATGAAACATGGCATACAAGGTTACCGACGAGTGCATAAGCTGTGGCGCCTGTGAACCTGAATGCAAGAACGAGGCGATCAGCGAAGGAGAGACAATCTATATCATCGATCCTGATAAATGCACTGAGTGTATAGGTTGGTTTGAATCGCCCAAATGTGTCGAGGTCTGCCCTGTGGATTGTTGCATCCCCGATCCTGACCATAAGGAGACCCGAGAGCAATGTCTAGAGAAATGGCGTAAGCAGCACCCAGGCGAGACCCCAGCCGCTACCTAAAACAGAGCTTGCTAAGTATCTCAGGCGAAAAGCCGTTTGCGATAGTGCGGAATATCTCTTAGCTGGCCCAAGAGTGGTCGTTCGCTGTAGGATCTTATCGCGACATAGCAGCTACCACAGCGGTTAGTTCGCGAGAAGCCTTCTACCATCTCTTTCTGGGTCGGAAACTTGTTGCGATGCAGCGAACACGGAACAAGACTTCCGTCAGGCATTACTACGAGGAATCTTATGCCTGCTTTGCAGTCTGGCATGTAGCCCTGCTCGAAGAACCTTAGAGTATCTAGAAGCACAAGCTTAGAATTGGCTATCAGAGTACTTTTCTTCCTTAGCTCTATGAGCTCGGTAATACTCTGCCGCAAAAGCTTCAGATCTTCTTCGGTTTCAATGCAATACTGCTCCTCCCCAGTTCGCAGCGCGGTGTACGCACTGTACGATATCGCCACCCCCCACTCCCCAGCCCTTTGGGCTAAAGGCAAGATTTCCTTCAGGTTAGCTCGTGTTATAGCCGTGTTCAAAATAATATCTCGGTGACCAAATTGCGCCAGTCGTGGAAGCACCCGCTCCAAACGTCCATAAAGGCCTCGTCGTCCCCGAAATTCATCATGCCGCTCATCGGGAAAGTCAAGTGATACGGACAATTGGTTCACCCCAGCCTGGTGCAATTGCAGATAGTTAGTTTCGTTCAGCAGCACTCCATTGGTAACAAGTATGAGATATGCCCCAGTAGATTGTTTGATAGCCTTAACGATGGCTACGATATCTTTGCGCAAGAGTGGCTCACCACCAGAGATTTGCACTACCGGTGGGTTCAGGAGTCGAGTCAGGTTAGCATAATCAGTGGGTTCAAGCTGCTTCTCATCTTTTCTTATGCCGCCGAGGTCGCAGTGCAGGCAGTTGCAATTGCACGAAAGCGTTACTTCGTAAGAAACTACTAGAGGACGATTGGTTATGTAGTTATGCACTCCCCTTTTGGCCAGCTTAATTGCATCTAATGGAGAAAAATTCTTCATTCGTATCAGTAGGAGCGCCTATTTGAAACCGATCATGGTAGTGTTATCAAGGCTCGAGGGATATGCCAGCATTATCTTATCCATCGCCCTGCCTAGAATAGATCCGGGACACAGCAAAGCCCTTAAGGGCCGATAGAGCCTGGGCGATTTCAGCACCGGCATAAACAACATGAGTAGGCTTATGCATTCCCTGTAACAGGCACAAGACACATTCTTGAACCCGGCATTCTCGACAATATCCTTAAGGGTTTTGGTCGTGAACTGATTGACATGGATCTTCCTTATGTTCCACCAGCTCTTCCGGAAAATCTTTGCTGGTATCCCTCCAATATCTGGAGTCGATACAGCCAGCAACCCTCCCGGCTTCAGTATCCTGTTAACTTCTTTAAGAATCGCAAGTGGGTGCGGAACGTGCTCAAGAACCTGCCACAAGGTAACCACATCGAAAGAGTTCTCGGGAAATCGCAGTGTTTCAAAAGGATTTGCCTCTACATCCAAACCAAATTCTCTTTTGGCATATGCCACCGCCTCCTGTGACAGTTCAACTCCTTTTGTAATAAAACCCGCCTTGGAGGCATTAAAGAGGAAGAAACCCTCTCCACAGCCTACGTCTAGAAGGCTAGTGCTGTTGTTATATTTCTTGATTAGTTGCGCTTGCGATTTAGTTGCACGCAAACGAACCCTCCGAATAACGGAAACATCGCCGCTTTTCCTGTTGGCATAGTCATCGTTGATTTTGCTTGCCTTCTCGATTGGATTTACATATATGAGCTCACAATACCCGCATTTGACATGCCTCCCATATCTTCCCCCAGGTAGCATATATACGGTTTCTATACCTTCTTGAAAATCACCGTTATCCATGTTGGAGTCAAAGAGAACAGTGAAATCATTCCGGCCACAATTGGGGCAATTGCGATATTCAAGCAATGAATCCATCATAGATGCCTGGCCTTTTCGTAGGCAGCAGCAACTGCCTCAAGAAGGAGAGACCGAAATCCCCCCTTTTCCAATTTTAGGAGAGCATCAGTAGTCGTTCCTCCGGGCGAAGTAACCATGTTTCTTAGCTCAGCAGGATGCTTGGTTGTCTTCTTAACTGTCTGCGTAGAGCCAAGCACCGTTTGTATCACGAGTTCCTCCGCAATACTGCGTGGCAGACCAATATGGACGCCAGCATCAATAAGCCCCTCAATGAAGAGAAACACATATGCCGGTCCACTGCCACTCAGGGCTGTCGCCATGTCCAGATACTTTTCGTCGGAAACATAGAGTTCCTCACCGAGAGCACCAAGGATGGATTGCGCTGTTTCTTTTTGTTTTTCGTTGACTTCAGCAGTTGCTGTCCATATAGTCATTCCTTCGCCAATTTGGGCCGGCATATTGGGCATAGCTCGAACTACCGAAGAGTGATTCAACCCGCGACACAGACTGGACAAGGCAGCACCAGCTACTATAGACAGTACCATCTGTTCTGGCGGGGGGTTCTTTACCTCATCCATCACCTGAACTAAGTGCGGGGGCTTTATCGCCAGGATAAGAATGTCACAGCCCTCTGTCGCTTTTCTATTATCGGCTACTGTGCTGACCCCATATTCCCTGCTTAACAACTCCCGCCGCGGCTGGCTGACATCACTAACCACTATATCTCTCGGTATAACCACTGCCTTAACCAAAAGGCATTTGATCATGGCTTCCCCCATAGTCCCACCACCAACAAAAGCTATTCGCACTGTGCTTCTCTCACCTCACTACAATATTTACCACTCGCTTGGGCACATATATAATGTTAGAAATCCTCTTGTTACCAGTATAAGCTTTTACCCGCTCCCTTCGCAACGCCAATTCCTTAGCTTCATCCTCAGTGATAGAAGCAGGCACAAGCAGCTTATCCCGTAGTCTGCCATTTATTTGTATGATCACGGTGACTTCCTCTTCCTTGGCTAACTCTTCGTCAAACTTCGGCCAAGATTGGTTGTGAACGCTGTAGCTATGTCCCGTCCTGGCCCACAACTCCTCAGCGAGATGAGGAGCTGTAGGAGCAACGAGGAGCAAAAAACAGCTAATGGCCTCTTGCCAAAGAGAAATTGAAACATTCCCCGCTTCCTGCACCTTGGATAGATAATTCGTGAATTCCATAAGGCTGGCCAGCATAGTATTAAACCGAAATCTCTCTAAGTCCCTCGTCACCTTTTTGATCGTCTTATGAATGTTATGGTAAAGGGCTCTCTCCACCTCAAGCTTGACAGCGTGGCTGTCATAGCCTGTTTCTACCAGGCCCCACACGCGGTTTAACCACCGGCTTAGGCCTACAATGCCAGTATCAATCCACTCCCCTCCCAATTCCCACGGTCCGATAAACATGAGATAGGCGCGAACAGCGTCAGCACCTAACTCAGCTACATATTCATCTGGGGCAATTACATTGCCCTTGGATTTGCTCATCTTTCCACCATGGTAAATTATGGTTCCTTGGTTAAAAAGACGACTGAACGGCTCGTCAAAATGGACCAGTCCCATGTCTCTCAATGCTTTGATGAAGAAGCGGGCGTACAGGAGATGCATGACAGCATGCTCAGCACCGCCAGTATACAAATCCACAGGTAGCCAATACTTCAGCTTCTCAGTATCAAAAGGGGCATCCTCGGTTTTGGGACTGGCATAGCGCAGGAAGTACCAAGAGGAGCACACAAAGGTATCCATGGTATCGGTTTCTCTCTGTGCTGGTCCGCCACAATCAGGGCAAGTAGTATTAGCGAATGACTGGCAATACTTTAGAGGAGATTCTCCAGTGGGCTTAAACTCGGCATCAGGAGGCAGTAGAACAGGCAGATCCCCCTCAGGCACAGGAACAACTCCACACCTATCACAGTAAACCATGGGTATAGGCGCTCCCCAATACCTCTGTCTGGAGATGAGCCAATCGCGAAGACGGTAGGTTACAGTCTGTTTCCCCCATCCGTTTTCCTCTATCAGATCACAGATTGCTTTGGCTCCCTCATCACTTGGCAAGCCGCTGAATGCCCCAGAGTTCACCATAGTGCCCGGCCCAGTATATGCCTGGCTTAGTGGCTCGCCAGACCAACCCATGGGTGCGATGACAGTTCGAATAGGGAGATTAAACTTCTTCGCAAACTCAAAGTCGCGCTCGTCATGACCAGGAACTCCCATCACCGCCCCCGTGCCATAGCTCGGCAGCACATAATCGCTAATCCAGATAGGAACTTTCTGCCCATTTAGTAGGTTAGTAACATAGCTTCCCAAGAAGACCCCGGTCTTCTCCCTCCCTAAAGCTGTCCGTTCATATTCACTTTGGCGCTGACACCAGGCAATATACTCATCTATCTCAGCCTTATGCTCTGGACTAGCGAGCTTGCGAACCAAAGGATGTTCAGGAGCCAGAAGGAAAAAGGTTACTCCAAAAATAGTATCAGGGCGAGTGGTAAACACCCTAATCTCCTTCTGGTCAACGCCCCCAGACTCCAGTCCAAAGGAAATCTCCGCCCCCTCGCTCTTGCCAATCCAGTTCCTTTGCATTACGTTTATGCGCTCTGGCCACTCCATGCGACTGAAGTCAAGAAGCTCCTCAGCATATTTGGTAATGCGGAAGAACCACTGCTCCAAATCCCTCTTGGTCACCGGTGTGCCACAACGCTCGCATAGTCCCTCACCGACCACCTGCTCATTAGCCAACACGGTCTGGCATTGAGGACACCAATTAACGGGGGCCTTAGCCCGGTAAGCCAGGCCAGCCTTGTAAAGCTTCAGGAAAAACCATTGTGTCCACTTGTAATAGTCCGGGAGGCAGCTAATCACCTCGCGATTCCAATCGTAGATTGCTCCTATGCTCTTGAGCTGTCGCCGCATGTTTTCAACATTCCTCATCGTCCACTCATAGGGATGAATCCCATGACTTATGGCCGCGTTTTCCGCAGGCAACCCAAAGGCATCAAAGCCCATAGGATGAAGCACATTATAGCCTCGCATTCTCGTAAACCTGGCGTAGACATCCGAGGGCACCACTGCGTACCAATGCCCAATATGCAGGTCTCCCGAAGTATAAGGAAACATGGTCAGAGCATAGAACTTGGGGTGACCGTTATCTTCCTTCACCTCGTAAATATGGTCAGCAGCCCACCTCTCCTGCCATCTCTTCTCGATTTCCTGAGGATTGTATCTCAAGGCCATGCTACTAAAGTTTACCTTAAGCTACGCCAAATTAGAAGCTCCCATACTCGTTCACGTGATTGGTGATGTATCATCCTTCATAATCTCATGCTCTTGGCAACACTATCTCAACTAGAATCTGCTATCTGTTCAGGTGGCAGTTATACCGTTGACACACCATGTAACAAATTAAAGAAGAACATTTGACAGACTAAAGATTATGGAGTATAAATTATGAGCGAACCTAAAAGTTCAAAAGGAATTTATGGGAGGGACGGAACCGTGCCGAATAATGATTATCCGTTTTATGGACCTGCTGGTACTGCTACGCTAGAGACATTTCCTAGTGTCGTACCACACGTATTTAAACCTCGTTCAGAGCAACCATCATTACCTCCGCCAACAGCAGATTCAACTAATGTCATGCCTGTATCTACAGATTTATCACTTGCAGAGGCCAGAGTCAATCTAGCAGAATATTGTCTTGAGAGAGCAAGTGAATATTTGGCAAAGAGCGACCCTATGCAAGCAAGCGAGAAGTTATATAAGGCTATGGAGGAATCCATCAAGTTCCTTGCCGAGTTTCATAAATTATCGGAAGTAGGTAAAGCGGAGGAGATGGGGAAGTGGTCAACTGGACTCTTGGCTACCTCTTCAAAAAAGCTCACTGAACTGTTGTCTAAGAAGGAGATTGACGAGGCTCGCGCACAAGCATGGGATGCCCACGTGTGGGGCTTTCACGAGAACAAATATGGTGTTTCTGAGGTTGCATCTGTTGTGCCGTATGTGGAAAAGCTTGTTCAGTATGTAAAGGAGGTGAACGATGCCAGATGACAACTTAATCCCTGAATATTACTCAGATATGTTTGAGGTTGTAAGTGGGCCATATGGTATTGCGTTTAACTTCATGAAAAGTCCTCCTATGCCAAGAACAGAAACTAAAGAAACAGTTGTTCGAATTCGTATGAGTTGGGAGCATGCTAAAACCATGACCTTCATAATGCAACGGCATGTAAAAAGGGTAGAACGGGATACTGGTGTTTCGTATCCGATGCCCATAAAAGTACTCTCAGATATGGAAATAGCCAAGAAGGATTGGGATACCTTTTGGAAGCCCGAATCTTCCCCTTGAATATCAATTACTATGGCAGAAAAGAAACGACAACATCAAGACACATCTGTATCTCTTCATCCACTGTCTTTTGAAGAGGCCATAGAGGCATTGGCACAAACTTTTAAGCATGCGGATTCTGAGGCTGAGGAGTCTGACAACACCAAAGCACACGTCCTTGCGTTTGACTCATCAGAGAAGCGAACCGCTCCTCGTCGGAAATCTTCCGCCGATTAAACCTAAACTGAAACTCATTCAGGTATTGGGGCAGGTAATTCTCTCCTACATGGTGGAATACTCCATACACCCCACGTTTTAGTAAGCTCCAATAGCTATCAATATTCTGGGTATGTACGTCCCCACGCACATACTCAATCTCGTGGTCAATAATGTCATGGGGTAGGTGTTCCTTTATGCTCCTATAGGCAGGATTACCATCAGTCACCAATCTTGAGCTTTTCAGGTCAATACTCTTTAGCATGATAGGTCTTAGAACTCTACTTGTAGCCTCGCTTACCTTTATAGTCTGAGCCTTTCCTCCGCGTTCCACCATACCAAAAACAACCGGTTTCCCCTCACGCCAATCCCTTTTGACTTTTGGACGTAACCCCATTTTGATTTCGTCTTGAATACGCTCATGGTGTGCTGGACTACCCCGCCTACGTCTGGGATGAAGATATGTCTCATCTGCTTCCACGATCCCACTGAGAGAACCTAGCATTCCCTTATCTGTCATAGCTTCTCTGATACGGTGACACATAAACCAAGCAGACTTGTAGGTAATACCAAGCTGGCGATGGATTTGATGGGCACTAATGCCCTTCTTGGAGGCACACATGAGATATATTGAAGCGAACCATTTACTCAGAGGAATTTTGGAGTCCTCAAAGATTGTGCCAACTGTAGCTGTAAACTGACGCTTGCAAGCCCGACAGCGATAAATCGTTCCAACGAGATTCTTGCTAGGCTTCCTGCGTGTCATTTTATATGGGCTATTTTCACCACACTTTGGGCAATGCGCACCATTAGGCCAACGCATCCGCTCCAGAAAAGCCCTGCATTCATTGTCTGTCCATCGTAGAACTTCTTGAAATGATATTCGTGCTTCCATCTTTGTATCCTCCATCTACTCCTAGTATAGCACGAATGTCTTGGTGTGTCAAGTATCTAATTGCCGTTCAGGTTCCTATTCACAAAGTCAGCCTGCGACAATATAATAATCAAGGACAGGCGGAAGACCTACGGTAGAATGAGGGACAAAGGCAGAAGGCATTGTTTCTTGCTCCTTGCATTAGCTGTTCTGCTGCTTACCTTGGTTGCAGGCTGCAGGGGGCCAGCACCTTCATCAGACGAATGTCTGGTGATTAATGCATTAGCTACTGATGAACTCTTATCTCGGCAGGGAGAAATCACAATAGTCGAAGGCGTTGTAGTCCGAGGCTACTACGCCGAGAGTCTTGAGGGACAGCCAACTTTCATGGATTTCCACGACCCAGGCGAAGGATATTTCAAAGCCATTATCTGGGGAGACGAAAGAACCAAGTTCCCACCTAATCCTGAAACCTATTATCTAGATAAGAAGGTGCGAGTCAAAGGCTTGATTGAAACTCACAAGGGGATGCCTGAAATCGTCCTGCGTCAGCCATCACAAATTTGGATTGTGGAATACGAAAATGCATTTGTTACCCGTGTCATCGACGGCGACACCATAGAGATTGAAGATGGTCAGCATGTGCGCTATATTGGCATTGATACGCCAGAGAGGGGAGAACCCTACTATTCGGAGGCATTCCGGGCTAATAGTAACTTAGTAGCAGGCAAAAGGGTTCGGTTGGAAAAAGATGTTGAAGATAAAGACAAATATGGACGCTTGCTCAGATATGTATGGGTAGATGATACAATGGTTGATGCCGAACTTGTCAGGCAGGGCTATGCTTATTCCTATTCCTATGCTCCTAACCTCAGGTATCAAGAACACTTCCTTCGATTGGAAAAGGAAGCGCGAGAGCAAAGACGAGGCTTGTGGAACCGTTACTAATATTGAATAAAATGGTAAACTGCAAAGATGAAACACCACCTCTTCTGTTGTCTGTCTATACTACCTTTCGACATGGTATAGATTAGGAATGCGCTGACTGGTTCAACCAAGGTCTTGCGATTCGGTTGGGGAAACGGCAGAGATGTAGCCTGAGTGTACCAGTTTTTGAGTGAAGACCAGGATGTAGTATGAGCAGGCGAAAACTACTTCTAATCAATCCTGTCAGTTCCCACCGCGCCGGGCTAACTGTAAATCTCAGCTCCCGTTTTCCGCCGCTGGCGCTGGGACTCATTGCCACCTTGACACCCGATAGCTGGGAAGTGGCCCTGATTGATGAGAACTTCGAGCCTTTCAAGTACCAGGAGGCCGATCTTATTGGCCTGACTGCCTTTACTGCTGCTGCCCCCAGGGCCTATGAGATTGCCAGCATCTACCGGGAACAAGGCGTCCCCACCGTGATGGGTGGCATACATGCCTCAATGCTTCCCGAGGAGGCATGCCGCTATGTGGATGCCGTGGTCACCGGTGAAGCGGAGAGCGTCTGGCCCCAGGTAATTACCGACTTCACAGACGGCAGGATGAAACAAATGTATCAAGGAAAATGGCTGGATTTGGCAGGGATGGTTCAACCGCGTCGTGACCTCTTTCAGCCTGAGTATGCGTTTGGCACCATTCAGACCTCCAGGGGCTGCCCTATGGATTGTGAGTTCTGCTCCGTGACTGTCTTTAACGGCCGCCGCTATCGCCAACGACCCGTGGAAGAGGTGCTGGATGAGCTGGAGACCATACCACAAAAAAGGGTTTTCTTCGTTGACGATAATATCATTGGATATGGCGAGGAAGCTAACAAGAGAGCCATCGCATTATTCAAAGGGATTATCGAACGAGGAATTAAGAAAGATTGGTGGTGCCAGGCATCAATGAACTTTGCCGACAACGAAGAAGTGCCAGAGTACGCCGCCATGAGCGGCTGCCGCATGGTTTTTCTCGGGGTGGAAGCAGAGGACCCCGATGCGCTTGAGGAGATGGGCAAGAAGGTGAACTTCAGAAGGGGAGTGGATGGCTACAAAGAAGTCTTCCGGCGCATCAACGACCATGGCATTGCTGTATTGGGCGCCTTCATCTATGGGATGGATAGCGACACCCCGGAGAAACTGCGCCGCCGCACTAACTACGTGCTGGACAGCGGGGTTGATGCAGTCCAGATGAGTTACTTGACGCCGTTGCCCGGGACTCGCCTGTTCAACAAGCTACGAGATGAGGGACGGCTGCTCTACACCGACTTTCCGGCTGATTGGGAGCACTACGACCTGTCCGAGGTCATCTACAAACCAACCTTGATGACGGCACAAGAGTTCGCAGCCGCAGGCCGGGAATGCGCCAGCCGTATTTATTCCCGTTCGTCTATCCGACGCAAGTACACTGAAACATTGCACGCCACCAAGAATCTTGCCGCTGCGGGGTTAGCTTACAGCTCAAACATCAATTACCGTAACCTAGTTGCGGCGAAGGGTGACCTCAGTGAAGCTGACTGAGTCGTCGTACATGGCAAAAACAGAGCCGTTTGAAAAGCACGTAACCGAGTACGAAGACTGGTTCACCAGACACAGCTTTGCTTATGAATCAGAACTTGAAGCTGTGAGGCCACATTTGCCCCAAAGCAAAAATGGCATCGAAATCGGCGTGGGCAGCGGAAGGTTTGCTGTCCCTCTGGGCATTAGGCTTGGGCTGGAGCCATCTACCCAGATGAGCAGAATTGCGCAGCGCCGCGGAATACAAGTGGTTGGCGGCGTGGCAGAGGCGGTTCCATTTGGCAACTCCACATTTGACTTTGCCCTTATGGTTACCACCATTTGTTTCGTTGATGACCCGGAAGCTTCATGCAAGGAAGTCCACAGAGTATTGAAACCTGATGGCTGCTTGATCATCGGCTTTGTCGATCGGAATAGCGCCATCGGAAGACTATATGAACAACAGAAGGATAACAACGTATTCTATCGAGTGGCAACCTTTTACTCTGTAGCAGAGGTTGCCTCCCTATTACATGGGGCTGGCTTCAAGGAGCTCAGATTTAGTCAGACTGTCTTTGAGAACCCACCAGATATTGATAGGATCGAGCCTGTAAAACCAGGCTATGGAGAAGGCTCGTTTGTCGTGGTCCGAGCCATGAAATAGCGCGTATGGTCTAGTTCAGCTAGATAGGTGATCATGTGTCGGTGATTTCGAGAAAGGATTGGAAATCATGGATTGGATAGGTACTAGTAGCTTCTATGTTGTTGTGCTGCTTTGGCTAGCTAGAGTCATAATCTGGACGTTCATTTGTGCTTTGCTCGCTTGGCTTGGGATCAGGATACTGGACGCATTTACCCCGCATATCCACGAGCGCGAGAGAATAGGAGAAAACCCAATTTCCGTAGGTCTGTTCATGGGCGGTTTCCTCATCCTAGTGGGCTTGGTCATCCACGGGGTGGTGACAGGACCGATTGTGGTTGGCGGTGGCGTCCTGGAAAGTCTAATCGATCCTAGAAGATTGGGACTGGTTGCCATTAGCTTCCTGGTAGGCCTCCTTTTGGGAGTTGCCCTGCTGAGCATCGTGAACAAATTGACGCCCAAAATCCCTTTCCTCAGTGTTGAACAGAGTCCAGTCGCAGTAGGGATTTATGTTTTTGGTTATTTGGTCTTCTTCGGTCTGATAATACACGCCGCCCTAATAATGCCTTTATAAACCGTCACAATGAAACGTCTGAGAGCCATCCTGCTCCTCGCAGCGATCTCGTTGATGATAATGCCTGCTCCTGCTTTTGCCGTATCTTCGGCAGATTTCTACCAAGACCAAGGCCAGATTTTCGATGATTGGGATGTGTGTCGCACCAGCGCCTTCGGCCATAATGGCTTTTTCCAGGCCTTCTCTGAAACGGATTTTTGCCCTATCATCGTAGCTGAGAGTTTAGGGGAAAACGCTGATAGCGCTTACCAAATCGGCCAGCAACTTGCCGAGGAGTATCCCAATCTTCACCAGAGGGCGGAGAAAATCTTCGCCTTTGCCCGTGATAAGATTAGATATACCTCCGATGCAGACCAATTCGGCTTCAAGGAGTTCGCCCAGAATGCTGATGAAGTAGCAGCTACACTTGAGGATGAAGGCTTCGCCTATGGTGACTGTGAGGATTATGCTGTTTTCCTTGCTGTTATGTGTAAAGGAGCAGGTCTTAGATCAGCCATCGTGCTGGCACCCAATCACGCAGCAACACTAGTGTATTTGCCCGCGTACGGGAAAGCCAATCGGAATCTCTCCATTGATGGTGAGTCCGGCTGGGTCTGGGCTGAGGCCACTGGTGGAAATAACCCTCTAGGTTGGATGCCGGAGAGGTTTATGGGGGAAAAGTTAGGGGTCTACGAAGTCGAAAACGAAGCCATAATTGCAGCGGAGCCACCTGATAAATCCCCTGCCATTGTCACTCCAGGGGGCGGCAGCACTGGAATTCACATATCCCCCTTCTTCGCCGTGATTGCACTAATGTGGCTCATCCCCCTATTTCGAAGACGACGCTGATCTGGCATAACACCCTCTTTGGGGCAAAGTGGGCGTCGCCTATCTCGTTTTCTCCTTAACGAGCTCTGTCAAAAGCAGACCGCGTCGACCAAGGCTTTGAAACCAATTTCCGAGAGGAACATGGACTTTCAGCTCTCGAACGGTTGAGTCGATTAGAGAAGGTGGGAAATCAAGCGACCCTGAGGGGCCAGAAAGCAAGCAAAACCACCTACAACTCAAAAAGACTTGGTAGCAAGGTTGCAAGTATTAGGCCTTAAGGTTGACCAATCAACTATCTCAAAAATCGAGCAAGGCACTCGCCCCGTTTTTTGATTTTGAGGTAGTCGCCCTGGCCACAGCTCTTAAAGTATCTGTCGCATGGCTGCTTCAGGATTAAATAGCCAAGTCCCCTTCATAACCCATATCTACCACAAAAGCCCATTGATAGCCACACTTTGCTAATGACTGCTTACAGACTCTTTGACAACAAGTCGTTTACCGCCTAAACTTGACAGTAGAGGTGATAAAAGTGACGAAGAAAGCAAGGCTTGGCCTCTATCTCGAAGATGAGGAAATCAAGAGACAGATCAAAGTAGCAGCAGCTAAGCGTGGCATGACCGCTACTGATTACTGTGCCCGCGCCATCGAAGAACGCCTTATGAGAGATGGAGAGAGAAGCACTAAGAACCAAGCCCAGGACAAAGTGGCTTTGCTATCTCGAATGGATAAGCTCAGGCAGGAGATAGGTCCCATTGGCATGTCCACCGCTGAACTTGTTGAGCAAGGCCGACGGAGATAGAAAATATGCCACAAGAACCAAGGTTAGTCGTTGTAGACGCCTCAGTAGTCTTGAAGTGGCAGCTTGATGATGAAGAGTATATTCCCCAGGCCACCGCACTCAGAAACGATTTCTATGCACTGGGAGCCATTAAGACAATAGCTCCCCATTTGCTAGTCTATGAAGTGATAAATGGCATCGTTACCGCCACCAGAAGGAAAAGACTAACTTCAGATAAAGCACTGGAGGTTGTGAATAACCTCATGGAGCTCGGGGTGGAATCAAAGGCAGTAGAGCCAGGGAGAGTTTTGGAATTAGCATTAGAGCATAATCTGTCCGCCTACGATGCTGCTTATCTTGCCTTGGCTGAAAGCGAGGGCTGTGAACTCTGGACTGGAGACAGGCCATTTTATCAGGCAGTCAGGGATGACTCGCCGCAGGTGAAGTGGATTGGCGACTATATCCCAGTTGGTTGATAATGACTGATAGCTTAAAGGCATTCAATACTTACATTCGCGCTATTGAGAAAGACCTAGCCTTAGGCAATGCCACCGAGCATACCCACCGTTCTGCACTCAAAGCACTTATTGAGTCTTTGAGCGATGGTGTAGTGGCCACTAATGAGCCTCGCCGTATCGGATGTGGTGCGCCGGATTTTGTCGTTACCAGAGGTTCGACAACCATCGGCTATGTTGAAGCCAAAGATGTCGGTAGGAGCCTGGATGAGGCGGAACGCTCAGAACAACTCCAGCGCTATCGGCATTCACTTACCAACCTTATTCTGACCGATTACCTTGAATTTCGTTGGTATGTGGATGGTGAACGCCGTTTCTGTATCCGCCTGGGCACTCCAACCAGGGACGGCAGAATAAGACAAGACAAAGCAGGAATTGAGGCTGTCACCTGGCTCTTTGATGATTTCCTCTCACATCGTGCTGAACCTGTAGGCACACCTAAGGAGTTAGCCCAGCGCATGGCTCGCCTGGCTCACATGATTCGCGACCTTATAATCGCTGCTTTTGAGAGAGAGCCTGAAGGTGGTTCGCTCCACACACAATTTGTAGCGTTTAGGGATAATCTCATACCTGACCTCTCCCCTGAGCGATTTGCTGATATGTATGCTCAGACTGTCGCTTATGGGCTCTTTGCCGCCCGTTGTAATCAACCCACAGGACGAGGTTTCACTCGCCAGAACGCTGCCTACCTTCTGCCCAGGACCAATCCATTTCTAAGGAAGCTCTTTAACCACATTGCTGGGCCTGATTTGGACGACCGCATTGCCTGGTTAGTGGATGACTTAGCACAGCTACTTGCTCTGACTGATATGGAGGCAGTCCTTAAGGATTTTGGCAAACGCACTGCTAAGGAAGACCCCGTGGTGCATTTCTATGAAACCTTCCTCGCTGCCTATGACCGTAAGCTGCAGAAGAGCCGTGGCGTCTATTACACCCCTGAGCCTGTGGTTTCCTATATCGTGCGTTCTGTTGACCACCTACTCAAGACGCATTTCGGCAAGCCTCAGGGATTGGCAGACCCCAGCGTTCTTGTCCTGGATCCGGCAGTAGGCACTGCTACTTTTCTTTATATGGTAATAAGTGAGATTCACGATGCTATTCTGAGTCAGGGACAGATGGGACTCTGGAATGACTATGTAGCTGAAAAGCTCTTGCCCCGCCTTTTTGGTTTTGAGCTTCTCATGGCTCCTTATGCTATGGCTCACTTAAAGCTGGGACTTTTCCTTAAAGAAACAGGCTACCAATTTGAAAAGGAACAGCGGCTAGGAATTTACCTCACTAACACTCTGGAGGAGGCCGTTAAGCACTCGGAGACTCTATTTGCTAACTGGATAACTGAGGAAGCCAACGCTGCTGCTGAAATCAAGAAGGACAAGCCCATCATGGTGGTGCTGGGTAATCCGCCGTATTCAGTGAGTTCTCTCAATCGTGGTGAGTGGATTGACACACTCTTAGAGGATTACAAACGTGACCTACACGAGAAGAAGCTCAACATAGACGACGACTATATCAAGTTTATCCGGTTCGCCCAGTGGCGCATTGAGCAGACGGGATATGGAATCCTTGGGTTCATCACCAACAACTCATATCTAGATGGGCTAACTCATCGCCGCATGCGTGACAGTCTGCTTGAAAGCTTTCCTGAAATCTACATCCTTAACCTTCACGGGAGTTCGAGGCGAGGAGAAAAAGCTCCTGAGAACACCAAGGACGAAAATGTATTCGATATACAGCAAGGCGTGGCGATAGGCATCTTTGTTAAAGAAGCAGACAAATCCGAAAAACGACATGTTTGCTATGCAGATATGTGGGGAATGCGAGAAAAGAAATATCAGGCACTCTTTGAATCGGAAATAGACACCACAGACTGGCGAGAACTTGCGCCAACTGCGCCATATTTCTTCTTCGTGCCAAAGGATTTTCCCTTTAAGGAAGAATACTCCCAAGGCTGGTCAGTAAGAAAGATATTCACGGTCTCACAAAATGGACTCAAGACAGACCGTGATAAGCTTTTCTTTGATTTTGATAGACCTGCACTTGAGGAACGCATGCGCACTTTCTTCAGCAAGAAATATGGAGATGATTTTAAACAACAATACCGTGTCTTTCCTTCATCCAGCTTTGACGTTGAGGCAAGACGTGACCAAACTGCTTTTGATAATAAGAATATTAAGAAATGCCTATACCGGCCCTTTGATGCTCGCTACCTTTACTATGACCCAAACCTGACAAGCCGACCAGCCTATGAGGTCATGCACCACATGCTAAGACAGAATGTAGCGCTGATAGCTACCAGGCAATTTGGTGGCCATCGACACTTTATCCTGCTCAGCACAAGCAAGCTTACTGAGATAAGCTCTCAGGCGTATGCACCCTATACCCTGTTCCCCATTTATCTTTACCCTTCTAAACAAGAAGTTGCCAGTGGTCTCTACAGACAAGAAGATCGCCGTCCCAACCTGAACCCGGAATTTATCAGAGCCTTCTCAGAAAAATTAGGGCTCAGGTTTATCGAAGATGGCAAGGGTGAGCTCGAGGCAACTTTTGGCCCTGAGGATATCTTCAACTATGCCTATGCTGTCTTCCACTCCCCCACCTACCGCAGTCGCTATGCTGAGTTCCTCAAGATAGACTTCCCGCGCCTGCCGCTCACCTCTGGTGTGGAGCTTTTCAAGGCGCTGGCAGACAAGGGCGCCGAGCTTGTTTCCCTGCACCTCATGGAGTCGCCCGTGCTCAATAGCCTTATCACCAGATATCCTGTCGCCGGCTCCAGCGAGGTGGAAAAGGTGAGCTACGACGACAATAAGCAGCGTGTCTACATCAACAAGACACAGTATTTTGAAGGTGTGGCACCGGAGGTCTGGGAGTTCCACATCGGCGGCTACCAGGTCTGCCAGAAATGGCTCAAAGACCGCAAAGGTCGGACACTCACTTATGACGAGCTGACCCACTACCAGAAGGTTATCGTGGCGCTGAAGGAAACCATCCGGCTGATGGCAGAGATAGATGAACTGATACCGGGTTGGCCGACGGAGTAGGATGAAGGAGGACAAAACATGGATCCACTGTGGGTTTCAGTAGGAATAACCTTTGTTTTGGTAGGCATCACGTCCTATTACGCCTATGAGACAATGCAAATTCGTCGGCAAACTTTGCTTCCAAGACTATCCTTACATACAGGAATTTATACCATGGATGGTGGAGTACACGCCATAAAGCTGAGAAATACAGGGCCAGTAGCTAGAAACCTAGAGGTTGTAATCCAATGGGACGAAGGAACATCTTGCAAGAAGATTAGTCGTTTCATCCCGTCTCTTAATACTGGTGAAGAGGTTCATTTACCACTTAAACTAGACCAAGTAAAAGCTGGGAAAGGTTCGGTCACTGTCACTTTTACTCTCAGGGATGCTTCTAACCGAGAGATTAAAGGCACTCTTCCACCTATTGACTTCGCGCAGTTGGCATTAAAAGAAAGCGAAATCTCTCAAGTATCAAATCCCGAAGTTGATGCACTCGATGAGATATCTCGAAAGATTGATAAGCGGTGACACTGTTCATCTCAAGCTGCTGGCAAAGCAAAAAATAAGTCATGAAAATAGAATGTCCCAACTGTGGGTTTGAAGACGATAAGGGGGATTAGGCTATGAGCATACTGGTTACTCCTCGAGGGGTATTCAAGCTATACCAGTTTGACACCGAGAAGGAATTCGAGCGATGCGTGGTTTCCCAGGCCGAAATGATATTCGGTAAAAGGTGTGTTTATCTTGATTGTAAACGCAGGATTGGAAAGCAGGGGACAAAACAAAGCATCCCCGACGCATATCTAATTGATTTCAGTAGTCAGCGTGAACCCAAATTGTTCATAGTCGAAATCGAGATAGCTTCACATGACCTTTTTCAGCATATAGGTGTGCAGAGGTCTCCAATTTGCTCATTCATTTGCCAGCGCACCCCGGCAAGTGAAACAGATATTATTTGATGAAGTGTCCAGGGATACGAAGGTCTATGAAGCCTGTGACAGCTACGCGCAAGAGTATGGCCTTCGCAATGTTGACAATATGCTGGATCACCTGGTGAATGACACTTTTCGGGCACTGATAATCATAGACGAAGCCACAGATGAACTGTATAAAGTGGTGAAAAACTTCCGGTTTCCGGTCGAGGTCATCGAAGTCGAGACATACCAAGGGGCGGGTGGCGACCATATCTATCGCTTCACCCCTCTATTTAAGGACGTGTCCGACGTTAAGGAGTCAATCGAGGAACGAGAGCAAAAAACTGTAGATATTTCAGAATTCGATACTATTGTAGTGCCAGCGCGAGAGGATGGGTTCAAGGAAACTTTCTTGGGTGAAAACCGGTGGTATGAAATACGCATACACGCGAGCATGATTCCACAAATAAAGTATATCGCCGCCTATCAGGTGGCGCCGGTTTCTGCCATCACTCACTGGGCGCTAGTCAAGAATATCGAACCATGGCAAGACACCGGGAAATTCATCGTCAATTTTGCCGAACCAGCCAAACAAATAGGCCCAGTACCCTTAGTTCCAAAAAGCAGAGTAAAGGCGCTGCAAAATGCCAGATACACTTCTTTCGACAGATTGCAGAAAGCCAAGACTCTTGATGAAGTATTTTGATGGTGTATGACCTCGCGTGAACGCCTTCGGTAGACTATTCCAATGTAACAAACCGCTAAAAAGTGCAGCTAGGCATGGGTGGCATTTTGGGAGGTCGCTGCCTTCTTGTTGGTGAGGTGCTGCCAGATACAGTCTCTCCTTTCTCCAAGCTGCCCTCTGGACGTCTAATGGGCTGACAGCTAAACTGTAGGGCATGGTTCGAGAATCTGGCCCCCAATTGACCCTTGCAGGGGAACGCAAAACCACACTTGATGGCCAAACCATTTCATACACTGTCAAGCGTAGCGCTAACGCAAAGCACATTCGGCTTGAGGTCAGGTCAGAAACGGGCCTTACGGTAGTAATTCCGAACTCTTATGACGCCAGATACATCCCTGACCTGCTAGAGGCGAAAAGAGAGTGGATCCTGAGCAAGTTGGCGAAGTATGGCCAGTTCCCATCACATAAGATCGAAAACGAACTCAAGAGTGGGGACACCCTCCCTTACCTCGGCCGAGATTTGGAGGTTGTAAAACGGCAAAACCACGGGAGTGGTGACAGCGTGAGGCTAGAGCGGAACAAGTTAATAGTTGTTCTCAGAGCCGAAAACGGCAGATTGGACTTGGTGCTGGAGCAATGGTACCGGATGCAGGCTGCCGAACTCATAAGGGAAAAGGCAGAGAAGGCAGGCGCTCGCTTGGGGCTCACCTACAACCGGGTTATCATACGAGGGCAGAAGACCCGTTGGGGTAGCTGCTCCCATAAAGGCAACCTTAGCTTCAACTGGAAGCTCATAATGGCACCGGAGCCTGTCATTGACTACGTCATCATCCATGAGCTCGCCCATCTAAAAGAGATGAATCACACAAAGAGATTCTGGAGACTGGTAGCTGAACACTGTCCCCGATGGCGTGAGCACAAGAAATGGCTCAAGGATCACGAGACGGAGCTGGCTGACAAACTATCCCGTTAGAAATAGCGCTGATTAGACAAAAGCAAGAATAAGAATTGTTAGCTGAGGCTGAACAATTTGCAGAATGTCAGGCCTTTATGCTTCCCCGTAGAGAAGCACTGTTCCTTGACCTTTGTGCATGAGTCAATAACTTCTTCCTCAGCCGGATATTCTCGGGAGTTACCTCTACTAGCTCATCATTATTGATGAAATCAATGGCTTGTTCCAGGCTAAATATAATGGGAGGAGTCAGCTTCACGGCAATGTCGGAAGTAGATGAGCGTATATTGGTCCTCTTCTTTTCCTTGCATACGTTGACGGGTATGTCCTGCAGCCGTGCATGCGTTCCTACTATCATACCTTCGTAGACCGGGGTTCCCGGCTCGATGAAGGTGTCGCCTCTTCCCTGAGCGTTATCAAGTCCGTAGGTAACAGCAGTACCCTGCTCCGATGCCACAAGAACGCCGCCACGAGTCGTGACGATTTCCCCCCGCCATGGTTCATAGCCGAGAAAAATGGTATTCATAATGCTGTCACCGCGGGTAGCGGTAAGAAAAGCACTACGCAAACCAATAAGTCCTTTT
>Ga0114919_10000258_pt1 | contig 38706 bp, 36 predicted proteins | sample BlataG_FD_88682 | JGI IMG/M metagenome (GOLD analysis project Ga0114919, IMG submission 88682) | Deep subsurface microbial communities from Black Sea to uncover new lineages of life (NeLLi) - Black_00105 metaG | ecosystem: Environmental > Aquatic > Marine > Oceanic > Sediment | place: Atlantic... | reverse complement strand
GTGTATAGTGGATTGTTGAATGGTAAGCGCTTATAGCTTGATATCCACCGAGCCAGGTAAGACCGCTGAAGTCTTCCAAAGGGTGAAGAGTATAGAGGGTGTCAAGAAAGCGGAATGCGTGACCGGTTCCTACGACATTGTCGCCCGTGTTGAGGTCGACTCCCCCGAGAAGCTCACCAAGGTGGTTTTTGGTGATATCCGAAGCATAGCAGGCATCACGAGCACCGCCACGCTGATCGTAACCGAATTGTAAGTTCATATCAACCGTATAATCAGCTTACACACCATACCTTGCTACTTTCGGTTCGGTCAAATATCGTGAGCGAGGCAACGTTCGCGCGAGCTAGATGAACTCTGGCGGGCGGTTTGTAAAGATTTGAAACCATATGTTGAGGAGTTATCGGCGGTGAAGAATCTCGTCACAGAATTTAAAAAGCGCTATTCGAGTATTCCCCAAAGACCGCTACTTCGCTTTGCCTATCTCTTGTACGGCCTCTGGATTCCTTAGGGTTGAAATATCCCCAACCAGCTTTCCAGTCACCACAGCTTTGATTACCCTGCGCATTATCTTACCACTCCGAGTCTTGGGGACATCATCGACGAACAATACCTCATCGGGTCTCGCTATCTTTCCTATTTCTTTACCCACGTGTTCTCGAAGCTCAGCCCTCAATTCCTCACTAGACTCAACGCCCGCCTTTAGAACAACAAAAGCTGTTATGGATTCTCCTTTCACTTCGTGAGGTTTTCCGATTACCGCAGCTTCCGCGACTTTTTCATGGCTGACCAAAGCAGATTCTACTTCTGAGTTACCTATCCGGTGCCCCGCGACATTAAGCACGTCATCTGCCCTTCCTTGGACCCAGAAGTAGCCATCCTCGTCCTTCCTCGCCATATCACCAGTCAGGTAATAGTTGGGGAATTTGCTCCAGTATACCTCTTGGTATTTTTTCGGATCTTTGTAGAGGCCACGAAGCATAGCGGGCCAAGGGGTGAGTTGAACTAAACTGCCACCCTTATCAGTGAGCGGTTTACCCTTCTCGTCGAACACATCCGCCGAGAATCCGGGTAAGGGCTTTGTGGCTGATCCTGGTTTTAGAGGGGTAATAGGCAACGGCGAGATGCAGAAAGCTCCAGATTCTGTCTGCCACCAAGTGTCCATGATTTGGCACTGCTCGTTTCCTATGTGTTTGTAGTACCATATCCAAGCCTCCGGGTTTATCGGCTCCCCAACGGTGCCCAGCAGCCTCAGCGAACTCAGGTCGTGCTTTTTAGGCCACTCATCACCAAGCCTCATGTGTGCCCTTATCGATGTTGGAGAGGTATAGAAAACTGTCACTCCACACTTCTCGATGATAGACCACCATCGGTCGGGGTCGGGATAAGCAGGGGCCCCCTCATACATCACGGAAGTTACCCCAGCGATAAGCGGAGCATAGACGATATAACTGTGCCCTGTTACCCACCCAATGTCTGCGGCGCACCACCACACGTCATCATCCTTGAGGTCGAATACCCACTTGAGAGTTTGATAGGTCCCGACTGCGTAGCCACCATGAACATGAATGACCCCCTTTGGTTTCCCGGTGGTTCCCGAGGTGTAGAGAATATAGAGAATGTCTTCTGAGTCCGTTGGTTCGGGATTGGCAGTTGTTGGTTGATCTTTTGTAAACTCATCCCACCAGAGATCTCGGCCCTCCTTCATCGGGATTTTTTCTCCTGCACGCTTGACGACGATGACTTTCTCGACGGTCGGTGCCTCCTTTAGTGCTTCATCCGCATTTTTCTTTATAGGGACTACCTTCCCACGCCTGTATGACCCATCACAGGTGATGAGCAACTTGGCCTCCGCATCGTTTACCCTTTCCCTCAAGGCCTTGGCACTGAACCCCGAGAACACGACGCTGTGAATCGCCCCCATCTTCGCGCATGCGAGCATCGCGATGGGAAGCTCGGGAATCATCGGGAGATAAATCCCGACCCTGTCTCCTTTCTTGATTCCAAAACTTTTCAAAGCGTTCACGAGTTTGTTGACCTCTTCATAAAGTTCCGTGTAGGTCAGCTTTTTGACATCGCCCGGCTCCCCCTCCCAGATGTAGGCTACCTTGTCCTTGGTTGGAGTTTTCATGTGCCGATCGACGGCGTTGTAAGCGATGTTGATCTTACCGCCCACAAACCACTTGGCGTAAGGGGGCTTCCATTCGAGAACCTTTTCCCAGGGTTTGAGCCACTCGAGCTCCTTCGCGGCCTCACCCCAGAACCAGTCGAGGTCTTTTGCCCTTTTGAGCAACTCATCGTAATCTTTTATTCCATGTTTGTCCATCCATCGCTTGACGTTACTATTTCCAACTAGCTCTTTCGAGGGTTCGAAGACCCTACGCTCCTTCAGTAAAACGTCCAATCCCTTTTCAGCCATAGGTTGCCTCGGTTTTCGTTATTTGGCGTGTAATAAATAATTTATGGAAAAAGATCACTTGCCATACTTGTCTTACCCATCTGGCTATAGAAACAGCCCCCGCCCTAAGGAAGAAGAGCTTTCGCAATCGATCGCACAGCCTTAGTAGGTTCCGGGCCCATCGGCGACCCTATCACCGTGCGGGTTACTCCAAGGTGCTTTAATTCCTCGATGCGTGCGGTGAGCTTCTCAACCGGACCACAGACCGAGAACGCATCGGTCATGCGCTCGGTCACCGCCGCACGGGCCTTTTTCAACTCTCCGGCCCTGAGCAGGCGGCGGATCGATTCGACCTCTTCGGCCCCGATTCCGTGGTGCTTGAGTGATGCACGGGGGGCTGATGAGGTAATGAACGCGACTACCCCGCGGGCAGCATTCTTCGCTTTTCTCGCGTCCCTCCCGATCGACACGGCAAGGTATGCGACTAAGTCGAACGCCTCGAGTTTCCTCCCACTCGCTCGCAGCCCTCGCTCGATGTACTCAATGGACTCTTGGATGTCATCAGGATGCGAGGCATTGATGAGGGCCCCATCAGCGACCGAGCCCGCGAGTTCAAGCATGCGTCGTCGTCGTCCGCCGATGTAGATGGGAATTTTATCCGCGGGTTTGAACCTAAGCCCTGCACCACGGCACGAGAAGAGTTCCCCCGTGAAGCTTACGCGGTTCCCTGCGAGTAGTTCGCGAATGATATGGGTCGCCTCCCGTACCGCTGCGACTGGCTTCCGTCGTTCCACCCCCACCGTGGCGAGGAAGAAGGGGTCGCCAGCTGAGATCCCCAGCAGCATCCGCCCTCGCGAGATCTCGTTGAGGGTCGCGATGGCAGCGGCGGTTACGGTGGGATGAACTAAGTATGGGTTTGTCACGCCCGGGCCCAGCTTCACTCGGCGCGTTTCGAGCGCGAGCTGGGTGAGCACGGGGTAAACGTAGCGGTTGTGGTAGTGGTCGCAAACCCAGATCTGCTCGAACCCCAAGTGCTCGACTAATCGGGCCAGCTTGACTAGGACATCCAACTTTAGATAAGGGACGAATTCTACTCCAAATTTCACCTCGAACCCCCTCGCATTTTAGTGTAGGTATGCTAAAATAGCCGTCGATGGCAAGTGTAGCTCATCGTGCTAAAGGGTTACCAAAAATAAAACGAGGCAACGACTTGGGCGAGTGTGCACAGCTGTGAAGCACAGGTATGCGGTGCAGAGGAAAGTGTCAAGATCTCGTGCGTCGGCTTCTCTTTTTCTTCACGAGTTTTCCGAGTCCACGCTTCCGGAGCATCGCTTTGATCTCTCGCTCGGAAGGCTGCGGGGGCAAGGGGGGAGCGGGCGTTCGAGCCAGCTTCTCCCTGAACACGCTGATGATTTTGCCTGCAACGAACATATATGCGAGCACCACCACGCAGAAGTAGAGCGGTTCGAGCGCGAGCGCCATGGATGTGATGATTGCGGGTCCGGCGATTGCGAGCCCGACCGCTAGGGCAATCACAATCGTTTTGACCTTTTGACGGCGATAAAGCACCATAAGCTTGCCTCCCAAACCCAAGAGCAGCGCCTCTAGCCCAAAAGCCAAAGAACCGACGAGGAGAATTAGGTAAAGAATATCAATGGCGCTCAACCCAGTCACCAATCGAGCTAGGGCGGCAGAAGATTTAAAGAGTGGACGAGCGGGTGCCAGCCGCCGTATGCTTATGATTTTAAACCGCATGGGTACCGAGTTCGAGCTCTGGCGTCGTTACACCGATGACCCATTCCTGCTACTTGTTGGCACCGTACTCTCGCAGAACACCAACTGGCGCAATACCCGCGCGGCCTACAACCGGCTCATAGTCAAGTTTCGTACGCCCGAACAGCTCGCGAGGGCGGAGGTACGGGAGATCCAAAAGTTAATCAAGCCCGCTGGCATGTACCGGATGAAATCCAAGCGCCTGAAGGAGCTAGCGCGCATAGTGCTCGAGCGATATCACGGGGACCTAAGTACTCTGCTTCGAAAGCCGTCCGAGGAGGCGCGTCGAGAGTTGCTCTCCTTGCCCGGCATTGGGTACAAGACTGCTGACGTGGTGCTGGTCTTCGGGGCGGGGCGTGACGTGCTGCCGATCGACACCCACATTTTCAGGATTTCGAAGCGTCTTGGTTTCGCCCGACCTAAGGCCAGCTATGAAGAAGTCAGATCCGAGCTCGAGGAGCTCACGCCTAGAGGCCGCCGCGGCGAGGCCCACGTACTACTGATTCAACACGGTCGGCGTTACTGTCTCGCCCGTAACCCGCTGTGCGACGAGTGCCCGATCAACGACCTCTGCCCAATCGGAATTCGTCGTGCAAAGCGCGCACGGCTTTAACAGCGTCCCGCTCGCTGGTCGCGAAAGAGATGTTGAGCTCCGAGGACCCTTGGGCGATCATGAGGATGTTTATTCGATTGCGTCCCATCGTATTGAAAACTCGTGCGGCGACTCCTGGTGTCCCTTTCATCCCAGCCCCGACCGTTGCGATGACGCTCGCGTTTCTGTCGCAGGTGATGCTCCAGTCGATTCGACGTTTGGCGAACTCCGTGCGCAGGGCGTGGAGGGCGGCATCCAGTTGCTTTAGGTCGACGGTGAAACTTATGTTTGCCTGCGAGGAGCTCTGGGAGATCATGAGCACCTTGATCCCCGCCCGCCCGAGGATGTCGAACACAGTAGCAGCCACCCCTGGGGCACCTATCATCCCCGCGCCCCCCACGGTGACCAGCGAGACGTTCTTGCTCGCGGTTATCACCTTGACGATACCTTCGATGCGCTTGGGTTTTCGAACGATCAACGTGCCCTCACGCTCGAGTTTGAAGGCGTTGCGTACGCGCACCGGGATGTCAAATTCCATCGCGGGTTCAATCATCTTGGGGTGGAGCACCTTCGCCCCGAAGTAAGCAAGCTCCGTTGCCTCGAGGTAGGAGATGACCTCGATTACCCTGGCGTTAGGCTCAGCCTTCGGGTCGGCGGTCATGATCCCATCGACATCGGTCATGATCCATATTTCGTCGACACCCAAGCTTGCGCCGAGGATGGACGCCGTGTAATCCGAGCCCCCCCGGCCAAGGGTCGTCACGGTACCATCTTTGGTACCGGCGATGAACCCGGTTACTACAGGAACTTCCCCAGCGGCGAGAATTTTGTTCAAGCGCAGGTGGACTAGTTTGCGGGTTTTTTCGAGCAGCGGTCGAGCCTCGGTGTGCCGGTCGTCCGTGAGGATTCCCGCCTCGAACCCCGTCAGGTGTTTGGATGACACCCCCAGCGACCCGATGGCCCCCGCGAGGATAGGTGCGGAGAGACGCTCGCCGAAGGATAGCACGAGATCCTGTGAGCGTGGTGAGAGTTCACCTAAATAGGAGATGCCCGTGAGCACGCGTTGTAAATTGTCGAGAGCACCCCTAACCGTTCGTGTGGTCTGGTAAAGGACATCCTTATCGGCGATGGCACCCCTGCACGCTTCGAAGTGCTTGTCCGAGATGCGCTTCATGAACTCAGGGATCAATTGCTTGGGGTTCGCGCGAGGCTCGACGAGTTTGCTCGCAATCGTCGCGAGTTCGTCGGTGACGCCTGCCATGGCAGAGGTGACAACCACGAGCTGATCGCGTTTTTTGTATCGGTCGACGATTAACTCAGCTGCTTTGCGAATACTTTTGCCGTCTTTGACGGGGACACCACCAAACTTGATCACAAATCGCATTCCATCACCTAGCTAGCTTTCAGTTTCTGGTTCAATCACATAATATGCGTCGATTGCTTCGCAGATATTTTTCGCGAGCGCGTGATAACACATGTCGGCGTCGACCTTTTCAGTAGCGATGTTCATTACGTAGTCACGGCAGGTGCAGAAATTGCGGACAACTTCATATTCATCAGCCTTCCCTCGTACAAACCATCGCCGTCCTCTCTTTATGACGCACCTTCGCTTGATGACTTCCAAGGCCCGCTTTCCCCGCCCGCCATAAACATCCATTATCCCCCGTTCGAGCTCTGGACTGAGCACCTTACCGCGCTTCAGGCGCTTGAACAGCTCGTCCCTCCCGCGCTGGAACGCTGCAGAAACCATCCTCGTCCCCACCTTAATTAATCACACATCAGTATTAGAATAAAGTTGATGATGGGTCAAACTCTAGCTCTGTTGCGGAGGCACGGCATAAGGCTTAGCAAGCGAGCGGGGCAGCATCAAGTCATCGACCCCACTGTTTTGGAGCAGATGGTTGATTACGCCAAACTCTCGCGCGATGACGTGGTGCTTGAGGTAGGTGCCGGGATAGGAAATTTGACACTTTTGATTGCCGCGCACGCTGGTAGGGTAATCACGGTGGAACGAGATAGAAGGCTCATAAAAGTCTTAAGGGAGCGGTTAGGGGGCCACTCGAACATTGAGCTGTTGTGCGGGGACGCGTTGCAGATCGAGCTTCCCAAGTTTAACAAAGTCGTCGCGAACCTCCCTTACGGCATCTCCTCGGACATCACGTTCAGGTTGCTCAAGCGCAAATTCGAGCTGGCCATACTGATGTATCAGCTGGAGTTCGCCGAGCGGCTCGTGGCGAAACCGGGTTCCGATGATTACGGCCGCCTGACGGTGAACGCTTACTATCGAGCAAGCGTCGAGTTGTTGGGGGAGGTGCCGCCAGAGGCATTTTTCCCGCAGCCAAAAGTCACGTCGGCGATTGTCAGGCTCAAACCCCGAGAGCCACCGTTCGATGTCGCAGATGAGAGCATGTTTTTTAACGTGGTTCGGGCGCTGTTTCAGCATCGGCGTCAGCGGGTGCGGAACGCGCTATACCGTTCGTTCGGTGAGGTATTCCCTGGTGTGAAAGTATCGAAGGTAGAGAGGCGGGCGACGATAGATCAGAAGCTCCCTAAAGCGCTCGCCGAAACCCCTGTCATGGACCTTGCGCCAGAGAAATTTGGCGTGATAGCTAACCTACTTACTTCTCCATGAAGTCCTCGGGCTTGGGCGGCTCCGGTTTCAGCCCCTTGCGCTTTCGCGCGCCCCGAACGACCTGCTCCTGAAGCTCCTTGGGCAACTGCTCAAATTTTTCGAACTCCGTCCCCCAGATCGCCCGTCCCTCGGTCTCCGAGCGCATCTCCGCGGCAAGCCCGAAGGAATTTGCCACCGGCAGCGAGGCTTTGATGATCGCGATGTCTTCTTCCGACTCCATGGTGAGGATTCGCCCCCGGCGCCCCTGGACGACCTTGGTGGCGCCACCCATGAACTCCTGTGGCACCCGCACCTCGAGCTTGAGCCGGGGCTCGAGCACGGTGGGGTTCGCGAGGAGGATTCCAGCCTGAATCGGGCGCCTGACAGCCGGGATGATTTGAGCTGGCCCCCGGTGCACCGAATCCTCGTGCAGTGATGCGTCGTCGATGAGCACCTTGAGCCCGCGCATAGGCTCGCGCATCAGCGGCCCCTCCTCGACGACCTGCTTGAAGGCATCGATGGTGTAGTCTTCGACCTCGTTCATGTACTGTACGCCCTTGCTGACGTCGACAAGAATGTTCGCACCAATGATGGAAACCACTTTCCGCGCGGCGTGGGTCTCCCATCCCAGCTCCCGGAGCACGTTCGCGCGCTCCTTCCGTTCCTGCTTTTGGACGACCTTACCCTCCTCGATCGCTTTGACCACCCCTGGTTCGAGGGGTTCGACTGCGATGAGGAATCGATTGTGTTTGTTTGGCGACTTGCCCTCGACGTGCTCGGCCTTACCGAGGAGCGCCTCGCGGTAGACGACAATCGGCTCCGACGTTTTCACCTCAAGCCCAGCCTCCTTGAGCTTGTATTCGACGATCTCGAGGTGGACCTCGCCCATCCCCGAAACGAGGTACTCTCCCGTCTCCTCGTTGATCTTTATCTTTATATTCGGGTCCTCGCGGGAAATCTTCTTGAGCTGGTTTATCAATCGGGGCAACTCCTGGAAGTTCTTGGGCTCGACGGCGACGGTGACGACGGGCTCGCTTATGTAGCGGAGTTCCTCGAAGCCCTTCCCTTCTATTCCCAATTCGACGAGGGTCTCACCGACGTGGGCTTCCTTCATGCCTATGATTGCCGCGATGTTCCCAGCTGGCACTCGGTCGACCATCACGCGGTCAGGTCCCATATAGACGCCCACCTGCTGAATGCGTGCATCCTGTCCCGCGCTCACCAGCCTCACGGCCTTTCCCTTTTCGAGCGTTCCCGAGAAGACCCGACCCGTCGAGATGACCCCGGCCTGCTCGTCCACGATGATGTCGGTGACCACCATGCACACCTTGCCCTCCGGGTTGCACGCGATCATGTCCTTGCCGAGCTCGCTTTCCACGTCGCCCTTCCATATCCTCGGGATCCTTTTTGCCTGTGCGTCCTTTGGGTTTGGAAGGTGCCGGATGACCATTTCAAGGACAACCTCAAAGAGGTGGCTCTTCTTCGCCAGCTCCGATTGGGTTTCTGTTTGGTAGGCGGTGATGATGTCCTTGAAGCTGATGTTTTTGGCCTTCATCTGGGGCACCGAGAGGGCCCACTTCTCCTTCGCAGACCCAAATGCAACGGAGCCCTCCTCAACGTTTACCTGCCATTTATCGGCGAGATCGGGCGGGGCGTACCTCCGGATCAGCTGGTTGAATTTGGTTATGAGTTTCATGAAACGCGCTTGCATGCCGTCGGGAGTTAGCTTGAGCTCAGCGATGAGGCGGTCGACCTTGTTGATGAAGAGCAGGGGACGCGCCCGCTCGTGCAACGCTTGGCGGAGCACGGTTTCGGTCTGGGGCATCACCTCCTCGACTGCATCTACCACCACCACTACCCCATCGATCGCCCGCAGGGCTCGCGTCACGTCTCCACTGAAGTCGACGTGGCCCGGGGTGTCGAGCAGGTTGATGAGGTACTCCTGCCCGCCGAAGGTGTGTGCGAGGCTAACCGCGGCAGTCTGGATGGTTATTCCGCGCTGCTGCTCGATCTCGAGGAAATCCGTGAAGAGCTGTTCGCCGGCGAGCTCGAAGCTTATGATGCCCGAGGCTGCCACGAGCGAGTCCGTCAACGTGGTTTTGCCGTGGTCGACGTGAGCGACGATGCCGATGTTCCGAATCCGCTGCGGTTTCCACATGATTTGCTGGACATCGCCTATGTGTTTGTAGCGCCGCATATCCACCACTTGTTAAAAAATATCAATCTCATCGCTTAAAAGTCGAGTTAACGGAAGGGTAGGAGATCTGACTCGATTTCGCTCTTCCTCTTCTCGGGTGCCGCCGGGAATTCCTGGGGCAGCTCCTCGGTGCTCTGCCCTATCCCTATCGTGTTCCCTATGCCCGCGACGATTACTACATCGCCCGGCTTCGTCCGCTCCTGCACCGCCTGCTTCACCCGCTCCGCAGCCACTTCGACCGCGCGGGCGAGGCGCTTGTTGAGGGGCCTTATCGCCTCCTTGAACGACTCCTTGATCACGATGGCGTCCAGCGGCACCTTGCGCTTCACCGAAATCTCCTCGATCTTGTACTTCTCCGTGGGGGGCCCGCCTATCGCAGCCCCGACGCCCTCGATCACCTGCCCACTCGTGTCTCCCTCGAGCTTCAGGGCGGCATCGATCATGATGATTCGGTTTATCTTGCTTCGCCCGACCAAGCGTTTGATCAGCTCGCCGGGTTTGCCGACCCTTCCCCCGGGCCCTTTCGCCTTGACGATAAGGAGCTTCCGCCCGTCGAACTTCGTCTCGGCGTAGATGGTACCTTCGATGGGTTCCTCCCAGCGTGCATCCCCGATGAGCTTGGTTGCCGTCATCGCCCCGACCCCGTCACCTATGGGTTTTCCGGCAACGAACGCCTTCGTCGCATCCACGAACGCTTTCGCATATTCCTTCAGGAAGGGTAGCTGCATCTGGAGGAGCATGACGAGTTGGTAGCTCCTCGTCTTCTCGGCCAGCAACGTGAAGTGGCGCACCAGGCGATAGAGGGTGTAGCTCGCCATTGCCCCCTCGATGGTCATCTCCAAGTTGGCGGCGGCTTCGGGCTCGGCGTTTGGAGCCAAGCGCGCGACGACGCCCTCGAACCGCTTCTTTCGCACATCTAACACATGCTCCATCCTGCGAAGCACCCCCACCGGATCCTCGCTAACCGGCGCTATGGCGAAAAATTCCAAGAAATTGTCGAACTCCCGCGCGACATCACGCTTGGGTTTGCCGTGCTTCGTTATCGCCCGGAGCGCGGCCCTTCTGCTCTCCTTCGCCAAGCCCTCGAGCTCGCGGACCGACTTGCGCAGCTGCCCAAGCCCCATGCGTGCTTGGAGCCCTATCATGCGAGGGGTGAGGAAGATGGAGATGGTGAAGAAAATGATCATGATGAATATCCACGTCACTATATCTATGTTGAAAGGCATATCGTTCCCAAATTTTGATTGTTTCCTGGTTTCATATACCTTGCTCTCGAAAAATTAAAGCCGCTCGGTGGGGAAGTTTTAGCCGCGGGGGTAGCCAAGTCAGGTCAAAGGTGCCAGATTCAGGGTCTGGTCCCGTAGGGGTTCGCGGGTTCAAATCCCGTCCCCCGCACCATATGTCAAAAATGGCTTGCACAGAGTTTACCATCAAACTAATGCTAGAATTTCGCCTGCCAATATGATTCTGCTTATAGGGGCTTTGTACATAAAGTCAGCTACTTCTTCATACGATTTTCCTGAAGACTTTTGTAATCGGAGAATGATTTAAGGATAGAAGAAGGTTGACCACGAATGATTGACACTGAAAATCTAACGCGGAAATTTGGCAATATAACTGCGGTGGAGAATCTCACTTTGCACGTTAATGAAGGAGAAGTTTTCGGTTTTCTTGGACCTAATGGCGCGGGAAAAACCACAACCGTGCGGATGCTCTGTTGCCTAATCAGCAAGACCAGTGGCAAAGCACGGATAGGTGACTTCACAATTGATAACGAAGCCGACTGCCTTAAGATAAGAAAAATGGTCGGACTCCTACCCGAAAACGTCGGCTTATATGATAGCCTTAGCGCTTACAGGAATCTTGATTTTTACGGGGAACTTTACGAAGTTCCGAATGATAAACGTCGGGAAAATATAGAGCGTATTCTGCGGTTGTTGGGCATTTGGGAGCGCAGAGGCGACGCCGTCGGCACATTTTCTAAAGGAACAAAACAAAAAATAGCAATCGCGCGGGCTTTAATCCATGATCCTCAAGTGCTGTTTTTGGACGAACCCACTGCGAACTTGGACCCTGAAGCTTCTAAGACGGTCCGAGACTTCATTCTCGAGCTTAAGAAAGAAAAACGCACGATCTTTTTGAATACCCACAACTTGGATGAGGCAGAGCGGCTCTGCGACCGAATAGCTATACTCAAAACCCGATTAATCGTGGTTGACTCGCCCAAAAACCTAGAGCGTGGCATTCAACCGAAAACAATAGTCCACTTAGAAAAAGTCAACCGTGCGGTAATGACGGCGGTTAAGAAGCTGCCTACTGTAAAAAACATAAGAACAACCGGAAACAAGATGATCCTAGACGTTGATGACCCAGAGAAGGAAAACCCAAAAATAGTTAGGGCCGTTGTGACCGCCGGGGGAAACATTAAGTTCGTGACTGAACTCCGGTCAACGCTCGAAGATGTCTACTTGAAACTGATTAAGGAGGCCGAAGAGAGATGAGACTGTGGAAATCGTGGAAGATTGCAGCGAAGGACTTTGGCATATTCAGGAGGAAAAAAATTCTACTCTTTTCATTGGTGGCTCTACCGCTGGCCCTGTCGACGGGTCTGCCTGCAATCATTTGGCTTCTCATTATTAGACGCGCGATTCCTCCTGCAACAATCATAGCCCTATTAAATGCATTTTCCTTCTTCTTCGTCATCTTGGCAAGCATCATTCCTATAGGTCTTGCCTCCTACAGTATTGTCGGAGAGAAGGTTGAGAAAAGCTTGGAACCACTTCTGGCGACGCCCACAACGGACGACGAGCTTTTGATGGGAAAGAACATCGCCGCATTCCTGCCATCCATCGCTGCGACATATGCCGGTGCTGCGATATTCATGGTCCTTGTGGATGCAACGACGCACATCCAGCTGGGGTATCTTTTCTTCCCTAATTGGACCATGGCAGTTATCCTGCTCTTGGTGGCACCACTTGCATGCATATTCAGCATCGAGACTAATGTCATCATATCCTCAAGGGTCAGTGACATACGAGCCGCCGGGCAGCTCGGAGGACTGGCAATAATTCCGTTTGGAGCCATTTATGTTTTAGCTGAGGCACGCTTCATAACACTCAACGAAACCAATTTACTAATAATCTCCGCTGTTCTCTTCATTGCGGACGCAGTTTTGTTTTACTTGAGCAGGGCTACCTTCCGCAGGGAGGAGATACTTACAAAGTGGAAGTAGTATTTGAGTGTTTGTGTTTGCTTGAGTCAACGGTAGTTCATGTCTCAGACATTTACGCGACGGTTGTTTAAAAGGCCGGACCCAGATTCTCAGCCCCAAAACTGATTATCCGAGATTGTTGGGCCAACGCGGCGGGGGCCTCCGCAACTCCTAGACTGCAATCTTCACTCTTGAGGCCGAAACGTGGGTCCAGGTCTGGAGGCTCAAAAAGGAGGCTATCTCAGCAAAAAATGATTTAAAATTACCTTCCACCTACTTTTACCAGTAAAAAGGGGCGCGAATCTCCTCCCCCGCACCATTCTCAAAATGGCAAAGGGGCAAAATTTAGGCAGTTTTTAGGCATGAAAATTTCATTTCGGTAGATTTAAACGGTAGCTTAAAACCTATCCCCCCGCACCACAGGACTATTTTGAGATACCCTCCCAAACCATCATCCCTTAGCAGAAACTGTGTCGGCTAGGCTGAGAAACAGGCAGCACTGCCAATATTTCATTTTCAGAAAATGCCCTGGGTGAGAGTAATCTAAAGCAATTTTTCTAGGCTCAGCTTCTGCATGGCACCAAAGCTAGCTTTCTTGATACGTGATATAACAACATGCTTGTTCAGTGGTCCAAACCCCTTTCCCGACTGAGATTATTTGAGCCAAAGCATACTATAAGCTGAGGATGACGATGATAGCCAAAACTGGGGCGGGTTTCGACATAGTGCTCCTCACGGCGGACTACTACGACGACCACCCCTTCTCACCCGCGGGAGTCATAGCCCGGGTCCTAGACGCCAAGGGTTACAAGGTGGGGATAATCGAGCAGCCCGAGACCGAGGAGGACTTCACCAGGCTCGGCGCGCCGAAGCTCTGCTTCTGCGTCACCTCGGGTTCCGTGGACAGCATGGTGAACAACTACACGCCGCTTAAGAAGAAGCGGGTCGGCGACAGGCACAGCTCCGTCACGAAGATGCCGGACAAGGCCGTGATCGTATACTGCAACGGGATAAAGCGGCATTTCAAGTCGAGCACGATTGTCATAGGTGGCATAGAGGCCTCCCTGAGGCGGTTCGCGCACTACGATTACTGGGACAACAACGTCAGGTGCAGCATCCTTCTCGACTCGAGGGCCGACATCCTGGTGTACGGTAACGGCGAGAAGCAGGCCATCGAGATTGCCGACAGATTGAGGGACAGGAAGGACCTGCGGGGAATACGGGGCACGTGCATCCTATCCCGGACGGTCGACGCCAATTTCGGGATGCTGCCGTCTTTCAAAGAGGTGAAAGAGGACAAGGTAAAGTTCTGCCAGATGCAGGTGGCCTTCTCGAACTACAAGAACCAGGCCCAGGAGTACAAAAACAACTACGTGTTGCAATATAGATACCCGGATTACACAACCGAGGACTTGGATTGGATATATTCCCTGGGCTACACGAGGAAGCTGCACCCGCACTCGCCGTTGAAGATGGCCAAGTTCTCCGTCGTCACCCACCGGGGGTGCATAGGCGGGTGCAATTTCTGCTCCATCGCGCTCCATCAGGGTGACGAGATAATCTCGAGGTCTGAGGCAAACATACTAAAGGAGATAAAGGGCCTGACGAAGCATCCGGATTTTAAGGGCTACATAGACGACTTCGGCGGCCCATCGGCGAACATGTATGGCATGGACTGTGAGAAGAGGTGCGGCGAAAGTTGCTGGCGATGCACCGATCTGGACAGGAGCCACAGGAGGTTGATATCGTTGTTAAGGAAGGCTAGGGCGATTCCTGGCGTGAAGAAGATTTTCGTTAGGAGCGGCATAAGGTACGATCTGGCGCTGGACAGCGAGGAGTACATAAAGGAGTTATCAGAGCACCACATCTCGGGCACTCTGAAGATAGCCCCGGAGCACTTCTCGGGCGAGGTCCTGAGGCTCATGAACAAGGACAACTCGAGGTTCGACAAGTTCGTGGATCTCTTCAACTCCTTGAACAAGGGTAAGAAGCAGACACTGAGGTACTACATCATGATAGGCCATCCTGGCGACGATGAGGGACAGGTTAAATTGTTGGGTGAAAAGTTAGCGCGGCTGCGGAACATAGAGCATTTCCAGCTTTTCACGCCCACACCCATGACGGTCTCATCGTGTATGTACTGGACGGGTCTGAACCCTTTCACGCTTGAGAAGGTTAAGGTCGTTTACGACTACCACACGAAGAAGAAAATGAAGAGGATATTGCTGGAGTCCATCAAAGAATCGCATTCTGAGGACATGCTCGCTTGGGAGTAGAAGATAGACGAGGATAAAATAATTTTAAACCACAAGCACTGCCTCCGCACCACAGGATAAAACTCAAAAGCCGGTCGCGCAAACATTGCCATTTAAATACGGTAGAATTAAACGGTAGTCGGTATCTCTTCCCCCGCACCACTCTTCAATAGCCAATGGAGCAAGATTTAGGCAGTTTTTAGGCATAAAAATTTCATTTCGGTAGATTTAAACGGTAGCTTAAACCTATCCCCCCGCACTTCAAATATTCATCAATCGCCATTTCGCAGAAACGGGACAAAGGTATTTTTTTCACGCGCTGTTGCCACAAATCGGGCGGGAAGGGTCAAATTTATGCGCTTGCGGTAGCGGCGTGTACATACATTTGTCCGCACAGTTTGGTCCTCAACTTCAATTTTCTAAAGAATTCTCGGAATTTTTTCAGTATTTTATATCTTCTTTCTTCACTATTTAAGTCCCTTGCAGCTTCAAGATCCCCACTTGCTATCTCAAAAAGCGCGAGTTCAATTTTCATATTTTTGGTGATTTGATTTGCTGCATCTTGACTTTAGCCATCCAACACCCCCAGATTAGCCTTTTCACAGATTTCCTTAGTCTTTCGAACGAGTAGTCCGTGTAGTGCCGCGCTAGGACGCTCGCTGGAACGCGGCCGCAGATGGTGTTGGCGTAGCGATCCGGGATTTGCCAGTACAGTATTAATTCATAGTGTGTTCTGAAATCGTGAAAGCTATTATAGACAATTGAAATACATGGTGGAACACAATTATTGGATATGATAAGAATGGCGTTTAGAAGAATTTTATTGGTGAAACCAGCAGGAAGAACGGGATTAGGGTTTGCGTTGGCTTTGATTCCAATAGGCTTAGAATATGTCGCAGCGTCGATCGAAGATATCGTTGATGAGGTAAATGTACTTGACATGTCATACGAAAAACGCCATTCGTTTCTGTATTTCCTAGATTTATTTCGTCCCGATTTAGTGGGAATCTCAATGTCAGCAACCGAACATAAAAGTGGTTTGCGTATCGCTTCGATTGCCAAAAAGAGGGGGATTGTAACAGTGTTGGGGGGCTATCACCCGACTGCTATTCCAGATGAATTGCTTTCACATAAACAAGTTGACATGGTAGTCCGTGGTGAAGGGGAATTAACGATGAAGGAACTGGTCCAAAGGGGTTCTCCTGAGGGTGTTCTAGGTATTTCTTACAAAGAGAACAATAAGGTGATTCATAATCCCGATCGTCCATTGATTGGAGACCTGGGTTCGCTTCCCTTCCCTGCACGACACCTTAGACGACACAAATACACTAGTCCTCTTATAAGGGATAGAGAGGTAGATGAGATTCACACGTCTCGTGGGTGTTGGGGGCGTTGCACTTTTTGTTGCGAACCGAGTATGAGCAGAAGTCGCCAACGTTATCGTTCTCCGGAGAACGTAATAGAAGAAATCGATCAAATATACAATGTGATACACAAAGGGAAACCTCTATGTATCCTCATAGGAGACCCTAATTTTATGGGTGATGCCAAGAGAGTTGACCGTTTTTGCGATTTATTAAGCGGATTAAATTTTGACATAGTGTTTCATACCATGGTTCGGGTAGATTCAATGGCTAGACACCCTGAAGTCGTTAAAAAAATGTGTGACAATAACATTATTCATTTTTGTATGGGAATCGAAAGTCCGAATTTAAAAGATCTAAATATAACGCACAAAGGAATAAACACTGAAATGCAAAAAAAGGCCATACAGGTAATTCGAGATTCCGGTGGCGTCGCTGCAGGCACTTTCGTAATAGGTTTACCAGATCAGAGCGAAGAAGAGATAAAGCAATTTCCAACATACGCTAAGAAAATAGGCTTGATGAGCGCGGCGTTCGGTATCGCAACACCATTTCCCGGGACCGAATTCTATGAGTCTTTAGAAAGAGAGAGTTTAATCTTCGAACGCGATTGGACCAAATACGATGAAAATAATTCTGTATTTAAATCACCGAAAATAAGCAAACAACAAATTGAGGAACTGAGAACTTACTGTATAGGAAAGTTTTGGACACCGGACACCTTCTTTGACTGGCTTGCAGTCACTCAGAAAAGAGACGCTAGAAAAACGTCGCTGTCTAAGTTTATAATGGACAGAATCGTTCAGTTGGTATTCTTGGCTAAAGCAGGCTTTTCTCAACAAGTATCTTCCAAAAATATGGCTACTCAGTTTAAAGTCTTTATAGAATCAATGGCAGATCCCCGCGTTGAAGAATGCACAAGGAAAATAAGAATGCATCAAGTCGTAGATATGACAAGATTCCTTGCCATATTGGGTCCACAAACAATCCAATTAACTATAAGATACAAAAACAGACCGCTTACCAGTTACATCATGGAAACCACAAGAAACACCGTAGAATATATGAAAATCATATCCGGAAAACAAGACAAAGCAACAATAAATTTTGACCTCAATTTCGATTTCGATCAATTGAAGGGTAGCAATAATTATCCTTTCAAATTGATAAAAGGTTCTGTTCGGAATTATATGTACCACGTCTTTAAACCATTAACTGTCGGCGATATACGCGAGACACTGAACATGATTAAGTTCACCCTCGCTACCTGCGTAGAAATCATTTCAACTCTTGGGCCTAAAATCTTTCCAAGACTGGCGTTTTAAGGTAGTTTTATCCTCCGATCTCTATTGCTCACACAGTCAGTTTCTCAAGGATGTCTATAACGTGGGCGTGGAGCTGAGAGGAGGTCTAAACAACAACGTGCGTTGATAAACAAAATTCTCGGCCTCGCTCATTCAAATAGTTTAGTTTATTACAGTGATCGATTAAATCATCTTTGCAGGATTTTTACCAGTAAATTGGTGCTTAAATCCACTCCCCCGCACCAAAGTGGAAACAGTAAAAAAGGGGGTATCGTTAAGATTTGCCGAAAGTCTTGTAGCAGTCTTCCTCCTTTAGCTTGGAGGAGGGATAGAGAGTTGACAAATTGGCACTCTCCCGAGGAAAACAGTTCTCCCCATGACGCTCGCACTCCATAAAAAAAGCCCTTTGCGCGCGATCGGGAGTCGAATCGTGTGAAGGGTTTCACAGGCTCGGTCGTTCGGGGCCCTCTCAAAAAAATCTTCAGAACCCTCAACTGGCTGCTTCAGACATCAAATCCTTAGCTTCCTTTATTATCCTCCTAAGTTTCTCCTTGCTCACTCCTGATTTTTCTCGAAGGGTGTTCAAATCACGGATTATTAGGTCCTTGACGAGCATTAAACCGGCTCTGGACAGGTTTTCCAAGGTCTTTCTGTCGACCGAGGGCAGGATCGTCACTGGATATAACTTCTTTTCCTCCACAAGCCGCTCTAAACCTTGACCTTCGGGGTGCAGCCAGCATAGTAACCTCATCTCCTTGCAGTCAGCATAGCGTCTTGCAGCATAAGAGGCCCGGGTGTTGCAGGCAAGCCAAACCCCGTCGAACTTTGTTCCCTTACCCAACTCACTTGCCTCATTTAGGTCCAAAAAACGCGCATACGTGTAGAGAGCATCTTTGAGATCTATAAAAGTGCCTGAGGTATTACGATACTTGCATTCGATGAGGTATCTTTTGATTCTTTCTTCGCTAGCTTCCTCAGCGATGATGTCGACTTCATGTTTTACGCACCTGCCTTGAAGGATACTTCTCAACCTCGTCTTATACCCGTAGTGCTCCAAGACATTAGCCACGAAAGTTTCAAAGGGGAAGCCTGCTGGACCAAGGCGCATCATCGCCCCCTTGAGATCGTAGCGCATCGCCGCTCTCGCCTCTTCCTTTCTGAGCAGGGACTTTACCAGCTTCAAGATTTTCTTGGTGGTGATACCATCATAGACCCTAGTCTTAATTTCTTTGATAATCCTCTCAGAAACTTCCCTACTTGCCCCAGCTTTCAGCAAGGTTCGTGTTATCTTTTCTGGTTGAAATCCCTCCACGTGCCCATCGGCTTTTGCAACGTTTATGGACATGCTTTACCCTCACTACAAAGTTAGAGGGAAGGAGGTATTTATCTGTTGTACGGAAAGATTCTGGAGGGTACAAATCTGGGTTCAAACCCTTAATACCGCACCATAGGTTAAAAATGACCGGCGCATTTTTGATGGCTAATAAGAACGGGGCGTATTCATTTCTCGGGACTTTTCACTTCTTGATAAGCCTTTCTGACTACACCTATAATTTCATCAGCGTGATTCATTACATTTGAGCAATCTTCCACTGATGGATAATACTCTGTAGCAGGGAGCTTATGCTTTTTTAAGAACAATTTGTATTCCTCTAGGTATCCCCTAACATCCTTTGCTGACACATTTTCCTTTGCAAGGGCATTGCCTATCAGCGTAAGGTAGGAAATCCTTGCTTCCTCGATTTTCCCTTTTTTCACAGCATCCTTAGCCCTTTTTTCGATCTCCTTGGGAGATTCATCGCCGACGTTTGTTGGGGAGATGATGAACTTCAGCAGGGATTCTTCATACGGCTTACCCTTTAGTTCGGGCTCGAGCAAATCCATAAACTTGCACAACGGGCAGGTGCATGCCGCCACAGCCTTCGGTGCCTCTTTCTTTTTTCCAAATAATCGCACCATAGGCTCTTCCCCTATGAATGACATCTTCGAGATTTATACCACTTATGGAGACTTACCCTTGCACTTTTCGTGACACAGTTTGGAATCAAAACACGTAGCTATAAATAGCGCCGCCTTTCAGCCTCACCCGCGCGAAGCGCAGCATGGGCGGCAGCTATTCTGGCCACTGGAATCCTGAAGGGCGAGCACGACACGTAATTCAGCCCCAGTTCGTGACAGAACTTTATCGATTCTGGGTCACCCCCGTGCTCGCCGCATATCCCTATCTCCAGCTCGGGTCTCCTACCCCTGCCAAGCTCCACACCGATTTGTATGAGCTTCCCGACGCCCTTGGGGTCGAGCGTCTGGAACGGGTTCGCATCGAGTATCCCCTGCTTTATGTACTGGAAGAGGAATTTTCCCTCGGCGTCGTCGCGCGAAAAGGCATAGGTCATCTGCGTTAGGTCGTTGGTCCCGAACGAGAAGAACTCTGCATACTCCGCAATCTCGTCGGCAGTGAGGGCGGCTCGCGGCACCTCGATCATTGTGCCGAACTTGTAGGGCACCTCAACTCCGTGCTTCGCCATGATTTCGTGCGCCACCCGCTCGAGCTGCTCCCGCACCACCTTGAGTTCGTTAACGTGCCCGACGAGGGGGATCATGATCTCCGGCCTCGGGTCGCGACCCTCCCGCTTCAGCTCGCATGCGGCCTCGAATATCGCCCGGACCTGCATCTCGTTTATGTCGGGGTGGATTATCCCGAGCCTGCACCCGCGAAGCCCCATCATCGGGTTGGCCTCGCGCATCGCCTCAACCCGCGTCAAGAGCTTTTCCTTTTCCTCGAGTTCTCGCTTTTCCTTTTCCTCGAGTTCTCGCTTCTCCTCATGTTTCAGACGCTTTATCGTCCTCAACTCAACGACCCTTTCGAGAAGCTCCTCGTATTGCGGCAGGAACTCATGCAGTGGGGGGTCTATGAGCCTTATCACCACTGGCATGCTGTCCATCTCCTTCAATATCTCCTTGAAGTCACCCTTCTGGATTTTCAGAAGTTTTTCGAGCGCTCCTTTCCGCTCTTCATCAGTCTCTGAGAGAATCATGCGATGGACGAGCGGCAGTCGCTCCTCCTCGAAGAACATGTGCTCGGTGCGGCAGAGGCCTATCCCCTGGGCCCCGAGTTCCTTTGCCCGCTTGGCGTCACGGGGGTAGTCAGCGTTGGCCCAGTTCTGCAACCGCTTGATTCCGTCCGTCCATGATAGAATTTCATCAAACTCCTTGGAGATCTTCGGTTTTATGAGGGGGGCTTCGCCGAGGATGACATCGCCCGCCGACCCGTTTATCGTAATGATATCCCCTTCTTTTACGATGGTCCCGTTTGCCTCGAACATACGCTTTTCCAAGTCTATCTCGAGGGCCTCACAGCCGACAACTGCGGGTTTTCCAAGCCCCCTCGTTACCACAGCCGCGTGGCTCGTCAGCCCCCCTCTCGAGGTGAGCACCCCCAGCGAGGCGATTATCCCACCCACATCATCGGGGTCGGTCTCCGGTCGAACGAGAATCACCACCTCCCCCGCGTTTCCCAACACCTTGGCCCGCTCGGAGTCAAATACCGCCTTCCCGACGGCCGCGCCAGGACTGGCATTGAGTCCTTTCGCAATCACATTGACCTTGGCATTCGGGTCGATCTGCTTGTGCAGTAGCTGTTCGACTTGTCCTGGCTCCACTCTCAGCACGGCTTCCTCCTTGCTTACCAGCCCCTCGCCGACCATCTCCACGGCAATTTTTACCGCAGCCTGTGCGGTCCGCTTTCCTGCCCTAGTCTGGAGCATGTACAGTTTGCCCTGCTCGACGGTGAACTCGACATCCTGCATCTCGCGGTAGTGTCGTTCGAGTATCTCCGAGATGTCGAGGAGCTGCTTGTAAAGTTCCGGGTACTTCTTGAGTTCGGCTATCTTCAAGGGGGTTCGAATTCCCGCCACGACATCTTCCCCTTGGGCATTGAACAGGAATTCGCCGTAGAGCCCCTTCTCGCCGGTGGCTGGGTTTCGAGTGAAAGCGACGCCGCTTCCCGAGTCTGCTCCCATGTTTCCAAAAATCATGGTGACAACGTTAACCGCGGTGCCCAAGTCGTGGGGGATTTTGTAAAACTTTCGGTACTCTCGGGCCCGCTTGGTGTTCCAAGAGGCGAAAACCGCTTGGATCGCTCGCTCGAGCTGTTGGATTGGGTCAGAAGGAAACTCTTCGCCAGTCTCCTCCCTCAACACCCGCTTGAATTGCTCGACTATCTTTTTCATATTCACCGCTTTCAAATCGGTGTCGAGCTTGGCCCCCACCTTCTCTTTGTGCTCCTCAAAAATGTCGTCAAACTTCTTCGCATCGATCCCGAGCACGATCTTGCCGAACATCTGGATGAACCTTCGATAGGCGTCGTAGGCGAACCGCTCGTTTTTCGTCCGCTTCGCCAGTCCTTCAACACTCTCATCGTTGAGCCCGAGGTTGAGGATGGTGTCCATCATCCCCGGCATCGAGAGCATCGCGCCGGAGCGAATAGAAACGAGGAGCGGGTTGTTTGGGTCTCCGAAGCGCTTGCCCGTTAGTTCCTCGAGCTTGCGCATGGCGGCTTCGACTTCGTCCATTAGCCCACCTGGCAACTTCCCGCCGCTTTCGTAGTAGCGCCTACAGACCTCGGTGGTGATCACGAATCCGGGGGGCACGGGCAGTTCAAGTTGTGCCATCGTACACAGGCCGGCCCCCTTGCCGCCCAGAAGCCGCTTGTCCGTGCCGTCGCCATCGTCGAAGAAATAGAGGTTCTTGGCCATTGAACGTGCCTCATCGTTCATCACAAGGGCCATTGCTTTTATTCTTTTTGGGGTCCCACTATAAGGGGGGTTAGTAGATGGAATGGATTACCCCGGTCCGACCGGGTTTCGGCGGCTTCGACGAGCCCTACGAGCGGGCCAACGTTGTCTTCTTGGGCGTGCCACTCGATGTCACCTCAAGCTATCGTTCAGGCTACCGCTTCGGTCCAGCTAGGATTCGAGAGGCGTCGGCGAATCTCGAGACCTACTTGACGTCGGCTGGGCTGGATGTCTTCGAGCGGCTGAACATCTCAGACCTCGGCGACTTGATGATTACCCCCACCGACCTTAGGGCAACGGGGGAGCGGATCTCGCGGTCGGTTCAAAAGATAACAAAGGATGGGAAGATGCCAATTTTGCTGGGCGGAGAGCACACGCTGTCATACTTCACCCTCCAAGCTTTCAAGGATGTTTTCGTGGTGCAGCTAGATGCCCACCGCGATCTCCGCGATGAGTACTTGGGCGACAAGCTCTGCCACGCGACGGTGATGCGCAGGGTGCTGGATCACCTGCCCCCCGAGCGCCTCTTGCAGGTGGGCATTCGCTCCTGTTCGAAGGAGGAAGCGGAGTTCGCACGAGAGGCGGGGATAACGACCTACACTTCAGAGCAGATAATTGATGATGCATCGAGAATAGTCGCGGAGGTGCGCAAGCTCGTCGGTGGCGCGAGGGTCTACCTCACCATCGACCTCGACGTGCTAGATCCGGCTTTCGCGCCAGGGGTTGCGACCCCGGAACCTGGGGGGCCTTCGACGGTTGAAATTTTGCGGTTGGTTCGTGAGTTTGGGAAACTCGACTTATGGGCTTTTGATGTCGTGGAATTGGTTCCACCGCACGACGACGGTACCGCGGCATTTGCTGCGGCGAAAGTTATTTACGAGTTGCTCGCGGCGATGGCGAGTTCATCCAAATAGTTTCTGCCCCCGCTCCACAACGATTCGGGACGGCAGGGACAGCTTCAAACTTGCACGGCGGAGCGCTTCCTTGCCGACGAGTGCAAATTCCCCCGCTATTCGCACGCTCATGAGCTTTTGTCCTCGGCTGACCCTCGCGGCGGTGCCGATCGGTCGGCCGAAGGATCGGGCCATACCATCGGAGATCCGGTCAGCCCCCGCCCCTGTTGCCATGGGGTTCTCCCTCAGAATCTGGTGGGGGTAGACGCGGATTTTGAAATGGTAATTGTCCTTGCCCGCCTTGACCTCGAGCAGGCGGTTCGCGGCGATGCGAGCGGCTTCTAGCGCGTTGTGCCTTATCTGGCCGCTCTCATGCGAGATCAAGGACATCTCGACGGGGAAGTCGCCTTTTGGGTTGCCCATGTCGAAGAAAGTAACACGTACCCCCGGGACTCCCTTAACGTACTCCCGGCGGGTGTAGGCCGGACCGCTAAAATAGCGGTAGGTTCGCGCTGGTCGGATCGGCATCTGGACCACTCTAAATAAGCTTTAAAGCCTTCATCCTTATTTATTTAATTACCCACAAAATATGGCAGGCAGCAAATGTCGTACATCGTGATCGTCGGCGGGGGACAGACGGGCTCCAAACTGGCCAAGCGGCTGGGCGATCGAGGGCACAACGTGGTGGTGATCGAGAGGGACGAGAAGCGGGCCCACGAGCTGGCGGCCGAGCTGGACATGCTCGTCATCCACGGCAACGGCGCCGACATAGACACGTTGAAGGATTCGGGCGTCGATAAGGCAGACGTGCTGATCGCCCTCACCCAAGCTGATGAGGTCAACCTCATGTCGTGTGAGTTGGGTAAGAAGATGGGCGTCCGGAGGGTGATCGCTCGCGTCAACGACGAGAAGCACGCGAAGATGTTTGAGGAGCTTGGGGTCGACATCGCGGTTAGCTTGGTGAGCGCCGCGGTGATGCTTTTCGAGAAGGCTGTGGCGGGCTCGGGGGTCTACGGGCTGCTTGGCATAGGCGGCGGCAAGGGTGAGGTCGTGGAGGTCACGGTCGGCGCGGGCTCGAAGTCGGTCGGAAAGTTCATCAAGGACGTAGACGTACCAAAAAGCTGCACGTTCGCGATGATAACACGGGGCGACGAGCTCATTCCCCCACGGGGCGATACTGAGATCCGAGCGGGGGACCTCGTCACGGTCGTGGGCAAACCCGACGCTGTTTTAAAGATCACCCGCTACTTGCGCGGCGAGTAGATTTTTGATGCGTGAAGTTCGACGATGTCTTTGTCCTGAAGCGCGTACTCCCGAGGCACCTGTTGTCCCGGAAAGCGCGTCGACCCCCACACACGGGCAAACTCCAGCTCTCTCGCGAAATCTTTGTGCACCGCCCTTGCGATGTCGAAGATCGTCGAGCCCTTAGGCAGGACCAGCGGGCGTTTGGCTGGCTCCTCGTCGGAGCGCTTGGTGTAAACGCGGATGAGGTCGAGATTTTCGAAGATCGCTCGCTTCAGCCGCTTCCCAGCCCCTTGATTGGCAATCGTCCGAAAGCGCCCCCTGAATTCGCGCTCCAGCAGCTTGAGTTTGTCTGCGGCGCCCGAAGATTCACATTTTGTGAGGAGGATGAAGGCACGGCGATAAACCAAGGATTCATCGAGCAATTCCTCGAGGTCATCGGCCGTCACTGGTTCGTCGATGGTCAAGAGCGCGTTGTGGATGCGATGCTCTTGTAGGATGCGTTTGAGCTCCACTTCGCTGCCATCGAACGCACCCGCTCCCCGAACTTCAATCCCTCCCGTGACCTTGCGCTGGATACTGAGCTTGGGGATCTGCTGGTTGAGCCTGATGCCTGCTGCCTCGAGTTCGTTGATCAGAATTCGGACCTGCTCGATCGGCTCCGTCGAGGCATCGACCACTAGGACGATGGCGTCCGCGTTTCGGGCGACGCTGAGCGGCTGTGCACCAAGCCCCCTGCCGAGGCTCGAGTCCTCGATCACCGCGGGGACCTCAACCAACTGTATTTGAACATCCTCGAATTGCATCATTCCCGGCACCGGCCGCCGGGTGGTGAATAGATAATTGTCGATTTTCGGACGGGCGGCCGTGAGTTGGTGTAGCAGCGTCGACTTCCCTGAGTTCGGTGCCCCAACGAGTGCTATTTGGGTGGCGCCTTCCTTCTTGATAGCGAAGCTCGACCCACCCCTCCCGACCCGGCGCCCCTGCTTCACCCGTAGCTCTTGGCGAAGCTTGGCCAGGCGCCGCTTGAGTACCCTCAGGAGCTTCTCGGTCCCCTTATGCTTCGGGGCGAGGCGGATGAGCTCCTCGGTTGCAAGGATTCGCTCCTCCAGCGTTCGCGCTTGGAGGTATCGCTCTTCAGCCTTGAAGTATTCTGGGCGGAGGTTTGCTGGCATTTTTGACGCCAAATCTTTATTAGGTTGATAAGGAATATGAATTTTGGCGGGGGGAAGCCCGCAGCGAAAGCCAAACCGGCGCCCAAGGGCGACGGGGAGCCACTCAGAAACCAGGAGTACTTGGGAAGGGATTGGCTAAGGCGCCCGGTGGTGGGTGCGGAGGCAAGAGCTGTGGGAAAAAGGCCCCGAGATGAAAAGCGGCGCAATGTAAGTTGCGCTGAAGAGTAGTCGAGGGGTCGAACCCCGCCATTTTTTTATTTTAGCCATATATCCAAGTTGGAAATAGTTCTACTTTCGAAAAAAACCTTAAATAGCGAGACGCTTTAAATGCAGGCGGCGGGGATAGAAGCCTGCAGAGGAGGCCGAACCGGAGCTTAAGGGCAACGGGGAGCCGCGTAAAAACTCGGACGAAAAACCGGGGGAGGACGCGGATAAGTCTCGTGGAGGAGCGAGGCAAGGCAACGACTGTGGGATAAAGGCCCCAACGTGAAAAAGCGACGAGTGAGCGGAGTGGTCGAGATTCGCAAGCTCGTCGAGGGAGTAGTGGAAGGGTCTAAATCCCCGCCATTTTTTAGGGTTTCAGTAGGTAGCGTGAGTATTTCAGGATCCTTTTCAGCTCGAGCGAGGGTAGCAATCGTGGGGCCTTGATTAGAAGGGCTCGGAGTAGTTTTTCGTGGTGGTCGAAGTCGAAGTTTTCTAGTACCAGCGCTTGAACGTCTTCTCTCTTCAGAAGTTCGAATATTGAATTTAGGTCCTCATCGGTCATTTGCTTAAAAACCCTGCGTGCACGAATTCCCAGCTCAAACTCGCGGCCAAATCTCTTCATCACGGCCCGTTCGTACGCGCGAAGCTTCTTGGCGGTGGGCTCGCTCCCAAGGGCATCCGCCGCGACCTCGGCAGCGAGTTGGGAGCAAGAAAGCCCGACGTAGATGCCGCCGCCTGTGAGGGGCTTGACGTGACCGGCGGCGTCGCCCACCAGCATTACGCGGTCGGTGTATATCTTCCTCGTCAGCGGCTCGGGGATGAGCCCAGCGCAGAGGCTGAGAATTTTACCTGATTGGACCTTGGTGGATGCTGTCGGGTGAGTCCCTACAAAAGATAGGAGATTCCTGAGGGCATCGCCCCGGAAGGTGCCGAGCCCCACGCGACAGAGGTCGCCGGCCGGGGTCAACCAAGCGAAGAAGCCAGGGGCGAACGAGCTGCCGAAGTAAAGCTCGGTGGCGTCAGCTCGGACTTCAGCGATAGTTTCGAGTTGGGAGCATTTGAGGTAGCGCACGTTTTTAAGCAGGCCTGCCTCCCGCGCGATGATCGAAGCCGGGCCGTCTGCGCCGATTACCAAGCGTGCCCCGACTTCGGTTTCACTTCCACCCTTGAGCTTCACTACTGGCTCGCGCCCAAGTTTGAGCCCCACGCACCTCGTTCTCAGGAGCAGGGTGGCTCCAGCCTTCACGGCTTTTCTCGCCATCTCCCGGTCGAAGGCGGCGCGGTCGATTACAAATGCCTCCACCTTGCCGCGAGTTATCTCGACGGGCTCGTTCGATGGGGGGTAGAAAACGGCGCGGCGAAGCTTGCCGAGCACCCATTTCCCCGGCTTGATTTTCAGCTCTCGAAGCCCGCCTACCCCCACCACGCCCGCGCAGCAGGCCGGGTTGCCCACTTCAGCATGCTCTTCGATGATTGCAACTTCAAAACCTTGTTTGGCAAGCACCCCGCTGACGAAGCATCCCGCAGGACCGCCGCCAACCACGGCGACATCTACTCGCAAGTCATCACCTTGCAACTTTTTAGGCAACCCTCCAGATAACCCTAACGAGTGATGGGATGCTAGATGTACTCGTGTACGTGCTATTCGGCTTATTCCTCTTGATGGTGCCGGGCTTCCTCTTCACGCTCGTGCTCTACCCCCGCAGGGAGAGCCTCGATTTCTGGGAGCGCATGGGGGTGAGCTTGGGCCTAGGTGTGCTTGTGCTCATTTACCTCGGTTTTGTGCTCGCCCAGCCAGGAGTGAAAATGCTCACCTTAGTACCATTCATACTCGCCGTGCTCGGCGTGTGTCTGCTTTTTGCATTCATAGCGTACTGGCGCGGGGGGCTGGAGGTGGCCATAATTTATGAGCGCGCGTTGATGCGAAAGATAAGTAGACTGAGGCCGCCCAAGCCCAAGCCGGTTCCACCTGAGGAAAAACCAACCCCGCCCGAGCAGCCACCCCCACCCGAAGAGCTACCAGCTCCACCTGAAGAGAAACCAGCCCCACCCGAAGAGCTACCAGCCCAACCGCCCAAACCTTCTGAGGAGAAGCGAGAAAGTGGCGAGGGTGTTTAGGTACAAGCAGGTAATCGCCGTTCGAGCCGACCTTGAGATGAGTCCGGGAAAGCTCGCGACACAGGTTGCGCACGGTTCCGTGGCATCGGCTGAGCGAACTAGGAGGGCGAAACAAGAGTGGTTCAAGGCTTGGCTAGGCGAGGGTCAGAAAAAAGTGGTTGTTAAAGTATCGAACGATGAGGAACTGAGAGAACTTGAGGCACATGCGAAGGAATTGAGCTTATCATGTGAGTTGATCCAAGATTCAGGACTTACCGAGTTGCCCCCAAACACTACCACGGTTTTAGCAGTCGGGCCAGCGCCGTCCGAACTTGTGGACAAAGTTACTAGCAAGTTGCCTCTGTTGTAGGTGGAGTCGATGAAGCTGAGCGAGGCCGGCGAAAGAGCCTTGGTGGAGTTGGCGCGTAAAATCTGTAGGCGAGGGCCCCGAGTTAGAGTTGGGATAGGTGACGATGCTGCGGCGATTGACATCGATGGCAGTTGTCTGGTCGCGACCACCGATATGCTCGTCGCAAGCAGACATTTCCCACCTCGCACGACACCCGAGCAGATGGCCCGCAGGGCGGTCGTAGTCAACCTCAGCGACCTGGCGGCGATGGGGGCCGAGCCCCTAGGACTGATTTTCTCGGTGGGTTTGCCGCGGAAGCTCGAGGTGAAATTCGTCGAGCGGCTCGTGCGGGGCATGGATGTAGCTGCACGCGAATACGACACCCACGTTGTCGGTGGGGACCTGGACGAGAGCGAGGAGGTGGTCATATCGGGGGCGGCCTTCGGCGTGGCCCGCAGGCGGGAGCTCCTGACGCGCTCAGGGGCGAGGGCGGGCGACATCATCGCGGTGACGGGCAGGCTGGGGGCGGCCGCGGCGGGTTTGAGGCTCTTGCTCAAGAGACATCCGGCCAAGGGCTACCGTGCGCTGGTCAGAGCCCAGCTTGAACCGAGAGCGCGCGTGCGGGAGGGCATGGTTCTGGCGCGGAGTGGCGTTGTTACATCGGCTATAGATGTCACCGATGGGCTCGCGGCGAACCTCTGGCAACTGGCTCGAGAGAGCAAAGTCAAGCTCGTCATCGATCGGGCCAATGTGCCTGAACATCCACTCGTCAGAAAATTTGTCACCCGGTATGGTTTTGGTGTCGACGATTTCGTGCTCTTCGGTGGGGAGGATTTTGAATTACTCTTTACGGTTCGCCCGAGAGGGTGGGAAAAAGTTCGGTGGGCGCTCAAACGCGTGGGCGCCACAGCAACTACGATTGGACGTGTGGCCAAGGGTAAGGGAGTTTTTATTCAAGTGAAGGGAAAGACACGAGCGTTGCCAGATCGCGGTTATGAGCATTTCAGATGAGCAAAAATACGCCTAACGTTTCCAGCATATACTTTATCAACTTGAGCCATTAAACTGACTCCACCAAGCGGGTTGGCCCCCGGCTACAAAGTTTTATAAGTAAGGAATTCTTACATTTTAAACGGTGGTAAGATGGTGGAGGCTGTGGTAAAAGTCACCTCGAAAGGCCAGCTCACCCTACCCGCGGGAATACGGGATGACCTGAACATCAGCGAGGACGATTACCTCTACGTCACTGAAGCAGGGGGTCTAATTTTGATGAAGCGGATCGGTGTCGACCCCAAGGAAATCCTGAACGTGTTTCAGCGTGCCGCAAAGGAGATCGGTCTCACGAGGAGAGAATTGAATCGGGCCATCCAAGAAATCAGGCGGACCAAGAGATGATCAAGAAGCCGAGGGTTTTCTTAGACACCAATATCCTAGTGTCTGGGATGGGTTTTGCCGGGAACGAGAGAAAATTGCTGGATGCGATCATCGATGGAAAATTAGGGCTGGTGTTGAGCGCCGACGTAATCGACGAAGCGAACGCGGTGCTCGAGAGAAAGTTTCCAAAACACGCTGTCCTCTTCCCGCTGTTTTTGCGCTTGGTGAAACATGAGAAAATATCCAAGAGCGCATACAAAAGCTCTGAAAAGCGATATGCTAAGCTGATTAGCGATGAGGCGGATGTTCCAATTTTGGCAGCAGCGGCCGTGAGTGGGGCCGATTACTTGGTCACCGGCGATAAATGGATTCTTTCCCTGAAGCGGGTCGGGGATACCGAGATAATCCAAACGTGGAAGTTGCTGAAAAGGTTGAAGATTTAGTTTTTACTCGCAACCCTTTAATCTCAGCTTCATCCAGTTCATTTTGAGCCACCAAACCGGCCTCACCGAGCAAGGTTCGGCACCGCTTTCATCCCACTTTTAAAGCGGGTTTCCTTCAGCGGATTTTATAACTCTCTCTCACCTTGTGTTTCTGGAGTTGAAAACCTTGGATATCCGTGCGGTCATCGATGGCCTGACCCCTCACGAGAAAAAAGTCCTACTTACCCTCCAGCAGCTCGACGGGAAGGCCGGAGTCACGGACATCGCCCAGCGGGCGGGGCTCGACCAAGCAACGGTGATGCGGGCGGCGCTTGCCCTCACCCAACATGGTTTGGCCGGAATGCGTGAGGAAAAGTTCTCAAGGGCGGGCCTCACCCAAGAAGGTTTGGAGTACGTGCGCGAGGGCCTGCCGGAGCGACGCATGCTGGTTGCGCTCGCCAGCGGTGGTCCAGAACTCGTGTATGAAGTAGCTACCCGCGCAGCCCTCAAGGGGAAACTGGTACAAATAGCCCTAGCGTGGCTCACGCGCAAGGGCTGGGCAGAATTTCAAAAGCGGCAAGGTAAAACTGTTCTAACCATTACCGAGCAGGGCGGAACGGCGATTTCACAGAAGTTCGCAGATGAGGCGCTGCTCGAGCAATTAGCGTCACGCGTGCATCGTGTCGATGAGATTCCAGCCGACCTGAGAGGAGCTCTCAACACGCTGGTCGAGCGCAAGCTTGTGAAGACCGAAGAGGAAGCTCGGCGGGAGCTGAAGCTGACCGAGTTCGGGAATCAAGCCCTCGCGCTCGGCGTCGAGCTGGTTGAGGAGGTGAGCGAACTAACCCACGAGTTGCTCGTGAGCGGGCGTTGGCGGGAGGTCAGACTCAGACGTTATGACGTGGTAGCTCCGGGAGCCCCGGTCCACCCGGGAAAGGTTCACCCCCAGCAGCAGGTCATCGACGAGCTCCGCGAGATCTTGCTCGAGATGGGTTTCGTCGAGATCAGGAGTAACTTTGTCGAATCTGAGTTCTGGAATTTCGATGCTCTCTTCCAAGCTCAGGATCACCCCGCGCGCGAAATTCACGATAGCCTTTCGCTATCGAAGCCGGAGCGGACTAAACTCCCTTCACCTGCGTTGGTCAGACGAGTTGCCGCCGCGCACGAACGGGGTGTCGCCGGGTCGACGGGTTGGGGCTACAAGTTCAACATAGAGGTAAGCCGAAGACCCGTGCTGTGCTCGCAGACGACTGCCGCAACCGTACGATACCTCGCCTCACACCCAGAGCCCCCCGTCAAGATTTTCTGCATCAATCGCGTTTATCGCCACGAGAAAATTGACTACAAGCACCTCGCCGAATTCTATCAGGCCGAGGGCATCGTGATGGACCCGAAGCTAACGCTGCGGGACATGCTGGGGTACCTGAAGCAGGTCATGGTCAAGCTGGGACTCCCTAAGGTGAGGTTCAGGCCGGGCTACTTCCCCTACACTGAACCATCGGTCGAGGCCGATGTGTACTTTCCCGAGAAGGGCGAGTGGCTTGAGGTTTTGGGCGCCGGCATGTTCAGACCTGAGTTGCTTCGCCCGCTCGGCATTCGCTACCCAGTCTTGGCATGGGGGATTGGTTTCTCGCGCTTGGCCATGATTAGGCTTGGGATCGAGGATATTCGGGACTTGTTCAACAACGATCTCGAGTGGCTTCACGCCTGGAGGATGGTTTAGATGCCATCGATTACCGTGAGCTACCGAGATCTCTGCAAGCTGTTGGGCAGGCGAATAGGGCTGAAGAAGTTGCTGGGGCACTTGGTGATGATCGGGATTGATATCACTGAGGCGGCCGGCGATGAGCTCAAACTCGAGGTGGCCCACAATCGCCCAGACCTACTCAGCCCCGAAGGCGTGGCTCGGGTGCTCAAGGGCTTCTTGGGCATAGAGATCGGACTGCCCAGCTACGAGCCGAGTGCATCCGGGGTGATGGTTCAGGTCGACCGGAGCGTCAAGCCCATCCGGCCTTTCATCGCAGCGGGTGTGGTGACCAAGGTGAAGCTGATTGATGAGATAGTTGCATCGCTCATGCAGGTTCAGGAGAAGCTCCACGCCTCACTTTGCAGAAATCGGCGCAGGGGCTCGATAGGTGTCTATGACCTCGATACTATCGAGCCGCCCGTGCGCTACACCACCACGCTGCCAGATGGCATCCGTTTCGTCCCGCTGGAATTCAACCGGGAGCTCACCCCCGCTCAGATCCTGCGCGAGCATCCAAAGGGCATCGAGTACGGCTCGATCACGCGAGGGTGGTCACGCTACCCGCTGTTGGTCGACTCACGGGGCGTGGTGCTCTCTATACCCCCTATCATCAACAGCGAGTCCACGCGCGTCACGAGCAAGACGAGGCAACTCTTCATCGATGTCACCGGGGAGGACGAGCGCGTGGCGAACCAATCCTTGACGATTTTGATGACCGGGCTGGCGGAGCGGGGATTTGAGCTCAGATCGGTGGCGGTTAAGTATCCTAGCAGGCGCGTTCGGACGCCCGACCTCCGCCCCCGCAGGCACCGCTTGAGCGCGCGCAACGCGAACGAGTTCATAGGCCTCAACCTGAAACCAAGGGGAATCGCCAAAATTGCGGAGCGCATGCGCTACGGCATCGCGGACATTTGGGGTGATATTCTGACGCTGCTGGCCCCGCCCTATCGAAGTGACCTAATGCATGAGGTTGATATCATTGAGGACATAGCCATAGGCTACGGCTACGACCAGCTCGAGCCCACGCTGCCGAAGGTTGTGACCACGGGTGAGCGAACGCCGATTGAGCGACTCAGCGAGCGGGCCAGGCGAGTTTTGACGGGGCTGGGCTTCATGGAGGCTATGACCTACACGCTAACAAACCTGCGCACGAACTTCGAGCTCATGCGTGCACGGGGTGAGGCGGTGGAAATCGCGAACCCGGTGTCGGAGGAGTACACAATTATCAGGAACTCGCTGCTCCCTTGCTTGCTCTCGGTGCTGCGAGCGAACCGACGCAACCCGTTGCCCCAGCGGGTGTTTGAGGTGGGTGATGTCGCCTTGCTAGATGAGGGTGCGGAAACGGGCGCGCGAAATGTACGCCGTGCCGCAGCAGCGGTGATAGGTGAGGGATTGGGGTTCACCTATATCAAAGCCGTTGCGGAAACTCTGCTCCGAGAGCTCGGCATCAGCCACGAGGTTCGCCCCATCGAACACTCCAGCTTCCTAGAAGGTCGGGCGGCGGAGTTCGTCTCTGATGGCAAGAGCTTGGGCGTCGTGGGAGAGATTCATCCCGAAGTCATCCTCGGTTTCGAGCTCGAGCACCCGGTTGTGACGTTTGAGTTTGATTTAGGGTAGAGAAGTAAGGTTTTTACTTCACGAAAACCAATTTAAAATGCGATGAAGGAATAATCCGCGGGAATCGAGAGCTGGCGTGATCCATGAGCGCCGGTGCATCATCGCGGGAACACTGGAGCAACCCGTCGGCAATCGTGCCAAATTGGGTCCTCGTAGGAGCATATTGGCGGGAACACCTAGCAATGACATTCGAGACAACCCTGGTGCGGGACACGGCGGGCGGCCCCCGGGAAAACCCGCCATCGAGGGTTAGCGAGTGAAGGACGTCGAAAAGACACTCAATGAAGCTCGCTGTTAGTTGTGTCGGGGACATCGGGGGCCAATTTAATAAACAGTTTCAAGCCCATCCTCGACGGTGAAAATCTTCACGTTTTTAATCCCCTCTCGCCTTGCAGCCCGCGCGAGTTCGAGGAGCTCTTCCTTGCTGGAACGATGTTTTCATTATGTGAGCTTTTTTTGCTTAGCCTCACTCTCGATGCGCTGCGCCGTTTCCCACGATTTCCTCGCGAACTCCGGCAGCTTCCCATGCTCGCGTACCCACCGCTCGAGGAAGGCGATCGTGCGGGGGTCGGAGGTGTACCCCGAGCCGAGATCCCCGTAGCGCTTGCGCAGCTCGTTTATTCGCTGGTCGCGGCGGACTTTTGCGACGATAGACGCAGCGGCCACGACGACATAATTGCGGTCGGCGAAGTTCTCGACCACAAGCTTTGTTTTTGTTTGGATGTGACGCTGGATTCGCTCCTTAAACATCGCAGGATTTGGATCGGTTGAGTCGACGTACGCGATCTCCGGCTTTAGGCGATCGAGGATTTGAGCGAACTTCATCGCCTCTAGCTCGTTGAGGTTAATTTTTTTGACGAGGCGGGATTCATCTATCTCGGCCGGCAAGAGTTCCACGATTTCGCACTTCGCAGCCTTTTGAGAGATAAGCTCAGCAAGCGTCTCGCGCCTTTTTGGTGTAAGAAGTTTCGAGTCCCTGACCCCAGCGGTTTTTAGCTCCTCAAGCATTCGCTCGTCGAGAAGCACGCCGCAGAGCACCATCGGACCAAAAACTGGCCCCCTCCCAGCCTCGTCCGTGCCCGCTATCATTATTTTCTCCTCAGTTCTGCAAGGATTGGCATGCGCTTAAACACATCGCTCGGCAGAAGCTCCCAGATGATTCCCGAAGGTTTTGGGTGGGCGTGGGTGGTTTCGATGATACGGTCCGACGTAACGATGAAGTCGACCGGAACATCGTGCTCGCTCATCGGTACCTCGTCGACGATCTGCAGGGGATGAACTGTCGTCACGATGGGTGTCGTGTCTGTGACAGCTCCGGTTTCACGCAGGATGGCGAACTCCAGGTCACCGAAGCCGCCTCCTTTTCCCACCCTGCCGCCCCTCCTGTCCACGACCACGGAACCCTCAACAATCATCTCCACCTTCACCCCGTGAACGCTTGTTTTTCTACCGTGCTTGAAGGCACCTCGGATGCTCGCCGCCCCCCTCGCATCTTTTATTTCCGCCGGATCGAGCAGGATGAAGCCCTCTCGCAGTCTGGGGGTCGCCATGATCAGGCGTTTTCCATCGCGCAGCGCAAGCTCCCGCACGGCTAGCTGGGCAGCATCTGGGTTCACGAAGATCGTTCGGGCCTGGGCGTAGGTCGGCAACGAGCGGAGAAGGGTAGCTGCCGCTCTGCTCCCCACAAAGTTCGGGATCCTCCCTCGAGCGGGTTTCGGGAAAGTGGCGATGTTTCTTGCCTCGAGCTCCCGCCAGACCCGCTCGCGAAGTGCTCGCTTGTCCATCGATACCCAAAGCATTAATATAGGCTACGACTTGCATCTATTTTTGGTTGGGTGATTATTATCGCGCGAAGGGAAATTGATGCGAGACCAATCATCGGTGCAGTAGTCGTTTTTGGGATTATAGGTGCGGTCATTTTTGGGATTTACTATTTCGGCGTAGCAAAGCCCGCGGCCGAGGAGTTCGAGCAGGCGAAGCTGTCGGCTTTGGATCAGATAAATTCAACTCTGGCAGCGATAGGAACCGATCAAGCATCAGAGGCGGCATCGAGATATTCGGCCGAAGTCCAAGACGCGGGATCCAAGAGCGAGGTCAATGCGATTTTGGTTGAGGTGGCCTCGACTGCCCAACTTGAGCAAAAGCGCAAGCAGCTGCTGGACAAAGTCGCCACGGCCACGAACGGTACCTACTTCACGACTGCTGATGTGCCGGAGCTCGCAGCGCTCTCGCAGAGCCTCAAGGAAAAAATAAACACCATGACGAGCAGGTCGCAGATGGAGGCGTACGAGCCCCAGATAGATAACCAAGCGACCTTAACCTGGCGGACTTATTTCACAAATCTCATAGGGCAAATGACTGTAGACAGAATATCGATGTTGCGGAATTCCCCGGTCTATGGCGAATATATGTCAAAGGAGTATGCGCTCGCGTACGTTGCAGGGGAAACTTGGCAGACCCTACGTAAACTAAAATTTGAAAATCCCAGCACCGTCGAGGTACCGGTTCTGGATACCTTCCAACGAACCCCCACAATCAAACCCAATTCGACCGTGAAGATCTACGTTTATGACATAGCGACCGATAACATGAGGCCCATATGGGGAAATGCCACAGTCGGCAGTGTGATCTATTCCCAATCCGACATCGCCACCATTGAGTGGGCCCTGACGGACGGGGCCACCACGCAGTCCTACTCGGTGAACGTTTGGGAGAGCATCAAGGCAGCTGCAGCCGGGGACGCGGATGCAGCAGCCGTCGCTTGGCAGGATTACGGTGTAGACGTCATGGATCGCGCCCGAAGCGCAAATATTGGGGAGTACGGTGTATCAGTGATTTACATGGTGGAGGTACCCGATGACATTGGTGCGGAAATCACGCAGTACGAGCTGCACATGACTGCGACCAAAGATGTCATCCTAGTGGCGATTGTCGAGTAGACACCAATTTTTGACCTGTAGATGCAATTGGTTTGGGTGGCTGCATGCCAAACAATTTCCTGATTACCGGGCGCCCCGGAAGCGGCAAGACCTCGGTTATCGAGGGTGCGATTTCAATTTTGCAGGCCCAAGGGCTCAGGGCTGGCGGAATCTACTGCCCCGAGATTCGCGGGGGCGACGTCAGGCTCGGTTTCAAGATAGTTGACATCATGACGGGCGAAGGGCGAGTTCTTGCACACGTCGACCAGCGCGAGGGCCCCCAGGTAAGCAAGTACCGCGTCAACGTCGTGAACGTGGACGAGCTCAGCGAGGCAGCGATTGAGCGGGCGTTGCAAGGAGCAGACTTCGTGGTCATCGATGAGATCGCCCCCATGGAGACATATAGCGAGGGCTTCAAGCGCTCGGTGCTAGATGCGCTCGACTCGCCAAAGCCCTTGCTAGCGGTGATCCATCAACGAACGAGGACGGGTTTCATCGGCGGAGTCAAGGCTCGTGACGATATCAAGATTTTCGAGGTGATGCCTGATATACGGGCGAGGTTATCCGGGCAACTTGCCGAGCTGGTGGCGGAGGCGGTCAGGTGAAAGCGGTGATCGTCAACTTTCGAGGCGGTTTTCGCACGCGTCGCGGTGATGAGGTCATAATTCGTCCGTCGGAAAGGTTTGGAGGATCGCTCATCGGACGAAAGGTCGCATGGCGCAACCCCCGTGCAGAAAGCAAGGTCATCGGGAAAATCGTTGCTTCTCACGGCGGGGCATGCTACCGTGCCCGCTTTCGCTCGGGCTTGCCGGGCTGGGCGGTGGGCGGCACGGTCGAGATCTCGTAGTGTCTCTTCTTAAGGGTTTTCGCGACACCCTCAAGCGCTCGGGTAGGTGCTGGCGCGAACTCCCGCTCGAGCTCATCCACCAATCGGCTGGCGGGCGCCCCCAGCTGCCAGAGGTCGACGTAAATTTGGACAAGAGGGGCAACGTTTTTCTCGCTCAGGCGCTGAAGGTGTTCGTCCGGCTTCAACACGAATAGGTTTCTCTTTTCTCGAGAGGTTGGATTGAACGTGCGTCGTATCTCGTCAGCATCAGCGTAGATGAAAACTTGGTCGTAATCGGTGGGCATTGAGCCCAATTTCGCACGGAAGCCAGAGTAAGCGGTGAGGATGGCGCTGCGCGGTAACCCCGCTTCCAGCTCCTCCACCGTACCCGGGACAAAGGTGGTATAGGCGACGTCCTTCCCCAGCTTGCGGGTAATCGCCCAATATAGCAGGGCCCGCTTCGGGTCCACAAGGCGAAACCCCAACGGCTTGCGCTCGATAGCTCCCAACTGTGCGAGTCGCGCGATGAGGGGGTTTACCGTACCCAGCGAGAGCGCGCAAGTTTTGGCAAGCCCCTTCTGGTTGAAGAAACGCTCGCCGCTCCCGAAGAAGCGGTGGAGAATCTCACGCAGGATCCGATCAATTTTCTTTAAAGTAACCCCCAAAAGATTTAGATGGCGTGCTTAAAGTTATTTCGGGCATTTGCGAAACACCTTAAGTATTTATTATTGTTTCGATGGAGGGCGAAACAATTCCCTTTACCGAAATCTCCGAAAGAGCGCCTGCGTTAATATATTCTGATGGCCATTAATCCCTTTAGACTCGCAAAATGGATACTCGACAAGTTCTGGTACTGGCTCGGGTGGTCTATGATATTCCTCGGGATAATGTTCGTTTTGACGAGCGTGGGGAACAGCCGAGAGTTAATCATCGCGTATTCATTTGGATCATTCTGGATATCTACTGCGTTTATGGATCGGATCCGAGAAAGGTTGAACGGAAAGCTATCCCGATAGCACGGAAGCTCGGATTTATTTAGGGATGACCCGGATAGTATCGCTGCCCTGGAATGGCACGCCCGCGACCTCGCCGACCACCGTTGCCTCATACTCGCCAACGCTGGCAAGCGCCTGAACGTCCCACCTTTTGAACTTCACCTTGAGGTCGAGTATGGTGTCGCTGTCGTGGTCGCCTATTTTAGAGGGCTTGGGCTTGGCGGGCACGTTGTCGTTCTCGACGATCAGCCTCACCGTGCTCATGTCGATGTCCTCTACACTGTAGCCAGAAGGCAGCTCAATATAGGCGGTTATCCATCTGTCATTCTTTTTAAGGGTTAAGGTGTCTGGG
>Ga0114919_10000256_pt1 | contig 38885 bp, 34 predicted proteins | sample BlataG_FD_88682 | JGI IMG/M metagenome (GOLD analysis project Ga0114919, IMG submission 88682) | Deep subsurface microbial communities from Black Sea to uncover new lineages of life (NeLLi) - Black_00105 metaG | ecosystem: Environmental > Aquatic > Marine > Oceanic > Sediment | place: Atlantic... | reverse complement strand
CCAGCAGAGTCTACATATGTGTAGCGAGGCATGTGCTGCATACTCATCATTTTAAAGCTGTTTATTGTTGTTGTTGTTGTTGTTGTTGTTGTTGTTGTTGTTGTTGTGGCAGTGCTACTACTGCTTGTGGTCCACTCACTCCAGTAGTCACAACAAACAGCCCTCCCCTTCTAGCAATGGGTTTCATCAAGACATGCTGCTGCTGTTTTCCTTCACCAATAATATCACCACTAACAGTATCGCTGTTCACCATCATTGATTGCATCATCTTGATATGATGATCATCCTCATCAGCAGGAGTAGGTGACTTTGATTTCCATGGTAACAAACAATCTCTTGGACTATCAGTCTCGTAAGGATACTTGTTCATATCGGTACTACTAATGATGGAGATGGCATCTGGATATTTGAAGATACTTTCAGAAATGAGACCGCCAATGTCTGTAATACCACCACCAGTACCACCACCATTACCCCAGTCATCTCCAGTAGTTATCATGGTACTTTTGTCACTGATGAGGATGCTTGGTAGTGAAGATCCAATACCTGACAATTGCAATGGCTGCAGCAGCTGCTGCTGCTGTTGTTCTTTTTGTTGTTGTGGTTGGATGATGATGGGTTTCCTGTTGGTCAATGAAGCAGCAAAAGCAGTGAGAAATGGAAGTCCTGACATAGATTCATCATACGAACCAACAGCACTACAATTACTATCATCATTACCAGAAGGAAGCACCCCATGTTTCATCAGGTCCAGCAATGCTCTTGCTGCTCCATCGGCTTCGTTACCGTCTGGGGAGAAGATACCTTGATGATGATTGTGATGATTGTGGTGGTAGGAGGAGCCATTGTTGTTTAATACTCCTCTCCCTCCTCCTCTTCCTCCAGTCTTTTTTACTTTCCCCACCACATCAAATCCTACCACTGGTTCAACTCTGGATTGACTGACAGTATGAATTGGTTGGGGAGGTGGAGCCTGAGGAGGAGGGGCGGGAAGATCGGTACTACGGCCCATCACCAATCTGCAACCACCATTGGTAGTAGTATCTGTCACAGCACAGATTCGAACAGCATCTCCCTGGACAATTCCATGCAACCTAAAGAATTGAGCAGAATTTTCAAGAACAAAGGTAGGTCGGTGTTCCCCTCTGACTTGGTTTTGCCATGTCTTGAGAACCATGGGCCATGATGTGCCTGCTGTGTCATAGATTGTGATTTTGACAGCCAGGCGGAGGGAGATGGCAAGAGCGGCTGGGGAGGGAGCTTGGGGATTGGTGTCAGCAGTAGAGCCAGGAGGTGGGGAGCAGCCATGCTGGAGGAAGGCTGAGATGTTGCCTTGCATTTGGGATCTGGGGAGGACAAGCCGGCCTGTCTTGGCTATGGTGGTTGATACGTCACTGAATGTGAGACGTTTCTCTACCAGGCACTGCATGATATGGTGTGGTGTGGTGTTGTATTTTATTGTGTGGTGATCTCTCGCCCTCTCTTTCTCTGGCTTCTCTCTGGCTGTGCTTACAAGGGAACAATTGAGCACCTAACCTTGGGACCTTGGACTGAGAGGGAGGGTTGCTGATGGCGGGAATTGATTTCGTGTGTGTATGCTGGGGATATTGCAGCAAGCAATGGTGGTGAGGCGTAGATAACCCCACGATGTTGCTGTTGCTAATCGTTTAGAGGGAAAATAATCGCCTTTTAAATAGTTTTATCTGTAGTATTACTAGGGTAAACAAGTAGTCCTCATGTTACCAGGACTGGCCAAAAATAGGAATAGCAGGAGCAAACTGTATGGATGAAATATATTATTGCAAATGGAATACGTATTTTAATCAAACACTGGTTCATGCCAGTAATTAGACGCGATATTTCACCAGTGATGTTGATCTAGAATCTTCTTGGATGGGATGAAGATGCGCCTGATTGCCAACGAGGACACAAATCCCCTAGTGAAACCTTGTGAGTACTCTCCATCTTGTGCATCTTTATCCATTCATACTCACTTAATCTTAATCTTACATTACCAACATAACAATACATTACATCCACATCTGCTTCTCAATCTCTCTCTTTCCTTCCAACCACCATCGTCATCATCACTTGCCTCCCATATTTTCCTTCACCCATCCTGCTCCTCCACTCACCAAAGCTCCCAACATCAACACTCCTATTGCTGGCTGCCACAACCACTGCCATAAAGATAACCAAGTATCCACTAAATTAGACGAATTAAATGCAGATTTTTCTACCAATCCAGCACCCAGCCATGCCAGTGCAAACAATATAAAGAAGAAGTCGGCAATGAGAAATTTGTCAATGGCTTCCTTCACACCATTGTTGCCATCTTCTTGGCTGGAATCTTGCTGAGAATTGCTATTGGTGCTGATGGTTGAGAATCTATTACTGCTGCTGGTACTTGTGCTATTGTTGTTGTTACTGGAGGTGGAAGTGCTAGATTGTTGTTGTCGTCGGACACGGAGACGTTCCAAGTCTTCAGCGAGCTGCCTGTCCAAGTCGTCGTTCTCTGACGACGATGCCTGAATAGGAGCTCTTTCCTGGCGAAAGTGTCGTTGGGGCCTATTCAGATGCGTTCTAAGGGATGATAAGTAAGTAGAGGAGATGAATCGGGGATGCAATTTCCCACTTGTTTGAATATTTTGCATCTTGTTTGTCTTTCCAATTGATGGCAACTTTGTGAAGACCAACGTATGTTTCAATGCAATTTAGAACGCAAAAGCTTTGAATAAGATGCCAAACGTTGAGTCTTTTAATTTTTATTTAAATACACGATTAAAAACTCAAGGATTTATAAGATATGTACTCCCACCCTCTCTCCTCTTCTCCCCCACATCTTCAAGTCGTCTGGGGAGAGAGAGGCCGCGAGCGGGCCCAACTGACTATGGGGGGTTCTCTCTTCTTAAGGAGCATACCTCCAGCATCCTTAACCTAGTAATTTCTAATACAATTCTATTCTTCACTAGTCAAGTGTAGATTGGGCGCCACAATGGAGCCCAGGTTGACGCTCACCTCGGATGGTGATGATCAAGACGAGAGCAAGAAGTCCACTTTGCTGACAGGTATGTATTGCACTATTTCAACCCTCATATTATGTTCATATGCACCAAAGCATTCAATCGCTCATGCCAAACAATATCCAAATCACGCAACCTCCACACTAACCTTACCATTACCCCCGCTCACACTCCCGTCTCGTCACATCTCATCACATCATCACACAGTCTGTCCCTACATCCTAGGAAATGAGTTCTGTGAAAGACTCGCCTTCTACGGCCTCTCCACCAATCTAGTAATCTATCTAACCAGAGTCATGGGTCAAGAACCAGGCTTTGCTGCCGTACAAGTCAACCTCTTTGAAGGCACCTGCTACCTCACCCCTCTCCTCGGTGCCTGGCTTGCAGATGGTCTATGGGGTAGATACAAGACCATCCTGATATTCTCACTCATATATCTAGTAGGAATGCTCTTCCTAGCTGCCACTGCTTTCATCCCCGGCCTCACACCCACCTTTGCTGAGCCAGAACCCACTGCCATGCAATCCGCAGTGCTCTACACATCTCTGTACATTGTTGCCCTCGGAACGGGGGGCATTAAACCAAACGTCAGCGCCTTTGGTGCAGACCAGTTTGATGACGCAGACCCCAGAGATAGAAAAGAGAAGAGGTCCTTTTTTAACTGGTTTTATTTCTTTGTCAATATTGGCAGTCTACTGGCGGTCACTGTAGTGGTATGGGTGCAGGAGAATATTAGTTGGGCTATTGGGTTTGCTATTCCTGCCGCTTGTATGGCATTGTCGGTGGTGTTATTTACTGCTGGAAGACACAAATATACTCACATCCCTCCTACGGAGTCTCCAATATCACGGGTATTTAAAGTGGTATGGGCTGCATACAAGGTGAAGTACCACTGGTTTTTCCGTAAGTGGAATTCAGGAAGATGGAGTAATAATAATGGGAATAATGCCATGGAAAGAGGAGGACGTGAGGAAAACGAGCCGCTGTTGCTGTCACCTCCTTCTACTGCTACTACTACTATTAATAATAATGATGCCAATGGTGGCCATTCCACCACCACACGCACTACGAGAGGCCTCCGCCGTCCAGAAAGCCTCCAATGGCTCGACAAGGCAGGCGACGACAGCCAATTCACTGCTGCTCAGATAGATGAAGTCAAACTAGTCCTCAGAATGCTCCCTATATTTGCAACCACTATATTATACTGGACAATTTACATGCAAATGGGGTCCTTTTTTGTAGAACAGGGATCGTGTATGAATAGAATTACCAAAATACCTAGCTGGCTCCCCTCCTGGGTCAAAGGTAATGGTAGCGGAGAGTTTGAGATACCAGCTGCATCCCTAGCTCTGGTCAACACACTAGCCATAGTCGCACTAATCCCTGTGTATGACACGGTACTGGTACCATTCTTGAAGAAGATTGGGAGACCGATGACATTACTGAAGCGCATAGGTTGGGGCTTGTTTGTATGTATATTGCCAATGTTGGCTGCTGCATTGATAGAGAGAGAACGACTGAGATTAGCACATGATAATAATAATAGATATGATTGCGTAGTAGAGTTGTCGGTATGGTGGCAGACCCCTCAGTACCTGCTGGTGGGACTGAGTGAAGTACTTACATCCATTGGTCAGATGGAGTTCTTTTATGATCAAGCTCCAGACGTAATGAGATCATGCTCTATGGCCCTTAATCTCCTATCTGTAGCTCTTGGTAGTTACCTGAGTGGAGCTTTGGTGTGGGCCACTGCCAAGATCACCTCTTCACTGAGCTCTGCATCATCATCTTCTAGTAGTAGTAGTAGTAGTTGGTGGGGCACTCAAGGGTGGCTGCCAAAGGATTTAAATGAAGGAAGGTTAGATTTATTCTTTTTAATGCTGGCTTTTCTGATGGCGCTTAATATGGGCTGGTTCTTATGGGTGGCAGTGAGTTATGAATATAAAAAGGTGGTGCACATGCCTACTGCTGTTGTGCCAATGGCTCAACGACCTAGTACACACACTACATCTGCCACTGCTCTTGGTGGTGATGTTGTTATTGGTGCTGGTGGTACTATTAGATCACCTAATCTGCCTCCACCGTATCCAAGAAGAGGGAGAACAACAGCTCCAATGACCAGTCGATTGTCTATGGCCCATCCTCAGGCCAGAAGAGCAGCAGGAGGAGAGGAAGGTGGTGCTGGTGGTGAAGGTGAAGATGCAGAAGGGACCTCTCCTGCTCCTGCTTTGTACGGAAGGTCTGTCACATTCTTCCCCAAGATACCCAATATGCCTGCACCATTCAGATAAGGTATTGATTGATTGATTTATGTGTGTGTGTATGAATTGTGTAATATATGACATGGTAATAATAGATGAATGAGGGAAGGGTGGGGAAAGGGAACGAGGGAAACTACTCGGAGACGGGCAGTGGTCTCTACAGCTTTTATAATGGAAGACAAATGCTGTTGTAGATATATTTTTTGGAATTATATGGCAGTTGACTCTTTGTGGGGCAAATAGACTTGGAGTATACGTATAACAAGGAGTGTTTCTTCACAAATTCAGTGAAAATCCAAAATGGATGTTGAAGAGCAAGACGTCCTCCGACTTGCGGAGATGGCAGAATGCAATGTAGATCAGGCTAGATTCTTCCTTGAAGCATCAGGTGGAAATTTTGAACGAGCAGTCGCTATGTTTTACGGTGAGCCTTTGCAAAACACAACACAAGGATCTCTTCTCCCCCTTTCAAACCTTTCAACCCGTTTTTTCCCCTCATTAACACCACCCACCCCATATTGACACTCAATCACAGAACAGAGAACACCCAGTGGCTATTTAAGACGACGCAACGTCCCCAGCAATACCAACATTCCTCCCCGACCACCAGCACCAGGCATCCTTGGAGGAGCAGCCCCCCGTCACCATGGTGGCCCTTTCAGACTCCTTGGCACTGTCCTTACCCTCCCTATAACAGTATTTGGTATAGGAATACGTGTTATTGGAGTCGCAGCAGGCGTAGCAGGTGCTGTAGCTCGTGCTGTTCTCCCAGCTCCAATTGCCAATGCTCTGGGTGGTGCAGGCAGAGCTCTGTTGAGAGGGCCTCCTCAAGTAGACCCTAGTGCAGCAGCTGTTGATTTTAAAACAGAATTCAATAGAAATTATGTTCCCGATGGAGCAGCAGCAGAAGATGATCCAGCAGAAGGAGATCATAGTAGTAGTAACAATTCAATTGATTGGTTGCAATGTGGATGGAGGCAGGCCCTGTCAAGAGCACACAGTGAAGGCCGTTTCCTCTTTGTCTACCTCCACTCCCCCCAACACCAGGCCACTGAATCATATTGCAAAGATACTCTCTTAGATCCACTTGTCCTTGAAAAACTCAACAACAACTCCAACCCTTCTTCTTCTGATACTGGTACCGGCGGTGGTAGTGGTGCAGGGTGCGGTTTCCTTTGTTGGGGAGGCGATATCAGAAGATCAGATGCCTTTGCTTTATCAGCCAGTTTAAGAGTAGGAGGCTATCCATACGCTGCAGTACTGGCATACTCAGGACCAAGGACAAGAATGATATCATGTGCAGAAGGACCACTTACATCGGCAGAGTTGGCTGCCTTGCTGCAAAGGGCACTTGACGACTATAGTGGACTGTTGTGGCAGGAGAGAATAGAGAGAGAGCAGAGGGAGGTGGATAGAAGGCTGAGGGAGGAGCAAGATGCAGAGTACCAGAGGAGCTTGGAGGCTGATAGGGAAAGAGATCGGGTGAGAGAAGAGCGGGAGAAGGAGAGGAGGGAGGCAGAGGAGAGGGAGAGGAGGGCAGCAGAGGAGGTTGCTGCTGCTGAGAGGGAGGCGGTGGAGAGGGAGGAAAGGAGGGCGAGGGCTATTAAAGACAGAAGGGAGGCTAAGAGGATGACTCTCCCACCAGAACCTGCTCCTACTAATAGGACTACTAATAGGACACAAGATCAAGAAGAAGAAGAAGAAGAAGGAGGAGGAGGATCATCGTCGGCAATGGCAATAACGTTGGTGAGAATAAAGCTACCTTCTGGATCACAACAACAGAGAAGGTTCTATGCATCTGAACAGTTACAAGCAATATTTGACTGGGTTGATACATTAGAAGAGGTGGATGTTATCAAGTATTCACTAGCATCACCTTATCCAAGAAGAGTGTATAAAGTTGATGATGGTGGTGGTGGTGGGACGTTGGAGGAGTTGGGGTTGGTTGGACAGGCTGTGTTGTTGTTGCAGCCTGAACATGACTGATTATTGTAATATAATATTATCATATAGTATAAGATATATGTAGACTGTGCATATGTGTGCTGTGGAGCAGGAAAAAATGTGTTCAGAGAGAATGGGGGCTTGTCTGTGTGGAAGCACCTCTAAAGGCAGGGGAAATGGAGAGGGAGGAGATGTGGGGTGTAGTGAGTGGCGAACCAGCGGGACCTCACACAGACAAGTACAAGTATTAGGCGTTCATTTATTATTAGGCACAGTTTTTCATTTTTTTCCGAAAAGATCATGGTGTATTAAGTGTATATTTTTTTAGACGTGATATCTATCTATCTATCTGTTAATGAATGAATAGATAAATAATAGGGCCGTGATCGCTTGATGAAGCTCATAATCGTTGGCACCCTTGTGCTTTGTTTTCTGCAACAAGCACGATGCATCTTCAAGTATTCATCATGCACGCCAAGCATGGCGTCCCTCACAGAGACCCTCCCAGAGCTGTCCTCTTGGAGAGCCAAAGATTGGCTCCGTCAAACCGAATGCCCTGGCTCCTTTGGCAATTTCACCCTCCTCCTCACCGACGGCAACGCCCTTCGCAACGTCTTTGCCAATACTGGGACCTCCTTCCCAGTCTCTAGTGATGCATCAGACACCCCTATTTGGCTCAGCTACCTTAATGGAGAGTTCAACATCACTTTAACTCACCCAGATGGCACCACGCCATGCCGTCCCACCAACATTGTCTCCCCTCAGGGTAATGCAGCAGCAATGTATCGTCAGCTCCCTCAAGGTGCCTTCTCCCAGGAAGAGCTCATACAAGTAGGTATGCTTCCTACAGCTCTTGGATTAGCTCTGAATGACCCCGTATCTTTCAGTTTCTATTTCTTCCTTACTGAAGATGAAGGAGGAGGAAAGAAGGTGTGTTTTCATAGCGTGACGGAAGGCACCAGCATCTCACCATCATCAGGTAACAAGGCCTGTATTATAGCCACTCACTATGCTTGTGACGGTATTATTCATGTATTAGATTATCTACCATTACCAGTAGTGAAGGCAGCAGACATGCCAGGTACTATCAAGACTATTTATGATCTTGGTACTGGTACTACTGGTGGTACTACTGGTACTGGTAGTGGTACTGATAGTGATGATATGATTCTATACAGAGGAGTAGACCATCACTCTTTATCATCATCATCAAATAGCTGCAAGATGTCCTTGTGGGATGCCATACAACAAAGACCATACCTAAAATCAGAATACAGCCTATGGAACATAAAGCAACCCGCTATTGTCAGACATCTCCTCGCTTCCAAAGCTTCCCGCCTGACGGTGATCATGATCAACGACGATGGAATTAGAAGACGCCAGACTCAACTAGGCCTGGATTCCAACCTCACAATGCCCATTCCCAAGCTGTACAGTTCAGCGTTGTATCATATTATTCCTCGAGCTTATTGTTGGAGTGAGTTGATTGGGCTGGGGGGTGTCAATACTGGGCTGGGGGAGTTACTAAAGAGAGATCATTCTCTGTCTTTTTCTGTTGACAATGATGGAATAGCTACCATACATAGCAGTAGTAGTAATAGCAGTGATACAAGTATTAGAGCAAGAGTAGTAGAATCCGATGTTGTCTGTGGAAGTGTATTAATTGTAGTCGATAATTATCTGGGAAGCCCAACATCTGGGGAGCTGTCGGATGATGATTTGCTTGATATGGAGAGCACGCTGAGCCCCCGTGATATTGCTCTACTTAGAGGACCTGTACCATCATCATCATCATCATTGCTACAATGTGATGATGTGTCTACAGAATTATATGGTGTGTTTCTCGGCACTCCATTCCAATACTCTGCTATGAGCCGTGATATGAGCGTAATGATGAGATACGTGGTGGCTGTACTTGCTGCTGTGTTGGGGAGCATATTTCTGATGAGATGGGGCTTTAATAGAGCAATGGTGAATACTAAAGACAATACTACTAATTCCGCTGTTGTTCGAGGTCCTAATCCATTTGCCAACGTGCGAACTTCTTTCAACATCAATTGTACCAATGGTACTGTCGTAGTAGAGAGGAAAATAAATGTGAATCTGAAGAAGGAAAAAAAGCAGCAGCAGCAGCAGCTAACTGGCACTGACATAGATATTAAAGGTGGAGAATTTCCCCCTCTTCTCCTTCCTACTGCCAATGGAGGAGGACGGGGAGGAGGAGGAGGAGGCCCAGCACGGCTAGGAGGCACCTCCTTTTTAGAAAGCAGCAAAGCTGCATTAAATTATAAAGGCGACATGCTGGTACATACCTGTTGCAGTAATATTTCAAATCCAAGCGATGACGACTTTCAAGGCAGCATGATGACGAATCAACACGTTATGGGTGTAGATTGGATAGTGCCACTAGAACAGGTTCAAATCCTATCAAAGACAGATGGCAGTGGTAAGGATGTAGTACTGGGTAGAGGAAGTCAGGGGGTAGTTGTTAAAGGCTTACTAAGTGGAGTACACGAAATAGCAATAAAGAAAATAGAACAATATGTTGGATACATCCAACATCAAGCATTTGAAAAAGAAGCTGAAATGCTACAGAAAATCAGCCGAGCTCCAAATATTGTGCAATTCATGGGTGTGTGTTTTCACCCAAAACATGGAATGCTGATGTTGATGGAACTAATGCAAGGTGGAGATTTATATGCTGCGATGCGTAATGATGATACAAAGGATTTGGTGAGGTGGAGTAGGTGTGGGAAGCAGGTTGCTATAGATATTGTCAAGGCACTTTGTTTTCTGCACGCGAATAATATCATACATAGAGATGTCAAGAGTAAGAATGTACTGCTGGGCGGGGATAATGTGGGGAGTGATAACACTGCTCCTCATAATGATGATCCACCACCGCCACGACGAAAGCAGCAGTTGGGAGCAGCAAAACTCGCAGATGTAGCTACGGCAGTCGTTCTACATGGCACCTCCGTCACCCATGATTCCATCTATGGTACCCTCGCCTGGGCAGCCCCCGAGCTCCTCCTCAACCAAAGATGCACCCAGAAGATAGATATCTTCTCCCTAGGGGTGATATTATATGAAATATGTACTGGAGCCACTCCTAAAAGAGGGTTTATGGATTTGCCTCCGCCTTGTCTTCCTGACGCTCCTCCACTGTTGATTGAGCTGATTCAGAATTGTCTGGCTATTGATCCTGATGAGAGGCCTACTGCAAAGGAAGTGTTCGATAGATTAAAGAGTATATGAGAGAGGGAGGGAATGTGATTATAAAATGTACCTATATATGTTGCACTGAAAAAAGACACAAGAACTAGAAACTCTTGTTTTTTTCTCCTTCCGACATCATTATCATTGTCTGTCTGTCGCCCTTTAATTATTACAAACCTTTTGTGTGAATTCCTTTCCTTCCTTTTCCTTTGAAAACAAATTTTATCTTTCACATTTTAATTTGAAGTCGTCAGCCCCCTACCTTCCACTACCCAACACCATTCTCTCTCTCTCTCTACTTCTTCTTCTTCTCACCACGACGATGATCAGCACCCACCGCTTCTGCTATACAACTGAACCCATCCTTCTTCAAACATATTGCCAACTCCTTCTTGATCTTTGGCACCAGTGCAGGCCCATCATACGCAAACGCTGTGTACACCTCTACCAACGAAGCCCCAGCTCTCACTTTAGCATACGCGTCTTCCCCCGAACTCACTCCTCCTACTCCAATTATGGGAATCTTCCCTTTTGTCAGTTTGTACACTTCAGACAAGACACGAGTAGACATATCAAAGAGTGGGGGACCGCTGAGACCACCAGTTTCATCAGCGTGAGGCTTCCCTGTTACTGCATCTGGTCTGGCAATTGTGGTGTTGGAGACAATGAGGCCATCTACTCCGTGGCGAAGTGCCACATTTGCTACATCTACGAGATCTTCTTGAGTGAGATCTGGGGCTATTTTCACCAATAATGGAGGTGGACTACTATTATTATTATTATTATTATTATTATCACTAGTACTGTTATTATTGCTCCATTGACCCTCTTTCAGAGCCTTTTTCACAGTCTTCACCAGATGTTCCAGCTCCCCACGACCCTGCAGAGCCCTCAACCCAGGTGTGTTGGGGGACGACACATTGATGACGAGATAATCTGCATATGGAGCTAGTCTACTGACCCCTATTACATAATCAGCAGCTGCATCTGGACTGTTTTTATTCTTTCCCAAGTTAACTCCGATAATACCAGATGGGAAGTGGGAATTTGGGTCGGCTTGACGTTGTCTCAATGCCAAGAGACGTTCTCGGACGGCATCTGCACCGTCAGAGTTAAATCCATACCTGTTGATGACTGCTTTGTTGTCTAAGAGTCTGAAACATCGAGGTTTGGGGTTGCCTGGTTGTGGAAGAGGAGTGACTGAGCCTATTTCAACAAAACCAAAGCCCATAGAGAGAAGGGGTTCGGCAACGCGAGCATCCTTGTCGAAACCTGCAGCGACGCCGATGGGGTTGGGGAAGTGTCTGCCCCATACGACCGTGGCTAAAGAAGAGGGATCTGGTCTGGTTTCTTTAGGGATGACGGGGATGGGGGAGGAGAAGACTGCGAGAGCTATGTTGTGAGCTGTCTCTGCATCAAAGAGGCGGAAGAGGGGAAGGCCGGCGGACATAACGTCAAAGTGGAGTTGTTTGATGTCGCCCTGGTAGGCCATGACGGTACCCACACTGCCACCGATTGCGAACGTAGCGAGTCGCCGCTGTGATTATAGAAAAAGGAGGGAGTATTGATCAATTTTGGTTTTAATTCAGTTTCAAACGAAATGCTCTTCAACCAACACCTCACCAGTGACATTCTTTTCCTTGTATACTGAACCCGATTCTATACAAGTTGACGTGTTTTATTGACTACCTTTATTTGGGTGCAATTGGAACCACACAACCAACTTAAGAAAGACATGCTGTCAGAGGTCAACAACGCCAGCACCGACTCAATCGAGGCCTGCAAGACAAGCCCCTATTCATTCATTCAACAACGCAAGCAGCAGTGCTCTTGCATCACTATCCTCCTTACATCCAACATATGGTTCCATCAATCCTACATATCACTCATCTTGCTCCTCCTCCTCAATCCCCTCCATCACCCCTCCAGCAGCAAACTCCCTCTCATACCACTCCTTCACCTCCCCTCCCCCAAACTCATCCATTGCCACCTCCCCAATCATCAAACCCCTATCCACCCCATCCTCAGTATTCACCTTCTCAGCAATCAAATACCTCTGTCTAATCATCTCCTCCAGCAAACCCCCCACATTACCCAATGAAGGGTGCCGTTCCTCCCCTCTTTCCACTCCCAGCTCTTCTAGCAGATCCCACAGTGTGGACTCGTTCATCTTTCCTCCTTGTAGTTCTAAAATGGACAAGACGACCATGACGAAGGCACGGTAGGAGGAGGATTTCATGGCTTCCCTGGGGTCCGAGGGTTGGGCGAGGTAGCCTGCAACCAGGGCAGGTGGTACCATTGTTCGGAGGATGAACATTTTGGGACCGTCGGGGTTGTTTTGGGCTGCTGCTATGGCTGCTGCTGCAGATCTACTGCCTCCTGCTCCACCTCCTCTGGAGCCTGGGATTCTGGATATTTCTCTGAGTTCCAAGCCGAAAGCTTCAGCGAGCTTCCAACGAGCGTGGGCGATGACCAGACCGGGCAGGGCATTGCTACGTCTGTGAGCGGTAATGTTGTTGGTGATAAGGGTGGTGATCTCTGTTCTCGGGATGGGGGTCCCTGGTTTTTCACTGTTTTTGAATATAAAGTATCTAAGAACTAGTCTAGAAGCGTCTTCCAGGGCCTGTATGGATATCGGTAGGGTTTCAAACTTATCCTTGGCGGTATTGTATTCTTGCCTGAATGCGGTGATGCGAGTGGCGACGGCATTGAGTTGAGCGACGGTGATTTGAACTATGGCTTCATCTTCATTATGAGGAGCATTTCTACTTCCAGAAGCTTTTCCTGATGCTTTCTTGGTCTTCTTTTTATTAGCAGGAACAGAAATAGGAACAGGAGCCTCTTCTTCTGCTTCTTCTAGTTCTTCTTCTTTGACTGTGGCTTCAGACTTCTGCTGACGGTTGCGTTTGGTTGGTGCTGGTGAACGTGATCTGGCTCGCTCCTTGCCTTTATCTAGGTTTCTAGGAGTTGAGGTACGTCGTTTGGGGAGGTAGTCTTTATCTCCAGACGCCTCTTGTTCTTCCTCGTGTTCTGATACTGTGTCTTCAAAGGCATCTTCTTCGGCTTGATCAGTCTTCCTGCCACCTCTAGTGCTTTTCACGACGTCTTTTACTTTGCGGAGGAGCTTGTCCATCTTGTGTTTGATCTGAAGCTTGAATCAGTTGATAAAGAAATGATTGAGGGCTGGACATAGCACATTTTAAACCTTGAAGACGTGCGAGCGGAATTTCCAGCAAGGTCCCACTGATCTATGTACCCCTTAAGTGAAAGAACCAGTGAAGCATTGCACAACAAATAATTCTTCTCTTACACTAATCATTTCCAGAAAACTGATTACCACCGTCCCACACGTCTTCAATCGAACAAAAAAAATTCTACAATCTTCGTTGAAGAACATGGGTGGTTTCTCGTGGACTTGAAGCAGCTCCTTGAGTACATAGAGACTCCAAACTGACACAAAGGGTCTAGATCTACCCATGCCACTCAACAACGAAGGAGAGGATGTGCCATTGTTCTCTTCCGCTGCACGGTCCGATACCTTGGAAGCAGCCCTCCCTCTTCAGCCCTCAACCACTACTAGCAATGGCAACCACACTTCCAACACCAACAACACCTTTGACAGTGAGTCATTCTATCAATCCAACAATCACCTCTCCCCCCTCCAATCAGGAGACGCCCAAGAACTCCTCATGCAATATGACCAACAGCAATACAGTGCCAGAGGTGCCATTTCCCGCCTCTTTGCACGCCGAAACAACCTGGAAGCAGCCGGCAAAAACCATAAATACTCCTCTGCAGAGAGAGCCAAGCTAGCAATGTCAGATTCCATAGACTACCTAGCCCCTTCTAGTAAAGTATACCGACAATGGCTGAGTGCTCAGCCCTGGGGAAGGCACTGGGATAGATGGCTGATGATGGCTGTTATAGGCATCACCACTGGAGCAGTGGCCTTCTTACTACATTTTCTCATACACGCATTATGGACAGTTAAATACCATGGAACTAGATGGTTGTTAGCTCATACTAATGTATTTGTAGGCTGGTTATTTAATGTTTCATACAGTTTGATCCTGGTGTATGCATCCACTTGGTTGGTAGTGAACAGGGCTCCTGAAGCAGCAGGAGCAGGTGTGGCAGAGGTGACTGCGTATTTAAACGGATGCTTCATACCAAAGATATTGAATATTAAAACATTCTATGTGAAGTTTCTATCTGCAGTGGCAGCAGTAGGAAGTGGGCTCCCTGTAGGACCAGAAGGACCAATGATTCATATTGGGGCTATTATTGCCTCTGGTCTCAGTCAGGGGCACTCTACGACCCTTGGGTTTGATACGGGGCTATTCAGAAGGTTTCAAAATCCTAAAGATAAGAGAGAGTTTGTTACTGCTGGTGCAGCTACTGGAGTTGCAGCTGCCTTTTCTGCTCCAGTAGGTGGGCTCTTATTTGTGTTTGAAGAAGTTGCATCTTTTTGGCAGCAGGCACTGGGGTGGCAAATATTTTTCGCCTGTATGATCTCTGTTCTCACACTAGACACACTGAGATCAGCTGCATATGCCCTGAGAGAGGGCACATTTGGTTTGTTTGACAAGGAAGCTTCGACTGTCTTTTTTGAAGTTCAAACTCAACTCACCAACCATATCATGGCAACCGTCCCCGCTGCAGTCTGCGGCATCATCTGTGGTCTGGCTGCCATTGCTTTCACTCTCATCAACCTCAGAGTCGTCAGTTTCAGAGCTGAAATACTAAGAACCAAGAAACAAAAAATGATGGAGCCTTTAATTCTTATCGTCTTATTTGTCACTCTTGGTATGATTATGCCCCTCTTCTTCCCCTGCACCCCCACTCAGTGTGTCATCATTCAGGGGGAGACCACCCCGGTCTGTCCACAAGGCATATCTCCAGATCCAAGAATCCAAAGAATAGTGGAAGAATCCTTAGAGTTATATACCTGTTCACCCACTGCTCATACAAGTGAAATCCCAGCAGCATGGGACCCAGAAGGAAGTGGTACTACGGGGAACATCACCGGCGGAAACATCACTTTCCCCCAATCCTACAATGAACTCGCCACGCTGATGAGCGTCACCGGTGAAGACGCCATTAGGCATTTACTCTCAAGAGCCACACACAGAGAATTCGGCTATGCCGCCATCATCTGCATGCTCATCTTCTACTTCCTAGGCGCAGCATGGACAGCAGGCTCTGCCATCTCCAGCGGTGTCTTTGTCCCCATGCTCCTCATCGGCGCCTGCATCGGCCGTCTCATTGGCATCATCATGGTCGACATTGCCGCCAAGTACGGTGCCGGCTCCCCTGGCGCTCCCCCTGGCGTCTTCCTCTCCCCCAGCCCCTGGGCCTGGATTGATCCCGGTGCTTTTGCTCTCATAGGGGCAGGTGCCTTCATGGGAGGCGTCACCCGTATGACTCTCTCCCTCGCCGTCATCATCATGGAAATGTCAAATGACGTCAGGATTCTCCTCCCCGCCATGGTGGCCATCATGTTGGCCAAATGGGTGGCTGATGCAGGCAGCCATTCGCTGTACCATGGTCTACTGGAAGTGAAATGTGTGCCATTCCTACCAAGAGAACCCAGCAGTGGGGTCAGTTTGGATTTATTGGATGTCGGGTATGTGATGAGGGCGCCAGTGGTGACGTTGAGGGAGAGGATGACACTAGGGGATTTAAGAGATGTTTTAAGAAAAACAAGGCATAACGGGTTTCCAGTTGTTAGAGATGTATCACCTTATGGAGTTGTATTGAATACTACTACTACAACTACTGGTATGGGTGGGGTAGGAGGAGGAGGAGGAGGTGGGGCACCACCGGGGAAGGTGGTCCTGCGTCCATCATCTGGAGTGATGAACAATCATAATAATAGTGGTGAGAATGGTGGAGGAAGATTACCTCTAGAGAAGATACATACTACTACTAGTGGTATGGATATGGGTAATAATAATAATAATAATAATGATACTGCAGTGTTTATAGGTCTATTGACGAGGGATCATCTACTAAAGTTGCTGCTGGAAGCGGTGAGACGGGGAACATGTCAACATCTTGAAGTACCATACAGTGAGCTGAATCATCAGATAGTAGATAACACTGAATATGCAGCAGAGACTGAACAACAACTAGCAGTATTAGAAGGAAGGCCTCTGTCTCCTGATCACTACCCCAACGATCCAGCTCTGTGGGAAGAGGAGATTGATCTGACACCGTATATAAACTTTTCAGCGGTGAAAGTGGCGAAGAATTTCTCAGTGGAAAGGGCATATATAATGTTTTCGACGATGGGTTTGAGGCATTTGGTGGTGGTTGATGATAGAAATAGAGTGAGAGGTATTATTACGAGGAAGGATTTGTTAGGATTTAGGTTGGATGAGGCTGTGGAGAGGGCCAAGGCTGGGATTGTGGAGGAAGCGGCAAATCTGTGGGCAGCTCAGCAACACGACCCTCAACGCCGATTTTAGAGTGCCGAAATGCGGGAGGTGTTGATGTATAATAGTTGTAACTTTTGAGATATCGAGAAGTCTTTGGTAGTGATAGACACAAGATTCGGGTTTCGTTTGCTTGGCTTTAAAGTGTGTGCTATTCTTATTTCGATCTCCAAGAATTGGAGATGACTTTTTCATTCCTCCGAAATTTCCCTTCTCCGGTAAAGTGCGAGGCCACTAACACTCATCTACAACCAATAACCCGTCATAAGCTCATACACACCATATTACCCCCTATACTTCTCCTCCCTAACACTTTACCAACACTCAATGCCATTGCCGCCGCTCCCCTCCCCACTACCCCTTCAGAAATCTACTCCTCCTACCCCTACATCAAACCATCCGACATCCTCCCTTTCCTCCAATCCTACTCTACCAGGGGTGACATACCATCAATCCTCAAAGCCATCGAAACCTTTGCTCAAGCCTACCCCTTCTTCATCACCAACAACCAAAAAGCCACCATCATCGAGCAGGTACTTAAATCCGCCCCCACCCCTATTACCAATGCTCTAGAGTTAGGCACCTTTATGGCCTATGGATCTCTTAGAATACAGAGAAATCTAGCTCCTGGGGGCAGACTCGTCACAATAGAAGCAAATCCTGAGCAGGCTGATGTTGCTAGGCAGGTGTTGGAATGGGCTGGTGTTGCACCATCTAGGGTTGAAATCGTCACTGGCCTGGCTTCTGAAGTCTTGAGTAGAAGTAGTGATCTAGGTGATAGCACTAGTAAACCATTATCATCTTCACCATCTCCTTTTCAGTTTATATTTCTTGATCACTGCAAGCAGTGTTATCTGCCTGATTTGATCAAGATTGAGGAGCTGGGCTTGATTGGACCTGGATCTATTCTTGCGGCAGATAATATGGTGGTACCTTCCTACTTGTCAGATTATCTAGATCATGTAGATTACCATACTAATAATGATAACGATATTGATATTGATACAGAGCAGAAGAAGAAGAAGATATATAGTTATGCAACGCAACTTGTAGAGGCTGATTTTGAGGTGACTGAAAAGTGGAGGAAGGACTATAACGAGGATGATGATAAGAGGAAGAAGGATGCTCTGGCGATATCAACATGTATAGAACAAGATTGGATGTAGATTTATGTTGAGTATTACGTGTTGGGTGTTAATTATTATTCAAGTGACAAGGTAAGCTATAAAGACAGAAAACATTTGGTCAACATACATGTACCACCATTGTGCGCACAACTGTAACTACTATTTATCATCATCGTCGTTCCTATCTCTATTCAAATCAATATAAATCTCAGGCATACCTTGATCTACATCCTCAGGAATCCACATCTGTCCTTGCTCCATTTTAGATCCCTTGACAAATGCGGCCCATGCTTTGAGTGTCTCCTTGTCGTACACTGGAGGAGCCTCCTCCTCCTCCTCCTCCTCATCATCATCATCATCATCACTACCAGAAGAAGATGTTGATGTGGAATTGGTTGATGATGATGGAATCCTGGATACAGCAGAGTATATCGATCTATCAACTGATCCCTTAAACTTATCCTCCTCCACTTCATCATCATCGCCATTAGCCAATGCAGCTCTGAATCTTGCTCTTTGCTTAGCCAAATAAGCTGATCTTTTGGCTGCTTCTGCTTCCAGTGCTCTTTCATCTGCTGTTTCTGCTCCCTTCTTCATCAGCCACCTCCTACTGATGGCTACTATTGCGGCAACAGTCAAGATGCCAGCTGTTATTGGGGGGGTTGCTACTGATTTAGCTTTTGGTGGTATCTTTGTCAGTACTGAATCTATTGATGATTTGGTTGGTTCTGCTATGCTTCGTATTCTCTGTCTAAAAATATTATTATTATTCTTTATTATAGTGCTACTACTACCACTACTACTATTACTACTATCATTGGCGTTGGTGCTAATAGTGCTCTTCTTCTCCGTGATGGTGGGAGTGGGGGTTTCAATTGTTGCCGTCCTTTTTGTCGCTACCCCTTTACTACTACTATCAGTGCCAGTACCACTGATTGTTTGTTTGATTTTGATTGACATATCTTCAACAGAAACTGTTGCAGATTCTACAGCATCTAGTGCCGTGTCTCTCAACCCGATCATCTTATTCCAAAATGCAGCATACCTTTCATTTCTTGGCCCTGGCCCTGGCGTTGTTGTCGTTGGAGCAGTAGCTATCACCATCTTCTTCTTCTTTGTCTTCTTGTCATTATTGTCAATGATCACCACCTTCTTATTCTTCTGTTGCTGCATTGCTGTCTTATCACCACATACACCACCACCACCACTACTACTATTACTACTGCTATGACTAGATGATATTGCCGTCTTGATTTGGTCTCCAAGTTGCTGTATTTGCGCAGTAGCTACATCCATCTGCTCCTTCAGCATATCAAGTGTACTTTCCAATTGTGGACCTATCTCCCCCCGTATTTCAATTGCTGTCTTCCCAACCTCTTCAAGCGCTTGTTGAGATAAGGCAGTCAAATCCCCAGTCCCTTTACCTACCATCTCGGAGATTTCATTTAATGTAGATACTTTTTCAGACTGTCCTGGTTCTGTTGCATCTTTGACAGCTATATTTATGGATTTCAGTTGGTCAATAGCAGTGTCTAGCTGTTGTTTTGTCCAGGTAGAGAAAGAGTGAACTGCTGGAATCCATTGTTGTGATACAGTTGTTGTTGTTACGTCTTCCACTTGACTCGTAGTAGTAGCTGCTAGCTGTACTAGTTGGGATTTGATAGAGGTCATTTGAGTGGAGACTGTGGATGTTAGTTTGTCTAGTTGAGATTGAAGGGATGCTAGTGTGCCTGACAATTGTTGCTGAGGGGGTAGTGGTTGTTGTGAATATGACAAAGGTGAAGGTGAAGATGGTGCTGTGGGTTCTGAAGACGGTTCTGGGACATAAGGGACTTCCCAGCTAGGTTCTCTCCATTTAGACTTCTTATTGTATCTTCTTGTCATGTAGGGAGCAGGAGGTGTGGTGATGTCTTGCTGCTGCTGGCCGGGTTGCTGTTGAGCTGCAAGTTGGGGCAGTCGAGGAGGACGTTGGCGACGAGGATGGGGATTGCAGAGGATTGCACCCCTACGAGACAAGTTGTGTCCATTTGGGTGCTGGTTAAGCTTATGAATTGGGTTAGATGCTGTGTATGGAAAGAGTGGGGGGGTCTTAGGAGGGATAGTGAGGTAACTGGCTCGGAAAGATGATGATAAAAATCAGGTGGGTATTTGGGTCTAATTTCTGACTAACCTAGAAGAGCTTTCATCATGGATGTATTAATCACGACGATAATTGTTATTTGTTAACAAACGTGCTCTTTTGAGGGAAAAAATGTATATTTAAACCAACTCAAGTTTTGACTCCATGTTTCCTTGCGAATTCAAAATGAATGCAGTTGATGCATCTCAGGCACATTCCGTAGTTTTATTTAACTGTTACGGATCAGATACAACCTACAATATGTCTTTTATTCGAGCGGGGACCCGTAGATCAGATCATTCTTACAGAGAGATTCCACTTCACTTCTCCCTCTCTTTAGCTTGAAGACTCCATGAACTCACCTGACATCCATGTAGGCTCCAGAATCATCATAGCAGATCGCCACACCGCCACTATCCGTTACTTGGGACCCATCGATGGCCAACTTGGCGACTGGGCCGGTCTCGAGTGGGACGACCACTCTCGTGGCAAACATGACGGCTCCCACAATGGCAAGCGCTACTTCACCTGCCCCAGCAATGCAGGGAGCTTTGTACGCCTACCCAAGCTTCTAGAAACATCAGATTTTGGGTGCTCTCTATTCCATGCCCTCCAGACCCGCTACTTTCCCCACTTTTCAAATAATGATAATAATAACACCACTCCAACCACCACCTCTACAACAACAACAACAATTCAAATACACGGTGGCAGAGAGCTGGAAGTAGAAGTCAAAGGATCAGGAGCAACAGCCCTCATCACCACCAATAACGTCCACCAAGCAGCTCTCGTCAACTGTCACATCTCCCATCTCCACAATGACAATCATCAAAGCATGCCGACAACGATAGACAGTCAGCTCACATCTGCCTTGATGCACTTACAAGAGCTGGATCTCAGTGACAACCTCCTTAGTTCCTGGGAGTTTATCAACGCATTACTGCACACAACTCCGCAACTGAAAGTGTTAAATATTACAGGTAATAAACTAGGTACGGTTTTCCCTCCTCCTCCCTCCTCAGCAACAGCGTGGAAGGGAAAGTTGCAAACATTGGTAGTTAATAAATGTGGACTCAATTGGAGAGATCTGGTTGCATTGGGACAGTGGTTTCCTCATCTAGTATCACTGCATGCTTGCGATAATGGCATACGGCATTTAAGAGTGACGGAGAAGGAGAACGAAGAAGATACAACATCATCACCATTATTTGCTTCTCTTTCTCCCCAACATATTAACAATAGTATATTATTCCCAGATCTACAGTTATTGGATCTAGAACACAACCAACTAGACAATTGGGAAGACATCCTTCATTGCATTATCATCCCAGGTGGTAGTAATAGTGGAATTCAAACATCCCCAATGCCAGCTCTACGATCCCTCCTCCTCAGCCACAACAACATTACCCACATCTCACCAATTGACACTTCTACAACTGCTCATCATTCATCTCAATTATTATTATTATCTACATTGATGCTAGGCAGTAATCAATTATCAAGCTGGCACTCCATTGATGCATTGAATACCTTCCCCCATTTGTCTGACTTGAGAATCAGTGACAATCCATTGACACCAACCTTCTCATCATCATCATCATCATCTTATGGTGGTGATCTAAGGTATGAGACCATAGCTAGGTTGGGAAGGGTATTGAGATTGAATGGAAGTGACGTATCTAGAGGAGAGAGAAGAGATGCAGAAATTATATATCTTAAGAAAATCATAGATGCCATGGCAGCTGTATCAGTATCAGTAGGCGATGATGATACTGCTACTGCTACTGCTACTGCTACTGCTACTGCTGCTGCTGCTGCTGCTGCTAGTAGTAGTAGTAGTAGTAGTACTATAGAGAGTCTGAAAGCACAGCATCCTCGATATGATGAACTCGTGAAGATATATGGTCATCTAACTGCAGGTAAGGGCAGTACTAATAATTCTCATAGTAGTGGGGCATTGTCTGGTAACTTGGTCACAGTGCAACTAACACTGCAACGTAATACTAGGAGTACTGATGATATATTAACAACAACAGAGAAGCAATTGAGTAAGAGATTACCACTGACAATGACGGTGAGTAAGTTAAAAGTAATGATTGATAAACTATTGGGGGTAAAACCAGCACGACAAGGATTGGTACTATTTGATAGTGGTAATGGCAGTGGTGGTACAGGACAAGGGGAAGAGGAAGGAGAGGATATAACACAATGTGAAGATAGGGAACTGAGGTATTATGGGGTGACAGAAGGGAGCAGGGTGTGTGTGATTGAATGTGATCCTGAAGAAAGGAATGACGTGATGATGAAGGAAAGGATACAAGGGATGAAAAAACAGAGGGAGAGGGAGGTGGAACATGAGAGGATGTTGCAGAGGTTGAAAGGGGAAGAGGTGAGGCTGCTGGGGCGATAAGAAGGGATGGGAGGAGGATGGGGGTGGTGCAGTTTGGGATGGGGAAGAAGAAGATGAGGGATGTTTTTGTTTATTAAAAATGCAGCTCTTCTGTCGACTTTGAGTGTATGAAATTCTTTTTAAAAGATAATTAAGCTGGTTGAAGTGTTGCAACTGACGTCATTATCGCTTGCTGTTGGGAAAAAACATGAGCTTTTCACTGCAATCGAGTAAAGGATTCGCAAGAAATCTCAGTGTACCACATAAAACATCATCTATAGCAAGGGTGAAACCTTTCACTATCTCGACGAGACGCAACAAGGTCGTAAAATCAAAGACTTTGGTTATGTCGGCAATCCAAGGGGCAGATGCAATTCTACAGAATCAGCAAGGTTTGGCAAAATTTGAGGATAGGTAAGACCCAGAGCACATCTTTTGTACCATATGAATTACATCGCCACCACAATATATCCCATCGCTAGCACTGTTTCGCCTCATTACCCATCCATCTCCCCCTCTCACCCCGCTCCGACCCACCCACCCAGTCAAGCCAACGCATTCGCCCTAGCGATCCTCGGCGATTTACACCTTCCAGACGACACAAAAGGCATGAAAATCTTCCTCACAGCTAGAGACCAACTCATAGAAGCCCTCCAAAATCAAAGCTCGAACCAAGAAGGCTCTATTGCCCAAAGAATTGTGCAACTAGGAGACTTGGGCTCATACGAACACGGCCCTGGCTCCACTGGTTGCTTCAAACGAGGTAAATCCTATCTAGACAGCTTCAACCTTCCTACTGCCATGGTCCTAGGCAACCACGACTTGGAAGGAGCTGAGTTTGATACAGATGAACAGAATCTAGCAGAGTGGAGGAGCATTTTTAGACACAGACATTTCTGGTCCGTAGATGTTGGACCCGCTACTCTCATTGGTCTTTCAACCACCAAGTTTAGAAGCAACCCATACTCAGTCCATGAGGTCCACATCGACAATGAGCAACTGGAATTCTTCAAGACTAAACTTAAGGAAGCTGCAGCTGCTGGCAGACCTGTCGTTGTCTTTACACACGCCCCCATCCAAGGATCAGGTCTGAAGGTGGTACAAACAGTACATGTTAAAAACAGATGCGCCTGGATTAATCACTCTTCCAACTCTACTGCTTTTATAGACCTTGTCAATCAACATCCCAACATCAAACTATGGTTTTCAGGCCATTTTCATCTGAGTCAGAGCTACCCCGACTCCATCTCTGTGGTAGGTGGTACCGCATTTGTACTGACTGGTGTGATTGGGGATTGCAACAGAGACGGCCACCGTCACTCTCGAATTTTGACAGGTAATTCACAGGGATTCCAACTGTATACAATGGACCACGACCTAGGGACAACAAGGTTGGATGCCTCTGGATCTTGGGATCTAGACTCGGCTCCCCCCCAGATAGTAACAGCAGTTGAGGAGCTAATATGCGACCCTTCTGAAGGATGGCTGTGCTCCAAAGTTAACTGTGCACTGGAACTTAATGGTTATAACGACGATAATGCATCTGCTTCCCTGTCAGCTTCATCACCAGCCAGTCAAGATACAATATGGTTGAATGCAGGCCCTACTTGTATGCTGAGTCTTCAAGGTGATATTATTGTAGAGTATGACATAAGGACTATGAGTCCTATTGGGGCAGTTGCCATGAACCTGGCCCCCGGGACTACTATGAGATTACTGGATAATCAAGGTAATGAGGTGGATGGGATCAATGGAGATGGATCGGATGCAGTATCGGTAGAAATCAGTCAACCTGTGGCGACGGGGCGACGGAGTCGTGTTCAGGGGCTGCACAGCGATGGAGCGGCTGCTGTTGTGCAAAAGGATGGGGAGACTGCAGTAGGGGCAGGGGAGCTTTCCGATTCAGATGATGAAGGAAGAGAAGGGTATATGATTGAAGTGAGTGTTGTGAAGAGGAATGAGAGAGGGACGTTCTTTAGGGTTTTTCAACCGAATAAGTGGGTGTTGAGGAAGAAGAAGGAGGCGGAGGAGGCGGAGAAAATGGCAGAAATGAGGTATGGGATGACTGCTTAAAATAGATAGATAGATGAACTGTATGGTGAGTAAAGGTACTGCTATTGTTGTTTGAAATAGAAGAAGAATCACCTTTTTGTTTTTACTATTTATTTCCTTCTGATCGTTTGTTCGTCACAGGTTTTTCTCTTCCAAATTTGTGAAACATTTTAAATATCTACTGCTACTAAGCAAACGGGTTGGCATGAATGGTCACACTCTTCAATTGTATTTCCTGTACTGGTCTATCTTGAGCTGCAGTGGGTACTCTCTCCATCTTATCCAGCACATCCAACCCATCAATGGCATGAGCAAATATTGTATACTTTCTATTCAAATGTGGTTGAGCTTTATAAGTTATAAAAAACTGAGATCCATTTGTATTAGGGCCAGAGTTGGCCATGGATACTATACCTCGCTTGGAATGTTTGAGTTGATCGTCGAGCTCATCTGGAAACTTGCCGGTTGGGGTGGAGAAGATGCTCTTGCCGCCCTTGCCAGTACCGGTGGGATCTCCACCCTGTATCATGAAGTTTTTGATGTTTCTGTGGAAAATGGTGTTGTTGTAGTAGTTGCTGGCGGATAGAGCTAGGAAGTTTTCACAGGTCCTAGGGGCTTGTTCGCAAAAGAGTTCGAGTTTTATGTCACCGAAGTTTGTGTGGAGCGTCACGGCCTGGGGAGATGGGGATGATGTGAGAAGGGTGTTTTTGGAGGGAATTATCGATATTATTGGAATAAGAATATACTGGACATTCGTATACTACACATACCATGGCACCTAACTCGTTGATTTAGCTCTCCGTTTCCGATTCAAAGATGCAAAATGATCACTTCAAAAGTTTGGTGACCACCATCATTTCCTAGATCTTTGACCTATGTAGCGTTATTTACATGCATCAGTGATTGAACTATTTCATCAAACAGGCAATTTAAGTTAACAAAGTCGATTTTAAAGGACTCCCAACACGTGACACAAAACTGCTGAGTAGGACAGCGTGTAATATTATAGCTTGTTTCTACCTAGTTGGACCATTACTTGCAAATAGAAAACAATTAATATCGGTAGGAACATAGTTATATACCACCCAAGACGACTTTAAAACCATCACCAACGGTTGGCCTTCACATTTTCACATTGTACCCATAGATAACCACGCACATTCACCCCTAGACTCACAATGCTGAGATACAGTAAACAAAACACCGCCCTTGGAAGGCTCCTTTCCAGCAAAACCCCTATAATCTCCGCCGCTGTCCAATCCCTCTTCTCCCGACCCTTTGGTGCCGCCGGGGGAGCCCTGGACCCAGCCCAGACCCCCACCCAGCAAGCCTTCATTGACAGAGAGGAAACATACGGCGCTCACAACTATGCTCCCATCCCAGTAGTCATCTCCAAGGGTCAAGGCATCTTCGTATGGGACGTAGATGGCAAAAGATACTTTGATTTCCTATCCGGCTACTCTGCCCTCAATCAGGGGCACTGCCATCCCAAGATTATCGATGCAATGATCTCTCAAGTCAAAAAACTATCTCTCACCTCGCGTGCATTCCACAATGATGTCCTTGGACTGTACGAAGAGAAAATGACCAAACTCTTTGGCTATGATAAGCTATTACCAATGAACACAGGCGTGGAGGGCGGGGAGACTGCCGTCAAGCTGGCCCGTAAATGGGGCTACCAAGTCAAGGGAGTCCCTAACAACAAGGCGAAGATTCTTTTTGCTAGGAATAATTTCTGGGGAAGGACCACCTCTGCTGTTAGTTCATCAACTGATCCAGAGAGCTACCAAGGATTTGGGCCCTTTATGCCCGGGTTTGAGGTTATCCCCTACAACGACCTGCATGCACTGCAAGTGGCACTGGAGGCAGATCCCAACATTGTGGCGTTCTTTGTGGAGCCTATCCAAGGAGAAGCTGGTGTGGTAGTACCAGATGCAGGGTACCTTACTAAGTGCAAGGAACTGCTGCATAAACATGGGGCATTGCTGATTTGTGATGAAGTACAGACGGGTCTGTGCAGGACGGGGAAGATGTTGGCGGCTGAATGGGATGATGTACGACCAGATATGATTATTCTGGGTAAGGCTTTATCTGGAGGATTGTTGCCAGTCTCTTGTGTCCTGGCTGATGATGGGATAATGATGACTATCGGCAGAGGACAGCATGGTTCTACGTATGGAGGCAACCCAGTGGCTGCTCGAGTAGCCATGGCGTCCATTGATGTGTTGATTGAAGAAAATTTGGCCGACAATTCTTTAAAAATGGGAGAATTGCTGCGTAAAGAGTTGAGGGGGCTGGACTCTCCGTTGATAGAGGAAGTGAGGGGTAGGGGGTTGTTGAATGCTATGGTGGTGAATGAGAGCAAGGGCCCTAGTGCTTGGGAGTTGAGCCTGAGATGTATGAGGGCTGGATTGTTGACCAAACCGACAAAAGGGAATGTACTGCGCCTGGCACCTCCTCTAGTAATTAAAGAAGAGCAGTTGATGGAGGCTGTGGGGATATTGAAGAAGGTGCTGGAGGAATCTGTTGGGAAGTAGTAATGGTTAGGGGAGATGAAGGAGGAAGAGGTAGGTGTGGATGAGGAGAGACGGGAGAGTGGGTCGTTTGAATTTAGGGAGGAGATCAAAAGCAGGAGAGATAAGGCGAAATTGGCCAAATTTTGATTGACGTTACATTACAAGGAAGCGAATCTGTGATTGATCACGCATTAACTCGAGGAGATAGCTTCTCCACTAAAAAAAAAGTTGAATTGAAAATAATAGTAGTTGAATTTTGAAATGATGGACACTTTCTAGCAGCTTGATTCACATAGACGTGCTTGTGAATCAGATACAGACTCCAACTGTTAGATCGTGAGCCCCAATTGGATATATAGAGGCTTAAGGGACACCATTTCCCCGTCATAAAAGTTGGTCAATTCAAGTGAGTCTTTACCCAAGCTATTGCTTTTCACACCATCTGACATAGTTGAAACGAGCAACAATGGATCATTGAAACCGCAATTACTGCTGCGTGACGCATCTTTGCTCACTGGACCCCTCTCTTTCGCCTCCAGTTCAAGAAATATCACTCTAAGAATGTAGTCCTTCTCTCTCCTCTTCCTCTCACACCTCTCTCTCTCTCTTTCCCACAGGCATCTCTTCCTCCACCATGAACAACCAACACCACACCATTATTTCATACAGTAATCATCCAATCACCACAACAGCACTAAACATATCTAAAACTGATAAGAACAACAAAAAACATACCACACCACCACTACCACCATCACCAGCTCCTCCTCCTTCTTCACTCTCCACATTACCTGGGCTGCAGGTCTTCCTACAAAAATGTGACCACCCCAGCTACCTTTCAGAATACATCCAGGTCAGTATCACTATTATAATGAAACATACATACATGCATGTCTCAATTTGAAATCTAGTTAAATACAATACCTCCTTTCATTTTCATTTTCATACCCAAACTCACAATCACTCCTCTCCTCTCCCCTGCCCTCTCTCTCTCTCCCATTGTACAGTGCTTGAGTCAATACCCTCCACATTCATTGAATGAATTTGGACATGAGTTATACCAACGTCTCAGCCTACTGGAGGAGGAGGAAGAGAAAGAATATCATCGTGGATTAGAGCTCAACATACTAGGAGGACTAGGAGAAGAAGGAGGAAATGGACTGCCATCTTCCCGTCCTCCCCCTCAACAACAACAGCAGCAGCAGCAGCAGTGGCAGCAGCAAAAAGAAGAAGAAGACAGAGAAGATTATTCTCACCAGCAAATTCAAGTCAATAATAATAATAATAATGACATTGATTACAATAATGATAAAGAGAAACATGATGTGCTTGTCGCTAGCCCTGCTGGTACTGATATGCAGCATGCACAGCATGCAGTGGTGGTCACCCATCATCTGGCCAACCCATCTCCTCTTGCTGCTGCTCCTGTTGCAACCAGTAGCAAGGGCAAGGTAGATGATGGTACAGTAGGAGTAGGAGTGGGAGTAGGAATAGAGAAAGGTAATGGTGGTGGTGTGGCGGAAAAGGGAAAGAAGACCACTACCACTATAAGAAGTCGTAGTAGTAGTAGGATTAGTACTAAGAGTAATAGGGGGAAGAGTGTGATGAGGAAGAAGAAACCAGTAGCAGGAAGGTGGGGAGGGAGACGGCCAGCACAGAGGGTGCAGCTCCAACTTGGAGAGAAAGCGACAAGTGGGTGAGTTCTAGTTGAAGGATGGAACATGTACTGTGGTTATCCTTTAGATAACTGATAATATATTATTAGAAACGTATGTGTAAACAGGAGGCAAGGTATAGTATATGTAGGGCGCACAAGTTGGGGAGAGAGAGAGGGAGAGGCTCCAAAGAGAGTGTGCGATTCCAAAGCCTCGAAACAGGCGGCGGCGGAAGTGATAGGATAGAGAGGGGTAATAAAATGAGTGGCTTAGACTAGAAACGGTCTCTTCAAAATCATAAATTTGAAATAATGATTGGACTGAAGGTTAGTATGATACATTACGTCGACAATGCTCGTTGTACATGTGCATGAAAGTTTCCACAGCAGATTCACCAACCCCACTTACACATTGCAGGCTCAATTAACACAGATAACTGGTGCTCCAGTTAGAGGGTACGTTTTATAACCATTTAGTTTGAAAATGTAGCATTTTATGAGGAAGGCTTGCCCACCAGTCGCCATCTGTGGTTAAAATTACTCTTCCTCATTCGGAGCCACCGTATCCTTGGCAGCAATAGACGAAGCGGTCCTCGCAACATGTCGTTGACATTACATGGCATATATTTCCACTTCCGCTAACAATTCCCATCTCCTTCCACTATTCAATCATCTCTCTCTACAGCACTCAGCCTCGCCGCCTCCCAGTCGACCGACCATCTCGCTCTCTTCACACCCGCACTCAGGCCATTGAAGTCCCAGAGGCAGAAACCACTCCCACAGTCACACCACCAGCCACCACAGATGCATCAGTAGAAGCCCCAGCAGCAGAAGCAGGCGAAAAGAGACCTCAACAACAACGCCGTCCAGCAGGTGGCCGCAAGCATTACGGCCCAAACCGCAGCTTTGGCCTCGACCAGCTGGAGGCAGGCAAAATCTATGATGGTGCAGTCATTGCCATCAAGGATTTCGGTGCTTTTGTCAACATTGGATGCAGAAGTGACGGTCTTGTCCCTATTAACCGCATTGCAGCTGGTTTCACCAAGAGCGTGTCTGATGTCGTCAAGCTGGGTGATGATGTACAAATCAAGGTGGTCAACGTGGACGTTGAAAACAACAGATGGCTCGCTACCATGGTTTTGGATGAAGAACAAGCAGCAGCAGGAGGACGTGGCCGTTACCGTGGCGGTGACGAGGATGCTACAGGAGAAAGAGGTCCAGCCCCCCGCCAAGCTCGTTTCAACAAACAAAACAAAAAGCGTGAAGGAGGAGCTGAAGATCCTTCTCTCCCTCCTGTATCTGTCAACCAAACCTTCTCCGGCACTGTTGAATCTCTCACCCCTTATGGAGCATTCATCAACCTTGGAAATGGTCGTAAAGGACTAATGCACATGTCACAGATGAAGCTTCCCGAGGGTAAGGAGGAAGTTGATTTCGCCTCTGTTTTCAAAGCAGGTGACACTATTGATGTCAGAGTAATGGCAGTAAAGCCCAGAAAGATTGATCTCACAATGAAGAGTGAAGCAGAGGTCAAGGCAGAAATTCAGTTGAATAAAGTCGGTGTTTCTGCAGTGGCTGACATTCCAGAGGGAGCTGGAGCTATGGCTGCCCTGATGGCCAGAGCTGGAGTGAACAAAGAGATGTTTGCTGGAGCAGCAGCAGCAGCTCCAAAAAAGGCAGCAGCCCCAGCCCCAGCAGCAGAAGAGGAACTTAAAGAGGAGTCTTTAAACGAGAAAGCCCCAGCAGCTAATAAGGCTATTGCTACTGGGGCTGTTGATAAGGAGGAAGAAACAAAGCCAAAAGAGGCTGCTGTTGCAGCTAAAAAGGAGGAAACAGCACCAGCTACAGGTGGAGGTGGAGCCATTTCTGCTCAGTTGGTCAAACAATTGCGTGAAGAAAGTGGTGCAGGTATGATGGACTGCAAGAAGGCCCTTGCTGAGAACGACGGTGATCTTGACAAGGCCAGGGAGTTCCTCCGTAAGAAGGGACTTGCATCTGCCGACAAAAAGGCAGGCCGTGTTGCAGCTGAAGGTGCCATCTGGTCATACATCCATGCCGGCAGCCGTCTTGGTGTCCTGGTGGAAGTCAACTGTGAGACTGACTTTGTCGCTCGTGGTGATGTGTTCAAAGAGCTGGTCAACGACATCTCTATGCAAATTGCTGCTTGTTCAGAAGTATCTGTGGTATCAGTTGATGAAGTTTCCTCTGAAGAGTTGGATCGTGAGCGTGCTATTGAGTTGCAAAAGGAAGATATTCTTACAAAGCCAGAGGCAATCCGAGGCAAGATTGTGGAAGGTCGCATTGAGAAGATTGCCAAAGCTCGTGCTCTTTTGGAGCAGCCATATGTCAAGGACACTTCCAAGACTGTGGAGCAGCTGGTTAAAGAGGCTGTGGCTTCGATTGGCGAGAATATTCAAATCCGTAGATTCGCTAAATTCAACTTGGGTGAAGGAATAGAACTTGAAGACAAGGGAGATTTCGCTGCTGAGGTTGAAGCTCAAACTGCCAGCATGCAGGCAAAGGCTGCTGAGAAGAAGGAAGAGGAAATGAAGGAAGAAGAAGCACCAGCTGCTGCTGAGAAAAAGCCAGCCGTTGCCGTATCTGCTGCTATTGTCAAAGAACTGAGGGAAAAGACTGGAGCAGGAATGATGGATTGCAAGAAGGCTTTGGCTGAGAATGATGGCGATGTAGAGAAAGCAACAGAGTTCCTCCGTAAGAAAGGGCTTGCATCTGCTGATAAAAAGGCAGGCCGTGTCGCAGCTGAAGGTGCTGTTGGCGCATACATCCATGCAGGCAACCGCCTGGGAGTGGTAGTTGAAGTAAACTGCGAGACTGACTTTGTCGCCCGTGGTGATGTGTTCAGAGAGTTGGTCAACGACATGGCCATGCAAATTGCTGCTTGCCCAGAGGTCAAGTATGTCTCCACTTCCGACGTCCCTGCTGAGATGTTGGAGCGTGAGCGTGCTATTGAAATGCAAAAGGAAGATCTTGCATCCAAGCCAGAAGCAATCCGAGGCAAGATTGTGGATGGTCGTATTGAGAAGATTGCCAAGGAGATGTCTCTCTTGGAGCAACAATTTATCAAGGATACCAGTAAGACTGTAGCTGAGCACATCAAGGAGCAAATTGCAACTATCGGGGAGAATATCCAGGTTCGTAGGTTTAATAAATTTGTGTTGGGTGAAGGAGTCGAGAAGAAGGAGGTGGACTTTGCAGCTGAGGTTGCAGCACAGACTGGAGGCATGGTATAGGCACAGGATATGGCGCATGTGCTGGTGAGAAAAGATAGAGGAAGAGATTATCATACTTAATTTGTTGTTGTTTTGCTGTTTTTTGTGAGTAAGAAGAAAATAATTTTGATGAAATACTACAACTAGTCCCATCTTTTCATAATTTCCAGGCAGAGAGAGAAAGAGAGACTGTTTTAATTTTGTTGTTGCTTTTCTCACCAAGGAGGGATAGCTATTCACATTTTACACTATCTGTACAAATACAGAATGCTTACAGCGTACACACGATCATTAAGAAAGAGAGGGTTCATATGAATCATCTCCCTCCCCACCAAGTGCTCCTCTTAGACAGGTTCACCCACAACACACCCACATTCATTCACTTTAATACCACCCACTCTCTACACTACTCGACTATTTCTACTACTGCATACCGGCTGGTGGAGCGAAATTAAACCCACCTCCAGCACCTCCTCCTCCCCCACCAAAGGCATACGTCCCTGCTACCGCATCTACCCTGGGCTCTAGATTCTCCACACCATCTTCCACATCAAAGTACCTCTCCAAAATATCAACAGCTTTCTGATAGATATCTTCATTAGCATGATTCTGCAATTCCTCTATCTTATCCAACCCCTCACTTTCATCAACCAGTTGAGCATAGGGGTTCTCTCCACCCTGATGCTCTGACTCTGCAGCTCCAATTTTGAGTATGTTTTCGAGGCCCTCGAGAGCAACGGTGACGATGCGGGGGTCGCTGCATGCTAGAAGGTCGCACAAGGGCTTGATGCATCCTTGATGGACAAGGAAACGGATCTGGTCGGAAGTGCCGCCACTGGTTGCATTGGAAACTGCCCAAGCGGCTTCCTTTTTGATGTCGAATTCAGCGCTGGCCAGTAAGTGGATGAGAGGGGGGATGATTTGAGCTTCTATGACGGACTGGATTTGGTCCTTGGTACCAGCTGTGATGTTAGAGATAGTCCAACAGGCTTCCTTTTTAATGCTCTTCTTATGCTGAGCAGTCAAAAGACTGAGCAGGCAAGGAAGGGCTCCACTGTTGATGACAATCTGAGTTTGCATATCATCTCCAGTCACAATGTTGCCCACTGTTCTCAGTGCTGGCACCAAAACAGATGGGGATTGATGAGTCAACAGTTCTACCAGCCTTCTGACTACACCAGAGTTGATGACCTCCTGTATCTTGTCATTGGTACCGTCAGAGAGATAAGAAAGGGCCCAGCAGGCGTCCGTCAAGACTTCCTCGTCGTTGGAGTGGATGAGGCGGGCCAAGGCTGGGAGAGCTGTCTTGACAGCTTGGAAGTCTGGCTGGGGCTTTCCACGGCAGAAGTTGCTCAATGTCCAGGTGGCGTTGCGTAACATGCTCATTTTAGTGTCTGTTTTGAGCTGTTCCATGAGAGGGATGAGGGCGCCGTGGTTGAGGACGAGATCACGGCAGGCGGGGGAATCACCGGCAATGTTGCCGAGTGCCCAGACAGCCTGCTCCCTGACATCATCGACTGAGGAGTTGAGCAGTTGGACGAATATAGGGACTGCGTTGGCTTCAATGACGACTCTGGTGTGGTCTGAAGTGCCAGAAGCGACGTTTGTGAGGGCCCATGCTGCTTCAAATTGAAGTTGAGGGAGGTCGGGGCGCTGGAGGAATTGGACGAATCTTGGGATGACATTTTGAGAGATGACCTCATCTATGGGGGGGTTTCTTTCTATAGAGAGGAGCTTACGGAATTGGGTGGTGGCCTCGAGCTGGATCTGAGGGTCCTCTGAATAGACGCCCTTGACCATGGCTGGAAGGCTCTCGAGCTTGGTGGATGTCGAGCGGGTGGAGTCCAGCTCACCGCCGGCAGCGACAACGGTGCTGACCATGCGCTTCTTTTGCAAGTTCTCGTCCCTACGGTCTTTTCTGAGTTGGACAATGTTGTCCTCACGCTTTCTCCTGGCCTCATCAAGGTCAAAGCCTGTATGGAACGGAAGTTGTTGGGGCTCAGTGAGTGCATAGGTTATTAGAATAGAATTCTATGCTACAAGTTGATCAAGTGATGTGATAATCGGCCTTTTAATAGGCAACCAAGGCTAAACTCTGTAATTGCATGTGGAAAATTGCACCTACCTTTCTTAATGCTGCGTGTAGCCTTCTTTGTGTCTGCTCTAGAAGTCATTCTAACCCCTTATAATTGATAAAATTGTTATTTGATGCCAACCTCCACTGCTTGGGAGATAAAATGAAACTTAATTTGGGGATCAGTAGTGGAAAGGTACAGGGGGCCCAGAATAGACTGTGCCGTAGAACTGTACTACGATTCAATCAATTTGACAATTACAGTTATTATTGCACGGTGAGGGCTTAACCATTAATCAAAATAGGCCGCCGCCGTCCTCCAAGTGGTCCACCGCCCACGTTGTTGAGCTCGACCACCACTGAAAGAGCAAAGGCTGACATGATTTCAGCTCGCAAAATACAAATTTACGTGTTACTGGGACCATTAAAAGTTCATTGATTGCCGGACTTAATCGTATTTTCGTTACTGTGTTTTACTACTTGAGATCAGATTCACACCTAGAGAGATGAAGCCCCTTAGTGTCTAATATTAATTGAATAAAATCGCACCATTATACACCCCATTACAATGCTTACCATCACCAAAGTCATATCACGTCTCCTCACCCCCCAATCCCGACACTTCTCCTCCCACGCACTCACCGACCCCCCCTACCATTTCTGTGTCGTTGGAAGCGGCCCTGCTGGCCTTTACACTGTCGATCGACTCCTCAAACGTTTTCGAGACTCTGCCAAAGTAGATATCATTGAAGCACTGCCTTCTCCCTTTGGTCTTGTCAGATCAGGCGTTGCTCCAGATCACCCTGAGACCAAGGCCGTTATTAATCACTTTACCGACCTCTGCCAGGATCCTCGAGTCTCATTCTTTGGTAATGTCACCCTACAACCCTCATCTGTAGACATAGATACTACCGATACAATCTCTCTCTCAGATCTCAGACCTTTATATCATGCTATTATATTAGCTTGTGGTGCTCAGGGAGACAGAACCCTCCTTGCCAACAAGATCAAATGCACCACTACTACTACTACTACTACTAGCAATAGGAGTATAATATCAGCAAGAGATTTCGTCTGGTGGTACAACAGTCACCCAGGAGGAACATTCCTCTCCCCTCTCCTAGACTTATCCCACACACGATCTGTAGCCATAGTAGGAATGGGAAATGTCGCACTTGACTGTGCCAGAATATTACTAAAGTCTCCCGAGCAACTAGCAACCACCGACATTGGACAACGTGCCTTGACACAGTTGCGTAGCTCATCCGTCACTGATGTGCACATAATAGGAAGAAGAGGGCCTGCACAGGCATTATTTACCCCTAAAGAACTCAGAGAACTATTAGCACTGGAAGATGTGAGGATAAAAGTGCACCCAGAGGGAGCGTTGACTGCTGAACAGATGAGCGTGGGGTGTGTGGGCGAGGTGAAGGCTTCTAGAGTGAAGAAGAGGGCTTTGGAGGTCTTGATCAAGGCAGTCAAAGAGAAGACTGGGGGAAGGAAGGCTTTGCATTTTCATTTCTATAGAAACCCCGTCGATGTTGTGGTTACAGTAGTACCAGAATCAGAATCAGAATCAGAATCAGAGAGGAGCAGCAATTCATCATCATCATCATCATCATCATTGTCTTCTTCCTCTGATCATACTACTACTAATAATAATATAAAAGGAGTTGTCCTGCAACCAACCAAACTCATCTACCCTACTGATGATCAACACAGTGGTGGTCCAAAGGCAGTACCAAATGAAGATGAACCAATAGAGGTACTACCAGCTCAACTTGTACTAGAAAGTATAGGGTACCGACCAGTACCAATATATGGAGCTCCTTTTGATACTCATCATCATGTTGTACCTAATACACTGGGACAGGTCGTGCATAACAATAGTACTAACAAACAGTCTCCTGAGTGTGTGCCTGGTCTCTTTGTATGTGGCTGGTTGAAAAGAGGTCCCAGTGGGATCATAGGGACCAACCTGATGGATGCTGAACAGACAGTTGATACTATAGTAAGAGTAGCTGCTGCTGCTGCTGCTGATGATGATGATGGTGGTAGTGGTGATAATAATAGTGGTGGGCTGCCTGAGCCCAAGGGTGAGAAGGGTTTAAAAGAGTTGTTGAATGAAAGGGGGATACAATGGGTGACCTTTGGTGACTGGCTCAAGCTTGATGCAGAAGAACAGGAGAGAGGGAAGAGGAAGGGGAAACCTAGAGAGAAATTTGAGACTGTGGAAGATATGATGACATTCTTAGGATACTAGATGATAACTATAACCATTTCATTACTTTGTAACAATTCACTTCTTCTTCCAAAAAGGTTAATCACTCCAGTCACTTTCATCTCCATCTCCATTATCAGTTTTATTGTTATTGACAAAGACAGCATTTCTCTCCTTCTCCTCTTGTCCCCATCCTCTTCTTCCTCCTACTTCTCCTCCAACATCCCAGACACATATATATCCATCTTCATCTCCGCTATATAACTCACAACTCACTCCATTCCATGTACAACAATTAACTCCACTCATATGTCCTACCAACGTATGTACCATTCCTCCTCTTCTCACATCATATACTTGAATGTGGGCACCACTAGGCTGAAATAACAAGCCACCACCTTTACCTTTATTCCTACTCTTACCTTCCCTTGTATGAATAGTAGTACCAGTGCCACCGTCTTGACTAATTGCAACTTGTATAGCCTTTTTAGCTGAATTTGATGCATGTGGATAATGCGTCAGCATGTTCTTATGAGTAGAGGCATCCCAACATCTAATATGGTCATCTCCACCAGATGTTAGCCAGAAGAGTCCATCTGGAGTTGGAACTATTGAGTTGATAGCTCCATCATGAGCCGTCTTGTTGATTTTATTGTTATTATTTGACTGAAACATACTACTACTAACCCTGTTCATATTATTGATACGTGTCATTTGTTGATCAAGGCAAGCAATAGCCCCTGCCCTCCTCACATCCCAAAACAACACCCTCCCCCCTCTATCAGTAGTAGCCAGCTCCCATTCACATACTGGAGACCAATGAAGGGCCATTACGGGTGAAGAATGGCCTTGTAAGGTGTGACTGAACCCACCTGCTACCATATCACACAAATATACAATACAACTGCCACCTATATTAGTATTACTATTGCCCTTGCTGTCGCCGCCAAAGACGGCGACCAAGGCATGTGCGGAGGAAACTTCAGACATGGCTACGCGGTGTATCCGGAAATCTAGGGAGAATCTACTGATTTCAGCTAAAGTATTGGCATCCCATACCTTGACTGTCTGGTCTGAAGAGCCTGAGATGAAGAGGCCGCAGTCGATGGGGTACCAAGTGATGCAGTTGATGCTGTAGCGGTGGCTGCCTGGGGTTTGTTTTGTGATTGTGCATAATGGGGAGTGGATATTGAGTTGGGGTTGATGGTATTTGTTGTTGTTGTTGTTGTTGTTGTTGTTGTTGTTGTTGTTGTTGTTGTTGTTGGGTACTAAGGTGTCAAAGATAGAGATGGAGGCATCTCCAGCGCAAGACAGGAGGTAACGGTTGTCGATGGGATCGAGGTCGAGCCAGTTGACGCCCAGGTTGTGATTGGTCTTGATTGACTTGTTGGTACTGAATTGGAGCGTTTCAAGCCTGCAGGTGTATAGAGTGTATATTAATATGCATGTGAGTGCGACAAAAGGATTGTATGTGGTTAAAACGGATAGTTTTCGGGGTATACCTCTGTTGAGCAAAGGAATTGATTGCAGTCCTTTTCTGACAAACTCCTAGCTCTCTATCCAAAACTGCCGAAACTGTACCCATTTTTGAACTGAAGTCTACATGGAGAAGTGGAATTTTGTAAGAATTATGTTGATAAATTTGGAAAACAACTTTGAATCTCTGGGGTGAGGGACGCCCACTTATGTTGAAGAGTAAACCTCCACACTTGCTTGGCACCATACATTTGATTGATTGTTTCAACATAACACTAACAAGACGTTCATTCACACGTAATATCAGATCTCTCAGGCTCTTTGGATGCTTGCTTGAGGTCTACCAATAATAAATCCTGTATGCAAGCAAACAATAATCCTTCTGATCCAGCACTTCATAAACGAGTGACACACCCCGACCAAGAAGAATACGAACCCGTTGTTGAGAACCTAGGCAAAGATTGTGCCAAGATCTATGCTCAATTAGAAGTAAGAGAGACTCCCCAACCAGCAACCATCTCTCTAACGACACCGACCCAACCCACCTCGACCCCATCTCCCTCCTCCCTTTTGTAGGATTGCTTGGCAGAACAAGATAGAGATTGGTCAAAGTGCCAACACATAGTTAAAGCCCTAAAAAAGTGCCATCTACAGAAAACCCAAGCCAATAAATAACTAAGCAACCAAAAAATGTCACTCCCAGCTTCTTCCATCTTACGTCTCTACCGACACATCCTAAAAGAGGCCAAAGTCTTCCCAAGCATAAAGAGAAACACAATAATAGAAGAAATTCGCCTAGAGTTTAGAACCAATAGTAGTGAAACCGACTCTGAGAAGATCAAACAACAAATCAAGGTGGCAGTAAGGTCGTTGGAGCAAATGGAAAGTTTGACTAAACTGGACAAGAAGAGTTCAGATTGGAGTGTCAACTTGAAGGGTGCTTGTGATTAGAATAGGGAAAAGGGTTCGATTAAAATTATTTATATAATACAAAATTCAAATAGTAGTGTATAATGTAAGAACGCTAGGAAAAAAATTAGAATAGGAAGCAGCTCCTTACTTGAAAGTAAAGGAACGCCGACCCCCCACCCCACCCCACCCCGCGCTCTCTCTCTGATGATTTCTACACCCTCTGATGCACAT
>Ga0114919_10000255_pt1 | contig 38988 bp, 27 predicted proteins | sample BlataG_FD_88682 | JGI IMG/M metagenome (GOLD analysis project Ga0114919, IMG submission 88682) | Deep subsurface microbial communities from Black Sea to uncover new lineages of life (NeLLi) - Black_00105 metaG | ecosystem: Environmental > Aquatic > Marine > Oceanic > Sediment | place: Atlantic... | reverse complement strand
GTCGGCTTCAGGAGTACCCGAATACGAACACTCACCGGTCACCTGGTGACCATTCCAAATGAAAAGCTGGTTAACTCTTCCGTGGAAAACATCGGTGAACGGCCCTATATCCGGTGGTTAACCAATATCGGGATCACCTATGATACTCCCCCTGATAAGGTGGAAAAAGCCGTACATAACATCCGGGAAATTCTTGAAAACCACGAAGGGATGAAGGAAGATTTCCCACCCCGGGTCTTTTTTAACGGCTTCAACGACTGGAGTCTGAACATTATGGTGATTGCATGGTATCATCCCCCCAATTACTGGGACTTTCAGGCCTGGCTTCAAAAAACCTGCCTTGAAATCATGCACGGATTCGAAGCCGAAGATGTCGATTTCGCGTTTCCGTCCCGAACCATCTATATGGCCAACGATGATAAACGCCAGCTTAAACTGATGATGATTAAAGGTCAGGAATCCTGATCTTTTTATTGTGGAAAGGAATTACGTTATGCCAAGATTTATTAAAAGACAAATAAAGAAGGCGGGAGCATCTCCGGGAACGCTGGTTCATATTGGTGAACAAAAGGTGGATGAAACCCGAATCACCCTCATTGACTATGATGAGGCGCATTTGCAAGAAAGAGTGCTCGACGGTATTGAAGAGGCGTTTCCACTTAAAGATTTACCCACGGTTACCTGGATCAACATCGACGGCTTGCATGAAACAGACACCATCGAAAAAGTCGGCCAACATTTTAACATCCATCCGCTGGTTCTGGAGGACATATTAAATACCGGACATCGACCCAAAACCGAAGAATTCGAAGATTTAATTTTTGTCGTTTTAAAAATGCTGCATTACAACGAAAATTCCGAAAAAATCAGCTCTGAGCAGTTCAGCCTGGTTTTGGGGTCGAATTTTCTGATTACTTTCCAGGAAATCCAGGGCGATGTTTTCAAGACCGTCAGAGAAAGAATCCGCAAACCCAAAACCCGAATTCGCAAAGCAGGATGCGATTACCTGGCCTATGCCCTGATTGATGCCATTGTGGATCACTATTTTTTAATCCTTGAAAAATTGGGTGAAAACATTGAAACCCTTGAAGAGGATTTGCTTGAAAATCCCAGCCCCGAGACCCTGCAAACCCTTCACGAGATGAAACGAGAGATGATATATCTGCGCAAGCAAATCTGGCCGATTCGGGAAATCACTAACGGCCTGGTAAAAAGTGAATCTTCTCTGATTCAGGAACAGATGCATGTCTATTTCAGGGATGTCTATGACCATACGATTCAGGTGATCGACACCGTCGAGTCGTACCGGGACATCCTTGCCGGCATGCTGGATATTTATCTTTCCACTGTGAGCAATAAAATGAACGAGGTTATGAAGGTGTTGACGATTATCGCGACCATTTTCATTCCCATCACATTTGTCGCCGGGATTTACGGCATGAACTTTAAGTTTATGCCGGAGCTCGAATGGCGATGGGGGTATGTGATGGTCTGGGCCATTATTGTCGTCGTTGCAGGGATCATGATCGGGTTCTACAAAAAAAAGAAATGGATATGATATATATCGAAATCCCTTTCAGGAATCAATAAACACCAACCATGAAGGAGAAATTTGATGTCCCGCATAAAATCAAGCCAAAAAAGTGGGAGACGAAGGGTAGTCTTCGCACTGGAATCTCCCGATGCCAGTGAAGTCATCTTGATGGGAGATTTTAACCAGTGGAATCCCAAAAGGCATCCCATGAAAAAGGACCCAAACGGGGTGTGGAAAAAAACGACCATGCTTTTCCCTGGAAGATACGAATATCGTTTTCTTGTGGACAATCGATGGGAAAATGATTCGAAAAACAAACAATCGTGTTTCAACCGTTTCGGCACGAAAAATAATTTTATTGTCGTTCCGTCGACGCAAGCAATCTGTCTTTGATGATTCAACGGTTCAAGCGGCAATTCCGATCATGATGTCATCCCGTTTCACCTGATGGAAAAACATTTTCATGCCTACTGGCCGGCCCTGAGCTTAGATCGTGACGCCTTTCTTCAACTGGGGATCCACCCTGAGCAGCCCCATGCGGGCTTTAACCTGACGGCCTTTGCCCTCAGAATGTCGGCGCATTGCAACGGCGTCAGCAAACGGCATGGAGAAGTGTCCAGACAGATGTGGCAAAGTCTCTGGCCGGGCGAAGCATAAAAAGTGCTGGAATGTTGGAAGAGTGGAACGTTGGGTTGAAGGAACAATTTTAGGCACCACAAACAAAGGAGATCCTTTTCATTATCCCACGAAAACGCAAGACGGGTATCAGACAGAAAATCTCTCCGGACGAGTTATTGAAAATTTTCACAGGTATGGATTTGATGCCTTTATCGTAATCGGTGGAGACGGATCGCTCCGGATTGCTCAACGATTTGCCGATTTGGGTCTTCCGATTGTTTGTATACCCAAAACAATTGATAATGACCTGAGCAATACCGCTGTCACATTCGGGTTTGATACAGCGGTGACCACGGCTACCGAGGCTCTGGATAAGCTTCATTCAACTGCTTAGGCATACCCAGTCCTTTTAACCGGAATACCCGACCATTGGGGGGGGTCTCTGCGGGGATGTCCAAGCGCACAGTTCGGATCCGGGCGCCAGGTGCAGCCCTTTCGTTGAATTAGCTTAGGCGTTATTCTTCCATTTTCACAGTCCTTTTTTTTCAAACCAATAAAAAAGCATCAATCCACTAATGATAAATATGGTAATAACTACCCAATGACTGATTCCTAAAACTTGCGGCAAGGTAATTTTGCCGAGATCACCCCATGTTAAAACTGTCTTTTTTAGATAGGGAAACGCTTCGGCATAAAGGGCGGCCCCGGTTAACATTCCCAAAATTCCCCATATTCCGTCCCATCTTCCTTCACCCACAGCACCGGCGGAGGTTCCCGGACAATACCCCAGCAACCCCCATCCAATACCGAATATTAAACCTCCGGGAATGACCCCGCCTAAAACGGTGGATTTAACAGAGAGCTTGGCCAAACCCAGATCTTTTAATACATACACTCCAACGGCACCAACAAAAACGCTTGACAGCATAAATTTTACGATAGTCATATCCATAAACCGAAGTGCCCCAAGTTGCTTGTCATATCGAATAACTCTCGCCTTCTGGAGTAAAAAACCAAACATGATGCCTGTGACAAGACCGTATAGAAGTTCTTTCATATTCGTCGACCTCCTCCATATAATATCCGTGCCATGATTATTCCGCCGACAAAAAAGCAGATCAGAGCAATAAATCCGCTTACCGCTAACTGAACCGAACCGCTCAGTCCGTGCCCGCTCGGTCACCCATCGGCTAAGCGGGCGCCGAACATGGCTACCATGCCGCCGATAAATGCGACAACGCCTCTCTTTAATTTGTTCTGGCCGAATCTGCTTTCCCACATATCCGGCACGGCTTTCCATTTAAAACTGCGAGAAGTTGTTGATGAAATGAGCGATCCCACAAAGATGCCGAAAACGAACATCCACTGCCATTCGATTTTGGGAACTTCTTTGATAAAATAGTCCATTTTCTCTACTCGCTCGGCACTAAAAACCTTTTCGATCATACCGGCAGATCGGACAAAGGTAGTTGATGCCCCAAAATATTTACCCGCAATCCATACCGACAGAATCATTACAATGCCGGCCAGAGCACCAGCCAAATAAGGGCTCCACCCTTTGTTTTCAACGAATTTCATGTTTCCTCCTTCCTGTGAGTAAAATTGTTAAAAAAAAGGTTCCCAGTTTTTTTGTTTTATCCCGGCTGTTTTTCATGAGCTTGTCTCAATCTTGTATGCGAAACCGGCTCGCTGTTATCCAAGGCTTTTTGAATGGTTTTTGATCGAACGGTGATCTCACGCCGATGATAATCGAACCTGCGATAATCCCGGATTCTGAAAATTCTACAATCTAAAGTTTGGAAAAAGAAAGCCCAATATGAACCCAAATAATAAAATATGAAGGGGTAATATGCTACACCATAATAAAATATTTTGCCATATGAATTTCCGAAATCGCCGTCGGAAATGTCGTGGGTTCCAATATTTTTACCCAGCCTGCCCCGTAGCTCCGGCAGATGGTACTGGGGTAAGTGCGGCAGATCTTACCGGGGTGAAACTTTTTTCTAATTCACCGGGGCCGGTATTCCAATTGTGAGCACTTCGTTCCTCAGCATAAACTCATCGAACTAACTTGTTTTCGGCAGGATGCGGTGGGTAACCAGGGGCGAGAGGACATACAGGAACATATAAATTAAAGCGGCATATCCCAGATAGGGTGTAAATATGAAGATGACCAGTAGCAGCAGGTTCAGACGACCAAACCAGGAATGTCTGTCTATAAAGCGGCCGAGATGCAGGTAGCGTATGGGATAAAGATTCATCATAATCGCTGAAAAAATCATCAAACCAAAACAGAGAATGCCCCAGTAACGAGCCCATTCCGAGGCATCCCCGACGGCTTGGTTGAACATGATTAACGGTGCGGCCACCAGCAATGCCGCGGCCGGAGTCGGCATTCCTTTAAAAAATCCGGGAATCGGGGTGCGGTCAATAGTGAAGTAAATCAACCGGACAATCCCCATAAGGGTATACAGCACGGCCACCAGCCCCACCGGTAGTTGCCGGATCACGGGATCCGAAACGTCGGCAAGCAACAAATAAAAGATCCAGGCCGGGACAATGCAGAAACTAACGCCATCTGCAATGTCATCCAGAATACCTCCAAAGCTGATGTGATGTGCCTGATTCTGTACGTGAAGGGGTTCCGTCAGGCCCAGCTTTCGAGCCAGAGCCCCGTCGAGTTTGTCAAATATCGCGGCGCCGATCAGAAAAAGATAGGCTTCACGAATGCGATTCTGATAAGCAAAAAGCACGGCCAGTAACCCCATTATGGCATTCATGATGGTCAATGAGTTGGGGAAGAAGGACAAAATGTTTAGCCGCAGACGTTCATCCTCATCACAGATCTCGTCCAGGCAGTAGGTTCCGTATTTCCGGCAGTATACAGCGATTGATCCAAAATTTATGATTAAAAATATTATTTCGATTAAAAACAAAACGCGCAAATGAAGATTGCCCAGCCAGGAAATCCAGATGTAAATCAGAGAAGTCGGGCCGCCCGGAACATAAAAAGCATGCGCGTACAAGAGGGTTCCGACCGGCGCGGCCACAATTGTTCTTAGCCGTGTAAATTCTCTTAATTCCGGTTCCGGTCCTGTGCGCATAGCAAAAAAACGCATAAAATGAGCAAAATTGTCACGAATCAGGACGGTTACGCACAAAATCAATACAAAAATGCCATGAAGCAATTCGGCCTTGGTACCGGCAGGCGAGGTAAAAAGAATACGCCACATAATGCCCACAGCCACCAGCGGGAAAATGATTGAATAAACAATTTTGTCCATGACGCGGTCGACGAGATGAGCCAATGTGGAGTGGAGATGAAACCGGGTTGCAAGCCACCCGTCGATCATGTCAAAACTCATGGAAATAAAAAGCAGCGACACCCCCAAGGTATAGAGCAGCGGGTTTCGGGTCCACATAACCGCAATTCCGCAGAGCATGCCACCAAATACGAGGGGAGGCCTTCCATAAACCAGTAATGCTGAAAATTTTCTTTGAAAATTGAGCTTTGCCACCATGACTTTTTTCTCGGTCATTTAAGTAACCATCAATGTTTTCCCTGAAAACTGCACGACAAGCTTGCGTATAAATCGCACATCGTGTTTTGAACCTGCAAAAAAAATCTTATAGCACATTATTTGACTATGTTGAATGCGAATAAATAAATTGACCGGCCCGCTCGCTGACTGCCGGATCATAAGCGTGGTAAAGGTATTCTGGAATAGGGTTATGCCACCACTTCTAAACCGCTCACCCCTGCGGAAATCCTGTTTATTCGTATCTTAGTGGAAATTTCATCCTCAAGCCGCTTGACATGGGAAATGACACCCACCATTTTACCGTTTGTTTTCAGATTCTTAAGCGTGGAAAGTACATTGTATAAGGTCTCATCATCCAGATAGCCGAAGCCCTCGTCAATAAAAAGAGATTCTATTTTTCGACCATTGCTGGCAATATCTGAAAGGCCCAGGGCCATTGCAAGGCTGACCAAAAAACTCTCGCCGCCGGACAGTGTGTTGATGGGTCTGCGTGCTCGTTGATGAAAAAGGTCTTCGATTTCCAAGGCCAGCCCGTGTTTTTCACGACATTTCAAATGATAACGGCCACTGAGTTCTTCGAGTCGTGGGTTGCTGTGTTCGAGTAAACGCTCCAGCATAAGTTCTTGAACCCGCTTTTTGATATCGGCCTCTCCGGCCGATTCAAAAAACTCTTTTTCTACATGCATTCGGTCGCATATTTTTTCCTGTTCTTCCATTTCCTGAATTTTTTGTTCATATTTTTTTTCCATGGCTTTCTGGTAGTTCAGACGATCCAAGCCGGCGGAAAGCGCTTCTTCCAGTTCATCCTTTCGCTTACGCTCATCCTGAACCCGCAGGCTTAAATCTTCCGGAGATTCCACAGCCGTTTCTTTTTGTCCCTGTTCGTCGAATTCTTCCCGGATTGCATTTAAATTTGCAGTACACTCGGCGAGTTTGCGATCTATGGTTTCCTGTTTATCTTTGATGGGTTGCTGTTCTTCAGGACTTAAAAGACTGTTTTGGACATCCTCCAAGGTGCTGAAGCCCAAAGCAATAACCTGGGTCGAAAGATTTTGTTCAAGATCTTCACATTCTTTTTGAATGTCCCGATATTTTTTTTCCGTGGTCTGTTTTAACCGCTGTTTTTTCGACAGGGCGTCTCGAACCTCTCGGGTGTGTTGCCGGATGGCTTCTATTTCTTCTTTCTTCTCTAGTAATTCTGTTTCCGTTTCCCGCTTTTCTTGAATCGGGTCTCCGGTTCCAAAACTCATCTCTCGTTTGTTTTGCAGCGCAAGTAAAGCCTCCCGGTCGGCTTTAATCTGCCCTTCCAAATTATCTGCTTCCGTTTTCAACCGGTTGAGTTCTTGCGGCAACGCCTCGGTTTTGTTTTTCAATAGGATTGCCTGTTCTTTTAACTCATCTTCAGCCTTGAGATGGTTGAGAAAATCGACCCTTCTTGCTTCCAGTCGCTGATTCAGTTCATTTTCTGCTCCCGGACCCGGAATCTTTTCTTTGAATATCTCAAGATCCTGTTCAAGGCTTTGTATCAGTTCCGCTTCCCTTTGTTTGGAATTCTGAGTTTCCTGTTTTAGTGAGGATACCCTCTTTCGGTGCAAAGCTAACTCATTTTGAAGTTCATCCGAAAGCTTTTGCCTCTCAACTAACATAGCTGATTTTTTGTGCATGGCCTGATCAAATTTTTCTGTCTTCTTAAAATGTTTTCGATTTTTTTTGATTTGGGCCTGTTGCGTTCGCATATCCTTTTTCAGTGTCCGAATGGATTTCTTAACCGAATGCGGATCCCCAATAGTGCGTTCGGCGCCCGTTGCCTGACATAAAAGGTTCCATTTTTTCCGCATTTCCACCAAAGGTTCATGCCGATTCTTAAGTCCGGCAATCCGGTCTGAAAGAGCTTTCATTTGATCTTGGATTTTCTTTAGCTTATTCTCCTGCTCTTGAAGAGCCTCGGCCGGTTCTTTTCCAAACGGCAGTCCGGTAGTCACATAAGGATGATCCAGTGAACCGCAGAGAGGACACGGTTCTTTTTCTTTAAGCTGATTTCTGCAGGATACGAATCTGGCCGTATTTTTTATGGCGGACAGGATGTTGTTTTCCGATTCAAATATTTTCCGCAAGCCTTCGAGTTCTTGCTCGGCTTGTTTCAATGCCTTTTCCAGGGCTTCTCCGTTTCCCTCCTCCTGCTTGGCAAATGCTTTGGCAATCTTAAGCATGGATTGATAGTTCACCAGTTGATCTTTCTGTTCGGTATACATCTTTTCAGAATTTTCCGGGGAGACGTCGCCCATGAGGGCGGTAGCCATTTTTTCCTGTTCAGCTTTTCGGGCCTTGATTTTCTCGGCTTTGTTCCGAAGTTTTTCGATGTTACGCGTCATTTTCGTCAGCAAAGCAGACGCTTTTCTTTCGGCCTTCACGGCCGACTTATGTTGAGCGGGGTGCTCTGACATTCTGTGACGGATCGCTTGCAACCGTTCCAGCGCGTCTCCGATCATGGGAATCCGTTTGACCAGTTCTTTATATCCGGCATGTTCTTTGAGCCAGCATTCCGTATTCTTTTGAAGCGCTTCATTTTCTGTGATCTTCTGCTTAGTCGCCAGTAGATCCTGCAGGGTCTTGTTCTGTTCTTCTTGAACGGATGCCTTCCGCTCCAGCAACTTTCCAAGCGAATTGTTTGCCGCCTCAATCTCTCCGTCAATTTCTATAGTCTTCTCAATTAACCCCTGCCGTTTGGACCACGTTTTTTGAGCCTGATCCAGCCCAATGGCATGAATCTCTTCACTTTCCGTCAATACCCTCAGTCGATCTTCCAGATCCGCGATTTCTTTTTCAAATTCTTTTAGTGTATCCAAATCCTTGGACGCTTCGGTTTTCCGGCCGCTGAGCCGTTCAAGGTCTTCCTCAAAACCTGCCGCATCCATGGCCTTTTTTAGCCGCTCAAGGTCTGCTTTCATCTGTTCTTTGCGGTTCTGAGCTTCGGCAAGAGCAATTTGATTTTCGTGGTATTTCTTTTGTAATTGGTTATGGCGCTTAAGCTGTTTCTCGCTTTCGCTTAATTTGAAAAATAAATCTTCGGCCTCCCGAAAATCATCTTCCAGCTGCTGAACCGCTTCCTGAAGACTCTCAATCACTGACGCGTGCATGGGAGGAAAATCTTGAATCTCTTCTTTTAGTGCTTCGAGTTTTTTATTTTCTATCTCGGTTTTTTCAAAAGCGGCTTTTATAGACTCGGAATATATTTCTTTGCCGACAATTTTTTCTAGAATTTCCACTCGTTCGTAATCCAGGGCGTTTAAAAGAGCAGCGAACTCCCCTTGAGGCAACATCATGGATCGGGAAAAGCGCTTAAAATCGAGACCGGTCAGTTCGGTGATACGGGTGCGAACCGCCACGATGTTATCTTCAAGAATTTGTTCCGTATCGTTCAGTTCGACAAGTCTCATCTCCGGCGCATTCGGTTTGCCGTCGGTTAAACGCAGAGACCAGGTCGAGCGAAACACATGGCTGTTAACCGAAAACCTAACCTCGGAATAGCAATCCGAGGTTTGTTTGCTCATAATCTGCTCCGGTAAATTTTTAAGACGGGTCGTCTCACCGTAAAGTCCTAATGAAATTGCATCAAAAACAGTAGTCTTACCGGACCCGTTGGGGCCGGTAATGGCAAATAGACCTGCTTCTTTAAGTGGGGGGCGGTCAAAATGGATCTCCCATTCCCCCTTTAAGGTATTTATATTTTTAAACCGTGTGGTTAGGATTTTCATTGTCCTCCTTTACCCTGTTGTCATGGAAATAATTAAAAAAGCACAAACAACCGTATTCAATCTGTTCGGATTGCAGTGTTTATTGAAAGCAAACTTGTTCTTTTTACACTGGAAACATCATATGTTCAAACACAAAATGATAGCCAGGGCTTTTTTTATTAGCACCTTTTTATCTGCCTAAAATGTTTGGATTTCCTGATTGTTCGCCTTCGTCTGAACCCCCTGTTCCGCTATGACGGAGCCCCCCGGGATGAAAGGCACGATGCTCAAAGGACAAGAACCTTAATCTGTATTTAAACGAATAAAGAAATGATGATTATCAACGCCAGGTCAGGGCTTTTCTTCATTGGCATAGGCATTTTTTAAGTACTGAAACATCATCCGCTGGGCATTGAAAAACGAGCCGTTGATAGCGATAGCAGATCGCATGACTTTGGCATACTTGCGAGGCTCCTGATAAAACATGGGCAAAATCACGGATTCAAGTTTGGTGTATAACCAGGCAATCTCATCCGCAGGATTACTTTCCGCTTTCCAGCTATTGCCGATTGACCGGCCGGTTACATCTTCCACATGACCTTCAATCCACCACCCGTCCAGTATGCTCAGGCTGGGAACGCCGTTGAGGGCTGCTTTCATCCCGCGGATGCGCCTTCCCTACGTAAATCACCTGAATCGATCCGGCCTGTGAGCCGATTTGCTTCAAGCGTTCAATATCGGAAAAAAGCAGGTCCGCCCGCTTATAAGGAGTGGCACGTCGCGCAAAGCCGAGGGTCATCACCGCCGGGTCCAACTGAATTCCGGTGCGCTGTTGCGCTTGAGCGAACAGTTCTTGTTTTGCTTCGGCATGTGCCGCGATAATTTCATCCAAAGGAATTATTTCAAATTTAAGTGCGCGGCTCATGCAAAAACAGATTAGGCTTAAGATTGGGTTTCCATGCCGAAAAAATTGGTCATCAATGTATTTAGCCATCTTCGAAGTATTGAATAAGAATAATACCGCTTGGCCACCTGGTAATTATGGTCGACCATCTGATCCTTTCGCTGGTTCGAAGTGAGGACCTCTCTTACTTTCTCGACGGTTTTTCTGGTCAAAAAGCCATCCATGCCGATCAGGTCAAATCCCTTGGGTTCAATGTCGCGCACAAAAATAGCATACCGATTAATAAGCATCGGCTTTTTGAAGTAGATGGCCTCCAGAAAGGCATTGCCAAACCCTTCATACAGGCTGGGATAAGTAATGAAGTCCGCACATGGGTAAACATCAAGCAACGTATATTCCGATTTTATCTTTTCATTGTCACTCCATGGGTCACGCATAAAAATACTAAACAGACGAAGGTCTACACCATGCTCCCTGGCCTCTTCCCTGAGCCACTCGGCATATTCAAGTCCCTCGTCACCCGCCTCATGTGAAATAACCAGCCTGCAGCGGGGGTCGTTAAGATCTTTGACCAGGTCAATGGCATGCTCGATTCCCTTGCGCTGGACGATCCGGGTGGGCTGCAGGATCATAATATCATCCGGGTTAAGACCGATGGACTGCCGGAGTGTTAACGTTCGTTCACTGTCCACGGCGGGCGGGTTGTCGAAATCCAGAATATTGGGAATGATGATCGATGCTATGCCGGTGCGAAGGGCCAGCTCTTCCTGGGCCGCGGAATTGATGACCACATGTTCCATGCTGGGCAGATTCGGCGGAAATGCCATGCGAAGGTAATCTCCCACGGCATTGACAAAAAATCTCGTCCGCTCCCAGTAGAAATCGTGGTGGTGGGCGATGGTGGGGATCTGGGTTTCAGCGATAATTTCGGTAATGGCAATGCCCAAGGGTACGTGCATGGGGATGGTCAACGCGTTTTCGGGTAACAGCAAATCAATTGAGAACTTTTCAATAAATTCTTTTATTCGAGCTTTCAAAAGCGTTTTCATGCTTTGGATCGTATCGGTGACTGCCGATGAACGTCCTTTTTTCCCCAGAATTTGCTCGTTGATCCATTGATTCTGTTCGTATTGAAAGAAAGCCTCGGGCACCAGCATACTTCGGCTCGGGGTCTTGTCCAGCCGGCCGGCAAACCAGAAGCATTGGTGACCCATTTGCTTGAGCACCTGAGCCCATTTACTGGTCTCCAGGGTAACGCCGTCGGTTCCGGCAAATCGCGTGGAGATAAAACCGATATTTTTTCCCATTCGAGATTCTCCCAAATCCTTATTCATTCATTAACGCTTTTATGTCGTCCCCCTCAATCTTCCCTTTTTTTAGAAGCAGTTTTGCTCCTTTTTTAAGGACGTCTTTACGGCGGTTCAACATATCGTAAGCGTTCACGGTTCAGAAATTCATGGTTAATGGCCTTACGATATTTTCATAATTTTGCTTTTAATCTCAGTACAACACTTAAGCAATAAATTAAGACAATAAACGGCTGGTAAAAAAAGGTCAAGGGATTTTGAATGCTGGATATTTAATGGTGGGGAAAAACTCACCTGATTGTGAATTTATTGAAAAAACGATTCAATTGTGTTGCAAAACATTGATGTAGAAGAAGCCGTGGTGAATAGTCTTTGTCGGTCCCCTTTTCTTTTTTATTGATAAAAGACATATTACCAGTGTATATAAAATCCGTTATTATTTGAGTTTTGCATAAAAATTGATGAAAAAACAAAAAAAAAGGATGCGCCGGTATCCGGTATCGAATATACAGAATCATTTCCCCAAGTTTACGATCACCACGCTGGGCTGTAAAGTAAATCAATCCGAGTCAGATGCCATGGCCCATCAACTGAAAGATTCAGGATGGTATCCGATAGACCCTAAAGAAACGGCAGACCTGTGCATTATCAACACCTGTACGGTCACACAGAAAGCATCCATGCAGTCACGGCAGGCTGTGCGAAAGGCCATACGATCCAATCCGGGAGCACGTATTATTGTAACCGGTTGTTATGCCCAGACCGAGCCTGATGAAATCGATAAAATAGCCGGCATTCACCACATCATCGGTCACGCGGATAAATTTAAAATACCCGATATCGTCTTATCAAAAGAAAAAGGCCCCTACCCTCACCTGATCCGGCAAAACATATTATCTGAACACAATTTCGAACAATCCCCTGCAGCGACTTCGGGGAACAGAACCCGGCCGTTTTTAAAGATTCAGGACGGCTGTGACAGTTTCTGCACATACTGTATTGTCCCCTATGCGCGGGGACGCAGCCGCAGCATGCTGATTGAAAACGTATTAGAAAATATAAAGCAGCTCAAAAAGACCGGATACCACGAAGTTGTCCTCACCGGCGTGCATCTGGGTGCCTATGGACTGGATCTGTCTCCAAAAACCGGTTTAACAGAGCTGTTAAACCGGATTTGTGAATCCAATCCTATCGACCGTGTGCGACTCAGTTCTATAGAACCCCATGAGCTTACGGATGATTTAATACAGCTTGTGGCAAAAGCAGACATTTTTTGTCATCATTTTCATATTCCTCTGCAAAGCGGGGATGATCTTATCTTAAAAAAAATGCACCGGCCGTATACACGTTCGCTTTTCAGGAATCAGATTATAAAAATTAATGAATTGCTTCCTGATGCTGCCATAGGTGTGGATACGTTAATCGGTTTTCCGGGTGAAACCGAGAAGGCTTTTGAAAATACATATTCATTAATCAATGAATTGCCCATCACCTATCTGCATGTTTTCCCGTTTTCAGCTCGAAAGGGTACACCTGCAAGCAGTTATCCACAACAGGTGGATTCAAAAACCATCAAAGCCCGCTGCAAGAAAATGCGCAGTCTCGGCCACGTAAAAAGAAAGGATTTTTACAAAAAGTTTACAGGGAAAACGGTTGAAATCCTTATTGAAGACAAAAGAGACAGATCCACGGGTTTGCTTAAGGGAATCACATCAAACTATATACCCGTTCGTGTAAACGGTAACGATAATCTTAAAAACACCAGGGTTCAGGTCAGAATCAACAGGGTAAAAAGCGACAATAACGTATTCGGCACTCTTTATTGACATCACAAAGAATGTTTTCGTTCAGGCACTAAATAGTGTCCATCCATAAATGAGGATTTTCAGCCCTATCTCACTTCTCTTCATTCATCTTACTTTCAGCGGGCTTAAAACTTACAAGGGGAATCAAACATCACTTGACAAATTATATTAGCATAGCTAATAATATAAAAATTAAATTAGTTTGATTAAAATTATGCACAAAGGCGTGCGATTTTTTTTAAAGTTAAAAGACAAAGGCGTCTTTTCCTTAACCAGGCAGGCGCTTTTTTATTTAGAATCCATATTGTGAAAGGAGAACAGTTGTGAACCTACATCAACCAAATGCCAATGAGGCATTACAAACAAAAAACCGGTCTCGAAATGTTGCTCCCCAATCCGGCATCTGCAGCCGATGCATTGATGGATGCAAGGGCAATTGCGATTTGTTCAGGGCCACATTTCGTGGCCGTGAACTCCTTTATCCGGAGCCTTTCGGCAGCGTCACCGCTGGTGCCGACAAGGACTACCCGGTTGACTACTCTCACCTTAATATTATGGGCTACGCATTGGGGGCCAAAGGAATAGATCCTGATCCGGATAAGGCGACATTCCCGGCCGTGGATACCGAAACATCTTTCGGTGTCAAAGACAAGGTGAAGATGAAAGTGCCGATTTTTACCGGCGCCCTCGGCAGTACGGATATTGCCCGCAGAAACTGGGAACACTTTGCAATAGGAGCTGCAATTAGCGGTATCAGCCTGGTGTGTGGTGAAAATGTATGCGGGATTGATCCTGAGTTGGAACTCGACGAAAACGGCAAGGTTACAAAATCTCCGGAGATGGACCGCCGTATAACAGTATATCGTCGCTATCATGAAGACTACGGGGATATCCTCGTACAGATGAACGTTGAGGATACCCGTAACGGAGTTGCAGAATACGTAATTGATAAATTTGGTATCGAAACTATTGAACTGAAATGGGGGCAAGGCGCCAAGTGTATCGGTGGTGAAATTAAGGTAAACTCTCTGGATCGGGCGCTAGAATTAAAAAAACGTGGCTACATTGTTACGCCGGACCCGGAGAAACCCGCTTTCCAGGCTGCTTTTAAGGCGGGTCCCCTGAAGCAATTTGAGCGGCATTCGCGTCTCGGATTTATTGACCAGGAAAGCTTTATGAATGAAGTCGAAAGGCTGCGAAAGCTCGGGGCCAAACGTATCACGTTGAAAACAGGTGCCTATCCCATGAGAGAACTGGCCATGGCCATACGCTGGTCCAGCGATGCCAATATTGATCTTTTGACCATTGACGGTGCTTCGGGAGGGACCGGAATGAGCCCCTGGAGAATGATGGCCGAGTGGGGCATTCCATCCATATACCTCCACTCCATGGCCTATGAGCTGTGTGAACGCCTGGCCCAATGGGGGAAACGGGTCCCGGACATCGCGTTTGCCGGTGGCTTCTCTTCCGAGGATCATGTTTTCAAAGCACTGGCTTTAGGTGCACCGTACTGTAAGGCCGTATGCATGGGCCGCGCATTAATGATCCCGGGCATGGTGGGTAAAAACACTGAAAAGTGGTTTCGAGGAGAAGACGGTGGTCTTCCGACTACAGTTTCGAGATTTGGATCTAACAAAGAAGAAATATTTATGAATTATGAAGTTTTAAAAGAAAAATACGGTTCAGAAGTCGAACGTCTTCCTTTGGGCGCCATCGGCATTTTCAGCGTGACGGATAAAATCAAGGTTGGACTTCAACAAATAATGGCTGGATCCAGAAACTGGGCCGTCAAATACATCAGTCGAAATGACATATTCTCACTTACCGAAGAGTGCGCCAAAGTCACAGGTACGCCGTATGTAATGGACGCCTATCGGGAGGAAGCTCTCCAGATAATCGATTCTTGAAAAAATACATAAATGGCATTACAATAACCACCAGAGGCGGCTTAAAAACATCTCTGGTGGTTCCACCCCGGCCTTGGGGCCACTTTTTTTTCCGCTGCCATCCTGATTAACATTCATAAAATCGGGACAAAGGATGATTCAAGAATACAGTCAAATACCCAGTGAATTTTATTCACACTTAAAAGTTTTTCACGAGTTGATGTCAATCAAGGTGCGTGAAATCTTATTTGTTTCCAGTCCCTATGATGTGTTCATAATGGAAGAGGATGGCAGTCCGGCATCAAGAATCATAAATGAATACAGCGGGTTAAATCTTAGTCTTCCGCCCAGGGTAACGCGGGCGTCTTCGGCTAGAGAAGCGCTGTCTCTCTTGAATAAGAAAAAGTTCGATATGGTTCTAACCATGCCCCATGTCGATGACATGGATGCGTTTTCATTGGGCCTGGAGATTAAGAAACTCAACCCGAGTCTCCCTGTTATTCTACTATCTCACAGCCCCATCGGTATTTATCCGTTACCGAAAAGCAAGAATTGTAAAGGCATTGACAAACGTTTTATCTGGTCCGGCAATTCCGATCTGTTGCTCGCGTTGGTTAAAAACGTGGAAGATCGCATGAATGTTGAAAACGACACTCAGAAGGCAATGGTCCGGGTACTGATTCTGGTTGAGGATTCCCCGGTTTATTACTCTTCTTTTCTGCCCCTTATTTACAAAGAGATTGTCAAACAAACCCAGGCTGTCCTTGAAGTCGGCATCAACGAAGAACACCGACTGCTCACCATGCGGGCCAGGCCCAAAATCCTGTTGGCGGAAAATTATGAAGAGGCCATGGAACTGTGCCAAAAGTTCCGGTCATATCTGTTCGGCATTATATCTGATACCCGCATCCCTAAAAATGGAAGGCTGATCGATGATGCAGGGTTTGTGTTACTGTCACAAATGAGAAAGGAAATTCCCGATCTTCCCCTTCTCTTGATGAGTTCAAAATCATCCAATAAGGCAAAAGCAGATTTAATTCCGGCTGTTTTTCTGGACAAGAATTCTCCAAACCTTCTTGCAGAGTTACACGATTTCTTTCTGAACCGTTTAGGATTTGGAGATTTTGTTTTCCGCATGCCGGACGGCACGGAAATTGACCGGGCGTCCGACCTTCGTGATCTTGAGGCAAAGGTTGCTAAGATACCGGATGAATCGATTTGTTATCATGCCAAGCGCAATCATTTTTCCAACTGGATTATGTCTCGTTCGGAAATCCCCCTTGCTTCCAAGTTTCGTGAGGTCAAAGCCTCTGATTTTGCAAGCGCCCATGACATAAGGAATTATATCATCGCCAATGTCCATGCGTTGCGGAAGTGGCGTCAAAAAGGTGTGGTCGCTCAATTCAAAAGCCATAATTTCGATGCAGATGTTATGGAGTTTGTTAAAATCGGCCAGGGTTCGTTGGGGGGTAAGGCCCGGAGTTTAGCCTTTATGTCCGCCCTGCTACAGCAGAATCCGAAAATTTATGAAAATTATCCGGAAATTAACATCGAAATTCCAAAAACTCTGGTTGTGAGTACGGACGGTTTTGAATCTTTTATCGCACAGAACAACTTAAAGCATTTTGCCACCCAAAATTATACAAATGAAGAAGTTACCGAGGTATTTTTACAGGCAGAGATACCCGAATGGCTGGTGAAAGAATTGGAAGCTTACCTGGCACAGGTGAAATATCCCCTGTCGATCCGCTCTTCAAGTTTGCTTGAAGATGCGCAGTTCCAGCCCTATGCCGGAATTTATGAAACCTATATGATTCCCAATAACCATTCCCAACTTTCCAAGCGGCTACACCATCCTATTACTGCCATAAAACTGGTGTATGCGTCTACCTATTATGAAGATGCCAAGGCATTTTCCCGCAGTACATCAAGTCAGCCTCAGGAAGAGGCCATGGCGGTTATCATCCAGCAACTGACCGGAGAAGAATATGGAGATTATTTTTATCCGGCCATTTCCGGAGTGGTCCAGTCTCATAATTTTTATCCGGTTTCCAAAATGAAACCCGAAGAGGGGATTGCCCATGTTGCTCTGGGATTGGGCAGGACCGTTGTGGAAGGTGGCCGAACGGTGCGTTTTTCTCCAAAATATCCAAATATTATGCCCCAGTTTTCCATGGTTGATGATATCCTGGCGAACGCCCAGCGTTTTTTTTATGCCTTGAAGATTAAAAATTATCCCGATGAACTTAACTTCCTGAAATATTCAAACCTGGAAAAAAGGGAAGTTGACGATGCTGAGACCGAGTATCCTGTAAAGACACTTGCCAGTACGTACGTGCCGGAAGAACATCGTATTCGTGATACAGGATATATGCCGGGGCCCAAGATTTTAACTTTTTCTCAGGTACTCAAGTACAATATATTTCCGTTACCTGATTTATTGTCAGACTTGATCGAATTGGGACGAAAGGGAATGGGATGCCCGGTAGAGATTGAATTTTCGGTAAACTTAAGTTCCGATAAAAAAAAGAAAAGCGATTTCTTTTTTCTTCAAATGCGCCCCATGGTTGCGGGTGGAGAAAGGTTTGAGGTTCAAATTACCCCGCAAGAAATTGATAAAGCCTTTTGCCTTTCCAAACAGGCCCTTGGAAATGGAAAAAATGAAGAAATTGCAGATATTGTGTATGTTAAGCCGGATGATTTTCAACCGAAATCTACGATAAAAATCGCAGAAGAAATTGATAAATTAAATGCTGGCTTGCTTAAAGAAAAACGCCCTTATCTTCTGGTTGGCCCCGGACGGTGGGGATCCGCCGACAGATGGCTTGGAATACCGGTGCAATGGCGCAATATTTCAGGCGTGAGCGCCATGATTGAACTTAGAAATGAAAAATTAAAGGCTGATCCTTCCCAGGGATCGCACTTTTTTCAAAATATAACGTCTCTGGGCATTCATTACATTACGGTGACTGAAGGCTCGGACGATTATTTTGACTGGGAATGGGTAGGTTCACAGCCTGTCATCCAGGAAACCGCTTATTTACGGCATGTTAGACTGGATAAATTTTTTACCCTTAAAATTGACGGCAAAAAATCTCAATGTGTAATGGTTTATAATTAGTGCCCATCCATAAATCTATATTGGGCACAAATTACGTTTCCAATGCAGAAATGAGCAATTTTTCGCAAGGTCAAGGAAATCAAGGAATTACGCGGAGGCATACAAGTGGTACGCCGCACAAGTAATTCCGCAGATTGACGCAGAGATTGCGGAAAAGGGCCATTTCTGGATGGAAACTAATTAATAAATTGACAGGAGGTTGTATATGACGGACATTTTGAATTTGATAAAGAATAGAGATCCGGGCGAAAAGGAATTTCATCAGGCTGTGGAAGAGGTGCTTGAGTCAGTTCAACCTGTTTTGGACCGAAATCCTCAATACCGTCAAGATGCTGTCCTGGAAAGAATTACGGAACCTGAACGCGTGATTATGTTTCGAGTTCCGTGGATGGATGATCAGGGACAAGTGCACGTCAACCGTGCATTCAGAATCCAAATGAACAGTGCCATCGGACCTTACAAGGGCGGTTTGCGTTTTCATCCATCAGTCAACTTGAGTATCCTCAAGTTTTTGGCTTTTGAACAGGTATTTAAAAACGCACTGACCACCCTCTCCATGGGGGGAGGCAAAGGTGGATCGGATTTTGATCCCAAAGGAAAATCTGATAACGAGGTGATGCGGTTCTGCCAGAGTTTCATGGCTGAGCTTTTTCGCCATATCGGTCCGGATACGGATGTGCCGGCAGGAGACATCGGTGTGGGCGCCAGGGAAATCGGCTATCTTTTTGGAATGTATAAGAAATTGAGCAACGAGTTCACCGGCGTTTTGACCGGTAAAAGTCTGGGCTGGGGGGGAAGTCTTATTCGTCCGGAAGCAACCGGCTACGGCAGCGTTTATTTTGCCGCTGAAATGTTAGTAACTCAAAACCAAACGCTTGAAGGCAAAACCTGCCTGGTATCGGGTTCCGGCAACGTGGCCCAGTACACCGTGGAAAAAATTATTGAGCTTGGCGGCAAGGTGGTTACCCTTTCTGATTCTTCCGGCTATATTTATGATGAAGAAGGCATCGACAGTGACAAACTCGCCTTTGTAAAACGGTTGAAAAATATCAAACGCGGTAGAATGAGTGAGTATATTGATAAGTATTCCGAAGCGGTTTACACAGAAGCGGATACTTCTTTAGATTATAATCCGTTGTGGAACCATAAATCAGACTGCGCCTTTCCCAGTGCCACCGAGAATGAAATCAACGAAACAGATGCGACAAACCTGATTAAGAACGGTGTTCACTTGGTTTGCGAGGGGGCCAACATGCCGAGCACCCCGGAAGCCATTAACATTTTCTTGGACAAGAAAATTCTGTATGCACCCGGCAAGGCATCCAATGCCGGTGGGGTGGCCGTATCCGGCCTTGAAATGGCACAGAACAGCATGCGTTTGAACTGGCCCGCAGATGAAGTGGACCGCCGCCTCAAGATGATCATGAAAAACATCCACCAGACCTGTCTGAATGCCTCTGCCGAGTACGGTGTATCCGGAAATTATATGGCAGGTGCGAATATCGCCGGGTTTACAAAGGTGGTGAATGCCATGCTGGATCAGGGTCTTGTTTGATCCTTATCATATCAAAATCTGGACTTTTTTATGGGGTTAATTGGTTTGAAAAATGTAATATTAACCCCTTTCAAGGATAAACCAAATCCGGGTCCTTTGGGCCCGGATTTTTACTTTCCTGGTTTTTCACATCAACTGATGCCTGAAACAAAAGAGCTTATATCAACTGCAAGGACTTCTGCCGCCTTGAGAAGCGCCGAAAGTGAAGGGTATATCAGGTTGCTTTCAACTAAAACCCGCATCAAGTGACATCGAAGTTTAAGTTTAACTTAATTGTTGAAGCATAGATTAATTTGTGCTGATAATATGTTTTTGTGTTTTAGATCCTTACATCCCTTTATCCATTAATGCAGCCGTATTCTCATGCTTAAACTTTAAGGGGGGGCTATGGAAAGTATTAAAACCGATTCCGACCTGCGTGATGAAATTCCTTCGCAACAATCCTCTAAAAAAATGAGTCACGGTGAAGTGTCAGAAACGTCCTTTAAAATGGACCGTATTCACCCAAAAAGTTCCAAAAATACAGTTGGCGACGTGTCGTGGGTCGTGGATGGGGTTGCATTTCCCAATGGAACAGAATTCCGCTGTAAATACAAAGGGTATTTCTACTATGCCCAAGTTTGTGACGGTGCTTTGATGATAAACGGAAAGAAATTCTTATCACCTTCGGCGGCGGCGGTTTCGATAACACGGAATTCAGTTGATGGCTGGCTATTCTGGGACTGTAAACTGCCGGGGAATTCTTCATGGGTAAATATTTGTGTACTTAAATAAATGAGGGGTCCGGGAGTTTTTTTAATTCAACCGCTCCATGAATAATCAGCAACTTCAGTTTTTCCTGAATGCCCATGGACCGCAACAGCGGACACCAATTTCGCAGCTTGCCCATTGAGCCGGAACAGCGAGCGCATTCCCCATCTTGCCAAAGGCGGAGCTGCGGAGACCTTTAATCCTTTAGTAAAGCCCCAATTGAGCGGCCTTTTCTTAATCTCCAGTTCAAATATTTTTCCCCCCGGTGAGACCTTTGAAAAATGTTCAATTTTGTTCAAGACCAAGGAGGGCGAAAATTTTAACCACAGGAATACACTGAGTATTTTGAGGATTAACCCACCAAAGTTCGGTGGCGGGTTAAAATTTGAGTCTGACGCTGGAATTGGGCAAAAGGGGGCGTTTTGCAAAGGTCTCCCGGCATGGGCCCGGCTGCACACCGGTCCATCAACATATTGCATCCCTTTGAAATAATCCATACACTTCGTGAAGCCCTTGGATGGGTTCCCCGGATATATACGGTATCGTCAATAAAAGCTCATTGAATATTCAACAGGCCGATTACGTTAAGTTCGACGGCAATTTTTCGGTTTTTTTTGTAAAATATACCGGTTAAATATAGTCTATAATAAATTAGTATGACTTAACTGTTGAATATATTTTCTAGAACAACTATAGCGACTGTGATGATATTTTTTTTCGAACTAATTTTTACAGGAAGGGATTATTTATGGGCGGATTTTTTGGAGTTGTATCTAAAGGGGACTGTGTAAACGATCTGTTTTTTGGAACAGACTATCATTCTCATCTGGGAACAAAACGAGGAGGTCTTGCCACAAAAAACTCTAATGGATTTTCACGTTCCATTCATAATATTGAGAATAACTATTTCAGATCCAAGTTCGAGTCAGATCTTCCCCAATTTTCCGGCGATAAAGGTATCGGGGTTATCAGCAATTACGATGCTCAGCCGTTGGTCTTCGGATCTCACCTGGGAAGATTTGGTATCGTTACCGTTGGAAAAATAAACAATATTGTGGAACTTGCAAAAAAAGCTTTTAAAAAGAAAATTCATTTTTCCGAAACAAGCGGTGGAGGCTTAAGCCCAACAGAAATTGTAGCAACATTAATCTGTGAGGAAGATTCTTTTAAGCAAGGCATCCAAAATGCTCAGGAAGCCATTAAAGGTTCGTGTTCCATGCTTCTGCTCACGGAAAAAGGAATTTATGCCGCCCGGGACAAATTAGGGAGAACCCCTGTCATTATCGGCAAAAAAGAAGGCGCTTATGCCGCAACTTCGGAAACATGTGCATTCCCCAACCTGGGTTTTGAGATTTATAAATATCTTGGCCCGGGTGAAATTATTTTTATGACAGCGGATGGATGTGAACAGAAAAAAAAGCCCGGGGAAAAAATGCAGATTTGTGCCTTCCTGTGGGTTTACTATGGGTATCCCGCCTCAAGCTATGAAGGAATTAATGTGGAATTTGTACGCTACAGATGCGGTTCGGCTCTGGGAAAAGAAGATGATTATAAAATCGATTATGTTGCCGGAATTCCGGATTCAGGCACCGGTCATGCAATCGGTTATGCTAACGAGAAAAATATTCCATATATCAGGCCTTATGTTAAATATACCCCCACCTGGCCGAGAAGCTTTATGCCTCAGGATCAGAGCATCAGAGATCTTGTCGCCAAAATGAAACTGATTCCCATTAGAGAACTGATTGAGGGGAAAAAGATTCTTTTTTGTGAAGATTCAATCGTCAGGGGCACTCAATTGCAGGATCATGCGCAAATATTATTCGACTGCGGTGCATCCGAGGTTCATATGCGCCCCGCATGCCCCACCTTGATCTATCCTTGTGAATTTCTCAATTTTTCAACCTCTCGATCAACGATGGATCTTGCAGGACGAAAAGCCATAAGGGAACTCGAGGATACAGATGATAAATTTTTAGATGAATATGCAACGTCAAATTCAGAAAAAAATCGGGCAATGGTTGAAAAAATCAGGCAACGGTTGAAACTTACGTCGTTAAAATATCAAAAATTGGAAAATCTTGTAAAAGCGATCGGCCTGCCAAAAGAAAAATTATGTACTCATTGCTGGGATGAAAGTAGTTATTTTTAAGGAAGGAAACTCTATGCCCAAACGAAAAGATATTAATAAAGTTTTAATTATCGGATCAGGTCCCATTATCATCGGCCAGGCATGTGAATTCGATTATTCAGGCACCCAGGCATGCAAAGCCTTGCGTAGTCTTGGCTACGAAATCGTACTGGTAAATTCCAATCCCGCAACCATTATGACCGATCCGGGCATGGCCGATGTGACCTATATTGAACCTCTCAACCTTCGAACCATGACCGATATTATCGCGGCCGAACGGCCGGATGCGCTGCTGCCTAACCTTGGCGGTCAGTCCGGTTTGAACCTGTCATCCGAGCTTGCTAAAACCGGTGTGCTTGAAAAATACGGTGTCCAAGTCATCGGTGTAAATGTCGATGCCATCGAGCGGGGAGAAGACCGGACAGCATTCAAGGAGACCATGGATCGGCTCGGAATTGAAATGCCGAAAAGCAAGGCAGTTAACAGTGTAGAGGATGCAGAAAAAGTCGCAGAAGAATTGGGTTATCCTGTTGTGCTTCGTCCGGCATACACCATGGGCGGTACGGGCGGAGGTCTGGTGTATAATGTTGAAGAGCTTCGCACAATAACCGCACGCGGTCTCTCGGCCAGTCTCGTTAACCAGGTTCTGGTGGAAGAATCGGTACTGGGCTGGGAAGAACTTGAGCTTGAAGTTGTCCGTGACGCCAAAAACCAGATGATCACTGTCTGTTTCATAGAAAATGTCGACGCCATGGGCATTCACACCGGTGATTCTTTCTGCACTGCGCCCATGCTGACTATTGATCCCGAACTGCAAAAACGGCTGCAGAAATACTCTTACGATATCGTGGAAGCCATCGAGGTTATCGGCGGAACCAACATCCAGTTTGCCCACGATCCCAAGACAGGCAGTGTGGTAGTCATTGAGATTAACCCGCGAACTTCCCGCTCGTCGGCTCTGGCCTCCAAGGCAACCGGCTTTCCCATTGCATTTGTGTCCTCGCTTCTGGCCGGAGGGTTGACCATGGATGAAATCCCCTACTGGCGGGATGGAACCTTAGAAAAATACACCCCCTCCGGCGACTACGTTGTTGTTAAATTCGCCCGATGGGCCTTTGAAAAATTCGAAGGCGTCGAAGATAAGCTTGGCACCCAGATGCGTGCTGTTGGCGAAGTTATGAGTATCGGCAAGAATTACAAGGAAGCCTTTCAAAAATCGATTCGCTCCCTCGAGATCGACCGCTACGGCCTCGGTTTTGCCAAAGATTTCAACGGAAAGCCCCTGAAAGAATTGTTGAATATGCTGGGAACGCCTACAAGCGAACGGCAGTTTATTATGTATGAGGCATTGCGTAAAGACGCCGATATTCAGACACTTTACCATATCACCCATATCAAGCCCTGGTTTATCGAGCAGATGAAAGAACTGGTGGAACTTGAAGAACAGATCCTGACACACAGGGGCCGAATGCTTCCCGATGATTTGCTCATCCAGGCCAAAAAAGACGGTTTTGCTGATAAATATCTGGCCCATCTTCTTGATGTTCGTGAAAAAGATATTCGTGCAAAACGCACTTCTCTGGGCATGGTCGAAGCCTGGGAGCCTGTTCCGGTCAGCGGAGTGGAAAATGCGGCCTATTATTTTTCAACCTATAATGCTTCCGACAAGGTAGAAGTGAGTGACCGCAAAAAAATAATGGTTCTCGGCGGAGGACCGAACCGTATCGGCCAGGGAATTGAGTTTGATTATTGTTGTGTACACGCCGCATTTGCCATCCGTGAGGCGGGATATGAATCGATCATGGTGAACTGCAATCCCGAAACGGTTTCTACGGATTACGACACATCCGACAAGCTTTATTTTGAGCCCCTGACTGTGGAGGATGTCCTGAGCATTTACCAAAAAGAAAAACCAGAAGGTATTATTGTCCAGTTTGGCGGACAGACGCCCCTGAACATTGCCGATGAGCTGACCCAAGCAGGGGTTAAAATCCTGGGTACGTCTCCGGAAACCATAGATCTTTCAGAGGACCGGGACCGATTCCGTAAGTTGATGCGTAAATTGGGAATTCCTCAGCCCGAATCCGGTATGGCCGGCACCGTGGAGGAGGCACTCGATATTGCCAAAAAGATCGGGTATCCCCTGATGGTCCGTCCCTCTTATGTTTTAGGCGGACGTGCCATGGAAATAATTCTGGATGAAGAAATGCTTTTGCACTATGTGGCCGTGGCCGTAGAAGTTTCTCCGGAACGGCCGATTTTAATTGACAAGTTCCTGGAAAACGCCATCGAGGCCGAAGCAGATGCCATTGCCGACGGAACCGATGCGTTTGTCCCTGCGGTGATGGAGCATATCGAACTTGCCGGCGTACATTCCGGAGACTCCGCATGCGTGATTCCGCCCGTCAGCATCCCGCCCAAGCACATAGAAACCATCAATGAATACACCCGGAAAATTGCCATGGAGCTTCATGTGGTCGGGCTCATGAATATACAGTACGCTATTGTAAACGATACCGTGTATATCCTGGAAGCCAACCCAAGGGCCTCGCGCACGGTGCCGATTGTGTCAAAGGTTTGTAATATCTCCATGGCCCGGCTTGCCACCCAGATCATGTTGGGCAAAAAACTCTCGGATCTGGGTCTCGAGAAGAAACCCATACCTTATTTCGGCGTAAAAGAGGCGGTTTTTCCTTTCAATATGTTACCCGAGGTGGATCCGCTCCTGGGACCGGAAATGCGTTCAACGGGCGAAGTGCTGGGGCTGGCGGATTCCTTTGGCATGGCTTTTTTCAAAGCCCAGGAGGCCACCCAGATGCTGCTGCCCATCGAGGGAACCGTTCTGATCACTATCGCAAACCGGGACAAATCCAGTGCCCTGGAACCGGCCAGGCTTTTCCAGGAACTCGGTTTTAAAATCCGGGCCACAAAAGGGACCCATGGTTTTCTGGCTGAGCACGGCATAGATTCCGAGCCCATCAACAAGTTAGGATACGGCAGACCCGACATTGTGGATGCAATTAAAAACGGAGAGATAAACCTTGTGGTCAACACGCCCAGCGGTAAAGAGAGTAAGGATGACGATTCCTATATCCGCAAGGCGGCGATAAAATATAACGTCCTGAATATTACAACTACCGCCGCAGCCACAGCAGCCGCCAAAGGCATTGCCAGACGAAGAAAAGGACAGGCCACTGTAAAGTCGCTGCAGGATTATCATGCGGATATCAAATAGCTATACAATCGCTTCGCGATTCTATAAAATGTTCCACTTAAAGCGGGACTCAAAAAAAGGAAATTCCTATACTATTAAGTTAGTTCGCAGTGGCTTTGCCAATGATAGAACGCTGTAAACAAGGGAGGTATCTGAATGAGCTATGTAACCTGTAAAACCAAAGAAGATGTTTTGAAAGTCGTTAAAGAAAAAGATGTCAGTTTTATCCAGTTCTGGTTCACAGATGTTCTGGGTATGCTAAAAAGCTTTGCAATCACTCAATCCGAACTTGAGATGGGCATGAGCGAGGGCATGGGATTTGATGGATCTTCTATTGAAGGTTTTGCGCGTATCGAAGAGAGCGATATGGTCGCCCTGCCGGATCCTACCACCTTCAGGTTGCTGCCATGGCGACCCGAGGAAAGACCTGTGGCCCGAATGTTCTGTGACATTGTCAACCCGGATCATACACCGTATGAAGGAGATCCGCGATATGTGCTCAAAAGACTCTTAAAGAAAATAGAAGAAAAGGGATACACCTTTTATGTTGGCCCCGAACTCGAATATTTCTATTTTAAAAGCAACGAAAAGCCTGAAGGAATTGATACAGGCGGATATTTTGACAGCCTTCCTCTGGATATGGCTTCCAACTTAAGACGGGAAACGATTTTCGCTCTGCAGGACATGGGCATAGAGGTGGAATACAGCCATCATGAGGTGGCTCCGAGCCAGCATGAAATCGACCTGCGGTTTGACGATGCGCTCAGCATGTCTGACAAGACCATGACCTATCGAATTGTGGTCAAGGAAATCGCCCGGCAACATGGGTATTATGCCACATTCATGCCCAAACCGATCTTTGGTGAGAACGGAAGCGGCATGCATGTGCATCAATCCTTGTTTTCGGGAGACAAAAATCTTTTCTTTGACGGAAATGATCCATATCATTTATCTAAAATGGCCAAGGGGTATATTGCCGGAATCATGAAACATGCACGGGAAATCATCGCCGTGACCAATCAGTGGGTCAACTCTTACAAACGGCTGGTGCCCGGTTACGAAGCCCCTGTCTATATTTCCTGGGCCCGGCGCAACCGTTCGGCCATGATTAGGGTTCCCATGTACAAACCCGGTAAGGAGGTGGCCACCCGCATAGAGTTCCGCGCTCCTGATCCGGCCTGTAATCCTTATCTTGCTTTTGCGGTTATGCTGGCAGCCGGTCTTAAGGGAATTGAGAATGAATATGAACTTCCTGATCCTATTGAAGAGGATATTTATAAAATGTCAGCAAAAGATAAAAAGAAAAGAGGTATTTTTACCCTTCCGGATAACCTTTATGAAGCCCTTCTTGAAGTTGAAAAATCAGAAGTGGTGAGAGAAGCCCTGGGTGAACATATTTTCAACAAGTTCGTGGAAAATAAAAAGATTGAGTGGGATATGTATCGGACACATGTAAGCCAGTATGAAATAGAAAAGTATATGCCGATAACCTAATGTATTTACTTTCGGTAACGCAAACAAGCCCATGGGGAACATGCACGGAAGTTTAGAACATGAAAACAATTGAAGATGTTACCCTGCTTTATGAAATCAGTGAAGCACTAAATGAGCACCTGGACCTTAAAAAATCTTTATACAAGGTTCTGGAAATTCTATCCAGCTCAATGAACATGTCGAGGGGAACCATAACACTTCTACACCCCTTGCGCGACGAGATAAGCATAGAGGTTGCTCACGGACTTTCCAAAAGCGCTATGGAAAAAGGAAAATATAAATTAGGTGAAGGAATTACCGGCCGGGTCATCGAGACCGGTAAAGCGGTCACCATACCCAAAATTAGCCAGGAGCCGCTGTTTCTTGACCGTACAGCTTCCAGAAAGAGCAAACAGGATCAGGAACTGTCCTTTATTTGTGTGCCTGTGAAAAAAGGCAACCAGGTTATCGGGGCATTGAGCGTTGATATGCCTTTTGACGAATCATATTCCCTGAAAGATGGGAAAAAGCTCATGTCTGTAATTGCGACCATGGTTGCAAGGCAGGTTATCAACCTGGAAACCATCCGTCTGGAGAAGGAGCATTTAAGAGAAGAGAATATAAGACTCAGAAACAAACTGGAAAATCGATATCGCATTACCGATATTATCGGCAACAGCAACAAAATGCGTGAAGTCTATCAAATGATTTCTCAAGTTTCCAAAAGCAACGCTACGGTGCTTATTCGCGGAGAAAGCGGTACCGGCAAGGAACTTGTTGCCAACTCCATACATTACAACAGTCTCAGATCAAAAAGGCCTTTTGTTAAAGTAAATTGTGCGGCATTACCGGTCAATCTTATTGAAAGCGAATTATTCGGGCATGAAAAAGGCGCTTTTACAGGAGCCATCAAGCAAAAACTGGGCAAATTCGAGCTGGCCAATAAAGGGACCATATTTTTAGACGAGATAGGATCGGTGGGAATAGACGTTCAGGTAAAGCTTTTGCGCATCTTGCAGGAGAAAGAATTTGAACGGGTTGGGGGATACCAAACCATTAAAACGGATGTTCGCATTATAACCGCTACCAATAAAAATCTGGAACAGGCTGTTGAAGAAGATACTTTCAGGCATGATCTCTATTATCGCCTTAATGTTTTCCCCATCTACATGCCGCCTTTAAGAGAACGCAAGACAGATATTCTGCTTTTGGCCGACCATTTCCTGGAGAAATATGCCAAGGAAAATCATAAAAATATACGGCGGTTTTCCACACCGGCAATAGATATGCTCATGGAGTATCATTGGCCGGGAAACGTCAGAGAACTTGAAAACTGCATCGAACGGGCCGTGCTTTTGTGTGAAGAAGGGGTCATCCATAGCTACCATCTCCCGCCCACATTACAAACCGGTACGGAATCGGATACATTGCCGGTTTTATCCCTGGAAGATGCGGTGGCAAATCTTGAAAAAGAGATGATCATCGACGCACTTAAAAATACGCGGGGGAATATTACGTTAGCGGCCCAAATACTTAAAACCACGGTTCGCAAGTTTTCCTACAAGGCCAATCAATACAATGTCGACTATCGCCATTACCGCTAAGGGCCGCAGCAACCCGTGTCCATACATAATCCGCATGGGACTGCACCACAGTCTATGGCTGCTTTTTTTTTGATTCAAAGGAGGCCCCATGAGAGCTCTCAACGGCAATTCCAAACATTCTCGGGAACCAAGCTCCAAGAAACCTTATCAACCGGGACTGGATCCCGAAATGGACGCTTGGTTCACGGCATTCTTTATCGAGAACCATCTCGATCACTTCACCCACCCGGAGCAGGCTGCCGCTCCGGAGCAGGTTCAGTTCACGGTCTATACCGAAGACGATGAACGCTACTATCCTTGCTCAGATCGCATGTTTGCGGCCATCATGGGCAGAAAAGAATCTGATTTCATTCAAAAGAAATACCAAGAGGTTTTGGAGCGGATTCTGGAACTGATCGACCAACAAATCAAAGATCAAAGGGAAAAAGACTATTTGAAAGCCCTCATCAAAATCAAGTATCAGCACGAAACCCGCGATGAAATTATGATACCTTCGCGAATAGAAAAGCGTTTGATGCGGATATTTTTGAATCATAGCCAGATTGAAGACCCTTACATTATCGAAAAAACCACCCGCAATCGCCGAGTCAGCCGGGCCCTAAACTCAGAAGGGTTTCAAAAGGCATTTAATTATTTCGACTGCACGGATTTAACAAACTCGCTATCGAGTCTGACGCAACTCAAAGCATTAGTTGAAGATCTGGAATTAAAACGTCTGTTTTCACTGGCGGTGGAAAGCTCACTGTGGGAATCGGATGAATCGATAGCCTATACCGAAGAAGATTTTCTGCGCATGTTCGACCGTCCGTTAACCGGCAACGGAATCGAGCCCCTGTCCCGATTCCTGGGCATTCAGCCCCCGGATGATCAATCGCGCAAAGTTGGCACCAAAAAGATCCTTTGGCTGGCCGATGAAGCCGGAGAATTTGTGGTCGATTTGGCCATTATTAATTACCTGGCCAAGCTGGGCCACAAAATCATCATCGCTTTCAAGGGCGGCCCTCTGTTTACCAAGGTCGACTTCGATGATGCCCAGGAAGACGAGGTGCTGCGCCGAGAGCTTGAAGGCGCTCTGTTCCTTCAGGAAAAAAACATGCGCAAAAACGAACTGGTCAAAACACTCAGAAGTGATTATAATATCATCGCCATATCCGACGGAACCCGCGAAAACCTCAACCTATTGTTGGCATCCACAACCTTTGCCCGCATATTTAAAGAAGTCGACGGGGTCATTTCCCGAGGTCACGACCAGAAACGTCGGTTTTTTGATAGCCATTTTCAGTTCACCCAGGATATTTTTAACATCTCCGCAGATGATCAGGGGGCGGTTTCTATCTCCTATAAACCCAAACATCCGGCCGTGATCAAATTCTCCCACAAGGATCTGGAAAACAAAGCCAGGAAAATCATTGACCGGATAGTGGACGCCAAGAAGCACGGAATGACGGTGGTCTTTTACAGCGGAATCATCGGTTCTATTCCCGGCAGGATCTCAATGGCCAAAAAGATCATGTCGGTTTTAATCGAGTATCTTAAACAGCAGTTTGCCATGACGTTTATCATTAATCCGTCGGAATATTTTGAAGCCGGCATGGATGCCGATGATTTGATGTACATGTGGGAAATTGTCCAGCGGAGCGGGCACATCGATATCTGGCGATTTCAGACCTATAATGACATTGTTCAGGCCTTCCAGATCATGAACAGTAAGGTTCCGCCGGAATGGGTCGGCAAGGACGCCACCTTCAGCACCGGATGCACCAAGGAGATGCGCATCGCCTTGGAAGTTCAGGCAAAGCATCCTGAAATGCAAATCATCGGACCTGCCAAAGAAAAATTCATGAGACGCAGCGAATACGGAGTCGGTAAAATGTATGACAAACGGCTCGGTGAAATCCTGCCGTTTAAGTAAAAATCCTGGCCTAGACCAGGCTTTGGTTATCCCCAGAGGGGATTTGCTTTATTGAAAGTTTATTGAATTATTGAAATTCCAAATAACAAATCCCAAAAAACAAACAAATAACAATGACCGAAATTCAAAATCTCAAACAAAAAAACAATCGCTTTGAACCGGTTTGGAATTTGTAATTTTGAATTTGAGGTTTACCCGCCTGAGGCGGGTTAATTTGTAATTTGGTGCTTGGAATTTGTGATTTTAGACACAAAACTCCAAGGCAGAGCTGGAGAATTCTGACCCCCGCAATTCGGAATAGGCATGGCCCAAAGGACCATGTTTTTCAGGACGAAATACACCTGTATTTTCAGGATATTGTAGAATTTCCGGGACATTCAATTATGTATCCGGGCAACAGGTTACCCTTAAAAAATGGGTTTTGCCTTTAATTTCCTGAAGTTCAATGTGTTTTAGTTTTTTTCTGGCCGATCTCAAATCAATTCCCAAAATGACATCACTTTCAGTGGTTGGGTGAATCTCTGCGTAAAATTTGTTGCAATAATACCGGGATCTATCTCCGGTCGGTTTAACGATGAAGATCTCAACACCTTCTTCAAAGGCAATCTCCAGAGCGATAGCCACCAAAACTTCATCCATATTCCAAAGACCCTTTTTTTCTTTATTTCTGTATGCCCTCTCAACAAAAAATCCGACATTATGGCGAGATCTTAACTCTTTAAATGGAAAAATATTCTTACCAAAAGTTTTGCGGAATTGATTGGTAAACGGCAGCCCAATTGCGGGCGAGCCAAAGGCGTCACCGAGCATAATCTTCTTTTTAATATCAAAATCAAGGTATGCAACATGCGCTGATGAATCGAGATCAAACACATCAAGCATATAACAGTCTCGCAAGGCAAAAATCAGATTCACTGAATCCGTCTTTAAGACAGCCCATCCTGCTTCTCTCAGTTCCCTATAATTAAGAATATGACAGCTTGTATGATAATTGTTCATGAAAAAGTTTTCCGCTTTGAAAAAAAAGAGATTGGGCCCCGGTTAAATATTAAATACGGATTTAACTGGATAAGCAAAAAGACCATTTATGGATGGACACTAGTTAGAGCCTTTGACAGCTTTATAGCTTGATTGACTGTACGGCAATCAAGAAAATTATCTTTAAAACCATACCACAAACAAAGGGAATTCGGCAATCAATAATCCATAGCAATTTCCCTATAAAGATAAGTACAACTGCTGCGATGGGGTTTCGATACTATTTCAAAAGGTATTGATATTCCGGTGACACTTGATTTCTGGCGGGGAGTTGAATTTGATGAAAAAAGACAGGGGGTAATAGGCACGGTTTAAAACTCAAATCAATTATTCTTAATGGATTGTAAATAGTTGCGATTAGCCAAAAGGAAAAACGGGGTGATGCACAATAATGCTTTCCCCCCGTCCTGTCACCTGTGATTTTAAGTAATCTGTTCCTCTTTATGCAATTGTGTCCATATACCCCTCTCTTAAAAAAGAGGGCAATCCAAATGGGAAATCTCAAGAGTAATTGGATCGGTTCCTGAATCCTTAATTTCAAGATACGCTCTCTGCCCCGGCAATAATTCTTCTTTAATTTGATGAAAAAACTTTTTGAACGATTCATTTTTTCCATTTGGGTCAAAGTGTGTTTTTGCCCGAACAGAACAATTTTCGTCAATCAATGCGATTTTCATATTCATGATGCACCTCCTTTGTTTGTGCGACCATTAATTGTATTTTTTCATGCTTTAGACATACCGGCATTTCAAAATACAGTCCGCATTGTTATATTATCTTCCCCCATGTTTAAGGCTGTTAGTATTACTTAAATATATTTTAAAAAATTAGTATTTATTAATATTTCCAGTATGTTAAGTATATTTAAAAACTGACTTGTTGTCAAGAGGTTTTTTAAATTTTCGGAATTTTTCTATAAGCCCTGCGCATCAGCACACGGAAATCAAGAACCAGGTGTTAAAAAGTTCACAGGATATCAATGAGGTTTATTATCTTCGTAACACAGGGGAAAGATGACAACAGAGGATATTATCGAATCTGTGGGTTACTTGATCTTGATCCAGAGCAACTTAGCCGTACCCGGGCCGGGATTCCTCCACTGGGAGGGCATTTCAGAGGTTAAATAAATCACATCACCGGAACGGACGTTATATAAAGACTTTTCCAGTTTAAGTTGCAGCTTGCCCGACAACAAGTATCCGATTTCCTGTCCTTTGTGGATAAAAAAGTGAGAGGGCAGAGTTTTTTTAGGCGGAATTTCAAGAAGATAAGGTTCGGCTTTGGGCTTGAAATCCACCGGTATCAATAGCTTTGCATAAATATTTCCTTCCGGCAAATTCGGCAACTTAACCTCCACCGCTTCGTCTGAAGGAAAAATCATCCGGCTGGTCATATCAATGGATTCCTTAAAAAAAGAACTCAATTCAACAGCCAGAACTTCCGCCATTTTAAGAAGCGCGGGTAAAGACGGATATATGATGTTGCTTTCCACCTGGGAAATACTGCTGGGTGTCACGCCGACAAGTTTTGCCAGTTCTGTTTGAGAAAGGCCGCGCCGGGTACGAAATTCTTTTAAACGCAATCCCAGATCAAACCACTCGGTTGAACGCTTTTCTGAATCAAACGTAATTCTAAGATCTTTGCTCCAGTAATTAAAGGATTTGTTTATCGTATCCAGTTCGCGATTCTCAGCTTTTAGAATGGTTAATGACGTCTTGCCTCTTTTCACGGATAAATCAATAGCAACCTGGGCGATTTGATTGATCTGGGCCCTGAGTCTGGCGGAGTGAGCCCGCTTTTCGATGATCCAGTACGCAACGGTGTTTAATTCATACAGGCGGGGGCAGGAGTGAGAATAAAAATTGATGAGATGCTGCTCGCCTCCCCATAATTCCTGCATGCCGGTCAGGCTTTCAAAAACGAATCGAACCTCGCCGGCCAGAGTTCCATGAATCCCGTAAAGGGCATCCATTACCTTGTCGGTTTGCCGCGGCTCATCTATTCTGATGATTTGGCAGGGCCACCTGGATTTTTTATTCTTGTAAAAATTGAGAAAGACTTTGGAACCCGAACCTTTTCCGTATGTAAAGCAATCCAGAATGATTAATTGATTGTTTTGGGCCAAAACCCCCAGCTTTTCCAAGAGGTTTTTCGGGGAACGGTCAAAGCTGACGTAAATGAGCGGCCTGTTTTGTGCCTGGGAGGCCTGAATGAAGTTCAGACAAAACACCGAGGCCAGACTGCCGGAATTGTCATACCAGATCACGTTATCTCCGATATAGAGCCCTCCAAGCAGGTTGTCCAGTTGGCTGACTCCGGATGCCACTCGTAATTTTTCTGAATGCATTATTTCCTCACTTTTTTATCAAAAGAACAAATAACATTAAAACAACTAATTTAATTTTTAACAATTTATATTATTTGAGCATCTGTTTCATCGTACCATGCAAAATCTGCCAAACGTATGCGTAGCCTTGTATCCAAGGTCAACTTGATCATAAAACAATCTAAATAAAATATAAACGGAATATTAGTTTGTGTCAATTCAAGGTATTATTAAGGTTTGAAATGATTGTAATATAGTTTTTTAATCGGAGTAAATCCTTTTTACAGAGTTTCCCTTTTTGTTTTTAGGAATAAATTAGCCTCACATTGTTTGAGGGGTTGAACCGGCCGATTCTCTTCTTATCTTAAAGACATGAATCAGAAGGTAGTTGGTGTCCATCCATAAATGGTAGATTTTGGTTTTCGGCAAGGCCCGAGTGAGTTTTCAACCGCAGGCATAGCGCGCTATTTCGAGGATTGAAAACGAGCGAGAACGCCGCCGGGGGCCAAAAGATGCCGTTTATGGATGGACACTAGTTAGCTGCCACAGGAGTACCATTATGCAATTTGTTTCCGTACCCGGCTTAAAGGGAAAAGTTTATGTTCCTGAAAAACAACAGGAACGTCTAGAAAAGCATCCGTGCAAGGATTGCTATTTTTGCCAGTTGTGCAGTGACGACAGGTGCAGAGTGTGTCTTAGCCCGAAAACCCCCAACAGCCGGAAATCTCGTAAAAAATAAATATTAGAAACCGAAAAAAAGGGATGGCAGCGGACCTCCCAACCCTCTTTAATCAACCGGGCCACTGTTTTTCGATCCGGCTCTCCTTATCGTTTGTGTGATTTCATTTCTCAACAGAGGCAAATCTTTTTTAACGGAGCGCTTAAATTAAAAAAACTCCCCGACCCCTCAGGTACCTAAGTTGAGCGATTTTTTGCGAAGAGATGTGCTGAGATCTTGATGCATAAGGGTTTGCAAAAACCACAGGCATACCCATGGATATATCGAAAATTTTCTCAGATCCTTGATACATAAGAAATCGTTGCAGATCGAGTAAAAAATCGCTCAATTCAGGTTCAACTAATATCAAGTATTGACCTTTAGGCCGGAAACGTTTAATATAACATTTAAAGCATACCTTATTATGATATGTATAATGAACGATATTCGGTCGAACTAAAGGAAACAGGCCGTCCGAGGGGATCCCGTGTTAGCCTTTTTTCTTAACACCCGTGGCCTTGGTCTTGAGGAACAAAGAAACCCATAGAAAGGCCCAAAAGCATAAAGGAGATGAATATGAAACGAATCGGGAAGAAAGTGATGGTTGTTATGTCTGCGTTGGTCTTATTGTTGGTGATGTGTCCCGAATCTAACTCGACCGGACCCGAATGTCCCTGTCTGTTATCCTTCTACAATCAAAGCTTGCATTTTACCGGCAATGGCATGCGGTATTGGTACGAAGAACCAAACGGGTTCATGAGCATAACCAACATCCCATATAACAACTTAGACTGCAAGACGTGCCACGTTAAGAGCTGCGACCGGTGTCATGCCATGCAAAATGGATCTGTTATGCATTTTTCCCAAAAAAAGACCAAAGATATGAACACATGCCTGCAATGCCATACCCGCGCAAAACTCACCTTCAAGTACAGTAAAGCCACCGACAACTTGGATGTTCACATCGCTTCGGGGTTTGTTTGCGCTGATTGTCATTACCAAGGCGATGTTCATGGCGACGGCCGCTCTAAACCCTCCATGAGGCACCCATCCCCCAAGGGTGTTTCTGCCTCTTGCCAGGGATGCCATGTTGATCAAAAAACCGAGTCTCCTGAATTCGACCGCGATACGCCCAGTCACAGCGCTCACGGAGAGAAACTCCATTGTTCGGCCTGTCATGTCAATTCCACCATGGCCTGTTATAATTGTCACTTCGACTCCGCGCTCAAGACAGGCAAGAAAGGAAATTTTATCCCTATGAACGACTGGTTGTTATTGATCAACTATAATGGGCAGGTGACTTCGGGAAGTGCAATGACTCTTGTTTATCAAAACAAGAAATTCATTGCCTACTGTCCCTACTTCACCCATAGCATATCCGCCCAAGGGCGATCCTGCAATCAATGTCATCAGAACAAGGCTGTACGTGAGATGGCAAAGGGTAATAAAGTCACTGTCGTGGATTTCAAAAATGGGAAAGTTGTTCCGTGGAAAGGCGTGGTTCCGGTTGTGCCGGATAAGCTGCAGTGGGTGTACTTGAACAAGACAGGTGAAAACAAATGGGTGCCTGTTAAAGATGATAAAAAAGCCAAAGTACAATTTGCGGCATATGGCAAACCGCTCACCAAAGAGCAGTTCGAAAAATTGGCCAAGGATGTGAAGTAAGACCAAAAGGTTGGATTCGTTTGGCAGACAAGAGCTGTGGTGAAATCTTGATGAATAAGGGTTCGCGAATACCGTATGCATACCCGTGGATATGCCCGAGATTTTCGCAGGTCCTTGATGTGTAAGAAATAGGTCCAGATCGATAAAAAATCGCTCAATTTGGGTCTAAATATCGAGACCCCAATAATGTTTTGATATCGTTTTTTTCGTTAAGACAAATCCTTTTTACAGGGTTTGTCTTTTTGATTTTTTATGGAATTTCACTGGCAGGGTGTCAGGGGCACCCTGAATCTGTATTAAACCCGGCGGTTTGAAAATGTTTTCTTGATAGACTGTATCTTCTTTCCCAAAGGTTAAATTTAAAAGCTTTTCTTCCCTCTTCTTTCATTATTCTTTTCTCATTTTATTCCGCATCTACAATGATCCCATTTTATCTTAACATTGACCTGAGGAGGACCAAGGCAAATGATAAGGAAAACTCCATTGTTGATTTTTTTTTATCGTCATTCCCCATGATATTCCTCTCCGTAATTTTATAATTACTTTAATATTCTATAATTAATTAGTAATGCATAAAAAATTTATAAACTAATCTTGACAACATTGATTTCTATATTATTTTTTAATTAAGATTTTCTCATCAGCACATGGTGATGAAAAAAATCAATCAACACGGTATGTTGCAATTGTCAAATTTAAATAAGAAAGGAGGGCAATATCATGTATTACAGAAGGATTTTCGATCTTCCGACATGGGGATTCAGGAGAAAGTTTGGTGAGTTGGATCGTTTGCGAAATCGGATGGACGAGTTATATGGCGCCTTATCCGGAGGAGCCTTTCCAAAGCTTTCGGCAGGTGTTTTTCCTTTGACTAATATAACTGAAGACGGGGAAAACTTTTATGTTCGGGCCGAGTTGCCTGGAATTAAATCAAATGAACTGGATATTCAGGTCACATCTAAGGGTATTTCTATCTCGGGTGAAAGAAAAATACCGGAAGAAGGCAAAAACGTTAAATATCACAGACGGGAAAGAGAAGCAGGAAAATTTTCCAGATTGATCAACCTGTCTGGTGACGTTGACGTCAATAAGGTTGATGCCGGCCTGAAAAATGGCATTTTGACAGTGACAATTCGCAAAGCCGAGGCTGCCAAGCCCCGACAGATCACGGTGAAATAAGTATCTTAAAAAGTTATCACAGAAAGGAGGGATAGCAATGACGGACAGTGAATTCAAAGAAATTCAGGTAAAGCCGAAACAAGAAGTGACCACTGCTTCTGAGCAAATGCGTCCAGGGCTGGTTTTCACGCCCAGCGTGGATATATTTGAAACAGATCATGAAATTACACTTTTGGCAGATTTGCCTGGTGTAACAACGAACAGCCTAACCATTGACCTTCGGGAGAACACATTGACTCTGACGGGAGAGGTTGAACCTTTTGAGGGAGCTGGTGAGGAAGATATTATGATTGAATATGAAATAGGTAAGTACTCTCGGCAATTTACTCTTTCCAGCGTAATTGATCAAAGTAAAATTGATGCCAAGCTTGCCGGCGGTGTGTTGAGGCTTTCATTGCCTAAAATTGAAGCGGCAACGCCTCGTAAGATTGAAGTCAAAGCCGCATAAACGATAGATAAACATTTTTATATGCCGGAGGTGATATAAAACGTGACCTGCAAAACCTCCGGCATTTCGTTTTAGTCTTTGTCGATCAAAAAGATATTCCTGCTGAACTTTTTTTATAATTATAAGATAATGGTTGTTAGGTCTTATGGGATAGTGTTATCCTTTTTTTAATAATTGTTTGTTGCTGGAACGTTATTTAAGGAAAAGTACTGTGCCGAAAGACTATTATGATGTTATTGTGGGTATAATCAGAGGTACGAATCTAAACCATATTAAAAGAGCTTACCGAAGGATTGCAAATCTGTCCCTCCCTGATTCAACACATGAAGGAAATTCGGAAAAATTTCAAAAAATTCATTATAGAAAGCAATAAGGCTCGTAACCACATGAAAATATTTGAGGGTATGACTTATAACATACGGGGATTTTGGCTGGGAGTCAAAACGCCGAAACTATTGATGCTGGGGCTTATCAGGCTTGCTGCAGTTATTATCATCACAATCATTTTCGCAAGCCTGATCCTT
>Ga0114919_10000254_pt1 | contig 38996 bp, 41 predicted proteins | sample BlataG_FD_88682 | JGI IMG/M metagenome (GOLD analysis project Ga0114919, IMG submission 88682) | Deep subsurface microbial communities from Black Sea to uncover new lineages of life (NeLLi) - Black_00105 metaG | ecosystem: Environmental > Aquatic > Marine > Oceanic > Sediment | place: Atlantic... | reverse complement strand
CCCACCCACCGCACCACCAACATTACTTTCCACCCAAGACCAAGGCAGATGCAATCTTCCACTCATCTCCAACCTTGACCATATCATATTCTACACGATACTTAGTCTTGTAAGAATCCCCCTTCTTTCCATTACTAGCCCATAAGTCGGCACTTTCATCGATAGTAGCCATCACAACCACATGCCCCTTGTTACTACCACTACCACCCTTCATCCCTTGCTGCTGCTGGGCCCCCTTGAAAGAACTGCAGTCAATGGAGTCAATCTTAACCCCATTGGGCCTGATGGTCCAAAACCAGCCACTCTCGGCTGCTTCCTGGGCTTCAGCCTTCACTGCAGAGAGCATGGGGGGAGCCAAGACTTGGGCAAGATTGTTAGTCACGTGACGTGGGCCCATGGCTTGGGCTTTGACGTCCAGCCATTGTTTTACCAGACGAAGAGCTGCATCACCAGATATTTCTTGTTGTTGTTGTTGAGTTGAGGTGGAGTCGGTCATGCGTTTGCTAGTTAATGTGGTCAAGATATTGGTGTTTGTGGTGGTTCCTGTAACTGAAGCATCGGCTGCTGCTGATGTTGCTAATGAAGGAGGAGGCAACAAATGCATCCTCCTACCACTGCTGCTGTTGCTGCTGCCAAACATGCCGTATTTGCAACCCAAAAGCACTGCACCACCAAACATTGCCAGCATGGCACCAGCTATCAGCTGCCTTGCTCCTCCTTCCTCCACTACAAATGTCCTCACCCCACCAAGAGACTTCACTGCCTTGACTACCTTTGAATTACCCAAACCAGCTGCCAAAGATACTAATGAAGAAGAAGAAGAAGAGGAGGAGGAATTTTCCTTGACCAGTGCTTCTTGCACTGCATCATCATCAAAATATGTTCCCAAAGACACATTATTCCTGCTACCAGCAGAGACCAGCCGCCTGGTGTCCCTCAGTTTAGGCAACACCACAATGGCCAGCCACCTCTCAACAAACAAACACAGGCCAGGGAGCAAATCGCCATTAAAAGTAGCAGGGTTACTGCTCATTCCCATAGAAGAGGCAGCTCTAATGAATTGTACTACTCCTTCCCTTGGAGGTAGTTGGTTGATGCGTTTGGATTCCAGTGCTACTGCTACTGACAGAGCTGCATCGTGTGCAGACAATGAGAAACTGCCTCCAGGTGCTGCCATCTCTTCATCTTGTTTCAGAATAGTCAGTGCCTTCTCAGGGTTGCCCAGCAACACTTCACACACTGCAAGAGGAATGTTCACGTCTACCCCAGCTTCTCTGGTAGCTGCTGCAGAGTATATTTTCTTGGCTGTGGCTATGTAGGAAGGCTGACGAGTGGTGAAACCAGCTGCAATGTGAGCGAGGCCTGCTGCAGACAACATACTTGGCTCAAACCAAGATGGCGATGATGATGATGCTCTGAGATCTGCAGTAGTAGCCAGCTTGGACCAATCAGCTAGAGAACACAACTCTACTGAAGTCAGAGTTTTAAAAGCGCTGGCAATGTAATCACGGTCCATCACACATCCTCCTGCCACTGCTGGTCCAACAAACAGAGTTGTAGCTTGCTGGTCTCTTCCTCCTCCATTGAGCAAAGACTTGAAAGCAGCCACTGCCAATTGCCTGCCACTCACTTTATCATCAAGATCCAAAGGAGCTTTCAAATCATCCAACAAAGCAGCAGGCTTCAGTTGATCCAGTGCGTCCACCACCTGAGCTGCCAGTCCAGGAGCACAATTGTACGCTTTCAATAGTCCCAAAGCTTCATCCATCTGGGCACATGCCATACCAGCACGCCCCCTATCTGCGGCATCTCTAGCAATGCCACAGTGAGCCAAGGCAGTAGCCAAAGCAATGTCTCTCTCGAAATCCTTCATCGTCTCCTTGGACACCCCTGATGGTCTGAGCTCTTTGGCGGCATTCTTAGCGAGGGCTGCTGTGCCGAGTTGAACGGCCAAGTTGTGGTGACCTACCTGTTCGAGGAGAGCAAGGGCTCCTGGAAGGAGCATGGGCTCTATGGTGATGTCTGGGTGGAGGAGAGGGGCACGGCCTTTGACAGAGAGCATGCCGTTGCGAGCGGCGAAGAGGAGCTTTTCGCGGCCGAGGGTGGCGACGGGGGAGTAGCCTTCTTCCATTGGACCGGTGAGAAGGGATTCGTAGGCTGCAGTGATGAGTGGGTCCATGTAGATTTCTCTTCCTTTAAGGGAGAGGAGCTGTATGTGCATGTGTTTGTGTGTGTGTTTTGATAGAGAGGGAGGAGAAGAGAGAGAGCGGTGGTGAGGACGACGGTGATCAGATTACTTTTTGACAGTAGATTGCGACCTAAAGTGGGTGAATTCTTACCTGAGCGTAGTTCATTGGGATAATGATGACTTCATCAGTGCGAGACTTCGATTTCTGAGAATACCTGAGCAATGCTAGCACTGGAGTATTTGATCGACGGCCCGTTGTCAAGCCTGGTGCATTCATGAAGTTGCATCTAGGCTCATTAGATTTATAAGATAGTGCATGCTTGCCCCTTAATCCTTTTAAGATCATTGTGTTGAAGATTGCTGATGTATAAATTCAAACAATCGATGGTAATTTATGCGTTATTTTGACCCTGATAAACTACGTTTTGTGTTTCTATCGCTTATAATACTATATGTACACACCAAGCATTCAAATTCAAAGGTCAACCGGTGCGATACCTGGCCATTTATTATCATCAAAATCGGTCTCCCCGTTTGAGCAACTCGGCGGATGAGATGCCTGGTCCATGGGCTAAAATTGCCTTTAGTTCAGAAGATCAAAATGGAAGAGCCCCCTGCTGAACTTGTGTATGTCACCATATACCTATATTCTGGTCTACAGACTAGTTTGAAGCCTCAAAGTATGCCCTTCTCTCTCTGCAGCTGTCGCACGACTGAATGAGCTTTCTGGAGAGTTCTGCATTCTGTAGACAAAATGCGCTCCATCTACCATTACTGTGCCTAATTTTTTAGATTTAATAATAGAATTCCTTACATGATGGACTAATACTAGGTTAGGGTTTGTTTATTACGTCGACGACACAACGCCGTATCGGCATCTTTAGGGACTTGCAATGGCAAACAACACTTGGAAACGTAAGCTTGAGCAGGACCCCTCTGTCTACATTAAGAAGCTCAAGCTAGAACCCAAACAAACACTTCTAACCATTGAGGAGTCAGGGGACGACATTCGTCGGCCACCTGACCTTTTCCAACCCCAAAGCTACACCGTCCAACTCCCCTCAGACTCCGACTCTGATGATGATAACACTGATCACCTTGAAGATGATATATACCACACCCAAGACCCACATTCCCATCCTTCAGCATTAAACCCAATAGAAAACACATCATCACAAATATATAAAGTAGTCCCTCCATTTTCTCACCTACTCTACAACAAACCCACCTCTCTTCCTGTACATTTAGACACCATCACTCCTGAGAACAATCCATACGCTCTCATTCCATACATAGACAGAGGAATACAGCCCTTCCCTTCCACAACATTGGAGGTTACTATCAGTGAGCATTATCACAATGTTAATAACAATGAAAGTAGTGAAGAAGAGTATGCAGATGGCGATGATGACACAGAGCCAATGGAGATCGAGTAGCGGGAGAATTGCCTACATACTGAACATATCATAGTAACATAGCAACATTACACATTCTACATTACATTACGTTACACTAATCTTTCTCAGCATTTCCAATACTTCTCTAAAATCATTTGGCAGCTCACATTCAAAATATACCATCTCACCATTCTCTGGATGTTGAAACCCAATTGTCTTGGCATGCAGTGCAGGTCTACCCAACTCCTCTACCATTGACTTGTAGTACCCAACACTCGCATAAGTAGCAGTGGTACTAGTATGTATCCTACTACTACTCTTTTTCTTGCTCATGCCATGCATCATAATACTATCAGCCACAATCCCTGCTCCCCCTCCATACACATCATCACCAATCAACGGACACCCCATGTGCTTTGCATGCACTCTTATCTGATGTGTTCTCCCCGTTTCCAACCTCCATGACACCAAAGCTACTGCACCATCTAATAGTGTTTCCACTACTTTGTAATTACTAGCTGCAGTTCTTCCTAGAGCTGATCCATACGCGAAACTAGCCATCTTCTTTCTATCTCTTAAATCTCTACCGATATTCGTCGCCACTCTGCCGGATTTAGGGGGGTGTTTCAGTGTGAGGGACCAGTATTCTCTCGTGATGGTGTGCTTTTTAAATTGTTGACAGAGTGATTGGTGGGCCTTGTCCGTCTTAGCTACTACTAGCAACCCTGTAGTGCCTTTATCTAATCGGTGAACTATCCCAGGTCTTACTACTGATTGCCCTATTTGCGTGTTTGATGGTGATGATGATAATACTGCTATTAATTGTATACTCTTATCACTACTATCTTCCTCTACATCTTCCTCTACATCTAAATCTAAATCTACATCTACATCTACATCTGGTTGTTGTTGTTCCAAGGATACAGTACCAACTTGAATAGAGCCCAATCCACAATGATGTAATACTGCATTGACTAATGTCCCTGTATAATTACCTGGAGCAGGGTGAGTGACCATACCAGCTGGTTTATTAACCACGAGGACATGTTCATCTTCATATACAATGGTGAGTGGGATGGGCTCTGGACTGGCTTCTAATGGAGGAGGAGGAATGACGGAGCCGGTGATGATATCCCCAGTGTGGATGAGAGAAGCTGGTTTTTTGGTTGGATTGCCGTTGATGTTGACGAGGCCTTCTTTGATGGATGCTTGGAGACGGGCACGGCTGGCATCTGGGAGTTGGGAGGAGAGGAAGGAATCGAGGCGGAGTTTTGGTGCCTGTGTTTGAGAGAGAGAGGAAAGGAGAAGGGAGATGAGATTGGGGTGGTGATATGTATGGAGAAATTGGATGGTATATATGCATGTGACATACCTTGAGGTTTAAGAGATCGTGTTCAGAGACAGTAAAGCTGTATTCTTGCGATGCAGAGGAGAGACATGACAATCGGAGTTTTTGAAGATTAATAGTTGGATGAAGCCTGCGTGATTGCCGCCCTAGAGTTGCACGAGTATATGCTGTCATTATATGCATCATAATATATGCGACATTTTATGAAATAATATGCAGATTTCCTTAAAATGTGGCAAGTTGGGAATGGAATGAAAACCAGCTGGTTGTAAGATTGCAGTCTTCATAGTGAGAAGACGTTGATTTTAAAGCATATCAAAGTATAGAATTACATTTGCTACATCGATACAGTATCATTGATACCATTTTTTAAAGCATATACCCAATCTATCTCATTAGTTTTTAACATTTTTCTGCATCTTGTGATGAGTTCAGCAGCTGAAAGAACATACATCGTCAAAGGAGCAGAGCAGAACATCCGCAACGATGGTAGAAAAAGGGAAGAGATTCGATCTATAGAACTAGAGCTCGATGTAATACCTCAGGCAAACGGCTCCGCCCGAGTCCGGCTGGGTGCCACCGACGTCATTGTTGGCGTCAAGGCAGAGATTGCCTCCCCAGACCTCGACCGTCCAGACTCCGGCAAGCTCATCTGTTCAGTAGAATGCTCTCCATTAGCCAATCCATCATACAAAGGCAGAGGAGGTGAAGAACTTTCATCAGAACTAACTAAACTTGTAGAAAGAAGCATGTTTTCACCTTCCTCCTCTTCAGATTCATCATCATCACCCATCCCTCTCTCTTCTCTCTCCATCATCCCCGGTAAAACATGCTGGGATGTATACGTAGACGCCCTAGTCCTCTCTCTAGATGGCACTCCCATAGACGCAATCTCCATTGCAATCAAGGCAGCCCTAGCATCAACCCTTCTACCCAAAGTCGACCTCGTTGCAGGGGAAGGCCCTGACGATGAACCCGATTACGAACTAGATGACGATCCATCTTCTGCACTGCCGCTCGACACCTCTGGAGTGCCTGTAATACTTAGTGTTGGACTGCTAGGAAATGGTCCATTGGTGGTGGATATGACGGGGGAAGAAGCTGGGTGTGCAGGGGCTGTTCTGCAAGTGGCGGTGAATGGAGGTGGGGAGGTATGTGGAGTAACAAAGAGGAATACCAAGGCATTAGATCCTGGTACGATGATGCAGATGGTGGGGATGGCTCAGAAAGTGGGTAGAGGGGTGCATGGGTGTTTAGAAGGGTATATAAATGAGATGAAGAGGGGAGGGGAGAGGTAAAAGGTTGATTCAATGTGTCTATTGGTGTTCCTCTTCACTTCGTATCTTACTTAAATGTATATATGCTGTATTCAAAACTAATATTAAGTTGACCGTTATCTATCTCACCATCGTCATTATTTATTACTAACATTAATATTCTAAAACTGTAGCCCATTAGTTGGCTTACCATCTGGGCCCAGCCAGTACTGCCCAGCCACAATATCACAATACACATCATCACCCACTGGTCTCAAGGAGTCCCTCAAAGAAGGCATTGCCTCACATGGGCAATGCTCAGCACAATGCTGTGTAATCTTTCTGTTTGACCAGTCAACTTTCTTCAATAATGGAGAGCTGCACAGTCCCTGGGCCGCCAGGGATTCACATGAGGATGCACTACACAGACCACTTTGCGCTGCTGTACACCAGGGGTAGCTCATGCCTACTGATTGGGATCCTTCTCCTTCTCCTGATGACGATGATGGTGATGGTGTTAATCCGACAACAATTGAGTTTGGTTCACATGTCCAGTTGAGAATTGGGAGTCTGGCTGCTGACTTGGCAGGCTGATCCATCATCAGGCTGTCGTTATTATTATTCGTGGGTCCGTTGGAGGCGGTGACGCTGGGGGGTAGGGCTCCAGCAATCATCTGGGGATCACTGGCGCCCAGGGTTGGTACAAGTGCCTTGACTGAGAAGAAGTATTCTTTACCAGGTTGCAATCCTTCAATGACTGTGGATACAGTGTCCAGTGTGATAACTTGGAGAGCAGCACCTGAAGAGGCATTGGATTTGTCAAAGACGGCGACTTCATACTTCACAAAGCAAGGGTTGTTCTGTGGCCGGGTCCATGTGAGAGTCATTTTGCTGGTGTTGTTGGTCTCTGGAATGGCTTGGAGGCCAAGTACTGGTGATGGGGTGACTCTGTTGCATTGGATGTCTTGAAGAGCTGAAAGTATGGGGAAGGAGAAGAACCTTGGTGCTGGTTGTTGTGGTTGAGGTTGTTGCTGAGCGGTGGCGACAATAGACAGCAAGGCTCCTAGGACCATAAAAGTAGTGAAAGACTTCATTCTTCCGTGTTTTCGTGAGAAAACAACGTTTTAGAACCTCGTATTCAATATAAACGAATACGTTATCTGCAATTAAAATGCATAGTAAGCATGAAAGCCAAGTTTCAAGGGAAGGAGAGGTGCTGGCGATGTCAAAGTTTGATCTCCCGATGGACGGTCAAAGTTCTGAGTCAACAACGCTGTAGAGAAGGATATCTTCTCGTTTGTTTGTCTGTTTGTTTACTGCACTCAAGCAATGGATACCGTGCAAACATATGGTACATAAATAACTATAGGTAGAAATACAGCATCTTCTCTCTGTAATATATCATAAGAGGTTCCTCTCTCACTTCCTCTCTCATGTAAAAAATAATAAAAACAACAGCATACTGGAATAAATAAGGGATCAGTTCATCATCACAACCTCGCATATGATTATCATTCCTTTCATTTCCATCATCATTAACAGAAAAATCAGGCAGATTTCAGTCGGATTCGTTTTCAGTGGTCATTCACCACAGACTTGTGGCGCACACATTCCTCTCTCTCTCTCTCTCTCTCTCTCTTCATACATACATTCCTCTACTCTACTACTAACTAACTAGCTTATATTTATTTATCAAACTGCTCCTCAGATGATGCCCACACCATGTACACACCAGCACCCAACAAATAACAAGCCGCAGCCCCTTTAAATATAAGCCCCCAGTCATGTGTCGCATTCAGCACCCTTCCAGTGGCATATATCGAGGCACTGCCAGCGATACTGGCAAGGCCATTGCTCAACCCAAAAATAACCCCAGCCCACTTTTTAGAAATATCAGCATGGTTACTGCCATACCCAGCAGCTGAAAAGCCACATAGAGCCAACCACGCTGTAATAGCAACAACGGCATCATTCACGTTTAGATGTTGACTCCCACCATCAGCTGCCAGCTTCATCAAGCACACTGCTGGCCCAATTGAAGCAACACCCTGCATGAGTTTCCTGATATTGGTACTACAAATGACTCCATTGTTGACCAGTCCGTCAGCGATCCAGCCCGATGCATTGGTTGCCATGGCAGTGACTACGAATGGGATGATGGTGTAGGCCGAGGAGGTGGTGACGTCCACCCCGAATTGCTGGGAGTAGTAGGTGGGGAGCCAACTGAAACTGAGACAGTTACCTACTCCCACTGAGACTTGAGCTGCTACTATAGCCCAAAAGGCTTTGGATTGTGCAAATTCAGCCCATGGTATGTCTGTGAATTTTATACTAGCTGTAGAAATGGCAGTAGTAGTCGTAGTGGGAGCAGCTTGTTGCTGTTCATCACCACTACTAGCGTTGGTGCTACTTGCAGTCAGCCTATCCATCACTGCAGTCATTCCACTCGTAAGATTCTTCCTCTTACTATTACCACCACTACCACTCGTCTCATTCATCATCGACTCGGGAGTACCATCACTCACACCAGGCAGCCATGCCATCAACCAGACAAACCCCAAAGACCCAAAAGCATAAAACACCACTGGCCATCCCCATTGAGAAATAATAACAGGAGCTGCTACATAGCTTCCTATCGTGCCTATTTGGTGTCCTGAGTAGATAAATGACAGGGCTCTAGATCTTGATGAAGCTGGCACCCAGGCTCTTATCATTTGCTGTATGGTAGGGTAGGCCACCCCCTCCCCCAAACCCATGGCGCCTCGTGCAGCGAGTAGAGCAGTGATGTCGGGACTGCCGCCCAATGTAGCAGCAGCACTGCTGCTTAGAGCTGCAATAGGGGTGGAGAGAGTGAATATTGACCAGATAGCTACGCCTACTGCTAGAGTGTGTTTTGCAGAGAATCTAGTTGCTAGGTAGCCGCCCAGGATATTGGTGATCATGTACCCACCGAAGAATGCAGCAGAGATGGATCCTTTGATGGTGTCATCCCATTGGAATGTCTCGCTCATGGGGAGGATGGCTACTGACATGGCACTTCTGTCCAGGGAGCAGATGAAGGCTACGGCGGTGGCTAGGGAGATGAGGGTGATGGCTTCCATGGAGAGGGGGGGAGATGACGACGGGGTGATGGAGGTGCTGATTTGTTGTTGGTTTGGTGAAGGAAGGGTGAGGGTGTTTTGGAGACGCTGGAGAAGGAGGTCAGAGGTGGTGATTAGACAGAGGGCTGCAGTGCGTGAAGACCTTGCCCATTTGGAGTTGGCAACAGCCTGGGTGGTGGTGGCGGTTTTCTTCCGCCTGGTGGAATGGAGATGTGTGGAAAAGACAGGGGAAGGCAACACCTTCAAAATTTTGTTTTTATGGCGTAATTGGTTCATCTGTAGGAGTGGGATGGAGGGGGAGAGGGTTGAGTTAGAGGAGTGGAGATCTGTCTGAGAAGGAAATCAGTGCTGAATCAAACATCCATGTGGAGAACGCGTTTGGTCGTTCGTAGGATCCATACGCACCTTTTCTGGTATACTATATCAGTTTAGATTTCTACCAAGTGGTGATTTATCGAGTGTGATGCTGTAAAGTGAACTGGGCGCTAATTTTCTCCAAATGGTTGTTGCACAGTTATTTCTGCAAACCCTTGACTTCAACGAGTTTTGTTGCCTCTTTCTAATCTATCGTATACTCTTTGTTGAAGTACACAACACCAATACCGATTTGAAGCAAGAAACAAAAACCAAGAACGAATCAAATGATGTAAATGGAGTTCCTTAGTTGTTATCAATAAAGAGGAAATAGTACCCTCAGTCGCGATGATATTGTTCAGACAAACAGAAGATGTTAAAATAATCTTAAGTTTTCCGACGTATGTATCAAAAACCTCTGTCAGACTGACTATCAGCGCCAACAACAAGAGAGAGAGGGAGACGTTCCCAAGAGAAAACCTCCGCCCAACCATCTCCCTCCCCCCCTCTCTCTTCAACGTGGTTCCAAGAACACCATCTCCTTCCTACCCACCAACCCCACCTCTTCCAACGTCCTCCCTGCACTTCCAACCATATCATACATCCTTCTAGGATACTGTTGAACCAAGTTGAACTGCGCAGGGATAGCCTCCACCTCTCCCCCCCTGGCCAGCACAGCATCAAACAACACTGCTAGGGTATCACTCTTCCTACACCTTCTTGTCACTCTTGATCCATCAGGCAGCCTTACCACCACCTCTACTATATCGATAATAGCATCATCAGTTGTTGGTTCTGGAGGCAGCCTTGATGCAGCCTTGTCTGCCAATTGTATTCTCTCACTATGTTTTTCCCTCTCTCCTTCCAGCCGTTCCCGCTCCGCCACCGCCCTCTCTGCCACCTCCCTCTCCATCTCTGCCTTAAGTCTCACCAGTCGCTCCTCTTCTTCTCGTATCTTCTCCTCTGTTTCTATGCTGGGTAGTATTTCAGCTTCTAGATCTGTATCTATTATGGAGATTGCCGGTCCAGGCTGGGCTTGTACTACTTTTAAATCATGTACTTTAGTACCATCAGTGGTGGAGGTGGAGGGTAGTTGCACTTCAATCCAATCCCCTTCTGTCAATGCACTGTGTTTAGATAATACATTTTCTAATATTTCCTTGACATCCACATCTCTGGCATCTTGTTGGAAAGTGGCTAAACTTGGCTGGAAGGTGGCATGCTTTCCTTTGGGAAGCTTTCTATATGCAACATGTAATCGACACCCTTCAAATGCAATTGGACCAGGTGCTGCTGCTGTTATTGGTGTTGTTGATGTTTCTCCATCACTATAATTACTAATACTTTTATCTTCTGCAGCTGGCCAAGAAGAAGGTCCAAATAAACATCTCCACACTTTCCTAGGGATGGATATAAAACCTTCGGCTGAGGAGAACTCTAATAACCCAGCTGTAGTTTTACAAGAAATAGAAAGTCCTCCTGGTCCTCCTCCTCCTCCTCCTCCTGCTGCTGCTGCTGCTGCTGCACTATTATTGGTGCTACTGACTAGGGGTCTAAGTTCAAAGAACATGGGCCCATTACTGTATGCATTCTGATCCATCAAATGACGACCTGCAGATGGAGGTAACACCACCTTATCAGCGGCCCTGACTATGCCCTTATCCTGGGCAAGGGATTCTGGTGCTGGTATTGCAATTAATTCACCATGCCAGATGACACCATTGTTGGCTTCTAATTCTGCCTCGCGTTGTAGCCGGGCTGCCTCCTCTGCTTGTAGTTGAAAGAGGTGTCGTTGGGCCTTGTCTCGCTCTTCTGCTTCAGCTCGTTGGCGTTGGCGATCTAATCGCTCTTGTAGGATACGTTCTTTGCGTTTGGCTTGTTCTGTGGATTCTTGGAGACGTTTTTCTAGGCGTTTTTGAGCTGCTAGGAGTTCTCCTTTTGTCAACATATTGGTGATAGCTCTCAATAGAGCCTGCACTTTCAAGAAGATTCTGAGATTGATCAGATCACCACTGCAAAGTGTAGGATAATTAGTAAATTTGGCGTACAATATGTATTGGTAAGACATGCACAGTTGATATAACTCCAAAATGTGCTCAGCTTCCATGCCAGTGAGCTGCTTTCTAACAAAATGAAAACGGTCTTGACCAGACAACAAAATAGGGGAAATGGAACATACTGGATCATAGTTAAACAAATTACATATTGCATCCATTAACTTCAACATGAGTGAAACTCAAAGTAGTAAATGGCCACTGGAAACGCCGCCAACAGTGGTAATCGTTGGCATCTTGGCGATTATTCTCCCTTTCTCACTGCCACTTTTATTACCTTTAAGCGGCATATTCATCATCTACTGGATGTGTAAGATGATTTCCAATAGATCAAATGACACAGACTCAGTTTCCATGCAAGAGTTGCCAAAATCTCCTATGCCTCCTTCTGCCAACCGCCAAGTCGCCCCTCCACCACCACCACAAGATGCTAAAGCAAAAGAAGAACCCACTCCCAGCCCTCCTCCTCCCCCACCCTCCAGCTCTCCCCCTAAACCACCATCAATCTCACCAACTGCCGAAAAGTCAGTCGGAGGTGCCGCCATCCTAGCCAAATTAAGAGCCCAGCGTGCAGCCAACAAATCCAAATCTTCCACCATCCAACGCAAAGACCTTATCATCTTGTACGCATCTCAAACAGGCACAGCCCAAGAAATAGCCAAAACCATAGGAGCAGAGGCCGAATCACGCCAGCTATGTACCCCTTCCACCTGCACGGTTGCCTCTATGAATGAATACGGTGTCGACAAACTACTAGATGCTGCTAAAAGGGGAGCCATAGCTGTCCTCGTTTCATCTTCAACCGGCGACGGGGACCCTCCAGACAATGCAGCCAAGTTTTACGGGGCAATCAAACGTAGATCTCAACCAACAGATGCCCTCAAAGGCCTGGAATTCACCTCTCTTGGTCTGGGAGACTCCAATTACACCAGGTTTATGTACATCTCAAGATCCCTGAAGACTCGGTTTACCGACCTTGGTGCTCATCAGTTTTATGAGTGTTCAGAGGCAGATGAGGTTGATGGTATTGAGAATGTGGTGGATCCTTGGATGGAAGGGCTATGGCCTGCCCTTCGGATTGCATTATCCTTGGACAAACCAACTACAACAGATATCACAACAACAACTACAACTACTACTACTAATAATAATAATGACCATATTCCAGGTGTACCTGCATTGCCAAGGTGCAGAGTGAAAGTAGTGTTTGAAAGTGAGGACAAGGTCTTAATTGAAAAGATACAAAAGAGAGATGCAGAGGGAACCTTCCCTGAACCTACATTTGACCTCAAGTCATCAACTTCAAAGAAGAATGAAGAGGAAGATGGTGGTGGTGGTGGACCTAGTGCTGAGGTACCCTACCTGAGTAGTGTGAAGAGTGCTAAATGGCTGACAAACACATCCTCAGTTGATACTATTACTAGTAGTAGTAATGTAGATGAAAGAAAGGTGATACACATGGAGGTGGAAATATCAGGCACTGGAGTTGAATATTCACCTGGAGATTCAATTGGAGTGTTCCCTGAGAATGATGATGCTTCTATTGACGCTCTTCTGGCAAGGTTGGGTATAGATGGCACTGCGGTGTTTACAGTACGCAGCAGCACAGAGGATACTAGAGACTCGAAGAAGGAGGAGGAAGAACAACAAGGAGGAGGCTCCCAGGTAATGTTATTACCCCATCTCAGGTGTCCATCGACAGTCAAGGGTGCCTTGAAAAGAGGATGCGACATAAACACAGTCCCCAAGAAGTCCCTCCTCCGTATCCTCGCAGAACAATGCACTGACCCCAAAGACAAGGACGCCCTCCTCCTCCTTTCTTCCAACTCTCCCCAAGGCAAGGAAGCATACACTGCCCACATTCTCCAAGCAAGACCAAGCCTGTTGGATTTACTAAACACCCACCCATCATATACTCCTACACTAGATGCTCTCCTCGATGCACTGCCCCCACTGCAAGCTAGAATGTACTCTGTGGCATGTGCTCCTCCTCCTCCTCCTCCTCCTGAGGAGAGTCATGGAGACGGGGAGAACACTGTGTCGGTGGCATTTAGTGTGGTGCAGTATGAGACTGAGCGGGGAAAGAGGAGAGGAGTTGCAACTGGATGGATGGAAGATATATTGCTACATGGAAACTTCCTCACTGATAGGGATAGTAGTAATGGTTCTAATGGTACTAATGATCATACATCCATTTCTCCTAGTAGTGGTTGTAGGAAGAGGAAGATTCCAATATTCTTCAGAAGTGGGGGAGTGTTCCGTCCACATAGGGATCTCTCCAAACCAATGATTATGATAGGACCAGGCACAGGAGTAGCTCCTTTCATTGGCTTTTTGCAACAACGCCACCATTTGTTAAATGCATCATCAAGCGATAATAATAGCAGCAATGTTGCTCCATGTTGGTTGTTCTTTGGTTGTCGTCACCCCAACCAAGATTATCTGTATGAGTCTGAACTAAAGCAGTTTAAGAGTGAAGGTACATTGGACAATCTCCTGGTTGCATTCAGTAGATTGGGATCTGAAAAGGTGTATGTACAACATCTGATGATGAAGCACAAAGAAGAGCTGAAGAGGATGATTGATGAGGATGGGGGATATGTGTATGTGTGTGGGGATGGGGCTAATATGGCAAGAGATGTGCATAGTGCACTGGTGGAGATTGTGGGTGGAGGGGATGCTGGTGGTGGGGTGGAGAAGTTGGGGGAGATGACGAGGGAGGGGAGGTATGTCAGAGACATTTGGAGTTGAAGAGAGGAGAGGAAGAGAGAAAAGAAGAGGAGGGGAGAGAAGAAGAGACAGCCTTTTTCCAAAATGATAATGGGGTCCGGATATTGCATTCGATACTATTTCGTCCTACTTTAAGAATAGACAAGTGATACAAATACATAACATAATCATAGTATGGTGAATTCTAAACGGTTGCTGCTTCTAGGTGGCAGTGCCTTGGTATTAATCAAATTGATCAAATCTGCCCTTCAAGGAGTGGGAAAGACGGCGTATGATGGCTTGAACAGTGTCGTATCGTATAGTTCAAAGATGATCGCGGGTTAGTCATCGTCACTGGTTGTTGCAAATACTCTCAAACACAACTCGTCATCTCATCTCCCACCGACTCCCTCACTCGCTCCTCTCTCCCTACCCAACTCACAGCTGCAAGAGCTATGGAAAGCAAAGAACCACGCCCCCTCATCAATGATCCACTAGCAGAAACACTAGCAGGTCCCAAAGCTATGGAAGCCGCCAAGACCAGAGCTCAGAAAGCTCCAGAAGGCAGTGGGCGTAAATACAAAATCGGCATGATGGCCATCCGTACCAAGTGGTTTGATGATCAGTTAGAGGCAGCCCTCGGCATGCCCAGCACCGTGAACTCTACCACTACTGATTACATATACAGACCAAACTTATCATCACTACCACCACCACCATCATCATCTAAACCATCCTCCCCCACCTCTTCTAGATCTCTCCTCCCAAGGCAGGTGGTCGTATTAGGAGCAGGGATGGACACTCGCCCCTGGCGCCTTCACCTCCCTTCTTCCCTCAGCTGGTTTGAAGTTGACAATGCTGACGTGTTAGAAACTAAGAGAACCATCTTGACTGAAGCAGGAGCGGAATTTGGTGATGTTTTTGGCTCCCCAATGCACAGGAGCAGCTCTGCCAATACGCTGATGGCAGATAAAATCGGCAGATTGGGGCACGGGAGTGCTAGAACGGCCATCCCTTTGAGAGCTGAGATGTGGGAGGGTGTTGTTGCTGACCTCAGCGTCCCTGGATGGAGTGGAGCTCTGGCCAATTCAGGACACCGACCCAGTCAGCCAACCATCTGGGTGTTGGAGGGGCTGTTGATGTACCTAGAACCAGTAGCTGTCAATGCCTTGTTTAAAGAAATGGCATCAGCATCAGCACCTGGCAGCCTGGCAGTGTTTATGAGCGTGACTGAGGATGTTCTGAGTGATATAAAAAGTAAAGGACCTTCTTCTTCTGAATTGATGAAATCGTGGAAATTTGGGTGTCCCAGAGATCCGGAGGAGTGGTTGAGAGGGGTGGGGTGGAAGGTGGAGCTGACCATGACCAGGGCTGATATGGCTAGTGCACTGAGGTTGGATCCTAATATGTGTACATTTAGGGCCGATAAAGAGTGGGAGCAAGCTAGGAGGAGTTTGTTCATGGTGGCTACTCCTGTTGAAGATGGAGGGGGGGAGTAGGAGGGGGAATGTCCAGGGCCATGACCCGAGAGCGTATATATACGCTATGGGAATGGAATTTTGGGAGGGGTGTGGCGAAATCGTGGCAGATGCCTGCTCACCAAAGGCATTGCAACAGCCATATCTTTGCAGCAAGGTATTATTTCGACATTCTGTCTTCAGTATGAGATTTCTGATACTCTGTAAATACTATGCGCTAACTTTGGTGGAATTCTTTGAAGATGAACTGATGGACCCCAGAGAGAGAGATGCTTAGCCCTCCATTGATATTACTCCAACACCAAGGCCAGAACCTGGCAGTACAGATGTAATTGTGGATATTACAGTAGAGCCAGATATTTCTTAAAAATGAGTTCCTCTTGTTCAAGATTTGGATGATGATCCAAGGCTCATTTTCACACCTGAACAATGGGGAGATATTATTGTTAAGCCACCATCAACAACTCCACAATGTGAAGTTGGGGAAATCAAGTGCAACCCATCGTCTATCTGGCCATGCGCAGATTGCATCAATCCTCTTGAAGATGCCGACCACTGTGGCTCATGCGAAAGCAAGTGTACTGGAGGGGATCATTGTGTGGGTGGAGAATGCATTCCTCCTGTCGACCCCAAAAAGACTCTTTGAATGCGCCCCATTGAGCAGACGCATTGTGAGGATGGGTGCTTCAATCTCTTGACTTCCGACACCCACTGTGGCGCCTGCCTCCAGCAGTGTAAATCTGGTCAAGTCTGCAGTGGAGGTGAATGTATCCCAGCCTGTGCTGACCTGGAAACCAGGTGCAGGAGCATCTCAGGCTACTACTGCATTAACACCCTCTGGAATAAGGAGAATTCTGGGGCCTGCGGTAACAGTTGCGCTGCGAATGAAACCTGCTCATTCGGCAAGTGTGTGGCCAACTGTGCAAGTGGACAGGCACGGTGCACAAAACTAGCACTAGTTACATATGTGCCAACCTTCTGATCAACAGTGCCAACTGTGGAGCGTGTGGGCGCCAGTGTAGCCAAGTTCAGTATTGTCAAAATGATAGATGCCTCAGCCCACACCAACCCAATCTGACGCCAATGCCAACGCCAGCGCCCAAACCCATCCTACCTCCCAAGGACTCTTGCGGTGGGTGCGCTTTTAATGATATTTGCATTGACAAGACGTGTGTCACAGCCGGAAGTGGCTGCACCGGTAAAGGCCTATGTGAGATTTGTGGCTCTAGGGGCCGTACCTGTAAATTTAATAGATCCAACATCGTAGCTGGCACACAAATCGTCTGCAGCAATGGTATCTCTCAATAACGTGATACTTGTGGATGCATTGGTCACAGATTGCAAGGATCCTGCCCTGCCAGTAAGTTGTATGCATGACTGGTGTTGCTAGAATAAATGTGAGCATCCCTGAGTTCTTAGCTGAGCAACTACAGTGGAAGGTAACTAATGAACAAATTCATTTTGTTCAGATTTGCTTATCTTCTCCAAGCAATTTTCTCGGGGAGCTCCTTTCTCTATCATGGTCTTGACAAGTAGAGATTCCCTGGACCTTTCCATTTTGCCGCCCGACTTAACTACAATATTTTTTTCTTCCCAAGCCCATCAATTTTACTGACCTAATACCTGTCAAGTATCGATATTGGTTACTTGAGGTAAAACTTGAAATACTTGAACGTGTGACTTTTTAATGTGTATCCCGTGTCAAGTTGTGTAAAGAAATGCAGCTTATGTAAGAGAAGTATGAAATAGTGATAGCATCGGTATGAATAGATAGATAGATAGATAATACTGGAGGAGAGAGATGAGGGCAGGCATGGCGTCGGGGAGAGATGCTGGGCGGGTAGTCGTGGGGTTAGAGAATAAAAACAGTGAAGGAACAGAGATTTATGCCAAATAATGGAACCGTAAGAACAATTATCGAGTCTGTAGTAATAAGTATCCAGGTTTACAAGGTATTAGAGCCAACGTGTGATCAGTTAAAATAAATCATGGACTTCAAAGGGCAAAAGTTATCGGAAATGATAGCAGGAATCGTAGTAACAGTAGGAACAATATTAGCCTTCTGTATAGGGTATTTGATGCAAGATTTCCTGTTAGCTATGGGATTATTTGGTGGATCAACATTGGTCGCAGTGGTTGCCACCGCCTTTGACTGGCCATTCTATAACAAGCACCCCATTGCCTTCCTACCACCCAGCCGAGCTCCAGCGCCTTATAGTGACCCTAGCAATATTATACCTAAACCATCAAAGAAGAAAAGAAAGGCTAGCTGGAAAAACCTGTGGAACTTCTTGTAGTGAGTTGAGTGCAGGCGAGTTGGGAGTGATGATGAAGGAGCTTGATGATGAGTTGATAAAAACAAATTGTGTACCGTGTACCCATTTAATAATTACAAATTTGTGCTTGTACACATTTTATTAATTAAGATCGCTCGTATTCCCATTCGATCATTACGTGCAGACTTCAAAGCTACTGACAGAATTGATCAGACATTTCATCCCCATTCTCTTGCATTTCTGGCAGCTTATTAGACATGTTGTTCACTTTCATCGCCCAGAATACATCGATTTATAACAATCACGCAGTAAAAGCTTGCAAAATTCCTCCAGCCAAGTTCAAAACCTGCCATCTTCGCTGCTCCGCCTCCCAACAACAGCAAACCACACAACCCAAGAAGAAGAAATCAAGATTCACCCTAGAACTCACAGGTGACCCAGTTCCCTTCTCCCCCAACAACCAACCCAAGGCACAAGCACATCCACACAAGCAACCACCTATCCTCATCCTCCCAGGCTTCGGCAACAACTCTATTGATTACACATGCCCTTTTGGAGATGAAGACCGGGCCTTGGCAACTGCCCTCAAATCCAGAGGATTCCGTGTCTACTGCCTTCCCTTAGAAAGGCTAGACTGGATTAAAGTAGGTAAAATGATATTTTCTCTAGATTTCTGGAAGACCAAGTGCACAGTACAACAGGGATACAATTGGTACTTGCAAAGTATACACAACATGGTGGAGATGATACAAAAAGAGACTGGGGGTGATTGCAAGGTGGATATTGTAGCTCATTCTGCTGGTGGTTGGTTGGCTAGGGCATACATTGCTGGATACACTGGATCTAATGAAAATCATAATGTCTTATTGTCATCAGGAGGACAAGGCAATGCAAGGGCAATATTCTCGTCAGATAGCTATGATGATGCCAATTGTAGTGATACACCAACTCCTCAACCACATCCAGCTATAAGGGCTCTGGTAACCTTGGGCACCCCTCACTCCCCACCTCTAGCAGGCACCATCAAAGACAGGACTGGTGGCGCTCTCACTTGGCTGGACACTACGTTCCCGGGCGCATTTTTCAAAGACCAAGGTGTACGCTACATCTCAGTAGGAGGGTCCTTCATTACAGGAAACAAGGACCAAGAGAAGTTCAAAACCCTGGCTGGCTATGCACACGACAGTTACTATGAAGTGTGTGGACAAGGTCAAGGAGTAGATGGAGATGCAATTGTACCGCTGTGTAGTGCATTGTTGGATGGAGCTAATGAGCAGGTGGTACTACCGGGAGTGGTTCATAGTATGAGTAGGATTGGTAATTTTGAAGAGGCGGGGGAGTGGCCTTGGTACGGGGATGACGAGGTGGTGGATTCGTGGTTGAAGTACCTTGTTGTGGATGGGTAGGTTGTTGTTGTTGATGATACATAGGGGGGTGTTGATTTACATGAGAAGTAAAACATATTATTAAGTGTCCTTCTTTGTACTTGTACTACTCCCTTTTGTCTCCTTCTCTTGTTTAGTTTCCTTGTTAGCAGCCAATCTAGCCTTGTAGATCAATTCTTTTCTCTTCATTGTCACCATCAACCCAGCTGATGCGATGAGATAGTTCATGAGAACAACAAACATGATGAAAAGGAGAGGGGCAGACCATACTGCTGAGATGAATTGGCCGTCTGTTGTGAAGTAGTTTTGTTGGGAAAATAAGGTCCAGTGGTGCATAAGAAAAGTGTTAATGTATTCTGAGCTGTATATTGCTATCACTGTAAAGGAATTGCGTTGATATAGGGGTGTTAAATGATGTTAGTGAGATGTGGTTGGAAAGAAAAAAAGGGTGAGAAGGTTGTTGATTGAGTTGTGTTTGTCGGTGTTGCAGCCCACAATGGTTCACTCTCATAGTACGTACTTGAGAGGAAGAAAATAAAGCCTTGCGCGGCAAAATTGCGTCTTTGTGATAAAACTAGGAGGAATAAAATGAGGTGGAAGGATAGTATAGCTAGTATCCAAGGTTCCTGTATGTATTGAAAAGGGGAAGAAAGGGCTGGGTGGTTTGGAATACGAAGACGGAATACGTTGCGGTCGTTCATTCTCTCTGTGTTTGTTGACAACTCACCGTCCAGTTTACTGCGTGATAGAACGCCTTGAAAGATTCTATGGTTGAAGGACCTCTACTGACATGCTTCCATTTTTGCTTAAAGTCGTTGATCACCTCGGTGTGAGCATCGGAAAGCTGCTTCCAAATGTCATCCATGTTGATGCTGATCTGTTTCCCCAACTCGATGTATTAATCTCAATGCAATATGTCAATATACTTAATGGATAAGTGATTACAAATTCAATACAAATCAATTGACGGATGCTGAGTTTTGGGGCTTGTGTTCGAATTCAAAGACTTCTTCTTGACGTTGGAGGAGCGGGCAGTCTGAACAAAACCCTGAACTTAACCAGCCGAGACAAATATAGTTCCTTTGAATCATATGCACAGAATAGTAGAGTCGTCATGCATTTGAATGCTATTCAGCTGAAAACAAGCGGAATAAATCAACAAATTGTTCATTTCAGATCAATAAGTCCGCAACTCTTTTCTTTTCAACGGAATTCAGCACCACCACATCATCCTAGAACCAAGCGTAGCAGTGTATTAGTATCATCATCAACCCCCGAGTCTGATGGCGACAGCGATGCATTCAAAGCCTCGAACGACCCAACGGTTGAGGAAGCAGCTCGCACTCTGCAAGATATCATGAATCTCTTTCAAGACGGCACACTAGAACCCATAACTGCCTATCTACCACAAAGATGTATAGATGCATGCTTGAACAGAAGGAAATCCCAAATTCGATCAGTTTTAGAACAACAACAGCAGCAGCAGCAGCAGAAAGGCACTGCTCCACCCACCTCCTCGTCCTCCGCTTCACCATCAAGCAATAACAACAGAGACAGCGACCTCAACTTCCTCCAAATCCTAGATCTATCCCAACCATTTGACCTCTCCTTTGACTCCTACGCCTACCGAGGTCTCATTCTTTCTCCTCCACAATCAATCCAATTCCTCTCCTCTCTCCTCCTCTCTCCAGACCGCTTTGTCTCCCGGTTCCACGTCACTGCCCACACCGGCGAAGAAATGACCCTACTTGTAGAGGCAGCTGCTGAAGATGAACTAGAACCCAAATACAGAGGAATAAGAGTGGTAAAAAGATGGTTTCTCAAGAAGATTAGCGGAGAACCGTCATGGACTGATATTCCAACGTGTCCTAGTAATGACATTGGCCCAGAGTCAGTGGTCTTAGCGCAATGTCAAGCATTGCGATTGGGAAATGCAGCTGGTGTGTTTTCTTTTGCCAGTCCAGACAATGCAGCAGCAACTGGTCCTTTGGATAGATTTGAGGTAATGTTGAGATCTGCTACTCCTTACAATGTCCTTTGGGAACATTCACGTAGTGAGATTCTACGTAGTGCCCAGTTTCCTAGGTATAGGACTGTAGTACTAGTAGGCATCCAAGTTGATAGCAACAATAACAGCAAGGATAGAGGAAGAATATTGGGAGGGAGAGGAGGGCTGGGAGTGCCCAATGCAGGTGATACAAAGGATGCCAATATAGATAGATATGTCTTTGCTTGGTCTGTATCTCTCCAACAAGATGAGAAGAGTCAGTATTATAATTGCTGGATGACAGATTCTGTACAATTGGTTGGGTGACGACTTGTAAATGTATACACACATATATATATACATACATTAGACCTTGGTGCATGTCTTTCACTACATACTGCTTAAAGTCAAATGAGAGAATGCTGACTACATGCATGTAGAGAGGAGAAGAACAAAACATGTCTGCTTCTTCTCCCTTCTTTTTCTTTTATAAGAAGTTCATTGCCATGGCAGCATCCTTGTTGACAGGAATAGCAGCACCGGCACCTCCCTCCTTATTAGCGACACCTCCACCTCCTTCTTCTCCTCCTCCTGTTCCATCTCCCTCCAACTCAATCCTCAGATCTTCATACTCCTGAACCTTCCCAGTAGACAGAAACTCATCCACCTTCTCCTTGGTCTTTTTCCCAATACCTTTCACATCAATCTGCTTGCTCGAAGTAAGCTTCGTTGCGCCCATCGCAGTAATGGCCTCGGCCAGCTTTGAGTATGGAGCTGCCTTGTAAAACCACTTGTTGTCCGCGTTGGCATGTTTTCTGAGGAAGTTGGCAAACTTGGTGAAGTAGATGATGACCTTGTCGTTGTCTTCCATCTCTGGGGGGGACCTGTAATGAAAGAGGGAAAATAAAAAGGGAAAGGAGGGGAGGGATTAGTCATCACTGTGACTAGGGGGAGAGGAATAACAACAGATCAAAGATAAAGAGAGAGAAAAGAGAGAGGGAGAAAAAGAGATATCTATCAATATCATCACTCATGCGCACCAAAGGAAGAAAGATATCTACTACTATTACTATTATGTCCGTACCCAAATACATCTTCAGGAATCATAAACTTCAATCCTACTGTATGCGCAAACACTTTATCAGAATCAGAGCTATCCAGGATATCCCCGTCCCTCCCAGCTGCATCTCCGACATAAAAACTACCCCTTATATCAGGAGCCACCCCCCCACTCATATTCTCACAGAAAAACTTCCACATCCCATCACTAGGCTTCCTATAATCATCTTTACTGGTAGCAAGAAGCACTTGAAAAGGGATGTCTGTACCACAGCGCTGGGAGATGGCAGCAACGACATTGTCCACCCGACCTCGTACCTTGGCAGAGGCATCCCCGTCGAGTGCAGTCTTGATGCTGCCTTGGTTGGAGAAGATGATGAATTGGTAGCCTTGGTTGTGGAACTCTTTGATTTTAGAGGGGACGGTGTCGTTGAAGAAGAGCCAGTCGTTGACATCTAGGGCGAAGGCTCTAGTGGGGGATTTGTAGGTGACGAGAGTGCCATCGAGATCAAAGGCGGCAATCTTGGTGGCACCCTGGGCGGTTGGGTTGGGTTTGTAGAGGAGGTTGCCGTTGGTGGGGTGGGCTATCCAGCCGTTGTCAAGAGGGGTGGGTTCGGTGATCTTGGGTTTCTTTGGTTTGGCTGCTCTCTTTGGCTTGACAGAGCCATCGGCATCTTCGGTGGCTGTGGGGTGGGGAGGGAAGGAGTGGAGGGAAATGTGATCAGGAGGGTGTTTCGAAAGGACAGAGGTGGTCAGGTTGAGATGTGCTTGCAAATATTGGTATGAATATGGGGCGTACCTTTCTTCTTGGTTCCAGTCATCTTCTTAGGCTTCTTCTTGGGTTTCTCTTCATCATAGTCGGAACCATCATAATCGAAAGGTTGTTCCTCGTCAGAGTACTTTGGCATCTTGAATATGCTTGGTATTTGCTGCAAAGATCGTCAGAAGAACAAACATTTCATTTTAGTGAACTCAAAGTGGAGATCAAAAGCTTAAGCTGTGAAAGAGAGGGAGATGTCATCGTAACCGCTCCCATTTGGCCTTCGGGAATCAGACCCATTTTCTCAAAGAATAACAAGACCATTGATAGCTTCATTGTTGTTTAATAATTGCTCTGGCATATGTACACATGACCAGGCCGTTCTAAACACAAAGAATAGACATCCAAGTAAACAAACCCATTTTTAACTTGGAGGGCTGATGCCTCTTCTCGCTCGCTTGAGAGAGGGGGTGGAGATCAGATTGCAAACGTTGACCAGAACTGAGGGTAAATTTGAACATTAAGCTTGCAAGGAAATTCGACAAATTGGCACCCTATTTTCAGACATCTATACAACTATGTACTTAAGATACTATGTATGATGCTGTTGCTCATCAGACAAGGTATTTTACAGCTAAGGTTGAAAAGTAAAGGCAAAGATCAATGACACATCGCTTTAAAAGAAGAAAGCTTGAAGATTTCCTCCTTAGATTCAAGCCCCTCATCATAACATTGCTCACATTTGCGTTCATCGCATTCACATATCCTATCATCTCTCCACCAACCTTGTTTGGCCACACATCATCGTCGCCATCTCTCCTCTTCCCCACACGGACACCATCATCTCTCTGCTCCCCCTCCGACCTCCAAGCCTCCACCCCTCTCACCAACATCACCACCACAGAATCATGCAGTCATTACCTCCAACAAGCCACCATAGCCCCCCAAAAACTAAAACACAATAACTCTTATATTAATTCCAAACCAGCACTACTTTTATTCCACCACCTCCACAAGGCAGGTGGATCCACTCTCTGCAACCTCGCTCAACTCAACATGTTCACAGAAAGCATTACCCTCCCCAATAGAAACGACAGCTGGAACACTAATTGCATCCCTTACCAAATAATGACAGGAATGCATCCAACTCTGGGCAAAGGAGGAGGCGCATGTTGGCTGGCAAACACCCCCCCACCTCTCTTTAGAACCTTACCCAGCCGGGTAGCCCCACTCAACTTTGTTGCATCAGAGGGTGCCCTCCCAGATGCCATTCCCCTGGATATACTGTCATCTATTGCTTTGGTAACAATGTTGAGAAATCCTTTAGATAGAGTCGTGTCATCATATAAATGGTGGAAATATATGACCAAGCATTGGCCTCTGCATCTAGTTGCTGAATGTAGGGCATACGTGGCACCACCCAATGCGACATTTGAAGAATGGCTGACCAAGTACTACCCTGACAATTGGATGACAAGGGAGCTAGCTGGGGCTTCTTATCTGTTGAAAAAGGGAGGGGCTGCTGCTGCGTTGAGTTTGTTGGAAGAAAAAAATCAAGAAGAAGGGGAGGAGGAGGAAGTATTGAGAAAGATGAAACAAGAACCAGTTGGACCAGATGAACTGGAAAAAGCCAAAGCTAGACTACACCTTTTTTCTGCTATATTATTAACAGAGAAGTGGGACGAAAGTGTGAAGCTAATGAACAAATTGTTCGGCTGGAAAGAGCTAGATTACATGAAGCATAGAAAAGGGAGTAGAGAAAACACATCGGCACAGCAGGAGCTGTCTCCTGAGACATTAGAATTATTAAAGAAGAGGAATACTTTGGACATGCAGCTCTATGAGTATGCTGTGCACCTTCATAATAATCAAGTTTCAACTTTGTAATATATATAGCATCAGTAGTATGTAATGTTATTAAAGGATTCCCACGCACAGGAGAGAGGGGTCGCTGCGTGTAGTCCTCCTTCTAATCATGTTACTGTTATTACATCGAGCGAATTGCGAACCACTATTACTATTACTATTACTATTACTATTACGAACACTACCTCCCTTCTTCTTCTTCTTCTTCCCAGTGGAATCTTCTGACAGCTTCTTCTACCACAGGTATTATATTAGGCACCAATTTTTCTATCTTATATAACTCATCAGCTGACCACCACTCTGCTGCTAAAACATCTCCACCTACTGTTGGTTCTTGCCAAGGGTTTTCCAATCTTGCTGCTACCTCCACTATGGCATAATGGAAGTTGATGGTGTTGTTAGAATCTCTGGTGATGACATCTACTGCAGTGAAGGGAGTGGGATAGTCTAGAGAGATAGAAACTGGGCCACCTCCGTTGTTGCTATCAGAAGGTAGGGTTGTGGAAGATGGAGGAGGAGAGGTGGATGATGACAGTGACGGTGGTGTTGGAGAGGTGGTGCATCTAAGTTTCAGTCCTATTTCTTCCTCTGCTTCTCTCATTGCACATTCAACTAGAGTCTCTCCCAGTTCTTGACTACCTCCACAAAATGACCACCAGCCCTTGTTGGGGGCTTTTCCTCTTTTGATGAGGAGGACTTGAGGAGAAGAAGAGGTGGCTGGTTGGCGTCTGAAAATGACAACCCCGACGCCAACTCTCGGTTCATTTGGGTAATCCCTGGTCTTTGAAGAGAGTGCTCTAGTTGTAGACAGACTTCGTGTCGAACCCCGTAGTATGTGTCTGATGAATTGTTGCACTGATGCCATTTTATTCCGAGAAAGAATTTGATCTGATCTGTATCTAGATGCTGCGCTATTGTGCCGACTTTTCCTGACAAAGTTATCCGACATCACCTTCTATACATCAAGTTTAATTTAATTCAACTGCTTCTTCTTCTCTTCCACCAAGGCCAATTCCTTCTTCTCTCTACTCCTCATCTCCGCATACGTCTCGTACATTATAGATATCGCCCTTATAAAACTAGCTGCATCTTCCAACGATCTAAACATCCTTGATCTAACATGAATAGATACCATAGACTCCAACTGCATCTGGCACTTCTCATCACACTTGGGGCACTCAATATACATGTTATGCTCACATTTAGGCCCATCTATTCCCAGCGCCAAAGTCTGCATGGCCCCAAGTCTATCCTCAGGGCCAGGGTCAAAGTATTGCAGGTCTGGATAAAACAGAGATTTCCCGGGATCTGTTACTGCATACCCTGCCTGCCACAGGCATATAGTAATAAAAGCATCTCCCCCAGTAGAGTGGAGAGACTGGGTACACTGCTCCATGAATTCCAGACTGACAGCTCTCATCATCCCGATGGACAAGATCCCACCAGCTCCACCATGCATTGAATAAATTGTCTCTGGATAGCGTGGAATGTCGCAGTATTCATTAAAGTAGTGAGGAACTGCCTCACAGAGCAGCTTGGGTGTGCAGGGGCAGCCTTTGGGAGCGGGGAAAGAGGGCTGCATCCCCTCAAACTCAGTTTCATTGAAATGACAAGGCAAGCAGCGGGGAGCCGCTTTATTGGGGTGAGTACCATCTCCAGGAAATTTCCCTGAAGGATCTGGCCACCATAAATGATCACTAATGAAGTAGGGCATGTCAGGGTCGAAATCTTCCAGCAATCTTATGACGGCATCAGGGAAGAAGATCGTGTCGTCATCCATGTATAGAAGCCATTTATAACTATCTCCAAAGTGTCTATGTGCTAAGAAAGGGACTAGGCCAGCCCGAGAGTCTCCTGGATATAGACTTCTCCTATATGGTGTGTCATCAGGGTACCAAGACCAGGTTTCATTGTGCATGGCAGCTTCCTGGATGACGTCAAGGGGTGGAGGGTCGGAGTGGGCGATAAAAGTGCGCATGACGCCCTTTCTCCAGATTCTGCTGGCTTTGGCAACGGATAAATGGGCTACGTCTGCTGGGAAGGCTATGACGATGTCTTCTAGTTTGACTGGGTATTTCGTCTTTGACTGGGCCGTGGTGGTGGTGGAGGTGCAGGTGATGAGGAGGAGAAAGAAGAGGAGGGGCGGGAGGTGGGCGAGGAATGATGACGCGCCTTGACAGGTCATGATCCTGGGTAACAAGAGATGTTGTGGTGTTTGCGCTGTTATATGCACGGTATATAAGAAAGTATTCAAGTGTAGATGCTACAAAATTCGTCAGAGAGGTCTGTCTTTAGCGACGAAATTGTCAAAAATTAGATAGATATATTTATTTTAGGCTTGATTGATACGTCGGCAGCATATAACTACACATTATTTCTAACGATACACGCTGGTATACATAACATATCTAGAAAACTATGTCTCATTATTTCCGAATACACTCCTTTTCCTTCCTTTCCCTGCCAACCGACGCCTCTCTCGGGAGCTCTTCCTCTTTTCACCTCCCAACCCTTGCGATTGTCCAAACATCCATTGGCCCTGAAGGAATACCATCATCCAGCACTGCCCTTGCTGCTGCCTTACCTACCGCCTCAACTTTCACTGGAGGCACAAATGCAGCCCCTATAATAGGTATTTCGGCCAGTGTCTTTGATGGCAACATGTTCATTGCTCCAGCAAGGGGAGAACCTATGAGCCCCAATGGAACCGTCATCGACCCCGCCTTTCTATTCCCATAAATAAACCCTGGTTTTAAATACACGCCTCCAGTTGGGTACAATTCTTTCAATTTCTCCTCTGCATCTCTTTTCCCTTTGAAATAGCCCTTTAACAGGAAATCTTGGGCATGCCATCCCCCAGGGAATTTATAATCATGCACACTAATAAAGGCAAACCTAGGGACTCCTTCTTCTGCAGCTGCTTCTATTAGGTTTATATTAGCCTGCCCGCATATTTTGTACATTAGTTCATTGGAACCGAATGTGCCTAGTGTCGATACTATTCCAGTTATTGATTTATCTTTCAACAGCTCTCTCCAGGGTTGATTGGCGTCCAGAGCATCCCCCCTGACCCATTGGACGTGGTCTGCCCAAGGAGCAGTGAGAGAGGCTGGTCTGCCTGACCTGTTGATTGAAGTGACCTGGGCTCCCATGTTGAGGGCATTTTCACATACTCTAGTGCCAACGAAGCCATTGCCTCCAAATACGAGGATGTGTGGAGGAGAAGGGGGCGGGGGCGGAGAGGAGGAGGAGGAGGAGGAGGATGGGGCCTCGGAGGAGAAGGTGCGACTTGTAGGGGTTGATTGGAATCTGGATGTAGATGGTGCGAATAATGTGAACATGGATGCACATGTTGAGGCTGCAATGGACGAAGAACCCAGCCTGAATACATCTGTGATCACTTTCTGACTCTGACCTAGCATCCTGTCTTGAACCTTTTCTATTATTCAATTAGTAGTTTCTTGAGCAAATTGTGTGTAGACATAAATTGTGAATATGTAACTTGAAGATGCATTTCCTGCCCATAAATATACCTCTGGACACCCTCCCTCTGTCCCTCTCTCCTCTTCTCGGCAGCTCTCGCGATACTGATTTGAAAAGTGGGGTGTGCAGGCAACAGCTTTTAACTGGCAATCTCGGCATATAATGTAGCCAAACTTTACAATTTTGAGTATAGCTGCAGCAACAAAGTAATATGTGTGAAAAATCAGTAAAGACGGCTATCCTATGCCGTCCTGTTGTCTTGGAAGATCGGTTAGCATTTGGCTGTTTAAACTCCTTCCCTTTGCTAAAAATCAGCAAGTCTTCCGATCACGACACAACTCAAGTGCATATAGGTGAAGATATCTTCACTCCCGGCTCTTTCTACGGATATGAGGGCCAAGGCCTTCACCCCGACCATCTCCCCGTCAAGGAAATAGACCCACTGCTCACTGCACTCTTCAATGGCGAGTCAGCAGCCATCATTGCCTATGGTGCGACTGGTTCTGGCAAGTCCCACTTCATTGGAACCAACTCCATACTAGAAGACCCCTCCTCCTCCTATTCCACCAATATTCCCCCCAACCCCCACTCTGCCCTCAACTACATTGCCGATCGCCTCTGGATCTTGGCACATCAACGTGGCGGCATTGACCGTGTCCTCAAGGTAGATGTCTCCATGGTTGAAATATACCGAGAAGGCAACCAGAGAGAACAATTATTCAACCTACTAGGCTTTAGAGAAAAGATCACCCGCACTACTTCTTCTTCTTCCTCCTCTTCCAGCACCGCTATTTGGAAACCAGTCTCCAACAAGGAGGAGCTGCTGCATACATTGGCTGAAGGTGCTGCAATCAGGTATACTGATTGCAATGGCATCAATCTGAGATCTAGCAGATCACATGCTGTTATTACCATTCGCATTGCGTATACATTTGAGGAGAAGACGGTAAGTGCCAAATTGATGTTGGTGGACTTGGCTGGTAGTGAGAGAGCTGCTGGTGCAATGCATGGAATGGCAATGGCAGGGGGAGGAGCTGTTGCTGTAGCTGTGACTGCCACCACTCCTCAAAAGACTCCAATTGCATTTGCAGGGGTACAGTCAGTACAGGCAACACCACCACCACAACAACAACAACAGCAAGTGTCACCAGCCAACACTCCATCGTCCCCAGCACCCAGTTTTTCTACCCCCATGTCTCGATTAGCAACCAGCAATGCTAGTAATCCCTTCCCTGCTACCAACAACAACCACAACAACAAGAATACAATGAGTCGCATTCCTCGCACTCCAGCCTCTGCCTTTTCTTCAATACCAATGACAGCACCGCATACTAGTACTCTTCAAAAGCAAGGTGCTGGTATCAATCTTGGTTTATTTCACCTAGGGAGGTTGGTTGAATCACTTGCACAGGGTGCCTCCCAACAAGCTGGCATGTACAGAAACAGTGAGCTCACCAAACTACTGCAGCCAGCTCTCGGTGGAGGTAAAGATGGCAATGGCGGTGGTTGCAATACCCTGATGGTCGGGTGCATCAGTCCACTTGCATTCCATGAAGAAAGAACTAAGACTACATTGGAATTCATAGCCAAAGCTGGGACAGTGAAAAATAGGGTGAGTGCTAATGTTGTGCATACTGAAGAAAGGGAAATGATAGAGCTGAAGAAGAAGGTAAAGGAGCTGGAGGCAGTGAATCAAGCTCTGGTATCTGAGTTGGCTGTTTGTACCAGCAGACCAGACAATAGTAGTGGTATTTATGATACAATTATTACTGTTCCAAATGATGATGAAAGAGAGATGATGAATCAAGCATCTGAGATTTGTGTATGCGGACAAGCTTATGGCGCAGCTGCTTCTACTCCAGTGCCAACTGCAGAAAACAATGTAGTGACTGAAGACCTGGCCGATATTGATGATAATGAAAAGATGGTCCTCATCAGTGAAGAAGAGTACAGGGATCTTATTAATCTGGGAAGAAGAGAAAGAGATAGAGCTGATGGTATGGCTGCGTTATTGCGACACAGTCAGTACAGAGCTGAGAAGATGGAGGTACAAGTTGACAGTCTCCAAAACCAGCTGGTTGACAAGGACGAAGACTATACAGTACAATGTGATGGTATTGAAAAAGAAGAAGAAGTAGGCAGAGAAAGATTGGCCATCACACCTAGCAATCAAGTAAGAGCAGGAGAAGGAGAAAGAGGAGATGGTACTATTGCTGCTGCTAGTAACAGGAGGAGAAGAAGAAGAGAGTCTGCAATTGGCTTGTCTGCAATACTTTCGCTAGCTGTTACTCCAGTTGTTGAGGCAGCTGATACTCTAAGATCTATCAATGTGCAACATGATGCACATGATGCAGAAGACCAACAACAGGAGGTGGAGGAATCTAGTACAACTGCAGATCTAGTAAAAGTGGCAGCAGACATCTCTACAAGCATCTCTGCTCCTTCTTCTCTTGTGAACAGGAGAAGATTCACAGCTGATGAATTATGCATGACCCAGTACAGTCACTTGAGACCTGATATTCTGACAGTGTTGAAATCACAAATAGAGAGAGATCATCTCTTTCTTACTGATGATATTAGTAGTAATGATAGGAGGGATAGTGAGCCCTCCAGGATGATGAGGATGGTGTCACAAGAAAGAGAGAATGAAATAGCAGCCCTGAGACTCATTGTTGCCACATACAACGAATATCTCGGTACCATAGAAGCCAGCCTGACTGAAACATCAGATGAAGTGATAGCCCTTCAATCCACCCAACAACTTGATTTACTGGAAGCAGCCAGACAAAAGACAGAGTACGCTCAGAGATGCGCAGCTGCTGAAGCTGAGTTGGAGGATACCAAAGATGAGTTGGTGGTTGTGAGGAAGATGTTGGCTGAAAAGGAATGGAATGATGATGTGACAGCGGCAGCAGGTTTATCATCACCATCATCATCATTACCATTGTCTCCCATGGCTGCAGGGTTGGTGAGTTTAAAGAACAAGCTGTCAAATGCAGTTTCTACTAGTGGTACTGGGACAACTTCATTGGCAAAGAGTCTATTAAAGAAATCTGTATCCAAAACATCATTTGGTCGTGGTGGTTATAGTAGAAGTGCTAGTAGTGGAGTTAGTAGGTTGTTGTATTCTGCAGTATCGTCATCTATACCTTCAGGAGGAGAAGGAGGAGGAGGAGGAGGGAGGAGACTGTCTTCTTCTTCATCCATTTCATCAGCAGCTGCATATTCTTACTCTCCCTTGGGATTGCCTGTAGAAGATGCTATTGCTGCCTCACCTCTAGAGATCGTTGCAGATAAGGAGAAAGAAATGCTGGACAAGGAGAACGATGTTGTTATCGACCTCACGTCTCCAGATCATGGTACCACTACTACTACTACTACTACTACTAATAATAATAATATACACAATGATGCTGTCAATGCTGATGACAAGCTGCAACAACAGCAACAACCACCACTACAACACCACTGTGCTCCTCCTACTGATATGATTCAGGTAATATTCCCTCCCAAAGGAAAGAAGGGTCTCTTTGATCCTGGAAATCAGACTGTGTTGTGGAGAGATCGCGTCTATCCAGCCAGTGTATGGGCCGGTGGTGACGATGATGGTGATGCATGGATGCATGATATCAAGTTGGTGCATCCAGTTACCAACAAGAAGTCTGAAATATCTCTCTTTCAATGGCTTGGAAGAAAAAGTAGCACTATTTGTACTGATGATGGCAGTAGTATGAGTAGCAGGGTGAAGACAATGTGTCATTTCTGTACAAAGAACCCAGCCAAGCCCAGTGCAGTTCATCCTGAAGGTTTGAGAGATATAAAGTTATGCGAAGAGTGTTATGAAGGTCTTGATGTGGGCAATTGGAAGAGAAGAGATATTTGGTGGGGTGCTTTGAATACTGATGGTGATGCCGAGGAGGAGGAGGAGAGAAATGTTGATATCAATGTCGATGAGGGATGGAAGTATTGCTTTTTATGTGCAGGCACTGCTCCTGGATGTACAGACACATTGGTGTACTGCGATGAGCCTGAATGTGAAAGAGGTTTCTGTACTGGTTGTTTATGGAGGTTTACTGATGACAATCTTGCAGCTATTACTGCTGAGGGGTATAAGTGGCAGTGCTTGAAGTGTCGTGATTCTCCTGTAGCAAATGGTGATGGTACAAATGAAGGTCCCGTGGTGATGGCCTTCTCTTCTTCTTCTTTTGTGCCAACAAGAGGTGGTACTAATGGGAATGTGAGTAACAAGTTCAGTGGTGCCAACATAACAGGAGGGGATGAAGAGAATGTGCCGCCACCCATGCAACAACATCAAGGAGGAGGTGGAATGCTGATGGGAGCAGCAGCAGGAGTGGGAGGTGATGGGAAGAGGAGAAGGAGGCTGATCATAAACAGAGTAATTCCAGCATCTCCATCAGAAAAGGAAAGTGGCATGCAGCAGTTGTTTGGTAGAATGGAAGCTAGGAGGGGTGGGCTGTCTGCTGACTATGCAGCTAGAAACCCACATTGGAAGGTTGCTTCCCAACTACAGCAACAACAGCCAAGAAGGCTTTAAGAGATGGTTTTGTTTCTTTTTACCATGTAAGATTGCCATGCAATGTTGTTTTTACAAATGTGTGTAACAATCTAAATACTACTACTATTGAGAAGCCAGCCAAGAACACACCTCTTTACTATGAGCCTTCACCCATCTATCATTAGTCTCTATACTTTGTTTAATCCTATTAGCATGCCCTCCACCCGCACTCAACTTGGCGTGCACATGCTTCTTATTCCATAATTCATCAACTTTCTGTATCCACTTACTATCACTCAGCAGTGTTCCTATGCTCTCTGCCATACCTGCCAATCTATTAGAAGCTTCTGCATCTCCTCCCAATTTGATGAACAACTCATCTATATTTTTAGAAAACCAATTCCACGTTATTTCTGCCCCGGTCAGCTCACTACTATCATTATTATTATCATTGCTGCCTCCATGGTACGCCGCACTCGCAACCAGTAGCTTTATATCCCCAGCCCTAACATCACTACTCAAACTAAACTCCAACGCCGCCTCCAACTGCTCCTGCCCACTCCCGTATCCCAGCGCTCTAAGTGTCTGTTCCCTCTCTGATGCATCATTAGCAGCAGATAGATACAGCTGCTTCACCGTATCATATGCAGATGGCTCTCCAGATTGTATTGCTGCGTGATAAATTACTGCTCTGACATCTGCATCAAGATTCTTGGCTTTGACAATAATGTCAGGGTGGTGGCCTTTCGTAGTGTTCTTTTCTTTGGAGAGGGAGGATTGAAGGGTGTCCACAGCTTCTTGTTGTACTCCAGCTACGTTGAAATGGCCTGCCAAGGAGAGAATGAGGGGTCTAAGGAGCTGGTAGCTGCTGGTTTGCTCTGAAGAGGAGACTCTGGTGGCATCTTTGTTGTTTGAGAATGAAAATGATGGCTTTTGTGTTGACCTTTCTCCGAGTAGAAATTCTCCAAGTAAACCATCTCTCACCCATCTTCTCCATTCTTGTCTACACCCACCACCCCCTCCTCCACCCAACCTCCTCTCAACACCGTACAAATGGCCCACTGCACTCTGCCAAGGAGCTGCATCGTTATAAGGACGTAAGCTCAGCGTGCTCAGCAGGTCTAAAAAGGTACTCAGCGGCTGTTCTCCAATATCAGCCAGGGCAAATGAATCTTCCAACAGCCCAGCTAGGTCTACACCAGGGAGCAACATGAGATCGTCACCAAGACTGCCAATGGCTCTTTTTCTAGTGGCCACATTGATGAGAGCATCCCACAGCGGTTGACTATACTGGATACGGTACAGTCCAAATTGTCGAGCGTTGACCTTCACCCACGATAATGGATTCACATTACCGGTAGTAGCATCAGTTCCAGGTACAGATGGTAGAGTTGTGAGGGGAGTATCTGATCTACATCCCGACAATTCAGACCATTTCATGCCGCCAGGTGTGTCGGCTTCCTCTCCCTGAGCAGCCGTCTCACCTGTTATAAAAGCAACTGGTACCCACCAAGGAGACTGTTTCAACCCAGTATTAGTAGTAGTAGTAGTAGTAGTAGTATCACTATTACTAGTAGTGGGAATACATTCTTTCAAGCCATTCAGGGTAAATCCTTCTTGTTGCAACCACACCCTCCCTTCCGAATCAATAGTCACTCTTATCAACGGATAGCTCTTCTGATATGTCCAGTTGTGCATGCGTTTCAACACATCATCTGTAGACAAGCCTGGAAACAACATGGGCCCCATACTAGTCCACAATGCTTCTGCAGTGACCGAATTAAACTGATGCTGCTGCAAGTAGACTTGTAGACCGAACAAAAAGGGGTCCTTTGAGGCTTCTATCTGAGACACTGGGACTTCAAATCCATCAGGTTGGCGCATTAAGTTTCTGTTAGCCCATGCTCTCATCATTCTGAGTAATGAACCTCCTTTTTCATATGATATATCATCAAACAGCGACTCAATGGCATCAGAACCTTGGATATTTTCCTCAAAGGAACTCAGAGGGTGTGAGTCTTCCAGGGCATCGAAATTCAGAGCAGCGGGGAGAATATCAGTGTAGAAATTCTGGAAATATTCACCCTTTGGCTCTGCAGCTGTTGCTCCATAGTATTCAAAATACGTAGCAAATCCCTCTGCCAGCCATAACTCAGACCACCATTTTTCAGTCACCAGGTTGCCATACCATTGATGCGCTAGTTCATGAGCCACCGTCAGTGCCACTTGACGCCTTCCCAACACTCCAGTCGTGTCTGTCACCAGTAACCTCGTCTCTCTAAACGTAATCAGACCCCAATTCTCCATTGCTCCAGCTGAAAAGTCTGGGATTGCCACCAATTGAATGGCATCCAGTGGAAACTCCAGGTGGAAAGCGTCTAAAAATGCTTGCGCTGCTTCTGCAGCTGCTACCAGCGCATATTGCAACGCAGATGATCTTCCTTTCAGTCCAGTTACGCTTATTATGATGTCTTGGTCTTCTTTTCCTTCTACTACTTTCACTACTGGGGGGGTGAACTCTCCTATTATGAATGCAAGGAGGTACGTGGACATGCGCGGTGTCGGTTCAAAGGACCAAATCCTCCTTTGAACCTCACCACCACTACTTTCAATGGTAAAGTCTCTTACTTGACTTGCTGCAGTATTAGATAATACTTGATAAGGATCTCCTTGTGTCATGATCTGTACTTGAAAAACAGCCTTAAAACCAGGTTCATCAAAGCAAGGAAAGGCAGTACGTGCTGAGTTGGCTTCAAATTGTGTTGTTGCCATGACATGCTCCTTCTCTTCTTCTTCAGCTTCATCATTGCCGCCTTCATAATGACTACGATAGAACCCACTCAACCTCTCTCTCAGTTTATAATTAAAACTTGCCAACAACCACACCTCTTCCCCTTCACTCTTATTACTACTGCCACCAATTGTTACTGGCAGTTTTATATGCAATCTTTGATCATCGTCATGAAGATGGAAATCATCAGGTTTAATGTTGGCTGCTTTGACTTCTGGAAGAACAAGAGGAACGTCACCTACTCCACTACTGCTAGTGGATGGATGAGAGGCTATTATCTTGTCAATATCCTCCACCGTCGGAGCGGGAGGAGGATCGGTACTCCCATCATTATTATTATTATTTCCTATCAAAGGCCAGCCATATTGGTCCATCATTTCCTTCACTCCATCAGGGGAGTATACCCTTATATCACTGACACTCATCCCTCCAGCATGCATCTCTATACTATCTATACCGTTGTTTGTTGTAATGTTAAGTTTAATAGCGACTCTGCCGTGTACTTGGTAAGGAGGGGTCATTGATACATCTAACTGGAGCTGGTATGCCGTGGGTGTTATATGGGGAGAGAGTCTCCATGCTGTGGGGTCCCCTATTTTCTGCTCATCACCATGTTGTTGTTGAGGCGATGATGACGGTGATGATGCATCACCGCCACTACCGGTATCATTACTATTCTTATCAAGGTGAGGTAGTTTGTGTGAATATGCTGCACCTAGTAGTAACAAGCCAAGGAGGAGTAAGAAAGTGGATGTACATGTACACACAGTAATGAGTGATCTTCTTTCCTTCTTAGTGCGAGAGTACCACCAATCTGGGATGCAACGCAACCTGAGAGCGGTGATGATGGGGGTGATGTCCAGACCAAAGCAGCGGTAGCGTTGTAGGCCTGAGTACTGCTCCCAGTCTAGGAGAGCGTCGTCTCCGTCAAGGATGCCACCACCTATTTCTAAGTTAAAGGCTGACGGCGGAGGGCGATTGGTGCTGTTGTAAGTATGGGAGTCGTTGGTGGGAGAGAGGGCGAGGCGTTCATCGTCATCTTCGTCCAAAGTGAAGACGCCTGCACCGACGTAGCGGCCAGTGGGTGCTGTACTGTCTGTCATAGATGAGTTGGTTGGTATATGGGTGATTTCCAGTAATATTATAAGGTGCTATCGATGGTAATTCCTCAATAAATATAGACGTTGTGTTATGCCTGCTTGGCCATTTTCCGATGTGATCAATACAAGAGCTCCACGTATGGGTGAGTAGTGGATGGTTCTGATGTTCTTTGAAAGCAAAACGGTAATGTACAAGCATTAAGTGGGGCAAATGGAGAGGGTGACTTGTTTATGAAACGAACCCTCTGTGTTTTGAGAGGAACAAGGAGGAATAGGCCGACTTCGAGTCGAGTTGACCGAAGTTGAGAAGACACAATGAAGTGCAGACAGCTGAACAGGTCTCACCTGCCATTCAGATGGTGCCCACGTCATGTTGACTAAAGAAAATGGTCTATACCGTGTTTATAAGTAGGTTAGTATATGGGCTATCCTCCATTAGACACAAATTCGGGGAGCTGGAGCTCGGGGGCCGATCCGTAACGTGCCCGCAATTGGTTATTAAAAGCTATCTAACTGGTATTTAAATTTGAAAATCAGATCCTTACATGGCAACGATGAACAATGCACTACTTCATGAATTGGAATGTGGAGCGCAGCCGATGGTGAGTTGCAATATAATCACCTTGCATCCCAATTCCACCCTCTAATCCCAACCAATTCCGCTCATACAGGACGTCGACTTCCATCCATCGAGAGAGATTGTCGCAACAGGTGTTATAGATGGCCGTGTATACATGCACACCTTTGACGCCGAGTCACACAAAGTCGCCCATCGCCTCAAAGCTCACGCCAAAGACCACTCCTGTCGAGCTGTCCGCTTTGGCCTCGCCGGCGACCTCCTCTTTGCTGCTTCAGAAGACGGCAGCATCTTGGCAGTAGATATACAAACAGGCAAAGCTACTGCTCGTAAATTATCTGCACACAATACAGCGATTAGTCGTCTCGCCGTAATCTCTGAAACCATGACTGCGTCCGGCGACGACGAGGGGTGCATCAAGTTGTGGGACACAAGACAACCCGACCCCGTCACTGAACTACCCGAGGCACACTCCTCCTACGTCTCAGATATGTATGTACACTCCCCAGACAATGCATTGCTTTCAGTGAGTGGCGATGGCACACTAACTATCACAGATATCAGAAGAATGAAAATAAAAGCATCATCCGAAAAAGACGCCGACGACGAACTCCAGAGCGTCACCGTCATCAAAGGAGGCACTAAAGTAGTATGCGGCACCACTACTGGAGTCTTATCAGTCTGGAGTTGGGGCTATTGGAATGATTGCAGTGATAGATTCCCTGGGCACCCAGATTCTGTTACCGCCGTTTTACCGTATGACCATGACACTGTTTTAACTGCTTGTGGAGATGGGCTGATTAGGGTGTTATCGGTACAGCCCAACAAGATGCTTGGGGTGTTGGGCGAGCATGGGGAGATTGATATAGAGAGACTGGCTATGAATAAGAATAAGACATATTTAGCCAGTGCTTCTCATGAGGAGACGGTGAGAATATGGGATTTAAGTGTTCTGGAAGATGATGGAGAGGAGGAGGAGAAGGAGGAGGAGGAGGAGAAGGAGGAGGAGGAGGAAGCAGAAAAGGGCAATGATGATGATAGTGATAGAGAAGACACTACTAGTAGCAGTAGCAGTGACAAGGAAGATGATAGTGATAGAGAAGACATTAATATCAAGAGGAAAAGAAATGAAAAAGGAGCTCATCGCATCAATAAAAAAGGCCAACCTGGTGGCAGTAATAATTTCTTTGCAGACCTGTTGTAAAAACCCTGAGAGAGAGAGAGAGAGAGAGAGAGAGAGAGAGAGAGAGAGAGAGAGAGAGAGAGAGAGAGAGAGAGAGAGAGAGAGAGAGAGAGAGAGAGAGAGTGTAT
>Ga0114919_10000253_pt1 | contig 38999 bp, 33 predicted proteins | sample BlataG_FD_88682 | JGI IMG/M metagenome (GOLD analysis project Ga0114919, IMG submission 88682) | Deep subsurface microbial communities from Black Sea to uncover new lineages of life (NeLLi) - Black_00105 metaG | ecosystem: Environmental > Aquatic > Marine > Oceanic > Sediment | place: Atlantic... | reverse complement strand
TTGGCCAATTGAGAAAGGTTTCTTTTGGAAAGTTTCTTTATTTCTTGAGGGCTTTCTATCCCATCAAGAATTCTATTCTTCTTTTTTACCATTTTCTACATCTAAAAGCATTAAGGCTAAGTATCGAAGTTCTTCTGTTTCTAAAGAGGCCTCATCGAGGGCCCTTATCCCAGCCTCGACAAATTCTCTCAATCTACGCTTTGCCTTGGTAAGGCCAAAAAAAGAAATATAATTAGGCCTAACCAGGTGAGTCTCTTCCTTCTTCATGGACGAATCAAGAATGTCGTCCCTTATCTGAAAAGCAAAGCCAATATTTTCCCCGTATTCTCCCATGGCTTCAAGCTGAGAAGCTAAAGATTTCCCTAAAATGGCACCTGTTCTCACCGATGCGATGATCAAGGAGCCAGTTTTTTTCTGAATAAGCTCACAAATGCTCTCCTCAGTAGCTTTTTCTGGAGAAAGAGTCACATCAATAACTTGCCCTTTAATCATGCCTCCAGCCCCAGCAAATTGACTGATTTCCTTTATGACTTGCTGCTTTTGAGGATAGAAATCTTCACTTAAGGAAGCATAAGCCATTACCTCAAAAGCTAATGTAAGGAGACTGTCTCCTGCTAAGAGAGCAATGCCTTCGCCGAAGACTTTATGAGAGGAAGGTCTGCCCCGGCGAAAATCATCGTTATCCATAGAAGGCAAATCATCGTGGATAAGAGAATAATTATGAATTAACTCCAAGGCACAGGCAAAAGGAAGAAGCACCTTCTGGGAAACACCAAAGCACTCACCTGAAGAAAGAGTAAGCAGAGGTCTGAACCTTTTTCCTCCAGAAAAAACAGTATATCTCATAGCTTGATAAATAAGAGAATCTTCTTGAGACAGTAAACATTCCAATTCCCGCTCTATTGCTTTCTTCTTCTGAAATAGTCTTTTTTCAACTCTCATAGATACTTAAAAAGGAAGATCATCTTCATCTTTTTCCGAAGCCGACGATTCTTCCTCTTGAGGAAGCTCAAAAAGTTCCTTTCTTGTCTCTCCCTTTTCGTCTTTAAGGAGAATTTCTACTTTCTTTTCTGCCTTCTGGAGTTCTTCTCTTAAATACCGAGCCAGCTTAACTCCCTTTTCGAAAAGAGCTAAAGACTCATTTAAAGAAAGGTCTCCTCCTTCTAATTTTTCCACAATCTTTTCTAATTCTGCCAAGGCTTTTTCAAAACTAAGATCTCTCATCTCTCCTCCTTTGATAATCGAGACTTGATGAGCTTATTGCTATCAACATTTTTAACTAAACAAGTGAACTCCCCTTTAAAAAAAGAAACAATCATCTCGCTCTCAATGTGGACTTCTTTGATCTGCCTAACAAGACGCTGACCTTCATCTCTCCAACATAGAGTGTAGCCTTTTTTTAATATATTCAAGGGGCTGAGATTATGCAACTCAGCAGCAAGTTTTTCCCACTGTCCCTGGAAATTTTGAAGCATTCTTTTTACATTATTCTTAATTTTTTCCTCCATAAGAATCACAGAGGATTTATTTTCTCCTATTTTTTGCTGTTCTTTCTGGATGGTATTCCAGGCTTTTGTCTCCAATTCATCAATTTTTTGTTCGAGATTTAGAAGTTTAATCTTAAAATTTTGAAAAATTTTATGATGAGCCAAACTGAGTACTTCGCTTTTCAGTTCCTGCAAAAAATATTTCTCCTGGCTGATAATCTGTTTCTCGAAGGTCCCAATTCTTTCCAAAAAGGACTGTTCCTTTTCAATAACCATCTCAGCGGCAACAGAAGGAGTAGAGGCCCTAACATCTGCTACGAAATCGGCTATGGTAAAGTCAATCTCATGGCCTACTGCTGAAATAATCGGGACAGAACAATTAAAGATCGCTCTGGCCACTTTCTCCTCATTGAAAGCCCATAAATCTTCTATAGAGCCACCTCCTCGACCCATAATGATAACATCTATATCGGCAAGACTGCCCAAATAATCTATCCCTTCAACAATCTCATCAGCAGCACCTTCACCCTGAACTTTCACAGGATAGATGAGTATATGGAGACGGGCAAACCTTCTCTCCAAGGTTCTGATAATATCGACAATTGCTGCTCCACTGGGAGAAGTTACAACTCCAACTTTTTTGGGAAGAAGTGGAAGCTTTTTTTTAAATTTTGTATCAAAAAGACCTTCCTTCTTTAACTTCTCTCTGAGCTGTTCAAAGGCCAACTGGAGAGCACCCTTGCCTTTTGGCTCCACCACCTCGACCACTAATTGGTATTCTCCTCTTGGCTCGTAAACATTAAGGTGTCCTCGACAAATAACCTGGAGTCCATCCTTCATCTCAAAGGGAACCTGCTTGACTTCCGAACGGAACATAACTGTCCGAAGCTGGCTTGCTTCATCTTTCAATGTAAAATAAAGGTGACCAGAGTGGTGACGAAAAAAATTGGACATTTCTCCTTCTATCCATATTAAAGGAAAGGTGCTTTCCAGCGCTTGCTTAACCAAACGTGTGATTTCAGAAACAGTATAAACCTTCTCTGGATAAATTCCGTTTTTAACCTTCAATTTTTTCCTCTGCAATTAATTCTCTCCAAATCTTCAAGGCTTTCCCAGTCTGAGCATCTATTTCCACCAAGACACTTGAAAGAACAAGACCCTCTTTTCCAGGTTCAAAACGCTGAGGACGAGAGGTCAGAAATCTTTTCAAGGCTTGATCTTTACGAATACCGATAACGGAGTTATACCCTCCTACCATACCCACATCAGTGATATAGGCCGTACCGTGGGAAAGAAGACGTTCATCGGCTGTAGGAACATGAGTATGCGTACCTATCACAGCCGAGACTTTTCCATCCAAATACCAACCTAAAGCCTGTTTTTCAGAAGTGGCTTCAGCATGAAAATCAACAATTATGGAAGATGTAATCTTGTTTAATTTTTTGAGTTCCTCATCAGCAGTTCTGAAAGGACAGTCAATAGGTTCCATGAAAACTCTTCCTTGAAGATTTAGAATCCCCACCTTTACTCCATTGTCATCTTTTAAAATATAACTTCCCCTCCCGGGATTTTGAGGAGGATAATTTGCAGGCCGGAGCAATCTCGGCTCTTTTTCTAAATAAGAAAGGGCCTCTTTTTTATCCCAGATATGATTTCCTGAAGTAAGAACATGGACTTGACTCAAGAGCTCCTGGCCTATTTCCTCTGTAATACCTATCCCCCCGGCCGCATTTTCTGCATTGGCTATAATAAGAGAAGGGGAGTGTTTTTCTTTAAAAGAAGGAAGATATCTATTTAGGGCCTTTCTTCCAGGGCGGCCAATTACATCACCTAAAAAGAGAATTTTTATCTTATCTGGCATACTCAACAGCTCTCATTTCACGAATGACTGTGACTTTTATTTGTCCCGGATAATCAAGATCATCTTTTATTTTTTGGGCTATTCCTTTAGCTACTACAGCAGCTTCCGCATCAGAAACTCTCTGGCTCTCAACTATGATCCTGATTTCCCTTCCGGCTTGTAAGGCAAAAGATTTAGAAACTCCTTCATAGGAATTGGCTATCTCTTCTAATTTTTCTAACCTTTTGATATAGGTTTCTATAAGTTCCCGTCGTGCTCCAGGACGAGCTGCTGATAGAGTATCTGCTGCCTGAACTAAAACTGCTTCGATGGAGGGAAAATCAACATCGCGGTGATGGGATGCTATTGCCTGGATAACAGCTTCTGATTCACCATATTTCTTGGTCATCTCAACACTTAATTCTGTATGGGTTCCTTCTATTTCCTTATCCACTGCTTTACCAATATCGTGTAAAAGGCCTGCTCTAAGGGCAATCGTAGAATCAACCCCCAGCTCCTTAGCCATTAATGCTGCTAAGTAAGCAACTTCTTTAGAATGCTGGAGAACATTCTGTCCATAGCTTGTTCTGTATCTCAGCTTGCCCAGAAGTTTAATTAATTCAGGATGAATATCTTGGAGTCTTAACTCTAAAACAACCGCTTCTCCTTCCTGCTTAATTTTCTCCTCCAGCTCCTCCTTTACTTTCTCCACAATATCTTCTATGCGAGCAGGATGAATTCTTCCGTCAATGACCAATTTTTCTATAGCTAGGCGAGCCATTTCCCGCCGAAGTGGATCAAAACTAGACAGGATAACAGCCTCAGGAGTATCATCTACGATTATATCAACTCCTGTAGCCATTTCTAAGGCACGAATGTTACGCCCTTCTCTTCCTATTATTCGACCTTTCATATCATCAGAGGGAAGATCTACCACTGAAACCGTTGTCCCTACTACATGTTCAGCCGCTGAACGCTGGATAGCCTGGCTAATAATATCTTGAGCAATAACTGTGCTTTTTTCCCTTGTCTCTTCTTCAATCCTGTGGACAACTTGGGCGGCTTCAAGTTTAGCTTCTTCTTCTATCTTTTTTACCAGAATTTTTTTCGCTTCCTCCTGAGTCAGACCGGAAACTCTCTCCAGCTCTTCCATTTCTTTTTTAATCAATTGATTATAATTCTCCTGTTTCTCGCTAATTTCTCTCTCTTTTTGATAAAGCCGTTGTTCTTTAGCTGAAAAATCTCTTTCTTTTCTTTCAAAGGTTTGAAACTTTCTTTCCAAATTCTCTTCTTTATGGACAAGTCTTCTTTCCACCTCATTAATTTTATTCCGCCTGTCTCGTGTCTGCCTCTCAAATTCTGATTTAAGATTTATGAATTTCTCTTTAGCTCCTAAGGAAGCTTCTCTTGTAATTTTTTCAGCTTCCTGCTTTGCTGCATCTAAAATTTGGTTTGCCTCTTGCTTTGCTTTAAATATAGAACGGACCGAAAATTTCTTTCTTAACAGAATAAAAATTACAGAAACAACAAAAACAAATACAGTTAAAATAATAAAAGAATTCAGATTCACTTTGATCACCTCCTTATCAGGTGAATCAAAGGAGACGAAAGTTAGGAGGGTTAAAACATACTCACTTTTTCGAAATAGAAAAGGAAACCTTCCAGTTACAATATCCCAAATATCCTCTGGTTAAAATATTTCCCTGGTTAATCCAGATATATATTCCAGGATAGATGGCCTGCTTGTATTGAATTCTCTTTTGTATAAGGGTTCCTTTTATCTCATTTATGAACACTTCCGTAATTGTTCGCGTCTTATTAATTAGCTCCTTCAATATTTTTGTATGTATTCTCACTTTTAGATAACTGATCCTCCAAACTTTCAATTTCAGTCTCCATTTGGCCAATTACTTCATTTAGTTGATCTAACTTTTTCTGAGCGGAAAAATATTCATCTGCAATATTAAGAGCTGCAAGGACCGCAATTTTGAGTGCATCCACAGATTTTGATTTTACAGCAACTTCATTCATTTTTTGATCAACATAAGAAGTAAGATGGCTTATGTATTTTTCATCCTCTTCTCCTTTGACTCTTATCTTATATTTCTGTCCGAAAATTTCGATTTCGATAATTTTATCAATCATATTCCAATTTCATCTATTTGATTAATAATTGCCTCTATTTTATCCTTCAAAATTTCCCTTTCACTTTCGTATTTTTTTATCTCTTCACTAAATTTTCCCGTCTTCTTTATCTGTTCTTCAAAATTCCTCTTTTCGGACTTGAGTTCCTTTACCTGTTGTTTTAACTTCTTATTCTCACTTGTCAGGTTATTAACGTAATTTACAATATGGGAGATCTTTCCCTCCAATATTTTAATTCTTTCCAGTTCGCTTGTCAATTTTTCCCCCTTCTCTTAACTGAATTTTAAAATTCCCTTTTAAATGATTTATAATTCTCTGCTGAAAGCTGTCTACTTCCTTTGCTAACAAGGTCCTTTGTGGATGGCGGTAAATAAATCGAAAGGACAAGCTAATCTTATCTTTAGGAATTGTTGGGCCAAAAAACCGGTCATAAAGATCAAATCCTTCTAAATAGGGAATAGACAACTTCTCTACCGCCTCCTTAATATCCTGATAAGAAATCCCTTTATCTATGAGAAATGAAACATCCCGGCTGACACTCGGGAATTTAATCACTGGGATATAACGAAATGGTTGAGCTTGTTTGTTAAATAAAGTAGTCAAGTTTAATTCAGCTGCACAAACAGCTTCTTTTAGAGAATAGAAATCAATAATTCTGGCCTTAAGAAGACCTAAAAAACCGACTTTCTCGCCTTTAAAAACTAAAGATAGACAAAATCCTTCCTCGAAATGATCGTGATTCTCTTCCTGAAAGGAAAAAGGTTCGTACCTCAAATAACTCATAATAGCTTCGCACGTACCTTTAAGATAGAAAAAATCAGTCTCTTTATCTCTTTCCTGCCAATGTTTTCGGCTAACAAAGCCAGTTGAGGCAAGGCCAAGAACAAGCTCCTCTTTAGCATTGGTATCATCCCAAAAATAGATGTTTCCTATCTCAAAAATATGAACTCCATCAGTACCTCTGTTTTTATTCCAAGAAATATTCTCCAGCAAACCACCTAAAAGAGAAGTCCTTAAGCGAGAGGCCCTTAGAGATATGGGATTTTTAATGGCAATCTCTTGACGATGACTAAGAAAAACCTCCTCTTTTTCTGGATCAGAAAAACTAAAATTGATAACTTCATCAAAACCCTGATGGAAAAGAAGCTGGCGTATCTTATTTACTCTCTCTCTTTTTTTTTGCCGGGGAGGTTCTAAAATTAATTGAGGAGGAAGATGAGAGGGGACCTTATCATATCCGTAAAAACGTACAATTTCTTCAATTAAATCAACCTCCCTATTGATATCAATCCTGAAAAAGGGAATTTTAACTTGCCAAATTCCTTGTTGGTGAAGATCGAGATGAAAGCCCAAGTTTAACAGAGTACGCTTAACAAAGTCTTCATCAATATCCATTCCAAGGAGTTCAGCAATTCGATGGTGACGGAGGATTATTGTTTTATTCTTTTGAGGTCGAGGATAAACATCAAAAATTTCCTCGGTAGCTTTTCCACCAGTTTGAGTGAGTAAAGAAGCAGCCATAAGAGCAGCACGGGGAGGAAAAGAGATATCTGCTCCTCTTTCAAAACGATAAGAGGCATCTGTCTGAATTCCTGTTTCTTTACATGTTTTTCGCACAGAAACAGGATCAAACCAGGCGCTTTCAACAAACACATCCCGAGTAGTTTCAGAAACAGCTGATTCTTTCCCTCCTATGATTCCAGCTAAAGCTATCGGCTTTTTTCCATCCGCAATCACCAGTGCTCTTGGAGAAAGCTGGACATCTTTTTCCTCAAGAGTTCTTAAAATTTCTCCCTTTTGAGCTTTGCGGATGATAATTTTTTGTCCTTCAATCTTAGCCAAATCAAAGGCATGAATAGGATGAGCAGTGGAAAAAAGAACATAATTGGTAACATCAACAACATTGTTGATAGGCTTTAGACCTATAGTCTCTATCCTCTTTCTCAGCCACTCCGGCGATGATTCTACAGTTATGTTTTTTACAATTATTCCGCTGTAGCGAAAACAAAGTTCTTCATCGCAGATTTGAATATCAATTAAATCAGAGGTTTTCTGGTCAATTGTGGTTAAAGGCCAGTCCTTCTCTTTAAGGGAAAGCTCAAGGCTTACAGCTAACTCGCGAGCAATTCCTAAATGACCTAAAGTATCAGGACGATTGGCATGAGTCTCGATGTCAAGGATAACACTATCATTACTTTCTTGCCAATCTTCAACCACCAATCCAATCATGTTTAGTTTCTCGATCAAGGAGGATAGAGGAAGGTTAACTTCCACATACTCCTTAAGCCACTCCAAATTTACTTTCATTTCAGAAAAAATTGATGTATAAATTTTAAATCATTCTCATAAAAATATCTCATATCAGATATTCGATAAGCAAACATAGCTGTCCTATCTATACCAAGGCCAAAAGCAAACCCAGTATAGGCTTCCGGATCGATGTTAACATTCTTGAGAACTTGAGGATCCACCATGCCCGACCCCAAAATTTCTATCCAACCACCACCACCACAGACACGACATGCCTCATCCTTACTTCCACAAACAGTACAGCCAATATCGACCTCAGCAGAAGGCTCAGTAAAAGGAAAAAAGGCAGGTCGAAATCTCATCTTAATTTTTTCGCTAAAGAGGCTTTTGAGAAAGAACTCCAAAGTGCCTTTTAAGTGGGCAAAGGTGATACCTTTATCCACCACCAGCCCCTCAAGCTGATAAAACATGGGTAGATGGGTTGGATCAAGAGTTTCTCTCCGGAAGACCTTCCCAGGAATAATTATTTTTATGGGAGGCTTATGTTTTTCCATAACTCGGATTTGCACCGGAGAAGTATGAGTGCGAAGAAGGAGATTGTCTGTAAGATAAAGGGTATCCCAGTCATCTCGAGCAGGGTGATGAGGAGGAAAATTCAGGGCCTCAAAATTATAATAATCTGTTTCTATCTCAGGACCTTCCTCGATTGAATATCCCATGGATATAAAAATGTTTTCAATCTCTTCCTGAAAGAGATGAACAGGATGAGGTGCCCCCCAGTATTTCTTCCTGCCTGGAAGGGTGAGATCCATTTCTTTTATAACTTTTTCAGGTGCTTCAAATTTTCCTTTAAGAGTTTGAATTTTATTCTGGATATAATTTTTAAGACTGTTAACCATCCGGCCAGCTGCAGGCATCTCTTCCGGCTTTAAAGTTGTTAAATCCTTAAAAAGAAGAGTTAAAGAGCCTCTTTTCCGGCTTAAATAAAGATTCCGTAATTCCTGCAGAGATTTTTCATCCTTTATTTGGCGGAAAGCCCTATCAAAGTCTTTTTTACAATTGTCTATCTTATCTTTGAAGTCCTTCATATTAAATATTCATATCCTTCACTTTCTGAGCTAAGCGAAAAAAAGTCTGTGGTGAGCTGACAGCTAAATCTGCTAAGATCTTCCGGTCCAGGTCAATATTAAGCTTTCGAAGGCCATGGATAAAGCGGTTGTAAGAAAGGCCATTTGCCTCTGATGCAGCTTTAATCCTGATAATCCACGTCCTTCTGAAATCACGTTTTCGAGTTCTTCTATCCCGGTAAGCATAAAGGAGGGCTTGTTCCACTGCTTCTTTAGCTGTCCGGTAGTTGTGACTTCTCGCTCCCCAATAACCTTTGGCTAACTTCAGAATTTTTGATCTTCTCTCTTTCTTCCTTGGACCTCTTTTTACTCTTGGCATCTTATTCTCCTTGTATTTTTGTAATTATTATCAAATTTAATCTTGAAGGCCTCTGGAACTTTCTTTCCTTGCCTTCTCTATGGTTTCCATATTCTTTCACTTTTAAAGTGTTAGGGAATACGGAGGGTTAAAATTAAAATTCGTAGGGAAGCATTTTTTTCATATTGCTCCTGTCTGCCTGACTTACCTCCTTCTGCTTCCCAAGTTTTCTCTTCCTTTTGGCTGATTTTTTGGTGAGAATATGGCTTTTATAAGCTTTATTGTGGAGGACTTTCTTTTTCCCTGTTACTTTGAATCTCTTTTTGGCTCCTCGGTGAGTTTTTAGTTTTGGCATCTTTTCCTCCTGTCTTAATGGGACTTAGTAAAGTCGAAACAGCCCAAGGCTGGGTTCGAACTCCTCCATCCTGTCGGCCTAGCTCCTTGATATCTTCAAGAACTCTGTCCAAGATCTGATGAGCCAATTCTGGCTTTGACTTTTCCCTCCCTCTGAGCATCACTGTTATCTTTACCTTATTGCTTTCACTCAGAAACCTCTGGACATGCCGCAATTTAAAATTGTAGTCATGAATGCTTATTTTCGGTCTGAACTTAATTTCTTTAATCTGAATCTGTTTTTGATGTTTTTTTGCCTCGTGAGCTTTCTTATGTAACTCATAAAGATACTTGCCATAATCCATGATGCGGCAAACTGGCGGAGATGCCTTAGGAGCAATCTCAACTAAATCCAGCCCGCTTTCTTTAGCCAGAGATAAAGCCTGCGATACAGGAATGATCCCGATTTGTTTTTTATTTTCATCAATCACCCTGATTTCTCCTGACTGTATCCCTTCATTGATCCGATGGGGCTTTGTTCTTCTTCGAGGTTGAAATGTTTTTCTTCTAATGATTTGCCTCCTTTAGATATTCACAACCAAAAATTTATTTTTATCTAATTCCTTTACTTTTTTAAGAAATTCATCCAGTATTACCTCCCCTTTATCTCCTACTGTATGAATCCTTAAGGAAGCAGTACCCTGAGTTGTTTCTTTATCTCCTACAATTAAAATCAAAGGTATCTTGCTGGTCTCCGCATTCCTTATTTTATAGCCAATCTTTTCTCGCCGGAGGTCTACAAAAGATCTCAGTCCATTCTCTTTAAACATTTTATCCAAAGAACTGGCGTATTCATTGTGCCTTTCAGCAATGGGTAAGATAATAATCTGAATAGGAGCAAGCCATACAGGAAAATTCCCTTTATAATGTTCAATTAAAATACCAAAAAATCTTTCCAAAGACCCCAGCAAAGCTCGATGAATCATAAAGGGCCTGTGGAATTTCCCATCCTCACCCACATAATTTAAATCAAATCTTTCTGTCAGATTAAAATCAAGCTGGATTGTTGTACATTGCCAAGACCTTCCAAGAGCATCTCTTATCTTGATATCTATTTTGGGACCATAAAAAACACCCTGACCTTCGTCTATTCTAAAATTTAGTTCTGTCTTCTCTAAGGCCCGCTGCAAAGCATGAGTGGCTTTATTCCAATCCTCGAGTTTTCCTACGTATTTTCCAGGCCTGGTGGAGAGAAAAACATCGAAGTCTTTAAACCCAAAAGTATTTAAAAGCCTCAGAGCTAGAAGAATAACCCCTTTAATTTCTTCCTCCAGCTGGTCAGCCCTGCAGAAAATATGAGCATCATCCTGAGTGAAGCCTCTGACTCTTAATAATCCATGGAGGACTCCACTCCTTTCAAAACGGTAAACTGTTCCTAATTCGGCCCAGCGTAAAGGGAGGTCTCGATAGCTTCTCTGCCGTGAATTATAAACCATAATGTGGAAAGGACAATTCATGGGCTTTAGCTCATATTCCACACCTTCTGTCTGAATAGGAGGATACATGGCATCATAAAACTCAGTATGCCCGCTTTTCCTCCAAACATCAAGCTTGGCTATATGAGGAGAGTACACGAATTCATAGCCATCCTTAATGTGCTCTTCATGCCAGTAATTCTCGATAAGCCACCTAGCTGTAGCACCCTTAGGATGCCAGAGAATCAATCCTCCTCCTAATTCCTCGTTGCAACTAAAAAGGTCAAGTTCCTGTCCGAGTTTCCTATGGTCTCTCTTCTTTGCCTCTTCCAGTAAGGCAAGGTATTCTTCCAAGTGTTTTTTTTGGAAAAAAGCAGTTCCATATATTCTCTGCAGTTGCTTCCCTTTCTCATCGCCCTTCCAATAAGCACCAGATACAGAAAGGATTTTAAAGTGTTTAATAAATCCTGTGGAGGGAAGGTGAGGCCCAAGGCAGAAATCAACAAAATTTCCCTGTTTATAGCAAGAGACTTCCTTTTCTCCTTTTTCCTGGATAAGCTCTACTTTTAATTCCTGTCCCATTTCTTTGAAAAGGTGAATTGCTTCCTTTTTTTCAAAGACAACTTTTTCGATTGGAATGTCTTTACTGGACAGTTCTTGCATTTTATTCTCAATGGTTAGTAAATCCTGAGAGGTAAAAGGGTTATCTCTTAAAAAATCATAATAAAATCCATTCTCTATTGCAGGCCCAATGCCAGTCTTTGTCTCTGGAAAAAGCTCCAGAACTGCGTGAGCTAAGAGGTGAGAGGCACTATGCCTTAAAACCTCAAGAGCCTCTTCAGAATCCGAGGATATCAATTCCACTTCCATCGCTTTCTCCAGAGGAGTTTTTAAACCCTTCATCTCTCCATTTATCTTGGCCAAGATGGGTTTCTGGGCAAGCTCAAGACCAGAGACAAGCTCACTGAGAGGAGTTCCTTTTTTGATTGAAAAAGGAGCCCCCTCAATAATGACCTTAACTAATTCCGACATTAAAATTTATGTATATTCATCGGCTTAGGCAAAATTAATTCTCTCTTCTTCTGTGCTTCCTCTTGAATACTCACTCCTTAAAATGGTAGGCGCGGAGGGTATCGAACCCTCGACCTCTTCCGCGTCAAGGAAGCACTCTCCCACTGAGCTACGCGCCTATTCTATGAAGCCTATATATATTAAATAATTTACTCTATTTCTGTCAATAGAAAGTAATCATCTCTTTTCCGTGATGAAAAACAATAGTATTGATCAGGCTGGGTGATTGGGAAAACTGTTTGAAGGAAAGCAAAGGCCAGTGGGTTCAAAAACAATGAGTCGAGATTAGACAATTATGTCTTATTCTTTTAGAATATAATAAATACTCTTTTTATAAAAAAAATAAAAATGATAGGTATAATGGCAGATTCTCATGATAATCTCCTGGCTATCAAACAGGCCGTCCAACTATTCAATAAAGAGGGATGTACTCTGGTTATTCATGCCGGAGACTTTATTGCCCCCTTTTCTGCAAGGAAGCTTGAAAGCTTAAATTGTCAGGTAAAAGGGATTTTTGGTAACTGCGACGGAGAAAAACAAGGTCTTAAGAAAGCCTTTCAATCTTTGGGAGAAATTAAAGACGCTCCTTTGATCTTCAAGCACAGCAGTTTAAATTTCCTGGTTATGCACTATAATTTCCCCATCGAGTCTTATCTTTCCTCTGGTGAATACAATATTCTCATTTTTGCTCATACTCATAAACCAGAGATAAAGAAGAAAAAGAAGACTCTTCTTATTAATCCAGGAGAAACAGGAGGCTGGCTTTCTGGGAAAAATACAGTAGCCCTCTTGGATACGAAAACTCTATCCGCTGAAATAATAACTTTATAAGACGATGCCCCGAAGAATAAACAGGCGCCAAAAACCAGCCTGGCAAAAATTGCGCAAGCCTATATCTCCGCCCTCAAAGTCTCATTCCACCAAAAAGGGAAAAAAAGGATACAACAGGAAAGATAAAAATTGGAAGAAGCAAGAAGAAAACCAACTAAAATAACTATATTCAATATAACTCATTAACTATTAATCATCAACCATTTACTACTTGTCTCGGTTGCATATTTAAAAGCCCTGTATTATACTTATGATTTTTAAAATAACCATGAAAAAACCATCTTATAAAAAAGGAAAACAGGAGAAAAAATCATGAAGAATGTCATCATTATGGGAGCTGCTGGAAGAGACTTCCATAATTTTAATGTTTATTTTAGAAATAAAAAAGAGTATCGCGTTGTCTGCTTTACAGCAACCCAGATTCCTGATATAGAAGACAGGAAATACCCTCCAGCTCTTGCTGGTAAATTGTATCCAGAGGGAATCCCAATTTTTTCTGAAGAAAAACTTTCCTCTATTATCAGGAAACATCAAATACATGAAGTCTATTTTTCCTACAGTGATGTTTCCCATGAATTTATTATGCATAAAGCATCTGAAGTTCTGGCAGCTGGAGCAACATTTATACTTTTAGGCCCTCAGGAGACAATGCTAAAGAGCAACCTCCCCCTTATCTCTGTCTGTGCGGTCAGGACTGGATGTGGAAAAAGCCAGACAAGTCGAAAAGTAGCCCTAATTCTCAAAAAAAAGGGAAGAAGAGTGGTAATCATCCGCCACCCCATGCCTTACGGAGATTTGGTGCAGCAGAAAGTACAGCGTTTTGCTAATTATGATGATTTGACCAAGCATAAATGTACTATCGAAGAGAGAGAAGAATATGAACCTCATATTAAAGATGGAATAATAGTGTATGCTGGCGTGGATTATGGTGCTATTCTGGAAGAAGCAGAAAAAGAAGCGGATATCATTCTCTGGGATGGAGGGAATAATGACTTCTCTTTCTACCACTCTGATTTAGAGATCGTTGTTGCTGACCCCCATCGCGCCGGTCACGAACTTCTCTATCATCCTGGAGAGACTAATTTCAGAAGAGCTCATGTTCTCGTTATCAATAAGATTGATTCTGCAAAAAAAGAAAAAATCGACCTTGTCGTAGAAAACTTAAAAAAAATAAATTCTAAAGCTACAATCATTCGAGCTAATTCCCCAGTTTTTGTCTCTGAAAAAAAAGAGATAGCCAACAAAAAGGTATTAGTCATCGAAGATGGACCAACATTGACCCATGGAGGCATGCCTTATGGAGCTGGCATCATAGCAGCAACTAAGTATGGAGCTTCAGAAATTATTGACCCCAGGCCTTTTGCGGTCGGGAGTATTAAGGAAACATTCCAAAAATACACTCATTTGGATAGAGTTCTCCCAGCCATGGGCTACGGTAAAGAACAAATTGCTGAGCTTACCCTGACTATCAATAAAGCTGATTGTGACTTAATCATCAGCGGTACTCCTATTAATCTCAGTCGACTTATAAAAACAGATAAAAAAATCCTCCAGCTCCGTTATGAACTTGAGGAAATAGGCTTACCTAATCTTGAGGAGGTACTCAAAGATTTCTAATGAAAAGAAAAATCGCTCTCATTGCCTTTGGGGGAAACGCCCTCCTTCCTGAAAATCAGAAAGGTCTCCAAAAAGAACAGATGCAAAACTCCAAAAATGCAGCCACACTCATGGCTCATGTAGTAAAAAAAGGGTATGAGTTAATCATTGTTCATGGAAATGGCCCTCAGGTAGGCAATCTTCTCATCCAGATGGAAGAATCAATCAACAAAATTCCCCCTTTTTCGCTTGAAGTATGTGACGCTATGACTGAAGGCAGCATGGGTTATATGTTAGAAAAGGCAATTATAAACGAACTTCGAAAAAATTCTATAGATAAAGAAGTAATTACCCTTATCACTCAAATTGTTGTAGACAAGGAAGACCCGGCCTTTGATAACCCTACTAAACCAATTGGACCTTTTCACTCGAAGTACAGAGCTCAAATGATTGGCCGGGAGAAAAAATGCAAAATGATAGAAGATGCAGGTCGGGGTTACCGCAGGGTTGTCCCTTCCCCTAAACCCATTGACGTTGTTCCTAAGTTGGCCATCAGAGATTTGGTCCGCACTGGAAAAATAGTTATTACTGCTGGAGGAGGAGGTATCCCTGTTATAATCAATGGCCGTGGCCTTTTTCAAGGAGTGGAGGCTGTTATCGACAAAGACTACGCAGCCAGTCTTATTGCCAGGGAGGTTAAAGTCGATCTTTTTATTATTCTTACCAATGTCGAGCGAATCTACTTAAATTATGGAAAACCTGATGAAAAAGGAATAGGAATAATGACAGTTAAACAAGCCCAAAAATACCTGGACCAAGGACATTTTCCTCCTGGGTCCATGGGACCCAAGGTCAAAGCAGCCATTGAATATATTCAGGGTGGAGGAAAAGAAGTCCTGATTACCTCAGCCAATTATCTCAAAGCAGCCTTGATCAACCGGGCTGGGACAATAATTAGACCCGCTATGTAGCCGGAGGAAAAGATGCTCAAAGATTTCATTTCCATTAACAATTTAACCGTTTACCAATTCAATCATTACTCAGACTTAATTCAAGAAATGAAACGCCATCCCAAACGTTACCACAAGAAACTAAAGAAGAAAATCTTGGCAATGATTTTTGAAAAGCCATCCTTGAGAACAAGGATGACTTTTGAAATAGGAATGCTCCAGTTGGGAGGAGAAGCTGTTTATTTAAGCCCCTCTGACATCCAGCTGGGAAAGCGGGAAAGCATCTATGACCTAGGTAAAAATCTAGAGCGCTGGGTTGATGGCGTCATGATTCGAACTTTCGCCCACCAAAATGTACTTGATTTAGCTCAAAGTTGCCGCATTCCTGTTATAAACGGCTTAACTGACCTCCTCCATCCCTGCCAAGCTATGGCTGATCTTTTCACCTTAAAGGAAAAAAAAGGGTATTTAGCGAATCTCAAGCTAGCTTATATTGGAGATGGAAACAACGTTTGTCATAGTCTTCTCTATGCTACTGCCAAAGCTGGGACACATATGGTTGTGGCCACTCCTCCTGGTTATGAGCCCAAGGAAGATATTTTAAAAAAAGCAAAAGAAGATGGAGAGGAAACAGGAAGCACTTTCTCACTGTCTAATGATCCTGATGAAGCTGTCCGAGAGGCAGACGCTGTTTACACTGATGTTTGGGCTTCCATGGGCCAAGAAAAGGAAAAAGAAGAGAGGATCAAAATTTTCACTCCTTTCCAAATAAATCAAAACTTAATGAGTAAAGCCAAGCCAGATGCGGTTTTTATGCATTGTCTTCCTGCTCATAGGGGAAAGGAAGTAACAGATGAAGTCATAGATTCGCCTCAATCCATCGTTTTTGATCAAGCAGAAAATAGGCTTCATGTCCAAAAAGTAATTATGCTATTATTAATGGAGAGTAAACAATATAAATGTTAAGCGAAAAAAAGAATACAATAATTAATCAAGAAGATACTATTTTTTTAGAGGAGGAACTACACAAAACATCTAAACCTGTCCTCCATATCGAGATTGCAAAAAAACTTGCCTACCACAAAAATGCCCACCTGCTGAGCCAAGAAGTAAAAAAATACGACTCTTACTGCTGCTATGAAATCGGAGATTTCATTTACAAAGAATATAATGAACCCCTAATGGTAAGCAGTAAAGGTGTCGAGCACTATAATGGAGCTGTTGTCTTGAAGGTAATAAATAAAGTGACTTATGAAAAATTCAACTGCGAGATGCTCGAGGTGGATTATTCAGGAGGGGGAATTTTCCGAAAATATATTGATTACATGAAAAAAACTAAAACGCAAGTTTTACTTCCCAGCAATCTTGAAGGAAAAGCTCAAGTTTCTGAAAAAATAAAAAAAGAAGAAGACCCGAGGCTAAATCAGTTGCCAATGACAGATAAAGATATAAAAACCTTAGAAAAAAATCTGCAACTCGCTTTATCCAAATCCCCCAAATTCTTCGGCTGGGATAACTACTGGCAACTTTCCAAAAACCAGGTTAAAATTGAGGATAAAAAAATAAAAGAAATTGAAAAATATCTTTTAGAAATAAAAAAATCAGTCGAAACATCTTCTTTAGTAAGTAAATTTTTTGGTTTAAACACGTCGGATGATCATTTTGAACTTCACTGTCTAAGTTTGAATCATATCCTGGAAAAAAAGCACAAAAAAGATTTTGTTTATGTTTCGCCAATCGGTTGGGGCAAATGGTTTTTAAAGAAAGTCCTTGATTCCTTTCTCCATGACCTGCCTCTATTAGCTCCCGTAGCCAAACTTCCTCCCCTTGAGGAAGAAGAAAAACCAGAAAAAGTCTTGCTACAAACTACTTCTCTAAAGATTTATCTAACCCAGAGAGAAATCTTCTCTGGCGGCATAAGAATTCCCAGTGCCCTTACTAAAGAACTTTCCTCTTGCAGAGAATATATTTTTACTGACACTGAAGATGGAAAAAAATACACCCTTTATTATTACCCATATTACAGCTTTTTCTTAGGCTTAAAAGATTTTTACGAGCAAAATAATGTTCCTCAAGGAGCAAGTCTAACCCTTGAAAAAAAAGACATCAATCAATTCAACTTCTGGTTAAAAAAATCAAAAAAGAAGCTTTCTGTACCCAAAGTCACTTATGACCCTAATAAAGACAAATTCCGAGATAGCGGCCAAGAGCTTTTCACTTTTTCTCTACCCAACAAAATCATTCACTTAGAAAAAGATACTTTCACCCGACTTTATTCCTTGTACTCTTTAAGAAATAACAAGGATTTGAAGGAGCTTTTAATCCTTATCTTCAAAAATTTTGCCTTAGAATCCGACTCATTTTCTCTTCATTATCTAAGAGCCTACCATCTAATTGATGTCTTAAAAAGAACTTCTCTTGAAGATTTAGAATTGACTCTTCTCAATTCCCCCGAATTTATCAAATCAGATAAAAAGAAAGGGGTCTTCTCCTACCAAGAAAAAATAGAAATTGAAGAAGAGGTTAAACTTGAAGAGCTGGTTGAAGCACCCCCTGAAATAACAGTGCCAGAAGAGGCTCCCCCTAGGGAAGAAGTCCCAAGCAAAGACTTTCCTGGAGAGGTTCCTATCGAAGAAATTCCCTCTGTATCAGAGGAAATAGAAGAAAAAGAATTCGTGCCTGCAGTTCCAAAAAGGAAAGATGAAGAAAAAATTGAAGTAGAAGCACCTTCTCAGAAAGAAAAGATTAAAGTCCCGAAAAAAAGAAAATTAGCAAAAGAGGCTGAAAAGGCCCCTCGCTTAAGAAAAAGAGAGAGAAAATTTATTGAAGAAAAGATTGAAATTGAAGAATTGAAACAAGAAGCATTAACAGCAATTAAGGAAAAAAGAGAGAGAGAAGAAAAAGAAGAACTCCACCCCAAGGAAAAAAAGGAACAACTAAAGAAATCTCTTCCTACAGAAGAGCCAGTCTTCGGCCTTTTTGCAGATAAACTAAAAGCAGCCTTAGACAAAAAAAAGAAGACAAAAAATAAAAAATAAGTGTGGCTTTTGGGTGAAATAGGCAATTTAACATATTTTCTGTGGATTAAAAGGAAATTCCTGTCACGTTACTATGACACGATTTTTTCCTTTCCGTTTACCACGATACAGAGCTTGGTCGGCTTTTTTCAGGCAATCGTCAATCTTCATTCCTTGGTTAAAGAGACTGACGCCAAAAGTCATCGTAAGAGATAAGGAATTTCCTTTAAATTGAAGGGGAGTAGAAGATACCTTTTCCCTGATTTTTTCCGAAACAACCCGACCTCCTTCCAGATCCGTTTCCGGCAGCAGCAACAAAAATTCCTCACCTCCCCAGCGACTGACCCAATCCTGCTTTCTGATTTGGGTGCGGATCAGTCTGGAGATTGAGACTAGAATAAAATCACCACAATCATGCCCATAGTTATCATTAAATTTTTTAAAATCATCAATATCTGTCATCACCAGAACAAAGGGCTTTCCACTTCTTTCTAAACGGTTTTTTTCCAAGCGAATTTTATCTATCATATCACGACGATTGGAAAGATGAGTTAAGGGATCTTCCCGGGCCACCACATCCAATTTTTGATAGGCTCGCCTCAATGCCTCCCTTTGCAACTGGACTTCCAGATTGGCTTTTTCAAGTTCTTTATTGGCTCTGGTTTTGAGTCGATACCTATTAGTAACACTCAGGGCAAGCAGCAGCCCCAGCACAGAAAGGGCGATCAATGAGTTCCTTAAATTCCGCTGCTTCCACAGAGCCATCTCTTTGATCTCATTTTCCCTTTTTAATATCTCATTCTCCTTTTCCTTTTTCTCGGACTCATAGCGGGTCTGAATTTCAGCCAGCTGCTTTGATCTCTCTTCATTAAAAATATTTTCTCTTAACTCATAGGATAAATAAATATATTCATGGGCTTTTTGATAATCCTCTAAAGCTAAATAAACAGAAGACAGAGTTGAATATATTTTCAACATTTCACTTTTTAAATCAGACTTCCGGGCTAAATCGAGAGCTTTATATAAAAAATCGAGGGCCTTCTCAAAATCCTTGAGTTCAGAATAAATGCTGGCAATATTAATGGAAGTAATGGCTATTTCTCTCACCCTTACTTTCTCTCTAACATTGTTCAGCTTCTCTTGAACCGCTAAAGCCTCAAGGTATTCATTTAATGCAGCTTTGAAATCTTGACGGGTTTCGTTGACAGTTCCCATGTTGTTGGCATTTTTGATTAGCAATTGCCTGAGTCTTATTATCTCTACATTTTCTGGAGGATTGGCCAGCAATCTCTTTAGATATTCGCGGTTGCTCTCAAAATATTTCAATGACTGTTGATAATCTTTTAAATAATAATAGCCTAAGCCAACATTGCTTAGAGCATTGGCCTTTTCCAATATATTATGGTATTTTTCAGCCAGTTCCAGGGCTTGTCTGGCATATTTAATGGATTTTTCTGGCTCTTTTTTGCCATAAAGTTCTGCTATTTGATTCAGCTTGGTAATCTTCCCCTCTTCTTCCAGCGTGTCCAGGCTCTTCAACAGGCGGTCAATATCATTATCTGCCCCCAAAAAATTCACCAGTAGCAACAAAAAAATGATTCTCTTCATGTTTCCATACCAAAATCTTTTTTTATTGCAACAAAAAACAATATTTTTCTATAGTTCGGCTTCTGCCAAGAGTGAAAATTTAAACCTTTAACATTTTTAATCTGATCAGATATTTTCCATTCAAAAAAGAATTTACAATATCTCCCGATGGGAAGGGTCTCTTCTCCGGGTCACACCCATCTGATCCAGCAACTCTAAAAGAGGAATGGCATATTTACGGGTCAGCCCAGTTATTCTCTTAAAATCAGAAACAGTTAATTCTCTCTTGCCCAATTTTTTTATCTTAGAGACTATTTCTTCCAGCCAGCGGGAATGAAGATAAAATCCATCTTTCCCCTGGACAATTTTTTCCCTTTCTATGAGAAAGGAAAGCAACATGTTAAGCCTTTTGGATGAAAGATGAAATTGTTGCTGGATATCCCTTAAAGAAACAGATTGGAACTCTCCCCTAAAACACATCTCTTCAAGCTCTCTCAGAATTGCTTCTTCTTCTGGAGTGGGAGTTGTTTTAAATGTTGAAAGGGCAACTAAATTTCCCCCCATTCTTATTTGACCTTGCTTTTCGAGATGTTTTAAAGACAACGTTAGAATCTTTCGGTGAAGGCCATATCTTTCTTTTATCCTCTCTTGAGAAACTCCTATCTCCTCTGGATGCTTATTGTGATACTGTTCAAGATAAGCCACAATCTTTTTGGAAAGGAAATCAAGGCTTTGCTGACGGAGAAGGAAAAGGGGCGAGAAAGAAAGGATTCTTATCTCACTTTGTTCCTCCAATTCCTGGCAAAGGCAAATGATAAAATTCTCAGATAAACGGCAAAAATTGAAAATTTCACTCTGCCTTAATCCCTGAATACCTTTCTCTTCCACAAGAGCAAGCAGCATCTCTTTTTCCCCTCCTCGAAGAAGCTGAAGAAAATTCAAACTTTTTTTTATCTTTTTCCCGCTTACTTTTAAGGATAAAGGATTTAAAACAATTCCCTGACCAAGAAGTCCTCTTTCTTTCTCTTCCTTAACTTTAAATTTATCCCTCCATTTCAAAGAAATAGACTGGCTGGGGCAAACCCGGACAATAAACTCATCACCTCTCTCCCCCTCAATCCTCTCATAAAAGTGAAGAGCAGCAGAGATTTTTTTACTATTCACCTGAAGAAATACATTACAGGGATGTTGTTTTTGGCCTGGAGGAAAATTTACCAGGGCGTCAAAACATCTTGCCTTCATCAGCTCTTTTTTAGTTTTTACTCCTTACTCAGGGTAAAACTCATCCTCCTCAGGAGAGGGTTCACTGAAGCAAGGATTACCTTTATTTTATCCCCCAACTCAAAGCTTTTTCCTTTTCTTTTGCCAATTAAAGTTTTCTCTGATTTCCTAAAATAAAAATCGTTCTTCAAATCAACAAAAGGAACAATACCCTCAACAAAATAATTATCAAGTTCTACAATCAACCCAGCTTTAGAAAAATTTACTATTATCCCCTCAAACTTATCTCCAAGTTTCTCCTTCAGAAATCGAAAAATGCGCCACTCCACCAAATCCCTCTCGGCTGCCTCTCCCTCTCTATCTTGATGGCTACAATGAAGGGCAATAGAAGAGAGAGTTGGCATCTTGGTTTTTTCTTCTTTTATTGCCTTCTTTAAAATCCGATGGATAACTAAATCCGGGTAGCGTCGAATAGGAGATGTGAAATGGGTATATTCCTTTTTCGCTAAACCATAATGACCTTCCTTTTCCTCTGAGTAAACAGCTATTCTCAAAGATTTTAATACCTGCAGGTTAATAAATTTCTCTTCAGGTTTTCCTTTAGCTAATTGTATAGCCCTTTGCAAATCTTTTGATCTTACTTTTCTTGGATGTGGAAGATGAATCCCAAAATGAGCCAGTATTGATCTAAGTCTATCCAAATCTTTTAAATCAGGCTGGGGATGAATCCTGTATATCAGAGGAACCTTTTTCTCCCCGAGATAGCAGGCAACGGCTTCATTGGCCGCAACCATAAACTCTTCAATGACCTGGTGGGCTTCATTGGGCTCAAAGGTCTCCACAGAACAGAGCTCTCCTTCCTTATACACAAGTTCTGGCTCAATGAGATCAAAATCCAAGCTCCCTTCTGCTTTCCTTTTCTCTCTTAAAAGACGAGCTAACTCCCTCATCAGTAACAAATCTGGAACAACATGAGAATATTTTTGTCTTTCTTTTCTATCCCCCTCAAATATTTTATAAACAGAATCATAAGTCATTCTCTCAGCAGTTTGAATCACCGAAGGAAAAAATTCCGCCTGAAAACCCTGCCCATTTTCATCTATTTCCAGCAAAACAGAGAAAGTAAGCCTCGTTTTCTTTGGTCGAAGACTGCATATATTATTGGAAAGCTTTTCAGGAAGCATAGGCAGAGTAAGGTCTGGGAAGTAAACACTGGTTCCTCTCTGAAAAGCTTCCCTGTCAAGCCAGGATCCGGATTTTATATAATGGGAGACATCAGCAATATGAATTCCCAATAGATAATGTCTCTCTTTCAGTTTTCTAACACTCACAGCATCGTCAAAATCTTGAGCATTTTTTCCGTCAATAGTCACTGTCTTCCAGTTGCGATAATCCTTCCTTCCAGCCAAATCCCCTGGGGGGATTTCCTTGGAAACAGCTTTAGCTTCTTCTAATGCCTCCTTGGAAAAAGAAGACATCAAGTTGTATCTCTGGATGATGACTTTGGTATCTATTCCTGGCTCATCAGGCTTCCCGTATATCCCTGTTAATCGCCTGGTTTCCCTGTCTGCTTCCACAATCATACCAGCAAGGGGAGCAAAAGATTCCGTAGAGGCCAGAGGAATTTCCTGAGATTGAGGCAAGTTAAAGGGAAGGAGAAAGGACTGCCCGAAGTTCTCTCTATAAATCCCAACAATCCTGTTTTTGCCTTTTTTTAATATTCTTAGCACCCGGCCTTCAGGTTTACCTTTTTTCCCTTTTTCCTTGTAAATAACTTCAACAAGATCTCTATGAAGTGCACCTCCAGAGTAACGAGCTGGAATAAAAATATCTTCCTCAAGACCTTTATTTGGACTAACAAACCCGTACCCTCTGAAAGACGATATAAATTTTCCCTGGATAAAATTCGACTTCGCTGGAATAAAATAACGACTTTTAACTCTTCGAATGATTCCCCTGCCTTCCAAAATTTTCAACCTCTTTCTCAGCAGCAACCTCTCTCTTGAAGTAAGGTTAAGCCCCCTTATGAGCTTTTGAAGAGAAGCTTCCTCTTTTCTTCTATTTAAAAAAGAAACAATCCGATCATCCATGTTACTAATCAAACACATTAAGTGAAGTGACTACATAATACCATTATTTCGTTATTATTAACGGTATCAATAATAAAAGAAAGAAATATGGGGAACTTTGTACATTTCTCTTAAGGTTTTTATCAGTTTAATCCTAAAGATAGAGTGAAATTCATCTTTTTCTTTAAAAGGATATTTCTCCAAAATATCCCTTTTTACCCTTTCCCTTTCTCTTTGAGGACAATTCTTAAAGAGGAACTCTTCGATCTCTTCTTCCAGGCGCTCCAGCTCTTCTTCTTTCACATCTCTCCGAGAAAGTATCTTCAGAGCTCGAACATAGATTTCTTCCAAATAACTCAGGGGAGAAGGAATATCGCTTAAAAATCTCTGGACTTCCCCTTTTATTATTTTTCGCTTTTTTTCCCTTTCATACCTGCTTTTATGACTCCCAACTTTTCTCTCTTTGAACTGCTCAAAGGCCTTTAAAACTTGAAGCTTGCAGAATACAAGAGAATGGATTTTCTGTCTCTCTCCTGGCTTTGCCCGGTAATTCTCAAAAGTTCTTCCCATACCCTCTAGGACTACTTTAAGAGGGATACCCATTTTTTCCCAGGTAGTAATAAGGTCAATGTCTTTAGAGGAAAGAAAAAAGGGGGCTCCACGAGCTTCCAGAAAACGATGGGCGATAACCTGGAAATATTGATTTCTTTTATTTGTTTCTTTCATAAACAATTCTAAGACCTTCCAGAATCAGATGAGGTTCAAAAAAATCAATTGATTTTATTTCAGAAGAAATTAGGGCTGCAAATCCTCCAGTGGAAATAACTCTAACTTCTTTGCCTAATTCTCTCTTGATTTTCTCAATGATATTCGAAATCAGGCCAATATAGCCAAAAAAGAGACCGGATTGCATGCTCGAGACAGTTGAACGGCCTATAGCTCTCTTGGGTTTTTTTATTTCTATCCGGGGCAATTTTGCTGTCTTGAGAAAAAGGGCCTCAGCAGAAATCTGAATTCCCGGGGCAATAGCTCCTCCTAAATATTCTCCCTTAGAAGATATAGCATCAAAAGTGGTAGCTGTACCAAAATCGACCACAATACAAGGCCCTCCGTGTTTCTCAAAGGCAGATATTGCAGTCACTACTCTGTCCGCTCCCACCTCAAGGGGATTTTCATAAAGAATTGACATTCCTGTCTTCAGTCCTGGACCTACAATAAAGGGCTTTATCTGAAAAAGCTTCTGACTTAAATCTTGGAAAACAGGAGTTAAAGGAGGAACAACACTGGAAATAATGACAGAATGAATCTCTTTGGCATTCAAGCGAGAAAAATTAAATAAACTTAAAAGGACAAGAGCAAACTCATCACTTGTTTTATCTTTTTCTGTTTTAATTTTCCAATCCTCGATTAAATCTTTCTCACGGAATATACCTATGGCTGTCCTAGTATTGCCTATGTCTACTGCTAAAAGCATTTTCTTTCTCTCCATTCATGAGTTATGGCCTTAATCTCTGTTGAAAAAAAAGAAGTCTTTTTCCTCCCTGCTTCCAAGATTAGGCCTCCAAAGGAATCTATGCCTCTATAGATTCCTGTAGTTAATCCTTTTTCACTCTCCACAGTTATTTTTTTCCCCGGGGGAAAAATGGAATTTTTCTCGAAAGACCAGACTATTTTATGCCCTTGACCCTGACAGAAAAGTAAATACCATCGATTCAGTGCCTTCCAGAGGTTTCTAAGCAGGGCTGCTTCATCAACAATCTTCCCTGTTATGAGCTTAAGGGAAGTAGCAATTGATCGAATCTCCTCTGGAAAATCCTCTTTTTTTTGACTAAGATTCAAGCCAATTCCCAGAATTATATAATTTACACGGTTGCCCAAAAAGCTACTCTCACTAAGTATACCCCCTAATTTACAATCTTTCCATATCAAATCGTTTGGCCATCGCAAACCAATTGAAAGTTTCAGGGTTTTGAAGATAGCTTCTTTTACTGCCAAGCCTGCCATAAGGGGAAGGAGAGAAATATTAGAATTCTCGGGGCGGAGGATAATAGACAAATAGAGACCTTTGTTTTTGACTGAATACCAGCTTCGCCCTTTTGTCCCCCTCCCTTTTGTCTGTTCCTTAGAGATAATAACCGTTCCTTCTTGAGCTCCTTCTATGGCCATCTCCCGAGCTAAATCATTGGTAGAGGAACAACTTTCTACTCTGTAGATTATTTCCCTGATCTTCATGATATAGAAAAAGGATGAGCTGGTTTCCCTAAAATATCCTTATGTTGGGAATATATCTTTCAGACTCTCTTCTAACCTTGTCTTTCGATTTTTAAGCATTTTTAGCTTTTCCTTTGTCTCTTGGACAACATTTTTTGGAGCTCGGCTGAGAAATCCAGTGTTGCTCAGCCTTTTTTCTACTTTTTCTATATCCAATGATATTTTCGAGATTCCCTTTTCAAGCCTCCTTTTCTCCTGCTCTAAATCAAAAATTCCTTCAAGGGAAATAGCTACATCCCAAGAACCAACAACTCCTTTAAGAAGCTTTTTTTTCTGAGGAAAATCAGCTGCAGTTTCTGTCTTGCGGATATTGGCCAAAGTTTGAATATAGATTTGATACTTCTTAAGCATCCTCTTTTCTTTCTCTTTTCTCACTTTCAGCCAAAGATTTACTTTGTCCCGAGGAGGGATTCTGTTCTCAGCTCTTATTGTTCTTACCTCAACGATGACTTTCTGGAGAAGTTCCATATTAGCTTCTGCTTCTTCATTTCTTGGTGACTTCTCTGTCTCAGGAAAAGAAGCCACGGCCAAAGATTTCTGAGACAAAGGAAGATGCTGCCAGATTTCTTCAGTAATAAAAGGCATAAAGGGGTGAAGAAGTCTTAATATCCGGTCTAAGGTTTCTATTAATACAGCCTGAGATGTCTTATTCCTTTCTTTCATGGCTGGTTTGACCAATTCGATATACCAATCACAGAATTCATGCCAGACAAAGTGGTATATTTTATCGGCTGCTTCGTAGAACTTATAAGCCTCTAAAGCCTCATTATATTCTTCAATTATCCTGTCCAGACGGCTCCTGATCCATCTATCTGCCAGGGTCAATTCATTTTCTTTAATTTCAGATATTTCATCTTCAAGATTCATCAAAACAAAGCGGGAAGCATTCCAGATTTTATTGGCAAAGGCCCTATAGCCTGCCATCCTCTCCTCGGAGATAGATATATCCATGCCTGGTATGGCCAAGGCAGCCAGGGTAAACCTTAAGGCATCGGTTCCGTACTTCCCAATCATATCCAAGGGATCGACAATATTACCTTCTGATTTGCTCATCTTGCGTCTCTTGAAATCCCTGACCAAACCGTTGATAAAAACATGTCTAAAGGGAATATCTCTGGCAAACTTCAGGCCCATCATAATCATCCTGGCAACCCAGAAAAAAATGATGTCAAATCCAGTTGACATAAGGTCTGTAGGATAAAAGGTCTTAAAATCCTTAGTTTCTTCAGGCCAGCCCATAGTGGCAAAAGGCCAAAGGGCGGAACTGAACCACGTATCAAGCACATCTTCATCCTGAACAAGGTTGGAACTCTCACATTTTCTGCATTTCTGAGGAGTTTCCATAGAAACTATGATTTCATTACAATCCTGACAATACCAGGCAGGAATCCTGTGCCCCCACCAAAGCTGCCGGGAAATACACCAGTCATGAATGTTATACATCCACTCAAAATATGTTTTAGCCCAGTTGGAAGGGATGAATTTAATCTTACCTTCCTTGACAACTTTTATGGCTTCCTTGGCTAAAGGTGCAACTTTAACAAACCACTGCCAGGAAAGATGTGGCTCTATTATAGTTTTGCATCGATAGCAGTGTCCAACCATATGTTGGTAATCTTCCACCTTCTCCAGCAATCCCATCTTTTTTAAGTTTAAAAGGACCTTTTCTCGACATTCAAATCTATCCAACCCTTTGAATTCATCTCCTGCTTCTCTGGTCATCTTCCCTGAACCATCAATAACGATAATTTGCTCCAAATTGTGTTTCTTTCCTAACTCAAAATCTACAGGGTCATGAGCTGGAGTTACTTTTACAGCTCCAGTCCCAAATTCCTTATCAACTTTCTTGTCAGCAATAACAGGAATTACTCTGTTGGTAAGAGGAAGAAGGACTTTTTTACCCTGCCACTTCGAATAACGCGTATCTTCAGGATGAACAGCTACAGCTGTATCACCCAGCATTGTCTCTGGCCTTGTTGTGGCCACAAAAACAAACTCTTTCGATTCAACAAGGGGATACTTGATATAATAAAGTTTTGCTTTTAGCTCTCTGTGTTCAATTTCGATATCTGAAAGGACTGTGCCGCAGCGAGGACAGCGATTAACTAAATAATAATCTCTGTAAATAAGCCCTTCTTCATAGAGGTTTACAAAAACCTGCCTTACTGCTTTAGAAAAGTCCTCATCCAGAGTAAATCTTTCTCTTGTCCAGTCCAGGGAAGTGCCTAATTTTTTTAACTGGTTGATAATCATCCCACCGTGTTTTCTCTTCCATTCCCAGGCAAATTCGAGGAATTTTTCCCGTCCAATTTGCTCCCTGGTCAGGTTCTTCTTAGCCAGACTTTGTTCGATCACATTGTGAACAGCGATGCTGGCGTGATCAGTTCCTGGCAGCCAAAGAGTATTATATCCTTGCATCCTTCGCCAGCGAACAATTATATCAGGCAGAGTAAAACAAAGGGCATGACCAATATGAAGGATACCGGTAACATTAGGAGGAGGAAGGACCATAGAAAATTTTTTCTTCTGAGAAGAGGCTTGAGCAACAAAAACTCCTTCATCAATCCAGAATTTTGCCCACTTCTCCTCCACTGGTTCAGGGATGTACGCTTTTTCCAAAATATGCTTTGTTTTCATCCTCTTTTCACTTTTCTTCGTCAGTGCCTTTATTTTTGAGTTCTGATATTTCAGTCTTCAGCCCCTCTATTTCTCTCCCGAACGACTCCTTTATGTCTTGAAGGATTCTGTTCCTAATTTTTTCTTCAAGCTCCTTCTCAATTTCAAAAACCTGTTTCTTCAAATTCATTTCTTCCACAATGGGCTCCTCAGGGAAAGTCAATGGATCCTTTTTTTTCTCTACGATGTCTTTTACTTTCTGGGCTAATTTCTCTGAATCAAAAGGTTTCCTGACAATCTTTTCATAAACTAAAGCGGCCATTTTCTGCTTGTCAAGGGCTTCAAAAGCTCCTTTAAGAAAAATAATAGAAATTTTCCTTAATTCTTCTTGATTTTTTAGGTACAAGCCAACTTCATAACCATCTACACCGGGGAGGAAAAGACTTAGTAGGATGGCATCAGGTTTTATTTGACCAATATTTTTTATGACTTCTTTCCCATCCTCAAAGGGAAATATTTCAAATGTTGATCTTGGAAAAGACAGCTGGATAGACTTCTGGACAGAAGGACTGCTGTCAGCAACAATTAATTTATACCTCATATTGAGCCTCAAAAATTGGAGAAAAACTACAATTAATTAACATTTTTCTCCTCTCTCTGTCAATGAAAAAACGAGCTTGATTCCCACAAAAAATTGACTTAAAAAAAACTATCTTATAATAAAATTGTAAAAAGATAAAAGTGCTCCCTCCTGAAATTTGACCTAATTCGTTTCCTGTGGTGTAAACTACAGATAAAGACAGCTGAAAAAAATCAAATTCCTTTTTATGTATCTTGCAGAAAAAGAAGATTATCACAGTAGAAGACTGGTACGAGATATCAGCATAACCGAAGCCAATATCACAACAACCTTTTTTCCCCCTCAATCTTTTTTATATCTGTGATATTCTGGGTTACTTCTAAACATCCCAGGTAATTTCCGTTTTTGTCGTGAACAGCAAAATACTGGATGAAGATTAACCTGCCCTGCAAATTAATCCAGAATTTGGCTGCATCCCTCTGACCGCTTTTAAAATCCTCCAGTATCTTATTAACGATATGTATGCTCTTTTGAGGATGGCACTGCTGAACTTTCCGGCCAATCACCGCTTTTGTCCTGGGAAAAATTCTCTCTTTGGACTGGTTGAAATAGCGAACCGTATTCTCTTTATCCACAAAAGTAATATCTACAGGCAGATTGTTAAAAACGGCTTCAATCTCCTCTTTTGCTAAAGTCCCAGTTTCAAAAGGAACCGTGCCTTCTACTTCAGACTTGGAAGCTGGCCTTTCCCTGGTTTCACCAGTCTTTTTTGCAGACTCAGGTGTAAAACAACAATAGCCGAGTTCATCAAATTGACCTCTTATATCTTTCCATTCATTTTCTCTTATAACCTTTAAAGCAGTCGGGAAAAGAATATTATTTTCCTTGTAAAAATGACTTGAGAGCATATCAGCTAAGGATATCGCTAATTCTTCCAGCTGCTTGGTAAACTCTTGAAAAGTTGTACTTTCATGTATTTCAATAAGCTCATAAAGCTTTTTCTTTATCTCTCTTATCTTATCGTGCTCCATCCACATAATTGCCGGAGGCTGGGTGATTCCATGTTTTTCAAGATAAGGAAAAAGAACATTTTCTTCTCTGACATAGTGACTTTCCGAGCTTTTGAGATGTACTTCAATATGTCGTAATTTTTCAATCTCCTCTTTAATGGAATTGAAGTTCTCTGCCTGTTTTATTTTCTTCGAAAGACTTTTCAGTTCATCGGCAAATCTCAGGAGTATCTTATGTTCTTCCATAAGGATATGGATGGGGTGCCCTGCAGGCGCTAAAGTCTTCTCCTTTTCAAGAGACTCCTTGAATACAGCAATGTGAACATCGCAAAGTCTCTGGATTTCTTCCCTGGGCAAACCTTCTTTTATGAGTTCCTCTTCTATCTGTGATATTTCAGTCGATGTTATATCCTTTATAACTTCTTTAAATTCTTCTTTTACCTCCTCCGGATTTGCACCATCGTGCAATCTCTTTATTAATCTTTTAAGAGCTTCCTTTTTACCTTTTTTTTCTCCGGATAGATCAGTCATGGTTTTACTCCTTATTTTTGTTATTTATTTTGTTAATTCTTAGCAGTATCGCTGTCTCTAATAATCTTCACCTAACAGCTCAAAATAAGCCCTGGGATGAGCACAAGCCGGACATTCTTCAGGTACTTCCATGCCTTCATGGATATAGCCACAGTTCCTGCATTTCCATTTTAAAATATTCTCCCTCTTAAAAACTCTGCCTGCCTCTATGTTTCCAAGGAGGGCAAGGTATCTTTTCTCGTGCTGTCTTTCAGCAACTGCTATTGATCTCATCACTTTAGCTATCTCAGGGAAACCTTCTTCTACGGCAATCCTAGCAAATTCTGGATACATTGCAGTGTGTTCAAAATTTTCTCCGGCAGCAGCGGCTTTAAGATTTTCCTTGGTATACCCAATCACTCCTGCTGGATAGGCAGCATTGATTTCAACTTCTCCGCCTTCCAAGAATTTAAACAGTCTTTTGGCATGCTCCTTCTCATTATCTGCTGTTTCAAGAAATATGGCTGCTATTTGCTCATAGCCTTCTTTTTTTGCCTGGGAGGCAAAGTAGGAATAACGGTTTCTCGCCTGCGATTCTCCTGCAAATGCTGTCAGGAGGTTCCTTTCCGTTTTTTTTCCTTTTACATTTTCCATTCTTTCACCCCTTTTAAATTTATTTTTTTATTGTTGCCTAAAAACATCTTTTGGGAGAGATTACTCTTCCTTTTTCATTGCCTCAAGTATAATTTGCTCTTTGTCTGTCATTTTTAAACCTCCTTATTGTTTTTTAGTCCACAGACCATGAATATTGCAATACTCCCTTGCATCTATTTTTTCTGCTCTGATTTCAAACACAGCCTCTGGTTTGTCTCCAGCTCTCAAGAATTTCCTGTAAGTGATACTATCTGCAATTATCTCTATCCACTCTATATAGTGTTTTTCCTCCATTGGATGCGCGATACTGCCAACTTTTACTTTTACTCCGTCTTCTGTCCTTTCTATTACTGGAACATGCTTTTCTTGTCCGACATCTTCTGTCTTCTCTTTAAGTAGTTCCATTGGCTGCTTGCAGCACACCAGTTTTCCAACTCCTGCCTGCAACACTTCCACAATGTTGCCACAAATGTTGCATTTATAAACTTGCAATTGCTTAGTCATTTTACACCTCCTTTTTTCTTTTTATAATCCTTGATTGCCTCATGAAGAGCATCAACCCCTAAGTTAAAACAATGCATCTTCTACAGAGGCAAACTATTTTATTCATTGTAATCTAACGATGAATTGAAAGCATTATAAGATAAACAAAATCATTCATTTTACTACCGGTGATGCATTCTGATCAAAAGGGTTCGTTCTCATAGCAAGAGAAAAGAGGTAGGGATAATTATCTTTCAAATGTTTCATATAATCCAACCATTGATGGACCAGTAAAACATATGCTCTTTTTATATCGCCAGCGAGATGTCCCCTGTCAGTATTCGGCAACTGTCTTACATCTTTCCGGTGTGCTAACTCCTCTGTCAGATGAAAAACTGCCCAAAGGATCCCAGTAAAGGATTCGTGCTCCAACAAATTGGGATTTTCCAATAGGCGGAGTAAAAAATCCCTCTTCCCTAATAGGAAATTGCGTAAATGTTCTAAATCGACCTTCTGAATCTCAACTCCATAATCATAATTTTTAAGGCGCTTGCTAACATTAAAAAATTCTATGTCAGACCAATCGTCGGTCACAATAAGCCCCTTTCTAATTTTGTCCAATTTAGGGTCAAAGTCGGAAAAATAAGTTAATAGCATTGTCCCAACTTCACTAAAAAAGGCTCCTATGACCATGTTCAACTTTTCAAGTCGTGCGCGTTTTTCCCTTTCACTCAGCAAACGGTGTATAATCATAGTAACCAGCAAAACCTCAATAAAGACAAAGGCAAAATCCCCTAAGAAGTAAATGAAGATATGGTGGGGATCTCTAAAAATTATATAATGAATGAGATAAAAAATTATAGTTAATACAATCAGGGATAAGCCTAAGAAAATCTGCCAACTAAAGCGTTTCATGTTCCATCACTCCTTATTTTATATAATTAACCTCCTTTTTTGTTATATGTTTATGTTTTTTTAGGATTTCATCTGCCAGTCTATCCAAGGCTTTTAGATCTTCGTCCTTCGGGTAGCCTTTTACAATAACTGGCTCAAATATTTCCACTTTAAGTGTTGTTAACATTCCTTTAATCTGTTCCACCATTTTTCCTCCCCATCCATAAGAACCAATAATGGACACAAATCTGGTTTTCGGCCTCAAGGCATTGACCAGATAGGTGGCAGACACCACAGCAGGATGAGGACCAACTAATACTGTGGGTGAGGCAATCACTATAGAAGCGGCATCTACAAGGGCCATGGCCAATTCTCCGAGGTCTGTTTTAGTTAAATTAAAAGGTTTTGCAGTTATACCTCTTTTAATAAGTGCATCCACAAAGTAATCGACCATCTTATCTGTGCTCCCGTGCATTGAAACATAAGGGATTATTACTTCGTTTTTCACCTCTTCAGAAATCCAGTCCCTGTAAGCACTTAGAATAAATTCTGGTCGTGGGTAAACCGGGCCGTGACTGGGTGCAATAATATCTATCTCCAGGTCTTTTATCCTTTCCAGATGTTTCTTTATACTAGTCCTGAAAGGCATCATAATCTCTGCATAATACCGCTTGGCTGATTCGTATACTTTTGCTTCATCTGTTACAAACAAATCGCTCGAGGCAAGGTGAGAACCTAAAAAATCACATGGGAATAAAATTTTATCCTCCCTTAAATAGGTAAACATTGTCTCGGGCCAATGAACCCAGGGAGCTATTATGAACTCCAAAGTCTTACCACCAAGGGAAAGCGTATCTCCATTTTTTATGACCAGGAACTTCTCTTCTGGTATCAAAAGAAGCTCTACCAGTAAATCTTTACATTTCTGGTTGGTTACAACCTTTGCCTCGGGATATAGTTCAAGTATCCTCGGTATTGTTCCAGAATGGTCCTGTTCTCCATGATTAGCAATCACATAGTCAATGCTTTTGATGCCGAGTTTCTCAAGATTATTTATAAGTGTATATTCCTTAGTCGGGTCAACAGTATCTATTAAGGCTACTTTTTTTTTGCCCTTTACCAAGTAGGAGTTATAACTTGTCCCGTCTGGAAGTGGTATTAGTTCATCAAACAACCTTCTATCCCAATCTATTGCACCTACCGAGTAAATGCCATGTTTAAATTCTTTGACAGACATTTTAATTCTCCTTTTCAAAGGCATCTTTTCCAGCCCCACACACTGGACAGACCCAGTCATCAGGAAGTTCCTCAAAGGGTGTCCCTGTTTTTATTCCAGTATCAGGATCTCCCTTCTGTGGGTCATAAATATATCCACAAACAGTGCATCGATATTTCTTCATTTTCAAAACCTCCTCTTTTAGTTCCTTTTTCTCATTTTTTATATAATGGGGTGCATTTTTGGATACAAGACCCTTTTTCACAACATGATAGTATTCATAGGTCATTACCTTACCATCACTTAAGATATCTCCGTCAACAACATCGGCAACAAAGAGTGTGTGGGTTCCTGCATCCATACTGCCCTTTACCCGTGCCTCAAGGTAAGCAACTGCATTCTCAAGGACGATGGGGACACCTGTTTTGCCAATCCTGTAATTTACACCCTTAAATTTCTCTATATCCCTTCCAGACTTAAAGCCAAAGCTGCCAATAAACTTCATCGGTGTTTCTGTTGAGAGAACAGAAACCGTGAAGACCTTGCTTGCCTTAATGTATTCGTGGGTTAGATTATTTTTGTTGATACACACTATAATCGCCTGTGGATCAGATGTAACCTGCATAATCGTGTTGGCAATTTGCCCATTGAATTTCTTGCCCTTTTTTGAACTGATAACATACATCCCATAACTAAGTTTGTATAAGAATTTACTATTCATTATCCACCTCCTCAACAGAATATCCTGCCTCCCTTATAGCAGAAATAATTAGCTCTCCTGGAACATCACCTATAACTTCAACTTCTTTTGTTTTTAAATTTATTCTGACATCCTTTATCCCCTTTAGTTTCCTAATAGATGAGTCTATTGTTTTTTTACAATGTTCACAGCTCATATCTGGAACCTTTAGTATTCTACCCATACCTGTTATCTCCTTTTTATTTTTTTTAAATATTGCTTTTAAAATAAATCCTGTAAGTAAAATAGCTGATAATGTCTTTAACCAGGATGGAATCATTTTCATTCCGTCAGTGAACATTGTTAGGTCTTTTCCTAAAATCTGCCATATATAATCAATGAGAAAACCAAACAGAAGACTAGTAAAAACAATAGCAAAAAGATAAATAAATAAAGCTTTTTTACCAAGTTTACCAGCAACAAAAGATAAGGTGGCAGTATTTGTGGCAGGTCCTGCAATTAAAAAAACCAGCCCTGCCCCGGGTGTCATTCCCTTGGCAATAAGAGATGCGGCAATGGGAATTGAACCTGTTGCACAAACATACATCGGGATAGATATCACCAGCATCAGAGGATAGGCAAGTTCTGGATTACCAAGATATCGCTCAATTATATTTGAAGGCACAAAATATCCTATTACCCCACCAAAAAAAACTCCGATAACTATCCATTTCCCTATATCTTCTATTAGGTCAAAAAATCCGTATTTAAACATTCTTTTTATTTTATAAGTTAGACTATGTGCATGAGGAGTTGCGACATCGCATATGGCACAGGAAAAATCTTCTGAAACTTCGGCTTTTTTCTCTTTTTGTGACAAATTTAAAATAATCCCTGCAAAGATTCCTGCAAAAAATGCTGAAACAGGTCTTATAATAGCAAACAAAAGACCAAGCAATGAGTAGGTGGCGAGTATTGAGTCTATACCAGTTGTTGGAGTGGAAATAAGAAAAGATATGGTTGAACTTTTGCCTGCGCCTTCTTTTCTCAGATGAGCGGCTACTGGTATCACACCGCATGAACACAAAGGTAATGGCACTCCAAAAAGTGATGCTTTTAATACTGAGAACATATTATTACCTGAAAAATGTTTGTAAATCTTTTCCTTCGGAATTATTATGTGCAACAATCCTGCAATGAAAAATCCTAAAAGAAGATAAGGCGACATTTCAGCAAGCAATTTCCATATTTCTTCTAATAGACCTACCATTATTGGCCACATAAACTTATTTTCCATATTTGTTATAAGTTAATCTTTGTAACAATTTCAAATTTAATACATTCTGTAAAATTCAAAGTGATCATTATTATTTTTTCTTCAGACAGTTTTTACAGATGCCTTTAAAATAACCATGCAATTCTTTAATTTTGTGTCCAGATACATACCCTTTTTTAAAATACTGACACTCAATATTTAAATCTACTATCTTGCCGCATTTTTCACACAAAAAATGATGATGGGGGACTGTAGTTCGGTCAAATCTTACTTCCGTTCCAGTGATAATAACTGATGTAACAAGGCCTTTCTGAAGAAATGTATCCAGAGTATTATAGACCGTTGTCTTAGAGATGGTCGGGATTTCTTTTACAATGTTTTCGTATATCATATCTACAGTGGGGTGGGTTTTATTTGCCTCAATATATTTTAAAATTTTTAATCTTTGATAAGTTGGTTTAATTCCCTTATTTTCTAAAGTAGTTTTTAATTGTTTCATATTTGTAATCATTACAATTTAATAATACAAAAAAACTACCACAATGTCAATAAAAAATAAAATGAAGCAAATTCTCACTAGTCTAAGTAAGCATCTCCATTTCCGTGATAACTGATTCCTATGTTGAGGAGAAAGGTTTTGGGAAATAGTTGCAGCGACCATTGAAGATTTAGCCTTCGGAGTAAGCTCAGGCCAGCGGTCTCAAAAACACGCTGCCTTTGCCCCAGCGAAAGAAGATATTCGATTAGGCGAAGGCAAGTGGGTGAAAAAACCGTTTGAAGGTTGAACGGGCACGGTTCCTCTCCAGAATGGAGAGGGGAGCGAAGCCTGAAACCGAGCAACTTTTGCCTCGCTGGGGCAAAAGCTGCGTGTTTTTATACCCACGGCCTGAGCTTTCCTTCAAACGGTTTTTTCAACCACTGCCCTTCGTAAAGCAACAAAGAATTAGGCAGACGCCGAGAAAAGGGAATGGAGAATGGCGTTAAAAATCTGAAGGGAGCTAGACTATTTCCCAAAACCTTCTCCAATCACGGTTTTGGAGATGCTTCCCTAGTCTAATATTCGATTATAACTGAGTCTTCCCCAAGTAAACCCTCAAGATTTCGAGTTAAATCTTCTGAAGGAGAAACTCCTTGAATCTCTATAGACTTAGCTACCATTCGGTAAGAATGAGGAGTTTCAAGCTCAAAAAGCACAAGACAATCTCCTGGATTTTTTTCCAGCATCTCCTTCAATCCTTCAAATACTGACTCCTCCAATCCAGGTAGAAAAATCCTCAGAATCATTCTTTTTGCCTGTTTCTGGAAGGCTTCAGCTAAGGGCATAATATGAAGGAGATGAATCCTGCGGCTTTCCCCCTCCCCTATAAATCTCCCTTTGACCCAGACGAGTTGATCTTCTCTTAGACAATCATAGTATTTTTTATAACTGTCAGGAAAAGCAACCACTTCTATCCGATCGCTCATATCTTCCAGGATAAAAGTGGCCATTCTCTCTTCCTTTTTAGTCTTGATAGCTTTAAAAGAGGCGATAATTCCAGCAACTTTGACTTCACTGTTAAAATCTTTTTCCTCATCCAACTGGCTAAGCGTATGGGAAGCAAGTTTTTTCAAACGTTTTCCAAACTGAGCCAGAGGATGGCCAGTAATATAGAATCCTAAGGCATCCTTCTCATAGGAAAGCAAAAGAGATTCATCCCATTCTCGCATCTGTTTCACCTCAGCAGGTACAGAAGGAGGCTCAATCTGGCTCTGACCAAAGAGAAGATTCTGCTTTGAAGATTTAATTTTTTGAATTCCATGGGCAAAATCGATCATTCTATCAACCAGGTGAAAGCACTGAGACCTTTTCCATCTTAAAGAATCAAAAGCTCCGGCTTTGATTAAACTTTCCATCACCTTTCTGTTGATAACTTTAGAATCAACTTTCTGGCAAATATCAAAGGGAGAAACAAATTTGCCTCTTTTTTCCCTTCCTTGTATTAAAGCCCTAACCGCTCCTTCTCCTACATTTTTTACGGCTGAGAGACCGAAGCGAATATTTCCTTTTACCACGGTAAAACTATAATCACTTTCGTTAATATCAGGAGGAAAAACCTTAATTCCCATCTCCTTGCATTCATTAATATACTTAACGACCTGGGAAGTATCCCCTCTTTCTGCCGCAGAAGTCAGAAGAGATGCCAGAAAACAAAGGGGAAAGTGAGCCTTGAGATAAGCTGTGCGATAAGCAAGGCAGGCATAGGCGGTACTATGAGATTTATTAAATCCGTATCCAGCAAAATACTTAATCTGCTCAAAGATCTTATCTATCTTAGCCTGACTTAGGCCTTTTTGCTTTGCTCCCTGGATAAACCGCTGCCTTTGATCCTTCATCATTCCTGTAACTTTTTTGCCCATGGCTTTACGCAAGATATCAGCTTCAGCCAAAGAAAAACCAGCCAGATCCGTGGCAATTTTCATAACCTGTTCCTGGTAGACTATTATTCCCTGGGTTTCTTTTAAGATAGGCTCAAGCTCTGGACATTCATATCTGATTCGCTCTGGATGGTGTTTGCACTTAATGAATTCATCTGTCATTCCGCTTTTTAAAGGCCCAGGCCGATAAAGGGCATTTAAAGCAATTAAATCCTGAAAGTTTTCAGGCTTAAAATTCCTGAGCAAATCCTTCATACCCTGGCTTTCAAACTGAAATACTCCATCTGTATTGCCTGATTTAAAAACATCAAAAGTTTCTTTGTCATCTATAGGGATATCCTTCAAATCTATTTTCTGTCCTGAATCCTTTTCTATTAATTCAATGGTATCTTGAATAACAGTTAGGTTGCGCAATCCCAGTAAATCCATTTTAAGTAAGCCTATAGCTTCAATATCCTGCATCGAATATTGGGTAGTAATTTCTCCCTTGACAGATTGATAAAGAGGCATATATTCTACCAGTGGCTTGGGAGTGATAACAATTCCAGCAGCATGAATAGAAGGATGTCGAACCTGTCCTTCCAGTCTTTGAGCTACAGAAAGAAGGTGAGCTATTTTAGGGAATTTATCACTTAACTCTTTCAATTGAGGAATATTTTTTAAGGCGCCCTTAATGTTGGCTTCTAGACCAAAAGGAGGAATCATCTTAGCAATCTTGTCTACCTCAGGCAGGGGAACCTCTAAAGCCCTTCCAACATCCCTGACTGCTTGGCGGGCAGCCATAGTGCCGAAGGTAATGATTTGACAGACATTTTCTTGGCCATACTTTTTAGTCACATAGTCAAGAACCTCTTCTCTTCGCCGTCCACAGAAGTCAATATCAATATCTGGTAGGCTAATCCGCTCCGGGTTTAAAAATCTCTCAAACAAAAGATCATACTCAAGAGGGTCAATATCTGTTATGTTTAAACAATAAGCAAGCAAACTCCCTGCAGCAGAACCTCTTCCTGGGCCAACGGGAATATTTCTTGCTTTAGCCTCCTTAATCAAGTCCCAAACAATCAAAAAATAGCCTTCAAATCCCATTTCTTTGATGAG
>Ga0114919_10000252_pt1 | contig 39094 bp, 30 predicted proteins | sample BlataG_FD_88682 | JGI IMG/M metagenome (GOLD analysis project Ga0114919, IMG submission 88682) | Deep subsurface microbial communities from Black Sea to uncover new lineages of life (NeLLi) - Black_00105 metaG | ecosystem: Environmental > Aquatic > Marine > Oceanic > Sediment | place: Atlantic... | reverse complement strand
CGAAATGATCTCATATGGCTTGTTGATGGAGTTCGCCTTGATCTTATTTCAAGTAAATTGGATCCAGAGGGTCTCTTGACTTTTGCTGAGTCAACACAACCAGCTTTACTGATTACACCGCCTTATTAGCAGTAAAATATCATTTGTATTTTTCCGAAAGCTTTAGTGAAGCCTATGGGTAAGAATCAATTTGAAAATCAATAACTTTGGTCGAAAGAGGACCAATAGAAAATGTTTTAGAAACATCAATTACACCATCACATGGCGTAATATTATATGGATTTTGATCTATAATTCCAGAAGGGCGACCATAATCCAATCCAATTGTATGAGTTCCAGCAGGGAGATTATAATATTTTATAATTGGACTAAAACCACCCGCTGAATCTTTCTCCATCCCATCCAAATAAATGGCGAATTCCATCCATTGATCAGAATCGTTAGAAATAATAACTTCCGATGTTGAGTACGGCTGAGTGTAATAATCATAAATAATTAAAAGAGCAAATGCAAGGATAAGCACTATAAGGATGATGCTGATCATTAAATTTCTATGCCTGTGTAGAAATTCCGATCTTTTTATGGGAGGTAAAAATCTACCTTTTTCTCTCACTAACTTTCTTCTAATTAAACCGTGATATTTTCCAAAAGTAAGAAACCTAGCTGTTATACCGATTCGGTTCATATCGCGAGAAATTGTGATAGGAAATAAAATACTCAATAGAACTATTAATGCTGAGATTAATCCTATTATTGGTCCGATTTTTAGGTCGAAGTACCAAGCATTCCAATCAGAACTGGTACCAATAAGCAACAAAAAAATTCCACTTATCTGAGCAAAACCTCCAATTGGGCTAAAGAAGGCAATTATAGTGCCAATGAAAAAAAGAATACCAGACATATATAAGATATCTGCAATTCTTTCACTTGATTGAATCGGTTTAAGAATAAGATTCAAACCGATATTAGCTTCTTCTCCTATTAGAGGCGCCGGAACAGAAATTCTAGTAATACACCAAACCGCAAGTAAAGAGATTACACCAATAATTGCTCCTGTAATAGTGAGAAGATTAATTCTCATCGAAGAAGAATCTTTTTCCTCCATCAATCTAGATATTGTTGTTATTCTTCTTAGATATTGTTGTTATTCTTCTATAAGATTCTTTCAATTAAGAAAGGGGTTATAATCAGACTGATTCATCGTGCTAATTACGATTTTCGAATTAGCAAGATAGCCAGTAAATGAACACAGTAAGATAATTAGAGAGCAAAACATAAGTGTTTAAATATCAGTTAGGAATCGGAAGGACATGCGACTTCTTCGGGTGGAGCGACCAACAACATTGGGCGTTCTATTCGCTCTATCTCTTTCGAGAGACAATGCAATTCATGGCAAAGTCAGATTGAATAAAACTCTCGCTCTGCTTCAGTGCGAAGGATTTCCGATAAAGAATAGATTCATAAATCAGAAGCTGGGACCTTTTGATGGCACTATACATTCTGACGCTGAGATTCTTGAAGAAAATCACCACATTACAATTGAAGATCTCCCAACCGGGCATGAAGAACCATGTAAAGTCTACAAAATAAAGGAAGAAGGGCTCAGGCATTTCAGAGAGCAATTTTTGCCAAGGATTGAAAACCTTCCGCACCAGAGGGCTTTCTCATCCAGAATAAGTGAAATTAAAATGAATTTTTCAAGTTATAGAACTCCAGAGATTGTTGAGAGGGTTCATCGCGATCTTCTAATCGACTTCACTCTCGAAGAATTCAGCAAGGCTCTTGATCAGAATCACGAATCATTGAAGGGCTTGATGACGATCGCTGAGAGGAGGTGGGATCATGGTTGTCCCATTTGTCTAGAAATATTGGGTGCCACCGATTTTGCAATGAAATCAATTGAACAAGTCATTGATACTGAATTAGACAACCAGAAATCAGGGAAGAATATGATTTATTACAATACAAATAATATGATCAACTGGGCAGACAAACTGAAAGATCATGCTCACATCACTGATGTCAGATTAAAGGATGATCAATCGTCGCTATGGAGGGAATGGATGGGACACCGATTATTTTGTCTAGAATCAATCGGTGAGACCTATGGGATAATCAAACCATTGAGAGATGAAAGGTCTCTTCTTGAGTATATTCAAGCGGTTGGTTCATAGGAGGTAATATTTGGATAGATTATCAACGGTTACAATGGATGCTAACGCATGTATTATTCATGCATTGAATTTGGGCAAAGTCGAAGGCACACCCCTCCACGATTATTATTGCACGTCAGTGAGATGTTTTGTTACTAATTGCCCGAGAGAATCAATCTCAATAGGCACATTTCCGAAGGTGAAAGACCATTCCAATAAGAATATCACAAAAGCAGTCGTTCAGCTTGCTAGGAAGAGAGGATTTGGAAAAGAATACTACGTAATGGAAAAATTGAAGGATATAGGGACGAGTAATCTGGCAAGACTTTTTTCAGTGTTGGTAGAATACCCAGAGACTTATACCGAAGATCAGATTAAAGAAATTGAGACTTTTTATTCCTCCATCCAAAAGGACATTGGAACTTATACGGATCCAAACAAGAGCAGCATGCCAGAACAACATGATCTTGAGTTCTTCGCATCAGCTCATAATCTCGAACCGGAAATCGTTCATATTATTTCTGACGACGCACATTTTGCGGGATATGTTGATGAGATTGCGGCGTCTCCATATGGTCTACGCGTTTTTCCAGTTAAAGACCTGAATCGGATTATGATTGATTTAAAATGGCCGATGCCCACTTAGGACTAAGCGCAAATTAGTCTAGAATAATTCTCTTTGATTAGCCCTCAACAACGGCCCTTTTATCCCATTCTGCACTCTCGTGAGAGCACAAGCAATCTCGGCAATCCAGAATAGATTTGTGTAGACTTCAATTGACTCAATTCTCAATTATAATGCCACAATAAATCCCTTTCCAAGGCATCGGCGTGGGAGATGTGGAAAAAAGTTTTATCTTCAAAGACAAGATTTGGAACGGGGAATGGAATGAGTTTGCATGAAAGTATCTTCATGATTGAAGGGAACCATAGTGGACGCCTAGTGGAACTCTTCAGAATATTCCAGTACATGGATACTGGAAAGGATAAAGAAGTGTCTGGTGCGGATTCGCTTTCGAAGATAGTCGAGGGTTGGGATGTTGGCAATAATCGAGTACTTAAGCCAACTTCTTTTTATAAAGGGTGGACGGTGGTAATTGATCCTGAGATGGTTATGGCAGTTGATGATGAAGCAAATGCACTTGTCTCGGAAAAATTTCAGACTAAGACATTTGGAATGATATGTGAAGGAACTTCCAACACATATGCTTTCTCCCTTTTTGATAAAGGTCGCAAGATAAGAGGATTCAATTCAATCGATGGAGAGATTCAACAATCAGGAACTCCACTGGAATCCGAGTCTGGTATTGATTTATCTAAAGGATTCCTTGAAGATGAAGTCATAACTATAATGCGAGAAGAGACAGGGATCGATTTTTCTGAGTTATGGGAGACTGGACTTTTTCTCGTGAAAGAGTTAGATGAATCTGGTATAGAAATAGGAGAATCTTCCGACATTCTTGATTGAATTGCAGGAATTGCTGGCTACCCCTGCATTTCCTTTTCTGCGATACCTTAAAATAGCACGAAAAGACAAGTCTGCCAATTAGCAACCCTCTAACACAACAATGCCCACCCGCAGATATCTATTTATACTCATTAAAAGATAATGACAATTGTCTGACAAAATCCCTAAAGTTGTCAGACGAAGGCGCTATAGATGAGCGAGTCGGAGCGCGTTACCATAAGAATTCAAGCTGAGCGAATTCATGCTTTGCAATCGCTCGTTGAGACTGGAAAATTCTCGACCATTTCAGATGCAGTAAGAGCAGCAATCGATAGGTTCGTAGAGAACGAACTAACGCCAGACTACATAGAAAAGGTAATAGTGGAACTGCCCAAGGGAAATGTGGTCGATCTCAAACAGCTTGTACATGACGGCGACTCGATATCGATCGACGACGCTATCCGCAACGCAGTTAGGGAATACATCAGACAAAAAATGTCCAAGGTGATGGACGAGCTCGAAAAATAGAGCGCCAGAATCGGGATGGGATGCTGGAGCATCTTCAATGATTAGCGATAGCTGGGAACGGAAAAAACGATGTCATTCGCAAAACTCATCCAGGAAGCCCTCGAAGCTTCAGACTCCGCGTCACCCAACAGGATCGCTCCCGAGATCGCAGTCGTGGGCTGCGGAGGAGGAGGCTGTAACAGCATCCAGCGATTGAAGAGAATAGGTTTGGAGGGAGTCACGACCATAGCTCTGAACACCGATCGCTACCATCTCTCGGGGATAGCCGCAGATAAGAAGATCTTTATCGGGGAGAATGTCACAAAGGGATACGGAACCGGTGGCGACCTATCCTTGGCCGAGAAATGCGCTCGCGATTTTCAGGATAGTATAGCTCAAGCGGTGAGCGGGGCGGATCTCATATTCATTACTGCCGGAATGGGCGGTGGTACAGGTACTGGCGTTTCACCCGTCGTGGCTGAGATAGGATGCCGCAATGGTGCTTTGGTAGTTGCACTGGTTACGATACCATTTTCGTTTGAGCGGGGGAGGCTGAGCACCGCGCAGCGCGGAGTGAGTAAATTGAACGAGATCGCTCATTGTACAGTAGTCCTCGACAATAACAAATTGTTAGATATCGCTCCGAAATTGCCCATCGAGAGAGCTTTTACTGTTATGGATCATCTGATCGCGGAAACTATCAAAGGTTTTTCAGAAACCATATCCGAGCCCAGTATGATTAATCTAGATTTCTCAGACTTTCGCAGCATCATGTCCGTCGGCGGAATTGGCACGATGCTGTTTGGAGAGAGTGAGGATGTAAAGGAGCTTGTCGACGAAGCCCTTAGCAACCCGTTCCTTGAAGTCGATTTCAGCGAGGCGAACGGAGCTCTGATTCATATTACCGGTGGTTCTGAGCTCCCCCTTAAAAGAGTACACCAGATTTTCAAGGGAATTGTAGACGCGCTACCTTCCGCGCGAAATGTCAAATTTGGTGCGCGAGTCAGAACTGACAGGAGCAGAATGATAAATGTCATGGGTATTGTGACTGGCGTTAAGCCGAGGATCGATGATTTCCTATCTGAGCCCGCATCAGAAATTGCTCGACAAAGAGAAAACAAGCTCGCAAGGGCATAATGCAATTGAATCTCAGCTGTCAACTTTTCATATAGATCTCTCTCAATGATCCCCGGATTGCTGATCATCGTCTTTCCTACTGTTTCTCATCGCCCCCTTCAAAATCCCCATCATCGTATGATATTCCCATTTTGATAGCACCGCTCGCCCCATGATTCGCCGGAACATCACAGAAGTCTTCTCTCTCTTGTGTTCAGGATATTCAATGGCATCTAGAAGCTGTTTAAATTGCTTGATTAGCCGGTTGAGCTCCATATCTCCAGCCTCTCTCGATTTCCATATCACTGCATCCTGGAGGAAAAGCTCGTAGAATACAACAGTAGCCGCGTGGCTGATATTCATAATCGGGTATTCTCGGCTAGTCGGTATAGTTACCAACATGTCGCATCGCATGATCGCCTCTCGATCCAGTCCAAAATCCTCCTGCCCGAAAAGAAGGGCAATTGTCCCCTCGAAGTCCCGGACTTTTTCGGTGAATTCCTCGGGGGTTTTCGTGATCCTGCTAAACTTCTTCTCGTTTCTCGTCATCACGCCCGAGGTGCCCACGACCATATCGGCACCGGAAAGTGAGCTCTCGAGCGAGTCATGAGCTCGCGCATTTTTCAGGATCTTCTCTGCATGCATTGCTCTCTTTCTCGCCTCCAGGCCTATTTCGCATTCTGGCTTCACAAGATGAAGCTCATCCAGCCCGAAATTCATCATAGTTCTCGCAATAGCACCGATATTTCCCTCGCTTTGAGGCTTGACGAGGACAACTCGTATCATAGGCATCTGGCAAACCAACACGTAAATAACGCTTCAGAATATATCTGAATGCCGATGCTTCCCCGAGTTGCCCTAAGACTCGCATATGACGGAAGCTGCTTCTCGGGCTTTCAAAGACAGCCGAAGAGTAGGACAGTCGAAGGAGATCTCCTTCGTGTTCTCAAATGCATCAATGCCATTCGTGATCCGAAGAGCGCTCATTACAGGTCAAGCTCTCGAACAGATAGAGGCGTGAGCGCGCTCGGAAATGTCGTCTCGATCGATACTGCATTTGATCTGAGCAAGCTTCCGAGATCGATAAACTCGAATGCCGAGGATCTTTGGTGCACTGGCACCGCGATCATACCGGATGATCTCAATGTTCGATACGCGAGAAGCAGAACATATGCGTGCTATCTCCTCGATAAGGATCATGATATGAGCTCCATGAGAAGAGCCGCGAAGAGCTTTCTAGGCACTCATGATTTTTCCCGATATGCGCGCGTTGACAATAGATACCCTGAAAGGACCATTTATCGTCTGGAAATGGAGAGAATTGGTGACTTAATCGAAGTGATAATCGAGGGAAACAGCTTCCTATGGAATCAAGTCAGACGAATGGCATGGGCGCTCGATCAGGTTGGAAAGGGGTATGCCAAGCCGGCTGCGATTATGCCCGAGAAGTTTGCGCTGAGGCGGATCGGGCTGATCCCAGCAGAGAATCTGCTGCTCATAGCGGTGGATATAGGCTATGATTTCGAGCTTCCGAGTAAATTAGGAAAATATCCAGTCGAGATCGGCAATAGACTCATTTCATCATTTATTAAAAATAAAATGTTCGAAACGATGCTTGAGACCCTCTCCTCTTGTCGATCTGCTGTTTGAAACAATCCGTGCATTATATTTATTACATTACTAGGAGCAAGATATAGTATAGCTCTCGACGATTCAGTTGCGTGATCGTTGCAGTTACTGGCACGCCCGGAACGGGCAAAACAACCGCCTGCGCCCTCCTTTCTGGGGTAAAGGTAATCGATCTACGGATACTCGCAGAGGAGAATGCACAGCTTTTCTCTTTCGACAGTGTCCGAGGATGTATGGAGGTCGATCCCGCAGTGCTGCAGACGCTTTTGTCCGAGGTTTATAACACGGTAATCTTGGATGGGCATCTTTCGCATCTGCTGGAAAACGATATAGTAGTTGTACTCCGCTGCTCGCCAAAGGTGCTTGCTGAGCGCCTATCACGTCGCGGATGGCCGTCAGAGAAGATTCGGGAGAACCAGGAGGCCGAGGCAATCGACCTCATACTGATCGAGGCTTTGGATAATAACAAAGAGGTGCTTGAGATTGATACGACTTTGCTATCTCCGCGCGAGGTGGCCGATGCGGTCATGTTGATAATGGGTGGAGAAAGACGCAAATACGAACCTGGAAATATCGACTGGAGCGAGGAGGTTATGAATTGGTACTGAACAAGTACCGAGAAAAGGTCGATTCGATACTCACTCCTTCTGCGAAAGCACTAGGGAGGCTGGGACCAGATTTTCTCTCGCTCTCATCGCTCGCCTGTGCTTTGCTTGCTGCACTTCTTCTCATTTTATGGCGTGATCCTTTGGCGCTGCTTGCAGCGTTTGTCTTCGTGCTGGTCAACGGCTTTTTCGATGCTATCGATGGGCAGGTGGCGCGCCTCTCCGGAAAAAGCTCCGCAAGGGGCGATCTGCTGGATCACGTTATCGATCGATATGCGGACTTTATCATCCTCGCGGGTATATCGCTGAGCGCATTTGCGGATGTGAGGCTCGGGCTGCTCGCTGTTGGCAGCATCATGATCGTGAGCTACATGGGCACTCAAAGCCAAGCATTGGGATTGAAGCGCGACTACGGAGGTATTCTCGGTCGTGCGGAGCGGATTCTCCTGATAATGCTCTTCCTATTCTTGCAGTTCATATCGTCAGAATTTTTCGCGGGATCGTTCGAGATTTGGTCAGGTTTTTCGCTTACTCTTCTCGACTTTCTGCTTCTCTTCTTTATCATCGCGGCGAACATCACTACCCTGCAGAGATTTCTTCGTGCTTGGCGCTCCCTTTCCTGATCTCTTCTTTTTTCTCCGGTTCCTGTAGTACTTCAGCGGATGGGTCATCCACTCCTTCTCGCACATATCATCTGGATTGTAGCATATTCCGTAGCTCTTCATGGTAGAGCATTCTGGCGGGGTGTACTCCGTACCCGATATCTCGCCGATGATGTGCCGCACCTGATACTCGGTTTTACTTGCATCGAAATCAGGTGCGGTTGAAAATGCATTCATAATCTCCTGAGAGTTCATTCCTATCGTATGCAGAAAGGATGTTATGGCAAATCTTGCGGAGTGAGGTACATTCTCGCCACTTCTGATCATTGTAAGAATGGTTTTCATGCATGGTGGAAAGGCCTTATCCTCTATCGGTCCGAGCTCTCCCGTAATGAATTCCTTTCTCTTTCCCTCTAGCTGTTGGGAAAATCGCAAAGCATCTTTTTTAAAAACTGAGATGATATCATCGCTCACAGGGAGCGGAAGCTCCTTCACTATCTTATCGTTCAATTTCTGGCGTAATACCCTCGTCAGTCTATCTCTGGAAATCTTCACCATACCTCCGAAAATCTCCTGATTGATCAGCTTCCATTCCTTCGCCCTTATTGAGGCAGTTGCGGAGAGATAGGTCGTGAAATGGATCATGAACTCCTTATCGCTCTTTGATAGCTTGACACCGAGCTCTTCTGCAATGAACGCCAATGTCTCATCGTCATCCTGCAGCAACCTCTTCTCCAGAAGCATTGCCTCTCCCAGAGCGTATCTGCTTATCAGATATCTATCGGCGGAGCAGGAGACGATCATTCGCGCAATGGGATAGCTGAGCATCTCGGAGAGCTGGTCCACTTCTCTCATTATCGGCTTATCATCAATTGCTCCGCTCTCGATTGCTTCCAGCAATCTCTCCTTGCCCCGGCTCCTCGCTGGCTCGTACGCGATATCTCCCAGGAGCTCTTTGAGCTCTATCTTTCTCTTCTTGACCAACGCCTGTGCTCCCCTCAGAAAGGGGTATTTCGAGTAAGACTTCATGCTCCTGATCAGCCAATCCTCTCCTCATTGGGAAAGCTTACGTATTTCATGATCTCCTGGAAAGCCTCTTCGCTATCCAGCGCTTCGCATAACTTCATACTACTGGTAATCGGTCGCGCGAGCGCTATTCTTCTCGCCCTTTTTTCGCCTATTTTCGGGAGCGATGAAAGTGCCGCCAATGATGCTCCGTTGATATCGAACGGAAACTCTACACCGGTGACGCTCCTATAACCGTGCGAGAGGATGATTACGTCCACGAATCTCTCGATCTCGCATTTATAGGGAAGGCCAACAAGTATTGGATAGCTTCCCACTTGCCGACCGAAGGTCTTGTTCCCATCATGCGTTTCGAGGTAGACATCTCTCAGGACAGTGCCCATAGGTACGATCTTCTCCAGCATGGGATGATCGATCTTTTCTCTTACCCAATTCTTGAATTTCACGAAGCTCGAACGATGTATCTTCTGCTTTTCGAATCCCTCCCGTGAGGGTATTGCCTGACGTATATTGATTCGTCGAAGCATTAAATTCCTCCTGACAATCTCGAGCAGGAAATCGCGATTTTTCTCGAATGTCTCCCTGCTCTCTCCCTTCAGGCCAATAATGAAGTTAATGCCCGGAAGAAGCATGGGTAGGCCGGAAGGTCCTCTTTGCCCTCCCGCCCTGTTCATGATCTCAATTGCCTTCAGAGCCTGCTCGGAAGTTGCGTTGAGATTGTTACTCTCCCTGACCACTGGATCTGCCGATTCCAGCCCGAGCGCCAGGACATTCCCCGATGTGCAGAGCTTCACGATGCTTTCCATTATGCGAGTTGACTCTTCTGGATGTTCGGCGATAACCGCAGGGTTGGCATTGTCGAGGTGCAGGACCTTAGGGTTCGCCGCCTCTCTAATTCCCCTTAGGAGATGATGGATCACCCCCGGGCTAGGTCGGGGCGTTTCACTCTTCCCAACACCTTCTGCCATATATGAGATGAAGCATGACTGTCCTCCGAGCCTCAGATGTTTGGCACCGGCATTCGATAGCGCCTCCGTCTCGGCTATTATGCTATCAGGGTTTCTGAACTCCACTTTACCGTACTCGGGCTCCACGCAGAAACTGCAGCCTCCGACGAAATATCTGATGCAGCCTCGATAAGTCTGGATCTCCGCAATCAATGGCCCACCAAAATCCGGATGCTGCTTGATGATCTGAGCGCCCTGAATTGACCACTCATCAAACTCCTCCAGGCTTCTTCTTCTATCAACCAGCCTTCCGCTGCTTACGAAATCCCAGACTGCGGCCTCGATATCCTTTGTCACGAGGAGATCGAAATTCTCTCTCAGGGTGTTTTCAGAGAAGTATGATGCCATCGGGCCGCCGAGAATTCCGGGACAATCTAATCGCGTGCCAATCTCGATCATCTCTCTGACAGAGGCCGGATATCCTTTGAGATATTTGCCCGGGACTGAGAATCCTCCAATTGCCACTAAAAGATCCGCTTTCGGCAACTCCTTTCCGGCCCGGACTTCGCCAATGGTCATGTATTCTACAGTGGCTCCTGCGGAAATGGCAGCGCCGGCGGCAGCCCTTGGATAGGGTGAAACATATGGTGGTACTCCCAGATAGGAAGGCTCGTCCACATAGCCGTCGAGGAGCAGGGCTTTCATCGAAAATGGATAGATTCCAATATCTATCTCAAATTTCCGGGTTCTGTTGCGTTAATGGAAAAGTCTCGTCAACGCAATAGAACCAATTTCCGTAATTAGTAAGTATAAGACTTCCTTATGCAGAGCAGTCTTAAGCGCTAAAAGCTGAGAAATCGAATATTGGTGGAAAAATCTCAATATTCATCGGCAGCAGTGCGGGAGGAGTAATAGATGACAGATATTGACAGCTCGGATCCTACTGCTAATAAGAAAGGGCAGAAGGTCGAAAAGACCGATGTCGAGAAACTTCTGGCAAAGGCCTATGAGCCGGCACGGCTTGCGAAGATCTATCATCCATATTATGAGGGAAAGATCGAGGTTGTGCCCAAGTGTCCTATTCGCGATTTCAATGATTTCTCGATTTGGTACACGCCAGGGGTTGCTGAGCCGTGCAAGCTCATTCACAATAATAAGGAGGAGGTCTATCATCAGACCAATAAATGGAATAATGTCGCCATCGTCACCGATGGCACACGAGTTCTTGGTCTGGGGGATATTGGCCCTGAGGCTGGCTTACCGGTCATGGAGGGTAAGGCGCTTCTATTCAAATATCTGGGCGGAGTGGATGCTTTCCCAATATGCCTGAATACCAAGGACATGGAGAAGATCATAGAGACCGTCAAGATACTTCAGCCAACCTTCGGCGGTATAAACCTCGAGGATATCGCTCAGCCAAAGTGCTTCCGAATTCTCGATAGGTTACGAGCCGAATGCGAGATACCGGTTTGGCATGACGATCAACAGGGAACTGCCGCCATCACGACCGCTGGTGTGATAAACGCCGTAAAGCTAGCTGGCAAGAAGCTCAATGAGGTAAAGATCGTTCTATACGGAGCCGGTGCTGCCAATATTGCCACAGCAAGAGTTTTAAAAGTTGCAGGAGCCGAATTGAAGAACATGGTCGTGCTCGATAGCAAGGGAATTCTCCATCCCGGAAGAACTGATATTAACAAGGAGGAGTGGAGAGAGAAATGGTGGATCGCCACAGAGAGCAATAAGGAGGGGGTAACGGGAGATCTGGCAACTGCCGCCAAAGGCGCTGATGTGCTCATTGCCGCCTCAAAGCCGGGCCCAGGGACTATTAAGCCCAATATTGTCAAGCTGATGTCTGATAGTGCGATCGTCTTTCCCATCGCGAACCCTATCCCGGAAATTTGGCCTTGGGAGGCAAAGGAGGCTGGGGCACTTGTTGTCGGAACCGGCAGGAGCGACTTCCCGAATCAGGTGAACAACTCTCTCGGTTTTCCGGGCATTTTCAGAGGCACCTTGGATATCAAGGCTACAACGATTACTGATGAGATGTGCGTGGCAGCCTCCTGCGAGTTGGCAAAGATCGCGGAGGATAAGGGGTTGAACGCCGATTACATTATCCCGAGTATGGATGAATGGGAGGTTTTCCCGAGAGAGGCGGTTGCAGTTGCTCTCAAAGGTATTGAGCAGGGCGTCGCACGAGTCAAACCGAGCAAGCAGGAGCTTTTCGAGAAGGCAGAGACGATAATCAAGAGGGCTCGAGAGGAGACGAATTTTCTGATGAAGCAGGGATTCGTCAGGCCGGTACCGGAATCCTGAAAGCGCATTTTTTTCATGATGCGGGAGTTTGCGGAACAACTCTCTCGCATTATCCATTTCTCCGCCACACGTATCTCGTCTGTTCAAAAATGTGAGGAAACGATGCTGATCCGCACGAGCTATACCGCTCTCAGATCAAGCTCATCTCAAGCGCTTCCACGCTTTGAATGCCCGATATGCTCGAGAGCGCATTTTCGGTCTGATCTGATATTCCCGCCTCGTCCTTCATTATCACTAATATCTCAATCGCGTTCAGACCAAATGCGAAAGGTTTCATCTCGTGATTATTGAGGCGGACCCCTTCTGGTAGAGAGATTTTTATCTTCTCGATGAGCTCATCGATATTGGCATCTGGAGAATCCGGTAGTAATCTGTATTGAATTGCCACATCTCCCATTCTATCGTCCTCAGGGACCCGTAAAACCGCATTTGGGGCAGATGTATCGCACGCTCTGATCTCTGCAGATCGCGCATCGACCGATCTCCTCATCGCCGCAGTTTGGACACTTGAACAAAGCACTACCGCTCTCCGCCAGCCTTCGACCACAAGAGGTGCATATCTTCTCGCCCGATAACAGATCAATCAGCTTCTGTGAAGTTGCACAAAGAGTAATCTAATATATAATCCTGACATACTCCAACGGCTAAAGTGGTGGGCTTTCTTTCAACGAAGTTCGTAAAATCCGATTCGAGCTTATGGGCGGCAATTGCGCATAGAATTACCATCTGTTTTCGGGGATCGAGAACACATCGCGTAAAAGTCCTCCGAAGGCAATCCCGTGGCATCGAAAGCTCTATCCGGAAGAAAATTTATATAGTAAAGCGGACTACACCGTCCGCTAATACAGCTTGGGAAGCCGCACCGTCCAGGGTCCGTAGCTCAGCTAGGTAGGAATCTTATTCGCTCAGTGAGAAGAATCCCTAGAAAGAGCATCTGCCTTTTAAGCAGGTGGCCCGGGGTTCGAATGGACATTGCCGAAGACGACATGTTGCGAAACTCCCCGCGGGCCCGCCAGGCTGTTGGGAGCGAGTGTCGAGATATCGGAAAATGGTGGTTCAGATTAGGGTATGTTATAACCCCCAAAATTGGAAGGGAATGAGGAGGGAATTAAGTGTCTGAGGAGTTTAATGTGCTCGAGCATGAGCTGGTGCCCGAGCATCATCTTCTGAGCGAGGACGAGGCCAAAAAGGCGCTCGCCGAACTCAAGCTTTCAAAAGATCAATTACCGAAGATCAGGCTGAGCGATCCCTGCGTGATCGCCCTTGATCAGGCCGTTGGTCCAGCCGAGGAGGGACGAATAGTCAAGATCGTGCGGAGAAGCCCTACAAGCGGCATCTCTGTCTGCTATCGCATTATCGTCCGTGGGTGATCCCTTGAAAACGTTAGTCGAGACCTACTTTAAAGAGCGTAGTATTGTCAACCACCACATCGCATCATTTAACGATTTCCTGCTGACCATCGATAATCCGAACAGTCGAATGCAGAGAATCGTTGACAGCACAAAGGCCACGCCTGAGGATTCTGAGGGAGGGATATTCAGGCTCGACCCTGACCGAACTGGAGGTAAGATTATTGATATCCGCTTTGGCAGAAGGCGAGACGAAAGAACGGGCGCTATCGATTCGAATGCTATGCCGACGATATCGATAGGAAGGCCTATGGTACGCGAGGCCGACGGCGCATCGCATGATCTCTCCCCCATGGAGGCCAGGCTGAGGAATATCAACTATTCAGCCGTGATCTCTCTGGAGTTCACGATCATCGAGGACGGCATCGAGAGAGAGCCCGAGAGAGTCCATATCGGCGATCTACCAGTGATGATCAAGTCGAAGAAGTGCAACCTTCACATTGACAATATGGATATTGACAGAGAGCCCATGCCTGAGGAATATGAGGAATATCTCGTAAAGCAGGGTGAGGATCTCTGCGATCCCGGCGGATATTTCATAATCAGCGGTACAGAACGCGTGCTTATCTCCCTTGAAGATCTCGCGCCGAACCGCGTGATGGTCGAGATCAATAAGCGATACGGCACTCGCGTTGAGGTTGCAAAAGTCTTCTCCCAAAAGGAGGGGTACAGGGCACTGACACTCATGGAGAAGAAGAAGGATAGCATGCTGATGGTCTCTGTGCCAGCGGTCTCTGGTCAAATACCACTGATCGCGCTCATGAAGGCTCTCGGGATGGATAGCGACGAGGATATTTTCAACGCGATCGTCTCCGTTCCCGAGATGCAAAACATTGTTTACGCAAATATCGAGGAGTGTCATAACAAGAAGCAGTATCCGCCAAACGGTATCTTCACGCCCGAGGATTCCATACTTTATTTGGAGAGGAAGTTCGCAACCGGGCAGGCGAAGGAGTATAGGATAAAGAAAGTCGAGAGCATAATTGACCGATCTCTTCTGCCGCACCTGGGCGATACTCGCGATGCGCGATTGAAAAAGGCCATATTCCTCGGAAGGATCGCCAGGACCGTTCTCGAGCTCTCGCTCCACCTTCGGGGAGAAGATGACAAGGACCATTATGCCAATAAGCGGCTTAAGCTGGCTGGAGATCTGATGGAGGATCTCTTCAGAGTGTCATTTAGCAACCTGATAAAGGATCTGAAGTATCAGCTCGAGAGAAGCTACACCCGGAAGAAGGAGCTTCGTATAAGCTCTGCGATCAGGCCGGATCTTCTCACACACCGGCTCTTGCACGCCCTTGCAACCGGCAACTGGGTGGGCGGGAGAACGGGTGTGTCGCAGCTGCTTGATCGCACCTCGAACATGTCCGCCCTTTCCCATCTAAGGCGCGTGACCTCGCCGCTGACGCGAAGCCAGCCTCATTTTGAGGCGAGAGATCTTCATCCCACTCAATGGGGCCGGTTATGTCCCAACGAGACTCCTGAGGGACAGAACTGCGGGCTAGTAAAAAACTACGCGTTGATTGTGGATGTCTCAGAGGGTTATTCGGAGAACGAGATAAACTGGCTGCTAAAGGAGCTCGGCGTGCAGGAGGTCTCGGAGCATCTCGAAAGATCGGCGAGGGTTTACGTAAACGGGGATCTCGCAGGCCTCACTTCCAAGTCGAGAGAGCTCGTCGACGAGATCCGCGGACGCCGCAGGTCTGGCATGCTTTCGTCCGAAGTGAATATACGCTTTGACGAGGAGATGAACGAGATAGTCATCAACTGCGATGAGGGAAGGCTTAGACGGCCCTTGATCACCGTCAAAAACGGTAGAACAGCGATGACGAGAAAGCACATCGAGGAGATGGACGCTGGAAAGCTCCACTGGTCCGACCTGATTCGCGAGGGAATAGTCGAATGGATTGATGCCGAAGAGGAGGAGGACTCGTATACCGCGCTATTCGCGTTCGATCCACCGCAGAAGTGTGGGCACTGCGGCGTATCACTATCGCGCATAGATGTCGAATGGATAAACCCCGGCGAAGAGGGCATGATCAAGCTCAGATGCAAGAAGTGCGACGGATTGATTGAGGTACCGTCCAACTTAAAGGCGGAGCACACACACCTCGAGATGGATCCGATGATCATTCTCGGCGTCTGCTCGGGCACAATACCCTATCCGGAGCACAATTCGAGCCCCCGAGTTACGATGGGCTCAGGGATGGCGAAGCAATCTCTGGGTCTATCAGCATCGAACTATCGTATTCGACCCGATACTCGTGGGCATCTTTTACATTATCCGCAGCGTCCTCTGGTTCGAACCAACGCGATGAACTTCCTGAACTTCGATCGAAGACCCGCCGGCCAGAATTTCGTCGTGGCAGTGGTCTCTTATCACGGGTACAACATGGAGGATGCCATTATCATAAACAGAGGTGTAGTCGACAGAGGGCTGGGGCGTTCAACATTCCTGAGGACCTACAAGTCGGAGGAGCGTCGCTATCCCGGAGGACAGGAGGATCAATTCGAGATACCTAGCCCCGATGTTCGCGGCGCAAGGGCAGATACCGCCTATAGCAATCTATCGGAGGATGGATTGATCAGCCCCGAGATGGCAGTCAATAGCGGCGATGTCCTGATCGGCAAGACATCCCCGCCGCGTTTCCTCGAGGAGGAGACCGATTTTCTGACGCCCCAGAAGAGAAGGGAGACATCGATTACGGTCCGGAGCGGCGAGAGAGGCTGGGTCGATAGCCTTTTCATGACGGAGTCCGAGAACGGTAGCCGTCTCGTTAAGGTGAAGGTCAGAGATCTGAGAGTGCCGGAGCTCGGCGATAAGTTCGCCTCGCGTCACGGGCAGAAAGGCGTTGTTGGTCTTGTCTGCTCCGAGGAGGATCTTCCGTTCACTGAGGATGGGATAGTCCCCGACCTGATAATCAATCCACACGCAATCCCGTCGCGAATGACAGTCGCTCACGTTCTCGAAATGATCGGCGGTAAGGTTGGCTCCATGGAGGGCAGGGTAATCGATGGAACCCCCTTTAGCGGCGAGAGGGAGGAGTCACTGAGAAAGGCTCTCATCGAGGCGGGATTCAAGGACAATGGAAAGGAAGTCATGTACGACGGAAAGACGGGCAGGAAGATAGAGGCCGAGATATTCATGGGCGTCATTTATTATCAGAAGTTGCACCATATGGTCGCCGGCAAGCTGCATGTAAGGAGCAGAGGGCCAGTACAGATTCTGACGCGTCAGCCGACCGAGGGGCGCTCAAGGCAGGGCGGCCTGAGATTCGGCGAGATGGAGCGGGATTGCCTCATCGGTCATGGTGCAGCAATGGTCATCAAGGACAGGCTTCTCGACGAGTCGGATGGAACGCTGCAATATGTCTGCGGGAACCGCGATTGCGGGCATCTCGCGATTTTAGACGGGCGCGGGTCGTTGCGCTGCCCAGTCTGCGGGAATAACTCGACAATATATCAAGTTCAGATGTCGTATGCTTTCAAGCTACTGCTCGACGAGCTGATGTCGCTCGGTGTCGTAATGAGGCTTCAGATGGAGGATTTAAGATGATGGGTCAGATTATTACGAAGAGGATCTCCGCGATCAAGTTCTCCCTCCTATCGCCAGAGGAGATTCGAAAGATGTCTGCATCAAAGGTTATCACGGCGGATACGTACGATGACGATGGCTTTCCCATCGATATGGGTCTGATGGATCCACGTCTGGGCGTCATAGAACCCGGGCTGAGATGCAAGAGCTGCGGGCGGAAGGCGGACGAGTGCCCAGGACACTTCGGGCATATCGATCTCGCCATGCCTGTAATCCATGTCGGATATGTCAAGGAGATAAAGAAGCTCCTCCAATCAACCTGTCGCACCTGCGGTCGGCTCCTGCTGACCAGGGAGCAGGCCAAGGAATACACCCAGCAGATGGCGAAGCTCGAGGAGCTCGGCAGCGATTCGATAGAGGTGGGCCTCGTCTCGAAGGAGACGGCGAAGGATGCGGCCTCAAGAGCAGTATGCCCTCACTGTGGTGCGATTCAGCAGAAGATCACTCTCGACAAGCCGACCACCTTCAGGGAGGAGGGGCATAAGCTCACCCCGAAGGAGGTTCGGGAGCGATTGGAGCGAATACCGGATGAGGATCTGCCCCCGCTGGGAATCGATCCTAATTCTGCCAGGCCAGAATGGATGATCCTGACCGTGCTTCCGGTACCTCCGGTGGCGGTCCGACCGTCAATAACTCTTGAATCGGGCGATCGATCGGAGGACGATATCACACATAAACTGGTCGACGTTCTGAGGATCAACCAGAGGCTGCGCGAGAACAGAGATGCGGGCGCGCCGCAGCTGATCGTCGAGGATCTCTGGGAGCTGCTGCAATATCATGCCACGACCTACTTCGATAACCAGACTTCGGGCATTCCGCCCGCGAGACATAGGTCGGGAAGGCCGTTGAAGACGCTCGTACAGCGCCTGAAGGGCAAGGAAGGACGGTTCAGATCGAACCTGTCCGGAAAGCGAGTGAACTTCTCGGCGAGAACGGTTATATCGCCCGATCCGTACCTTTCTATCAACGAGGTTGGCGTTCCGGAGGATGCGGCGCGTGAGCTCACGATCCCGTTGCATGTGAACGAGTGGAACCTTCCCATTGCTAAAGAGCTGGTCATGAGAGGACCGCTGCCGGAGGGGAGCCCTTACAAACCCGGTGTTAATTATGTGATAAGAGACGATGGCCGAAGAATTAAGATCACCGATAAGAATGCCGAATCGGTCGCGGAGATCATCGGTCCGGGATTCATTGTCGAGAGACACTTAACCAATGGCGATATAGTGCTCTTCAACAGACAGCCGTCGCTTCACAGGATGTCAATGATGGCGCATATTGTGAGGGTGATGGGTGACAAGACCTTCAGATTCAACCTGTCTGTCTGTCCGCCATATAATGCGGACTTCGACGGTGATGAGATGAACCTCCACGTTTTGCAAAGCGAGGAGGCAAGGGCTGAGGCGACGATCCTAATGAAGGTTCAAGAGCACATACTATCGCCCAGATTTGGCGGACCTGTGATAGGTGGTATACACGATCATATTACGGGCGCATTCATGCTTACATACGGCGATTCGAAGTTCGACGAGGAGGAGACGATACTTATTCTATCGAGGATTGCGAGCGCGAAGCCGCCCAAACCTAAGGTCGTCGAGGGAACGAAGTACTGGACGGGCAAGCAGCTGTTCAGCCTTTTACTGCCGAAGGGCCTCTATATGACCTTCCGAGCATCCATCTGCCAGAGATGTGACGCGTGCAAGCGCGAGAAGTGCGAGCACGATGCCTTCGTGGTCATAAGGGACGGCAAGCTAGTAACCGGAACAATTGATGAGAAAGCCATCGGCGCCTTCAAGGGCAGAATCGTGGACAAGATTGCCAGGGACTACGGATCGGAGAGAGCAAAGGAATTCATTGATACCGTTACGAAAATGGCGATTAGCGCGATCACCATCCGTGGCTTTACAACCGGCATTGACGATGAGGATATTCCGACCGATGCGAAAGCTCAGATCAATGAGGTCCTCAGGCAGGCGATGGATAATGTGAGCTCATATGTCGAGGCCTACAGACGCGGTGAGTTGGAGCAGATGCCCGGGCGCTCCATTGAGGAGACGCTCGAGGTCGAGATAATGAAGGAGCTCGGCAAGGCGAGAGATCAGGCTGGGCATATTGCCGGTCGTCATTTGGGTATGGAGAACTCCGCGGTCATAATGGCGCGATGCGGTGCGAGGGGATCGATGCTGAACCTGAGCCAAATGGCGGGCTGCCTGGGGCAGCAGGCGGTCAGAGGTGAGCGGCTGAGTCGTGGTTATTGGAATCGTACTCTACCGCACTTCAAGAAGGGCGATCTCGGGGCCGAGTCGAGAGGATTTGTCCGTAGCTCCTACAAGAGCGGGCTTTCCCCGACAGAGTTCCTGTTCCACAGCATGGGAGGACGAGAGGGGCTTGTCGATACCGCCGTACGAACATCAAGATCTGGGTATATGCAGAGACGATTGATCAACGCCCTGGAAGATCTGAAAGTAATTGGAGATGGCAGCGTCAGAAACACTGCCGGGACCGTTATTCAATTCTGCTATGGAGAGGATGGGATCGATCCCTCGAGGAGCGTTCAGGGGTCGCCCGTGGATATTGACGATGTCATATTGACGGTGCTGGGCGCGGAAGGAGAGGATTTGGCGGAAGTGACGGAAAAGGGCGTCGTCAGTTACGGTATTCAGGATAGAGATTTGCTCGAGACTCCTGACGACTCAGAGACGGATATTGAGGAGAGCGAGCTCGAGGAGGAATAGGATGACGATCTCAAGCAGATCAATAGATGCGCTCACATCGAAGGGAGTGGATCAGAAGACCGCAACTCAGCTCGTGGAGGAGGGCTTCACCCTCTCAAAAATGAGGAAGATTGCAACTGATAAGAAGCTCAGAAATGAGGTGGAGAAGCTGCTCGGAGAGAAGAAGCTGAAGCGGCTAATGTCAGCTCTCACATCCACAGCGACCAGGCAACCATCTTCTGGGAAGGACACGAAAGCAAAGAAGAAGCCGACCAAGGCGCGAGTCAAGATTACGCTGCCGAAGAAGATCTCCGAGCCGACGGAGTCAGACCGGCGAATTTTAAAAATTCTTTCCGGGCTGAAAAAATCCATTCCGATGTCAGTGATCAACGATCTCGGAAAGAGAATGGAGCATGCAAAGCTGAGCGATAAGACCATTCGGTCGATTATTAAGACGGCGGCAGAAAGGTTCGCCCAACACAAGATCGACCCGAATGAATCTGCGGGAATTATCGCCGCTCAAAGCATTGGTGAGCCGGGAACGCAGATGACGATGAGAACTTTCCACTATGCCGGTGTGGCCGAAATGAATGTCACGCTTGGGCTTCCGAGACTCATCGAGATAGTTGATGCAAGGAGAATTCCCAGCACACCGATTATGGAGATACATCTCGATCCTTCCGTCAGAGACGATACGGAGACGGTGAGGCAGATAGCGACCAATATCGAGGATACTGAGGTTATCCATGTCTCGGATGTCGCGACGGATATTGCGAACATGAGAGTGATTGCCCAGCTTGATATGAAGAAATTGGACAGGAAAAATCTGACCCCTGAGCAGGTGCTCAAGAAGCTCAAATCCGCGCGCGGTCTAAAAGGTCTTGTCGAGATGGGGAAGGATGGTAAATCAGTCATCGTGAAGTGCGACGAGTCCTCTTATAAAAAGCTTCAGAAGATCTACGAGGATGTGAGAAACTGCTCCCTGAAGGGAATTCCCGGCATAGTGAGAGCAGTAATAAGGAGGATGGGCGACGGGTACGTCATTTATACGGAAGGATCTAACATAGCAGAGGTTTTAAAGATCGATAAAGTCGACAAGAAACGGACCACCACTAACAGCATCATGGAGATCTATGAGGTGCTTGGAATTGAAGCAGGAAGAAATGCGATAATCCACGAGGCCTCGAGAACCCTTGAGGAGCAGGGTCTCGCTGTTGATATCAGACATATCATGCTGGTCGCGGATCTGATGACGAACGATGGCGATGTCAAGGCGATTGGACGCCATGGGATTTCCGGCAGGAAATCAAGCGTTCTCGCGAGGGCAGCATTCGAAATCACATCTACGCATCTTCTCCGTGCGGCAATAATGGGCGAATCGGATCCATTGGAAGGAGTGGCAGAAAATATTATAGTGGGTCAGCCGGTTACTCTTGGAACGGGTGCGGTGAAGCTCATTTGGGCTTCGCAAAAGAAGAAATGATTGGAAGGGTTCGGATGGCGGATATCGGTAGAGCATTGAGAACAGCAATAACAACTGGGAAAGTGAAGCTCGGCCTGGTCGAAAGCAAGAAGGCCGTGCGCGACGGATCGGCGAAGCTTGTAGTAGTCGCAGAAAATTGTCCCGATGAGGAATTCAAGTCAGGCGAGATAAGCGTCAAGCGGATCGTTTACCCAGGAGATAACTCGGCGCTCGGTGCTGCCTGTGGGAAACCATTTGCTATCTCTTCTATCGTGATTCTTGATCAGGGAACTTCTAATATTCTCTCCCTATACTGAGTTGAGTAGATGCCCGAGATAACTTTAACTGGAGATACGCTGCGACATATCTCCCTGTTCGAGAGGATAACAGGCACGAGGGTGAAGGATTGTCTTGAAACCGATGAGAAGCTGGTTTTTGTCGTTGAGCAAGGACAGGGCAGTCGAGCTGTGGGCAAGAAGGGGGAGAATGTCATCAGGCTGAATAATATCAGCGGGAAGAATATCCAGGTTATCGAATACTCAGACAATCCCGAGATGTTCGTGAAGAATGTATTTCATACCTATCAGGTTCAGTCCGTGACCATTGAGATGAGAGGTACCATTGTTCATGCGACTGTGAAGGTGGATCCGCAATCGAAAGGGAAGGCGATTGGTAAGAATGGAAAAAACCTGCGCATCGCCCGGGAGATCGTGAACAGGCATCATAACATCCAGAGCATCAGCGTTGCCTGATGCGAATTTTCTCCCTTTCCACTTCCAATCTGTCGGCTGTTGGGTACTCCTCAATTATGAAGGAATCGTCGGGTAGCTCCGCGGCTATCTCCTCGAGAACCCACGATGCTATCTCAATCCTGCGAAGCTCCGAGTTGACCTCAATGAGTTCCTTCGGTACTCTGAATTCGTTTTTGATCTGTAGCGCTAATCGCTCCGGTATGTCGGTCTCCACAATACCCATAATCAGGGTTCCATCCTCTGTGATCAGATCAAGTGGTCTGCAAATTCTCCTCGCCCTCCGCATTATCCTTCTCCGAAGCTGCACCCCGTCCTTAAAGCTGCTAGAACAGTAATGAACGGGTAAATCTCCGGGCACGCTCGACAGCAACCTAAGCGCCAATCTCTCGCTGCCGCCTATTCCTCCCGAGATATCGTTCTTAACGTCGAAGCCCCTGCTCCTCAGCATCCTCCAGTTCGATTCTGAAAATTCGAGTTCGTTAAGATTGACGAATGATACTTCCAGATCGGAGGCGAACTCCAAGAGGGTTCTGATCTCATTTTCCAGATCTGGTATTACCGGTATTTCCAAACCAACATTCATTCCCAACTCTCCGGAGAGCGAGATGGCTTTTTCGAAGCGGCTGGCATGCAGCCTGCTCCACATCGATGCAGGCGGATGAAATCTTATCTCATCCAATCCAGCCTCTGCGACCGTTGAGATACTCTTCTTCCCGGTGGACGGAGTATAGAGATGTATGTGATGTCTCTCGCCGAAGCTCTCTTTTAAAAGCCGGATCAATCTCGCAGCCTTTCCGGGTTGAAGCAGTGGATCTCCACCCGTTATGCCTGTTCCAGTTGCGCCGATTAGCTCAGCCTCTATCAGAATGTCCTCCTCTCTTTCCACCTTGAGCTCGTCAGCAAAAAGCACATCTTTCCCCCTCTTTTCAAGAGATAGAGGACAGTAGTAGCAGCCCATTTTGCACTTGCCTGTCAAAAAGAGTACCAGCTTCGCTCCTCTGGCGCAATGTCTGCACCCAATAGGCAGTCGGATTGTATACGCCGAGCCCTTCAGCCATCTCTTGACATGCACGGCTTCGGCGAGAGTCACATGGCGATAAAATAGTATGGTAGTCTGAGGACAAGTCGATAGCTAAATACTCCTGCTCAGCAATAGCCTCGGCGATGATTCCGAAGCACAGAATAATCCTAGCTCTCGATGTGACTGAGAGAACAAAGGCCCTACAAGTGGTGGACAATGCACGATCGTATTTAGATGCGGTGAAGATTAACTGGCCATTGATTCTTGGCGTCGGTCCCGTTATAATATCCGATATTGCGAAGCTCGCTCCCGTTATCTGCGATCTCAAGATCGCCGATATTCCCAACACGAACCGGCTGATAGTGGAGCGGGCGATGCAGCTGGGGGCGAGCGCTGTTATTGCGCACGGCTTCACCGGAAATGACTCGTTGAAGGCCTGTGTGGATGCCAGCGAGGGACGAGTATTTGTGGTCACCGAGATGAGCCATCCCGGCGGAGAGGAGTTCACATCTCCCAACGCTGAGAGGATCGCCGCTATGGCAAGGGAGCAAGGGGCGATGGGTATAGTCGCTCCTGCAACGCGTCCGGATAGGATCTCCCGCATGAGAGAAATAGTGGGGTCGCTGAAGATAATCGCCCCGGGCGTCGGCGCCCAGGGTGGAAAGGCATCAGACGCCTTGCGCGCAGGCGCGGATTTCGTAATTGTAGGAAGGGCGATTTATACTGCTGAGGATACTGCTAAGGCGGCCGAAAATATCAGCAATGAAATAGCTGACTATCTCAGAGAGATCGAATGATCGGGCAGGAGCGATGATGAGCGTCTACTTAAATAAAAATCGGATACTCTTTCTCGACAATCGGTCGTGGAAAACTCCATAGCCAGACCCTTCAATTATTGTTCCTGAAATACGGGTTAATTTGAACAATGTATAAATATGACTGCAGTAATGGGTGGCCACTTTCAAAGGTGACTTTCAGTGGCAGAGCCAGAGGCTTCAACAGGGCAGTTCGGAGAGTCGGCGATTAGCTTTCTGTCGGCATTGCGCATCAGGTTGAGGAGTGTCGTATCCGCTAACCTTACGCCAATTCTTATTGTTATGCTGATCTTCCTTTTCGCCCTTTTCGTCAGGAGCTACTTTGGCTATGATATGGCGGCATCGAATGACTGGCTCATGTCCGGTGGCTCAGATTCGTATTATTACAAGAGATTGGTAGAACATGCCACCGAAACAGGGGAGCATCTACACTGGGATTCGATGCTAAATTTCCCGAATGGCGCACGAAATCCCCGTCCGCCTTTATACACATTCTCTGTTGCAGTGCCAGCGGTATTTTCTGAAGGATTATTCAGCATCGCTTCTGACTCTTCTGGATTCTTTCTGATCTGGTCAACCGCCTTTTGGGGTGCATTGACGGTCATTCCGACCTATCTCATTGCCCGGGATCTTTTCGGCCGAAAGACCGGATATATTGCGGCGCTTTTCCTGGCGATACTCCCAACACATGTTGAGCGCAGCGTGGCGACACTCTCGGATCACGATCCGTTCGTTCTTTTCTTCATTGTCCTGACCATATATTTTCTTATGAAGGCAATGAAGACCGCCAACAACTCTGCGTGGGTGGAGAATTGGCTGAATTTCCGATCGATTTTACCCGGTCTGCGGGCGTTTGCGACACATAATAAAATTGCCATAACATATTCGCTACTAGCCGGTTTATCTTTTACTGCAATTGCGATCGCCTGGGTCGGCTTCGCTTATGTGGAGGTCATCATCCTCGCATTCTTCATTGTGCAGGTATTGATAAACAAGTTCAAGGGCATCGACTCGACGACTATCGTCATACTATTCCTAATCATGTTCTCTTTTGCATTCATTCTTACTTTTCCGGTCTACTATCAAATGTTGATGTTCAGTGTCAGATTCGACATCCCAGTCTATCTCTTTTTCGCGGCTTTCATATTTGGTCTATTATTTGTGGTGACGAGAGATCTGCCGTGGCTCTTCGTCCTTCCAGTTTTAGGGGGCCTTATCAGCATCGCTATGATCGTTATCATGATCGTTGATCCAGCTCTTGGCGAGGCGATATTCACAGGCCAGGGATATTTCATCAAGTCCAAGCTGTACGAGACAATCGCAGAGGCCCGTGCGCCTCAATTCAGCGAGCTCGCCATCTCGTTTGGAATGGTGACTTTTTGTCTGTCGTTCGTGGGACTCTTCCTCATGCTCTCAAAGATACCAAAGAGAGTCTCGGGAGACTTCATCATCGTCTCGATCTGGATGACAGTTGCGATTTTCATGGCGGCATCGGCAGGCAGATTCATGTTCAACGCCGCTCCGGCATTTGCTTTATCAGGCGCTTGGGTAGCCTACCTGATTGTGGACAAGCTGGATTTCAAGAAGGTCGCGAAACTTTTCATCGGCTCTTCGGGAACGCTATTCCAAGTATTCCGCAAGAGTGTGAAAGTTCGTCATGTTGTCGGCGTTCTATTTCTCGTTTTCCTCTTAATTCTTCCCAATGTCTGGTTCGCGATCGATGCAGGAATACCAATGGAGAAAAAAGGCTCGCTTGATGCTCAAATATATGATTCGATGCCCTCCTTTATGCGTCCCAAGGACTATCCTCCCAGCGGCGGTCTTTGGTACCTCGGGGCTTTTGGTTATTCTCTGCCTCTACCGTCATACTACTTCCCGGCATATTGGGATTGGTTTTCTCAACAGGATTCCGAAATTCTGCCGGAGAGTGCCCGGCCAGCCTATATTTCCTGGTGGGATTACGGCTTTGAGGCGATATCGGAAGGAGAGCATCCAACGATTGCTGATAACTTCCAGCAGGGATATCAAATCGCAGGAAATATCCTGCTTTCTCAAAGCGAGGAGGAAGCTATAGGCCTCATCATTGCGAGGACTGTGCATTCCGCAGTGAGTTCCAACGGAGGGAAGATGCCCTCGGATATTTCAGAGACATTGGTCGAACATGGCGCTTCGTCGTCCGAAGTTATGGATGTCATAAAGAACGCATCAAACTACAGGAACACAATTCTCGAAAATCCAACGATATATGGGTATGCTACTAGCGATATCTCCTCAATAAATGTCATGTGGCGATATCTCGGGATCTATTTTGCCAGCTTAGGTATGGAGGAAGAGGTAACCCTTTACAGTGATTTACGGACTCTTGTGGACTACTCGATAGAATATATCGGAGTCGATTCCAGGCTTATTCAAAAATCAGCGAGAGCGGGTAGCGTATTTTACGCACCTGTTAAATTGACAGATCGGAGGATAGATGCAGCCGGCAATCCCGCTGATTATTATGTAATTAAGGCGATCGATGATCAGGGGATCGAATACGATCTTTACGATAAGGATGTGAGAAATGCGTTCATTGTGGATTACAAGCTCATCTACAAGGATGCATTTTTCGATACGATGATCTTTCGTGCCTTTGCTGGTATAGCTCCTTCCGATATGGGTAAGCCGAATGACGGTTTGCCCGGATATAGCGGTTCAGCTCAGTCAGATCCAGTTCTACCCGGTTGGAATTTGACACATTTCATAATGGTGTACAGAACCGCGTACTTCAATCCCTCATCAGATGGTAGTGCTCGTTGGCGCGCAATCTCGCTGGAAGAGGCGCTTGAATATAAGGAAAAAATAGATGCTGGTGAGATGGAAGGGATTGTGGATCTTTACCCGCAGAGCTATTATCAGGCGGGCGCGGTTATGCTCAAGTATTATGACGGTGCGATTCTGAGTGGGCATATTCGTGATACTCAGGGAGATCCTGCACCCGGGATACGGGTTACTGTACTTGATGAATACAAACTTCCTCATCAGAGTATACTGACCGATTCTCAGGGATATTATTCGATCATTCTTCCGCCTGGTGATAATACAATAATCATCTCGGTGGGCGAACTTGACATGATTTCGCTCATAGGAGAGAACATAATATCGGAGTATCAAATCGCAGTTAGCGATGATGAGGCAATGAGGATGCCGGTCGATGCTGACAACGACGGTATCCCTGACTGGCAAATCTATCGGGACGAGGTCGTTCTATCGGGGGAAATAGAGGGCCGCGCCTATTGGGATGTTAACAGAGATGGAAACTTCACCCAGGGAAGCGATGTTCTGATAGGAACGGGAGAAATTATTGCCAGAAATCTCGACAACAACCTAACATACGCGTCTAATCTCGAGATGGGTCAATATTCGCTCATAGTCTCGCCTGGTCATTATGAGATAAATACTTCGATTAACGATGTTGAGGCGAAAGTCGAATTTTTTGCTTTAATTACTTCCGGTTCAGTCCTTAGCCGAGATTTTTCCCGAAGCCCTACAACTATCTCCGGAAACATAACTCATGAAAATGGAGCACGAGTTGAAGGTGCGGCGGTCTACATTAACAGTGAGTCGGAAGGTAATCCGATGGATACTGCAGTAATATTTACCGATCCAAGTGGTGGATACACTTTCGATTACCTTCTTCCAGGTGAATATTATATCTCAGCTGAGACGGATATTCTCGGAGCGTTTGGTAGGTCTGTGTTGACTACTGTATCAAAGCCGAATAGAACCGCCGACTTTGTTCTCAGGCTTACAGGCGAACTAAGTCTGAAGGTGGTTGACGAGGAGGGTTCTGCGCTGAAAAACGCGTCGGTCAGAATATCAAACGTCTACGATTCTCAGGAATCGCTTTTAGTGGTTGTGGATGACACGGGGAGCGTCACCTTGAATCTACCGGATGGACACTATTCTTTAACAGTCCGTATTCCAAACGGTATAGAGATTCTCGTCGGAGGTACTAATGTAGAGATTCCGCGCATAGGTAGCACTTCTGCTTTGATTACTGTTGCACCTGGAACTCTAGTCACTGGTGTGGTATATGCACAGACTGATTCCACTTCTCATGTACCTGAGCCTGAGGCGACCATTGCTTTCTGCAGCGGTCCAGTTGCTTTTTTCACATCGACAAATGAATCAGGAAAATTTGCTGTATACGTCCCAGAAGGAGAGTATGATGTTGCTATCCTTAGCCCCACCTATGACCAGCTTGCAACCGAGAAAGTCACGGTTACCTCAACTATGAACATTAGCGTGATGCTGGAGGAGACCGCAAATGTTTCCGGGATAGTATGGCATGATCGTAATCAAAATGGCTACCAAGATGTTGATGAGTTTATCCCCTACGCATTCATTCGCGTAACACTCCCTGATGGCGTAACTTTGAAAACACGGGCAAATATCGACGGAAATTTCTACATTCTCTTGCCTGAAAATACTGCCGTTACGCTAACTGCCGAGGCTATCGGCTATGAGATATCTATACCTCAAACATTTGTGACTGGTGGTTCCGGTAGCCATATTCCGCGAAAAATTCAGCTAGATCTGGCTCCGGTATCCATTGAGGGCATAATATTGATTGACGATAACACTCTCCCTGCGGTTACTATAGAGTTCATAAATGGAACTCGAGTGACTGAGTTTACATCCGGGGCAGGTGGAAAATTCTCCGGATCTCTCTTGCCCGCAGTCTATGAGATGAAGATAATCAATCCTGTTGTTGCCGGTGGTTCTGAGTTCTATTATGCCAATTTCATGGGTGTTGTCTTTGTAGGCGTTGATATTCCCAACTTCATTGTGAATGTAGAAAGGCGCTACAAGGTTGATGGTAACATATACGGAATTTCATCCCATGAATCTGTCCAGATTTTCTTCGAGGGAATCTCAGCATCAATTGAAAGTTTAGAGGCGAATGAGAGCTTTGAAGAATATCTTGCCGAGGGTGAGTATGTTTGTTATGCTTATGATCTGGCCACAAGCCAATTGGCAACATTGTTTGGGTTCAACCTCTCTTCGGAAAACCTGACGGTGGACATTGAGCTCGTTCCCGCATACACATTGTCGGGACAAATTCAACTTGGCGGCCAATCCGGAAATTTCTCAACACTGGAAATTACGGATATTACTACCGGAGCGAATCTGGATATACAGATTTCACCCCAGGGAAGCTATTCAGTCGTCCTTCCATCAAGTAGCTATGAGCTGTTTTTCGAGATGAAATACACGGAGACAACACGTACGCACGTCAGATTCTTGCTGCTTACAAATACAACGACTCTATCCGTCCAATCCGAAACTGAATACAATCCACACTTGAGATATGGACTTGACAACTCATCCCTGTATATCTCAATCACAGATGAGTGGGGTAACCCAATACAGACTGAGGTTGAACTTTCTCCGATGAATGAGTATGCAGCGGGCGAGGAGTTTGAAAGTGATGAGAATGGCATGATTGAATCGACAATTCATCCCGGTACTTACGCGGTAATTGTCGTCGATGAATCCACGGATCTCTCATACTTCGGATTCTTGGGTGTCGGATATAATACGCCCGCGTATCTGAATATCACTCTCACCCCTGGCTATTCCGTAATCGTGGTCACGACGGCTCAAAATTCCACGGAGCTTGACTATCTGGCGCTTGATGTGGGAAATAGTGACACGGGCGCTCAGCATGAGTTGGAGCCAGTCGAGAATCAGAACAGCGTTTCATTTATCGCCCCGGCGGGTAATTACATAATTGAGGCAAGCGGGAATCGATTTGAGAACGATAAGTTTGTGGAATACAGTACCATCGCTCAGGCAGAGATAACGTCCGATACGATTATCAATATCCCGCTTGGCAGGTTATCGAAATATTCTTTCACAGCAAGCTGGTCATCGGAGCAGAAGCAATCCATATTCCCCGGAGAATCTGTGAGCTATTCGATAACTATCAAGAACACCGGAAATATCAAGGATTCATATCTTCTGACTGGATATGCTGATGGGTTTGAGTTCTCGTTCCCTGCCGAGCCTATTGAGATCGATTTCGGTTATTTCGGCAATATACTCACTGTCCCAATCAATATAACGGCTACTGCAACCGCAAAGGTCGTTCATGAACATATCAGCATAGGGGTCGCATCAAATGGTGATCCCTCAATTAGCCAAAGCGTCGAGATCGAAATAGATGTGCTTCCGGTTTATTCTGTTGAAACCAATCCGGGTCAATTTGGCGATATTGACGGTAAGAGCTATTTCAGCATGATCGAGATAGCGAATGCTGGGAATGCGGTGGATAATTACACCTACTCAATCATGAATCAAGAGGAGCTTTTCATCAATGGTTGGAATGTAAGCATAGGTGTCTCCGATATGCTCAGCGATCGCACGGACGAAATCGAGCCGGGAAATAGCGAGAGTATCAATATTACATTCACGGCCAATAGGGCCAATCCAAACAGCAATATTACAGCCAGCATTTTCGTTCTTTCCAACTCATCTAGCAGTGCATTCGCATTAGCATCAGCCGCGATTTCGCTGCCGGACCTATCGTTCGATCCAGACGAGATCGAGGCGGTAGGAGATAATGTATTTATGAATGACGTTTTCGCCGAAAAGAGTACGGAGAATCTCCTCCTCATTGCGATATTACTTGCCTTGGTAGCGGCAATATTCATCGCACGAAAGATCAAGTTCGGGAGGTTTCTCAGATGAATCGTCTGACATCTTTATGGCTTGCGTTCGCGTTACTCGTCGTATTTCTGTTGTTAACTCCCATACCCTCCCAGAACTCTCAGGCTTCAGATGAGATGTCAGAATCCATTCAGGTCGATATCCGTCTGGACGGTCCAACGGTAATTGGCACTCAGCAGGAAACGCCCTATCAGCTGCGGATATCCTATGATTTCCCCGAGAGAATACTGAATTACAGCTTCACAGCAGAGTTGACTGGAGCTAACATTATCGGGGGCGATATCACTCCAAATAACGGTACATCCGAGAACGGATTGTTCCTTCTTACAATAACAGGACCAACGAATCGCGGGGAGCTGATAATCAGAGTCAATGCCACTGCGGTCGAGCAAGATGTAATTTTGTATCGCATAAAGGAGTTCGAACTGAATGTCGTTGAACCCATTCACATCTCCGCAACGCTTTATAATCGTGGCGATCAGGATGTGAACAATGTCGTAGTCCAGCTATTTATAGATGGAGCGCTCAAGGATACCAAGTATTATAGCATAGCGGCTGGAAGCAGTACCCAGGTGAGCTTTAACTGGACGTTTAGCTCGATTGCAAGTGGAGAGCATATTGTGAAGCTTGTCGCAGATGGTCCTTTGGACATTATCGAGTTTTCCGAGGGAGACAATGTCTTGCTGAAGAGCATCTACTACTCCAAACCGGGAAATCTGATCCGGGGTATATTATCCGTTCTAATCATTTTCGTCTCGGTTATACTGGCCCTTACTATTCTCCAGAAGCGTGGTCCACAATAAATGTGATAGTTGCGCTTCGGAGAGTAATCAATAATTAATCCTCTCGATTCGATTGCAAGATATTATAAAAGCCGTTAATCTTGCTATCTTTCCCCTTTTTATGCTGCTGGTAGCTGCACAATAAATATTGCTCCGTTTTCGTGAGTTCCAGTGACTCTATCCTCCACCCAGGCTTTTCCGCCATAGAGATACACGAGAGATTTTACTATTGAGAGGCCGAGACCCATGCCAAGCGAAGGCTCCGTAAGTCTCGCTGATTCGAGAAAAATCATCTCCTTTCGCTCATCGGGAATGCCAGGTCCGTGATCCGTGATCGATACCTTCCAGTATTTTCCGAGAATCCCGCCAATTTCCTCCTCCGTCTCGCTCAAATTCACCTCGATTCGAACCTTATCGTGGATATCGAATTTGATTGCGTTTATGAAAATATTATGAAAAAGATCCGGAAGCAGATCGTTCGCCTTAACAAATGAATCTATCTTCCCGAAATCGAACGAGAACTCCACCTTCTTTAGTGGGAATAGGCTAGCACTCTTGCTCGCCTGATTTCTTATCGTTCTCCCCAGATCAATTCTGATCAGATTCTTCTTATCGGAGCTTCTGATCATCGATAGCTTTCTGATCTTATCGATTAGCTCGGTTATGAGCTCAATCTGACTCAGTGCCTTCTCCACGAATTCATGTCTTTCTTCTTCATCTGAAGCGAGAGCCAAATCGATGTACCCGCCTATGGCCATGTTGTAGTTCATCAGATCATGAAACATCAGTCTGTTCAAGATGTGAATTTCATCTCTTGATGTGAGAGTCTCGGAATATAGGTTCGCGTTCTCAAGTGCAATTGCCACAAGCGAAACGAATATCTCAATGACTTCAATTTCTTCTCTATTCGGAATCTTATCCCCGGCAGGTTTATCGGGCGAGAGGACGCCAATAATCTTACCCTTCCTATCCAGGATTGAAAAATTCAGATCGTCCAGAGGATGCCATGAGTCAGTACTCTTTCTGGGAGTTTCATAGTCTTGCAACGCCTTTTTCATTTGATTTTTCGGATAAAAGAACTGTTTCACATCATCTCGAACGAGCTTCTCTACGGGTGTAAAGTGGGCAAGATATCCGATTCGATGCTCCGGTTTGAGATCTTCTTTAATAATTTCTCTCGACATTCTGATATTGAGAGCTTTTTTCATTTCCTTCTCAGAATAACCTCGAAGCGCCCTCCATCTGAAACATCCTTCCGATTCATCATACAATGCAATTGCAGCTGATTTGAAGCCGAAAAGCTCTTTGATCAGATCCAGAATTCTATCGAGGAGTTTAGAAGGCTCGGTCGTTGTCAGAATAAGGCTTGTGATTGAAAGAAGTTGAGATATCTGTGACGAGCGCTTTTCTTGAGCCTCAGCCATCTGCAGCTCCTTTCCGCGGAGCTTTGCAAGCTCCAGGGCCACCGATCCAATCGATGCAAAAATCTCTATGCCGAAGATGTTTTCATCATCAATGAGCTGACCTGTTGTCGTGCTCGTTATGCTGATATCTCCAATCTCCTTGCCAGATCTGTCCGCTAGCATAATATCCAGCCTGTCAAGGGCATGCCATGAATTCTTATCCTTTCTTGGTAGATCGATTTCATCCTGATTGAGAGTGGTCAATCTCTCCCTTACAACATCGGTCTTATCCATGAGCTCAGCAGGGAAGAATGATGAGAATCGTCCCAATGGTTTTTCGATCTTGTCCATTTTTCCTAAATCAGATATTTTATAAATTACTTTTTCTTTTATTTTCTTAGCTCTCTCTTCAGGATACCCAAAAACAACGCGAGGAGTGAATTCTTCAGATTCCTCGAAATAATCATAAATTATCATCGAGCGTATCGGGAACAGTTCCATCAATACCCTGCCCATCTCATCTATCATCTCATTGGGATTGTCCTTGATAAATAGATTCAGAGTCAGATCTACGACATTGTCCAGCAGTTCCTCTCTCTTCACGTCAGAATCCTGGGAGCGAGCGTCGAGATCCGCTTTGGGTTCGTTAGATTCTTTACGAGTCATAAATCAACCCTTTTTTTCAGAATTAGTAAACTCAACTAATCGATAATAAAGCTCGCGCCTTGCTATTATTAAAAAATTCCAGTCGTGGGTGGGTTATTTCCCCCTTAGCTCCTCTCTGAGCCGCAACATTTGCATTGTCATCACGAGTTCGCTCCGGCACTTTTCTAAAAGGCTTCTCGCGACATCCTGCTTTCTCTTTGCGGGAAGGAGAGCATCGGGATAGTCAAAGGTCATAAGGATCGAGAAGAAATCTTCCATTTTGTTTAAAATTACCTTGGCCTCGTCGATTTCATCCTTCAATAAGAGCTGAAGAAAAATCCTTCGCATCTCTCCAATTGCGTCTGCGAGGCCCAATACGAAAGCTTCGTCTGAAACGCCGATCTCCTCCGAAGTTGCGATTTCTACTTTGGTTATTACGGACTTAAGTATCTCTGCCTCAGCCAACTCTTGCTGTGCTGCCATAGCATATCCAGAATAGAAAAATTCCGGATATCTCTCGAATGTCTTTCTGAGGGAGAGATAGCAATTTCTCGCGTTTGCGAGATCCGCAGAAGGATCATTTCCCGTCTGAATGCATGCTATTACACTCCTGCAATTCCGCACTATTTGCCTCGTTGATTGTAAAACCGCCTCTCTCGCCTTTTCCTTATCGTCCAGACGATCTCTTATAGCTGCAGTGATCTCTCTCAGATCAGGCACTGATAGCACCTCGTAGAGTTTTCATATGCTCAATGCGTTTTCTTATGAGCTCCCATTTACCAATATCATGTCTGACAAATACTCTTCCGCTTACATGAGCCAAGGCATCCTCACAGCTCCTCTCTGCCTCTTCTATTGAACTGCCAGTACCCACAATACCTATAGATCTTGAGTTTGTCGTGAAGATTCCCTCCTCCGTCTCATTCACGGCCGCGTAATACAGTATTGCTCCTCCCTGACGTATGCGCTCCTCGTTCACCTCTATTCTCTGTCCCACGAGAGACTTTGTCCCGTATCCCTCTGGTACCACATATTTGCAAACTGTTGCCTGAGGAGCGAAGCCACAGTTGCCTGAAAGGGATCCTGCGGCAATTTCTTCGGCGATATCCACGAACGAGTCGGTCATGATCGGTAGAACATTCATTGCCTCAGGATCGCCAAATCGCGCATTGAACTCAACTATCTTCGGGCCCGTTTTTGTCAGCATGAATTGACCGTATAGTATACCCCTATAGTCGAGCCCTTCATATCTCATTGCCTCATTCACCTTTTTCATTATTTCTATCGCCTGCTCGCAATCCTCTTTGGGCAGGAACGGCAGGAGATGGTCACAGTCGGAATATGATCCCATGCCGCCCGTATTCGGTCCGCTATCCCCCTCGAATGCCCTTTTATGATCCTGAACCGCTGGACACGGAATGATCGTGTTTCCGTCGCAGAATGCTTGAAGCGTAAACTCTTCTCCCTCCATCCGCTCCTCCAGAATCACAACTCCCGAGCCGCCAATTTGTTTCTCTAATATTTCTCGGCAATATCTCTTCACATCTTCCATCGACTGAAGATGCTCCCCGAAAACCTTTGCTCCTTTACCGCCCGTGAGACCCGTGGGTTTAACGACGACATTCAGTCCGTTAGAATCGAGCCAATTCGTTATCTCGTCGAGAGAATCTGAAGCAAGGAATTGAATCTGGCCAGGGAGAGAATGCTTCTTCATCAGCTCCCGCATGAACTGCTTCGATGTTTCTATCTTCGCTGCCTCTTTAGAAGGTCCGACTACTGCAATGCCAGAATTTCTCAGGGCATCTGCCAGGCCAGCTTCAAGAGGTGCCTCAGGACCGATGACGGCCAGGTCTACTTTTTTCGAGATAGCGTACTTAACGATTGAATCTATCTCGGTCTCCTTGACCAAGGCAAACTCCTCAGATAGTCTTGCTATCCCAGGGTTCTTATTTTTCATGCAGGCGTATAGAGTTACCCCACCGCGCTTAAGCGCAGCAGCTATTGAATGCTCGCGACCCCCTCCTCCGATAATGAGCGCCTTCACGAGAAAGCTCCTCCCCTTTTCTCACGGTGGATGCTCATTTCTCGATAAAAACCTGCTGAGCGGGAAAACTTTGATGGATAATGAGTAGTGTTTCAGGTAATGTGAAGATACATGTCAGAGAAGCTACGGATTCAGCAAATACTCGACTCGAAAGGGATGGAACCCGGAGCTCTTGTGGAGGTAATATCTTCCGAAGGACACACCGTTCGCGGTATTCTGATGCCGCATCATGAATTCAGCCAAGAGGATATCGTAACAATCAAGTTGGGCACTGGATACAATATCGGTATTCGCCCTCGTGATGCCGATTCCGTGATTCTGATTTCGAAGCCCGAGCCGAGAACGAAACTCGGGCGCGAAATCCCGACCGATTCTTCGAAAAAGACCGTTTCCATTATAAGCACTGGTGGGACCATTGCTTCATATGTTGACTATCGCACGGGAGCGGTTCACCCTGCGATATCTGCCGAAGAGCTGGTCTTTTCCGTTCCCGAGCTGCTCGAGATCTGCAATATAAAGGCTGAGGTGCTCTGCTCGGTGCTCAGCGAGAACATGCGAGCAGAGAATTGGAAGCAATTGGCTGAGATGGTGGCTAAGCATCTCAATGAGGGATCTATGGGCTGTATTATCCCTCACGGAACCGATACAATGGGCTTCACCGCAGCTGCCCTCGCATTCTCTCTTTCGAATCTCACAGGTCCAGTGATTCTTGTAGGTTCTCAGAGATCTTCTGACAGACCATCTTCGGACGCTACTATCAATTTGCTCTCAGCTGCTAGACTCTGTACTGAGTCGGATCTGGCTGAAGTCGTTGTGCTCATGCACGCGACGGTAGATGATGCTGCTTCCGCTGTGCATAGGGGGACCAGAGTTAGAAAAAATCATTCATCGAGACGGGATGCCTTCCAAAGCGTTAACGAGCCGCCGCTCGGCTTTGTGGCCGATCAAAAAATTCGGCTCGAGAGAGAGCACACATCGCGCAGCTCAGAAAAGGTTCAAGCGGATGCTGAATTCGATGAGGAAATTGTGCTGGTCCAATTTCATCCTGGCATGTCGGTAAGGAGGTTTGAGGCGTATACTGAAGGAGCACACGGAGTTGTCATTGCGGGAACGGGTTTGGGACATGTCTCTCAAGATATACTCTCATGCATAAGGGATCTGACGGATAGAAAGGTTCCAGTTTGCATAACAACTCAGTGTATCTGGGGCGCCACAAATCTGAACGTCTACAGCACGGGAAGGGACATGATTGCCGCGGGAGCTATTCCCCTTGGAGATATGCTCTCCGAAACGGCCTTTGTGAAGCTGTCCTGGATCTTAGGCCACACGAGAGAACTCGATAAGATTCGCCAATTAATGCAATCCAATGAGAGACACGAGATATCCGAAAGAAGGTGTCTTCAATGACCTCCTTGGACTATAGGTCATTGGGCTTGAAAGTGGGGCTAGAAATTCATCAACAGCTCTCGGCTGGAAAGCTCTTCTGCTCCTGCCCCTGCGAGCTATCGGATATCATCAAGAGAAGATTCAATCGTCAGCTGCGACCATCGCAAAGCGAAATGGGTGAAGTGGATCAAGCTGCGCTCGAAGAGGCTCAGAAAAAGCTCAGATTTACCTATGAATCAACTCCTTTTGATTGCATTGTAGAAGCAGATGAGGAGCCGCCTCACTCTGTCAACAACAAAGCGGTGCGAACTACCTTGATCTTTTCTCGCATGGTAGATGCGAGACCAGTTGATGAGATTCAGTTCATGAGAAAGATCGTCATTGACGGATCTAACACCACGGGCTTTCAGAGAACAGCCCTTGTCTCAACAAAAGGAAAAATGAAGGTTGGAGGCAAGAACATAGGAATCGAAACCATCTGTCTCGAGGAGGATGCGGCGCGGAGAATTGCAGAGGAAGATCATAACGTGGTGTTCAGGCTTGATCGCCTGGGTATTCCATTGATCGAGATTGCCACATCCCCCGATATAGAAACGCCCGAGGAGACGCGTGAAGTTGCTGAGCGACTGGGGACGCTTTTACGAGCCACTCGAAGCGTGAGGAGGGGTATAGGATCTATCAGAGAGGATATCAACGTCTCGATCTCGGGTGGCGCTCGAGTGGAGGTCAAGGGAGTACAAGAGCTCGATCTGCTTCCATCCTATGTTCACAATGAGGCTCTCAGACAGCTTGCGCTCATCGATGTGAAAAAGGAGCTGTCCAGGCATAATATTAAAGAGGTGCAGGGGGGAAAAATCGATATTTCAAAACTTCTCTCAAAAACGAAGAGCCGAGTTCTAAGCGAGAGTCTCGCAAATGGCGGTATAATACTCGTCACTCTTCTGCAAGGATTTGCGGGGTTATTGCGGCCCGATGAACGCGGGGTCAAGCGATTAGGAGTTGATATGGCGGCTCATGCCAAGGTGGCAGGAGTTGGCGGTATATTCCATTCAGATGAGCTTCCTGGGTATGGCATAACGGAGAAGGAGGTCGAGGTGATCAGATCAGAACTGGGAGCCGACAAAATGGACTGCTTTGTAATGGTTGCTGACTCCGCGGAAAAAGCTTCCGCAGCGCTCGATCGGGTCATTGAAAGAGCACGACAGGCGCTGGTGGGCGTTCCCGAGGAGACAAGAGATCCATTGCCCGATGGAACCACGGCATATAGCAGACCTCTTCCAGGTCGAGAGAGGATGTACCCTGAGACGGATGTTCCTCCATTTCCAATAATGAACTCTCTTATGCTTGAGGTGGAAAAGCAGCTGCCAGAGTATCCAGAGGAGATCATCAAGAGACTGCGAGAGGAACACTCACTCAGCAAGGAGCAGGCGGAGACCCTGGTGAAGAATGGTTATGATATTGATTTTGATGGTATGATTAAGGCTGGGATATCCCCGAAAATCGCTGCAAGAACCTTAATCCATACGCTTCCAGAGCTGGAGAGCGAAGGTCTTGATGTCTCTCAACTGAAGCTCCCAATTCTGATCGATCTTCTATTCCGTGTCGAATCAGGAGCTTTTGCAAAAGAGGCAGTGCCCATGCTACTGAGACGAATGGTAGAACAACACGAAGGAATCGAAGAGGCAATCGGAAGGCTTGATCTCTCTGGAGTGGGCGAGTCCGAAGTAGAGAATGTTATTGATAAGATCCTCGAGGAGAAAAGAGCTCTGGTTTTGGAACGAGGGGAGCGCTGCGTCTCACCGCTAATGGGGCTTGTAATGAAGGAGCTGAGGGGAAAGGCAGATGGAAAACTGGTGAATACGATGCTCTTGCAGAAGGTCAGAAAAATTTTAACTTTTTTTGCCAAGAAGTCCACTTCCAAATAATAAATTTGGTGGTGGATGAATTGACATGGGTTCATATGTCATATTATCATTATGAATATTATGGATAAGGTAAAGGTGCAACTGG
>Ga0114919_10000249_pt1 | contig 39206 bp, 47 predicted proteins | sample BlataG_FD_88682 | JGI IMG/M metagenome (GOLD analysis project Ga0114919, IMG submission 88682) | Deep subsurface microbial communities from Black Sea to uncover new lineages of life (NeLLi) - Black_00105 metaG | ecosystem: Environmental > Aquatic > Marine > Oceanic > Sediment | place: Atlantic... | reverse complement strand
CCGCGAGGAAGCGGCGGAGCACGTTGAGCCCCCGCACAGGTGGGGGTAGTTGACCCTGCGTTCCGACCTCGGTACAATGGAGTAGAGAGGAGAGACTAATGGACACATCTACAGACGGACACGACGCCTTCCGGGAGCAACGCAAAGTGGCCTTATACTGGCTGCGCAACTACACTGGCGACCTCGACCTTCTCAACAAATTGGAGGGCATCCTGCCCTCCTTTGTGCGACGCCGTTATCGCTTCGGGGCCTTATGGGGGGAAAGCAGTGTGGAGATTGCTCCGCTAACCTCCGTCACTGACGACCCCAGCGACAACACGGAGGCAGACAAGTTGCACGCCGACGTGAACAAGTTGTTCCTCTTCCTGCTGGAGAGGGGAGAAACCCCCCAAGATCAGGGGGTGCCCAAGCGTACCCTAGCAGGAAGCGGCCGGATCAAGTACGAGTTCACAGTGAAGGGGCTGCCTGGGTTCGAGAAGGGGCTGGCCGTCACTGTTAGCGGGCTCCCTGCTGGGTCAGCCTGCCGCATCACTAAGAAGGTCAAGGGCACCCGCGTCGTTGAAGACGTGGAGTACGAGATGGTCTGTGACGACGAGAACCAGCAAGCCGGTATGTGACGAGTCCGGGAGGAGTCCGTGACGAGCCCTGGGGAGGGTGGGAGTGAGTGACCGATTTAACCTCAGAACTACAAGCCCTACACCTACTGTACGGCGAGTCGATCCCGCCCCTACCCCGACAGCCCCGGATCGCACAGTTTACCGTCCGATGGGACACGACCCTGGACGACTACGCCCAGCGGGCGGCGAACGACCGGCGTTACGGGTACGGCGGGGACAAGACGGCATTGGTTCGCCATGCTGTGAGCCTGTTTCTCATGGCTCTAGCAAAGTCTAGCGGCCAGGACGTGTCCCCCGTGCGTTTCCAACAGGAGATGCTACGCCAACAGCAGGAGGCGGAGGACTATACCGCCTTCACCGACTACGCCCAGACAACGATCAACGAGGCTGCTAATTATGGAGAGACGATGACCGGCAGGGGCCAGGCTGGAGTCCTACTCCGCAGCGTAGTGGGGACGGTCTCCAAGCACCCGTCGCCGGCCATGCGGCTGAGGATGCAAGCATACCTAACTCACCACGGGAGGTTCGTTAAGATGGTTCGGGATTTGGGGGACGAGTGGCTGAAGGCGTGGCTGGAGTTGGCGACATGATACACCCCGACGAAGACGACCTTGAGGAGTACAGGCGCCAGGATCGGGAAGAGAGGGCGCAGGCGCTCCGGGAGCAGCAGCGGGATCGTGAGCCCCCGATAGGGGACCCGTGTTCGGAGTGCGATGGTAGCGGGCAGGTTCAAGTCAAGACAGAGGATGACGATTACGATAGCGAGGGCTGCCCCCGCTGTCAAGGAACGGGGGTGTGGTGACGATGCCCCGCCACGACTACCGCTGCCCAGTGCATGGGAAGTTCGAGGAGTGGGTGCCCTTTGGAGAGCCAGTGCCTCCTTTCCTCCCCTGTCTCGTGATGATGGCCGATTCAGCAGAACGTATGGCACACACCCAATGCGGGGAACCCTCGCCGTGGGTGCCCCCGACCGTGAGCTTCCCCGGCGGTCCCACCACGGGCGCCCGACCCCCTATATTGAGGGAAGATAATGACGCATGACCAAGGAGGAGTGACATGGAACTAGTAGTAATCGTCATACTGAGCGGGTTTTGTCTTGGCAGTTCCGTTGCCTATTGGTATCATCTGTGGGCGGACCATTGGGACCGTTGATGGCTGACCTAGCCGACCTAGCCTTCACCAAGCTCGGGCCCAAGTACACCGAGCCCCGGCCGATCCAGACCCAGCTTCTCCGCCAACTGACGGAGGATCGGCCCAAGCTGGCGATGGTTGAGGCACCCACGGGAATTGGCAAGTCCGCACTCGCCCTGGCCTATGGGGATCTCATCGAGTCCAAGCTGACGACTGTGCTCACGGCCACGATCTCCCTCCAAGAGCAGTATCAGCGCGATTTTGATTCGATGGTGGTGTTCAAGGGCCGGGGCAATTTCAAGTGTGAGAACGGCCTGTCCGCGGCGGAGGGCATCTGCATGTCCCGGCCGGGGTACAGGTGTGACTCCGACTACTACGTGATGCTGCGCGACGTCAACCAAGCGCGGCGGGTGGCCGCCAATTATGCAGTCTACTTGAACCATCTATTCTACAGCCGGCTCGACCGGAAGCCCGACCTGCTCGTGTGTGACGAGGGCCACCGGCTACTGGACATCCTGACCCAGTTCGAGACGGTGAGGTTGGACGCTGGGTTGTGTCGGAAACTGAAGGTGACTGGCGATGGGTGGGCCTCATTGGAAGAGGCCCAGGACTGGGCAAAGGAGCGCCGAGAGCACATCCTCAACGCCATGCAGGACGCTATCATCAACGGGGACAAGAGGGCGAAGCTGTGGGTTCAGCTACACCGACAGATCGGCAACGTCTTGGGGGCCCCCGAGGATACCATCACCCTCAGAACTGGCGAGGTCTTAGAGGCGGCCCCCCTCTGGCCACGGAAGGCGGCGCGGGCGTTGTTCCGATCCGCCCATGCGGTTCTGATCCAGTCGGCGACGTTGTACGGTGGACACACGCTGGCCGATCTACTGGGGCTGACTACAATGCCAATCCTCCCACAGGACTACCCGTTAACGCAAGCCCCACCATACTCCTTCTACACCGTTCCGAGCCCATTCAACTCTGCCCGCTGGCCCACCTACTTCCGCCCCGTCGTGAGTCTGAACAAGTCGAGTTCCGACGAGGAGTGGGGCCGGATGGCAGAGGTAGTCCATGACTACATGCACAGGTATAGTTCCGTGAAAGGAGTCATCCATGTTGCAGCAACCAATCAGGTCGATAAGGTACTCAGTGCAAGCCGACGGTGCCATGACTGTAACCCTAGAATTGTCGCCCCCAGGCCAGGTGTTGGAGGTCCCCGGAAACATAGCCGAGCAGACCTTCTCCGAGACTTTCGGGAATCTGGTGAGGGGACGTGGCTCTGTCACTACTCTGTCGGTGAAGGCGAGGACTTCACGGGAGACCTCGGACGGATCCAACTCATAGCCAAGGTCCCCTACCCCGATCTCGGGGACAAGCTGACCCGACTGCGTTCCGAGGAGCCAGGGGTAGGCCGGCGGATGTATGCCGCCGTGACCTTGGCCAAGATCGCCCAGACCTCGGGGCGGGTGATGAGGCATGAGGGAGACTTCGGCGAGACTGTGATCCTCGACGGGTCCTTCCGGCGCCTGTGGCGGTGGCACAAAGACCTGGCGCCGACGTGGTTCCGTGATGTGTTGGTAGTGTGAGGAAGGTGAACAGGCAGTGAACGGTCTGAATCATAGTGTGATAAGCGGCAAGTGTACTGGGTGTATGGCTTATAAGGAGAAGATCGTCTGCTTGGAGCGCGAGAACGAAATCATGAGCAAGGAGCTAGAGGCGTGGCGGATGCACCTGCATCCAGAAATCAAGAGCTTGGAGGAGCACAACGCTGTATTGGAGGAGGAGCGCGGTGAGTGGTACGGGAAGTGGCGGGCCGAGTATATACGGATGACTGACGAGTTGCTGAAAAGACGGACTGCTATCAAACGGGGGGCAGATGCCCTAAACCAAGCGGCCAAGTCTCTGCGCGGGTGGGTTGCTAGATCGTGGCGGTGGCGAGACAGGTTCGAGGCAGCCGAGCGCAGGGTGGAGGAACTGGAGGCCGAGCGGGACAGGCTGCGGGAGTTTGCCAGACAGCTAGGATTCCACACCCCCGCTGACTGCCTTGCTCGTAAGAGCAGTGGCTACCCCGGCTGTGAAGCCTGTTGTGATGCACTGGAGGGACGTGACGCAGGAGAGGAGAAGTGAGTGATGGCTAGCAGCTATCCGCCAGGCGTCACCGGCAACGAGTTTGAAATCGCGGGGCCTGACTATGAGAGAGAATCAGACACTCCATGCGCCAGGTGCGGAGGAACAACAACGGAGTTAGGCTATCGCCGTGACCGTTGGTTGTGCTGCGATGAATGCGGCGAGGAATTCGACCTCCCATCCGATGAGCCAGACCCCGACCGCGCCTACGACGAAGCACGGGAGCGACTGATATTCGGGGATGAGTGAAGTCTGTTTCTGCGGAAAACGTTGTCATAAGGGAGTATAAGGAGTAATATATACTATGATGGTAACTGAAGAGTGTTACAGATCACTGATCTCACTGAACATGGTTGGGGTCAGTGAGTTTAACTGCGTCCCTCTAACCCTTATGACAACGTTGTTTTCGAGGTGGACGCTATGATCGACGGAAACGGCCCCGACTGGGCCAGCGAGTACCAGGCTGCGTTCCCGGTCATCGACCTGGCACGGGACCCCGACGATTTCCGAGTCACCCGACAGAGCAAGGTGACGATTGGGGGGCTGCTAGTGCCTGTGACCCCCTGGGATAGGAGCCGGCTTGACAAGCTCTATGAGCTTTACGCAGGGGCCTTCGACTACTACCGACGAGGTGGGCACGATCCACGAGGGTTCGGTGGACTCACGGCTACGATGCAGGCAATGATCGAACGCTCCGCTATCCGAGCGAGATTCAGAGACGAGGTTCTCCTCGCCTCCGAGTGGATCAGCATCGACCCGCGGGACTACACGGTCTTCGAGGCGCCCCAAGTCGAGACCCCAGTGGTTTGTATCCACACCCGGCCCGAGCGGTGTTGGTTCCTCGGGATACTGAAGTTCGAGAGTGCCCTCGGCCTGAGCTTGGGGCGGATGCGGGTGATGCGGCCCACCGACAAGGGCATGTACCCCGTCAAGATTCGAACCAACTGGCGGGCGTTGACCAACAAGGTGAAACAGGAGGAGGTACGGGATGCCTACCAGCGGCTCATCAGGCAGTAGGGCAGTGTATCACCCACGGGCGGAAGCTGCTGCATTGATGGACGCGGCTTGGGCATTCACACAGAGCGTCCCCTATCAAGTGAGTGCTCGCTGGTTGTTCTACCGGCTGCTACAGGATGGTTGGGTGTCAACGAAGGGTGACTACAAGAAGGTCATTAGCCTGCTATCGAAGGCCCGCAAGTCCTTCCATGCAGAGTGGCGACCGGATACCCTGGCTGATGACACCCGCGAGGTAGTAGGTGCTGGTCACGGCTACCGCGATCTAGAAGAGTGGATGCAGACCATCGCTGAGGATCAGGTGTTCAGTTACGTTGACCGTTGGCAAGAACAGGTTAACTACGTGATAGTCTGCTTCGAGGCGAAGGCCATGGCATCTCAGTTCGATCACTACCTACCTGCCTGGGTGCCCCGTGTCGCCTTCGGCGGCGACGTGAGCATCCCGGCGAAGTGGAAGATAGCCAAGCTGTTCGCTTGGGCTCATCAACGGTACGATGTGCCCCTGCACCTAGTCTACTTTGGCGACTTGGACCCCAAGGGGCTGCTTATCCCCGAGTCGGCCAAGGTCGACATTGAGGACTGGCTGCCAGTTCTTGCTCAAGATGACTTCCAGTACACGCGGGCCGGGCTCAACGAGGGTGACCAAGACACCTATGGCATCGCTGAGAACCCAGAGCGCCCAGGGACCTACCAATGGGAGGCCCTAGACGACGACACCGCCGGGACGCTCATCACCGAGGCCGTGGCCCCCTACCTGGACATTCCAGCAGGGGAGGCCTGTGATGAGGAGGACGAGCGGCGCATGGATGCCTTCAAGGAGTGGTGGACTGACCATGCACCAACGGCCGAGGACTTGGGGCTTAACTGATGCCTCCCATCAAGTCTGACCGACTCGCTGAGGCCGTCCGCCTGTGTGAAGCCTGCCCTCTTGGTGTGCGAGGGCGCGGCGTACCCGGAATGTGGTCTGACGGGGCTCTCAGTGCGTCTCAGGGGGAAGTAGTGATGATCCTCGGTGAGGCCCCCGGCGGAGTGGAGATGGCACGGGGCTTGCCCTTCCAGGGTGGGTCCGGTCAGCTCCTCCACTCCCTCCTCAAGGAAGTGGGGCTGACGGCGTACTACGTGTCCAACATCGCCAAGCACCAGCCCCCCAAGGTCAAGGGTAAGCAGCAGGCGCCGGACAAGGTGGCGGTTGAGGCTTGTGCCCCCTTCCTGCGGGCCGAGTTTGACCTAGTGAGGCCAGCGAAACTAATCCTCCTCGGGAAGACTGCGGCTAAGCTGGTCTGCGAGGGGAACTTCAGCATGGCCAAAGTGGTCAATCAGACCTTTGCGTTGGAAGCCCCTTGGCTCCAAGAGCCTGAGCGGTCTGTCCCTCATGTGCCTGTGCTCACCCTCTACCATCCCGCCCACTTCCTCTACAACCGCACGGCCCCGTGGATTCAGAAGCAAGTGCGTGAATGGAAGCAGGCGGTCGGGCTCTTCCTCGGGGACAAGGCTCCGACATATCGGATTGAGAGAGTGAGGTGTGAGACCCATGATTGACCCAAGGGACTGGAAGTGGTGTGGCTTTCCTGGCCACTTCATCGCTGCCCGTTGGTGCCGCTTCCACTTGACTACACGGGTGGGAGACTTTATTATCTCAACCGTCGGGGATTACCGGCCTTGCTATGGGGGGCATGAGCAGGACACCCTGGGGGCTGATCCCGACGACCTCTATGAGACGATGGTGTCCCCCGTGGCGAGCGAGGGGGAGTGTCCGGTAGGTGCCGCCAAGACTTGGGAGCCAGAACTTCAGGAGCGCTTTGCCACATCGGAGGCAGCGGAGCAGAGGCACATGGAACTGTGCTGGTTGTATGCGGCGAAGCAATGAACCCCCTCGTAGTTGACCTTGACCTACATGTGGTGTACTCATGACCCAAGCCCTCGTTGTCGATTTAGAGACCACCGGCCCCGGCCCGAAGCCAGACATGAGAGTGGACGAGGTGACCCAGGCGGGTTGGCTCCCACTCGACGGGGACGTGGCGAAATGGTCTGCATGTGTGTGCAATTTGCCGAAGATTACTACGCTAGTTGCACACAATGCATCCTATGACGTGGGCATCATGTCACGAGAACGTCAAATATCCTTTGACATCCATTGTACCCTCGCCCTCGCCTATGCCCAAGGCAAGCAGGACCTCTCACTCAAGGGGCTCGGGGCAAGCGAACTGGGCGTGGTCACTGTCCCCTACAGCCAGCGGCACCTCATCGGGGAGTGTGTTGCACCCGAAACCTTAGTGCTCACGCCCGACTTGCACTGGAGGCCCGTGTCGGAACTCCTAGAAGGGGATGAGGTACTAGCCTTCGACGAGAGGCCCCTCCCTCAACAGCGACGACGATTCCGTCGTGCCGTTGTGCAAGCCATTAGAGACTTTGAGGTGCCCCGCATCCGCATCGTCACAGACAAGGGCAGCGTGATTTGTAGCCAAGGCCACCGCTGGCTAACCTACCATCACTCTCGATCTGAACTGAGGATTTGGCGCCCGGCTAAAGCGTTGTTTGAGGGGGACAGGATTGCCCTCTGCACAGGGCCTTGGCCGGAAGATCGCTCCTATAGCAGTGGTTACATCGCAGCCGCTTGGGATGGGGAGGGCCACATCAACAAGAATCCTGGGCACTGGCGGTTAAGCTTCGCTCAACGCCCGAACGCCATGGCAAGGGAGGTAGAGCAACATTTGGCCCGCAAGGGGTTTCACTACACAAAGCGGGAGGGTAAGGACGGGCTCGTCTACCTCAGCGTGGGCATCCGCAACGAGATGCTCCGTCTGCTCGGCCAATGCCGTCCCGCGAGGCTCCTACACGAGTACGCAGCGCTCCCCCCCGAGTCCCACGAGGCAACGGGGTCACCTGCTACCATATTGAGCCTAGAGCCCCTGCCTCCTGGGCCTGTTATTGGTCTTCAGACTAGCACGGGCACCTTCATCGCTAACGGGTTCTACAGTCACAATTCCCAGTACCTCGCCCAGGACTTGTTCCTCACCCGTGACCTGCTGAAGAAGCTGTTGCCCTTGAACCACGGGACGGCCTACGACATCGACCGTGCGCTTATCCCCGCCCTCATCGACTGCTCCTATCGCGGGTACGAGGTGGATCAGGAGCGGCTGGAGGGGGCCATCGTTAAGGCCGAGATCACCCGCAGTCGGATGGAGGACGCCTTTGGTCGGATGACGGAGGGCGTCGAGGTCCTCCACTCCCGTCGCAAGCGGACGAGGAAGAGTGGGGTAGACTACGTGGAGAAGCACGGCCCACCATCCATCGGTTCAGTGGCCCAGTTAGGGAGACTCCTTGACCTCCCTGACACCAACAAGGAGACTCTCATGGCCGTGGCCGCCGGGGGTGGGAATCCTGGCATCTTGGCCGACCTCGTGCTCCGCTGGCGGAAGGCTTCCAAGGCCCTGACCACCTACTTCTACCCACTACAGGGCAAGGACAGGCTGACCGGCCTGTTCAACATCACCCCCAACGAGGACATGGAGGGGGGCACTGGCACCGGCCGACTATCCTCCGAGCGTTTCAACATGCAGAACCAACCCCCCGCTGTGCAGCGGTGCCTCCGGGCGCCGGAGGGGTACCTCCTGCGGCAGGGAGACTACCCTCAGATTGAGTTGCGGTGTGCCGCGGAGATCAGTGACGATCCTACCATGTTGGCGGCCCTCAGTGATCCCGAGCGTGACCTGCACCAAGAGACCGCCGACCGGCTGTTCGGTGGGGATCGGCCACGAGGTAAGCAGTTCAACTTCAAGGAACTCTACATCGCTGGCCCCGCAGTGAAGGCCGCCTACCCTCGATTCTACGAGTGGGCCCAGGAGCATTGGGCGGAGGTTCAGCGCACGTCTTACTCGGTGTCGCCGGAGCCGTTCCTCCACAGGCGGTTCATCCCCCTGCTGGCCACAGGCGAGCACGCGAGGATGGCGGCGATCAACCACCCTGTACAGTCAATGGCCGTCTACCTGACGAAGATAGCAATGGCTGAACTGTTCCGAGAGGGCGCCCTCCTCGTCAATCAGGTCCACGACTCGATCCACGATTATGTTCCGGCGGACTGCGACAGGGGCTTGATGGCTCGGAACATGGCCAGTGCCATGGAGAGTGTAATGCGGGAGTACCTTCCGAGGGTTGGGAACGTCCCCGTGGAAGTCAAGATTTCAAGGTATTGGGGGGATGCTTGACACGGAACGACTCGATACACTAAACTGGAATCACAGAAGCAAGTAAGGCCAATCAGAAGGAGAGAGAGGAGACGATACACAATGGCCTACGACCCAACACAGGCGGGCGACCCGATCCCGCGCAAGTTCAAGAACGTAGTGAAGTGCATCGCCAACGAGATCATCACGATGGCCGAGGCAGTGTCCCGTGGGCGTTACCGCCAACTCCCCGATGGGGTAGGCGAGAACGAGCCCTACTGGGACCTCTGTTTCGAGACCTTGGATGCCAGGCGAACCGACGGAACGCCGCTGTCCCTTGCGACGGCGGGGCGCCTATACACCAAAGAGGGCAAGATGCAGGACAACACCCAGCGGCCGTACCGCCTGTCGGTAGCGTTCGCTGGCTTGGGCATCAGCCTCTTCCCCGGCGACCCAGAGGCCAAGTTCGACGCCTTCTGTGCCTCGATCAACCAAGAGCCCTTCGGAACGAACCCCAGCTACGACGCCTCCAAGGTGGTCGGTCGGGTGTTCTTGGTCGAGATGGAGGAGATGGAGATAGGACGCGACATGCCTCTCCCTATCACCGCCGAGCCCGAGGGCTACCTCTACACCGGCAAGGTGCGCGAGGTTACTCCGAGGGCTGACAGTGGCGTGAACCCGGATGGGGCCGTGGCTCCCGTGAGCAATGACCTCGTGGACATCGTGAAGCCGGGTGGCGAGGACGCCCTCAAGCAGGTCCTCGGCCTCCTGGACGGGCAGGCAGTGGACGCCGAAGTGTTCGACCTGTTGCGGGCCGGCGGTATCGACAACCGCACCCTGTTCGATGGCGAGTCCCTTCTCGGGATCGCAGTCAACGACGGCGCCCTGGCCCAGAAACTCGAAGAGAGCGGCCACATCACCATCACCGACGGCAAGATCGGAGTCACCGCCTAGTCAATTCAGCTAGGTAATCTGGTGGGGGTGGGGTCCCTTGGTCCCTCCGGGGGGCGCACCCCGCTCCCACCAGCCCCTAGAGGGGCCGCCGACGATAGGCCGCCCCGAGAATACGGGGGAGCAGGGCGCCCGCCGGGAATCTCGGCGCTCCCTCTAGGGGAAAGGAGACGAGATGGCTGACGCACCAGAGAGTGGTCGTTGTTACAAGTGCAACATCGAGGTGGGCAAGGAGTTCTACTGCCATGGCTGCGGAGAGTTCATCTGTGATGGCCCCGCCTGTGAGACACCCCCTTGGTCGGTAGCCGATGCAGTGGGCCACGGCCACGAGCCGGACGATCACTGGGAGGAGTTTGTCGAGGATGAGTAAAAAACCACCCATCCCAATCAACGAAATCCGCGAGTCGATACTCACAGCGATTCGGCAATTCGACTGGCAGAAGGCCCGCCCCGTCCTCGCAGAGCTGGTGGGGAACACCCCCGCGTACATGGAGCGGCACTTCGCCCTGGAGCACACCATCCCATCGCCCTCGGGGGTTCTGACCTGCCGCCGGCAGTTGTGGTTCAAGTCCCACGGCGTTGAGACAGGCCGGGACCTTCCCGAGTCGTGGGCGATGCGGGCCGCTGCGGGCATGGTCATGGAGCCCTGGTGGTTTATGATCCTGGGGCTGGCTGACCCCCGGCTCAAGGTGACTAGCCGGGATGAGATACTGGACATCACCCCCGACGTGGGGGGTAGTTGCGACGGCTACTTGGACGAGATCGGTGCCCTCCTAGAACTCAAGTCCCAGACCGGGTGGAAGTTCATCTTCAACAACGACAAGGGCATCGAGAGCGAGTCCCCGGAGCACGTTGCTCAGTGTCAACTCTACATGCACGGCGCGAAGCGAGAGTGGTGTCTCTTCCTAGCCTCCGCTGCCGACCCCCAGTTGGTGCGGTGGGTCAAGAACCGGAAGAAAGACCCCGAGTTCGTGTATCCCTTCTTCTTCTTGGAGTGGGTCCATTATGACCCTGAGCAAGCGGGGGAGTTGGTCGAGCGACTGGGCATAATCCTAGAAGACAAGGAGACTGAGCAGCCAGTGACACGGGAATACAACCCCCAGACTACCAAGTGGCCCTGTCAACTGGGCTGTCGGTGGCGAGATGCCTGTCTCCAGCTGGAGGGTGCCTGATGCGGACGAATCGAGGCTTGCCCCTAAAGAGTACCGCAACAAAGCGTTGGCAGCACGACCTCCAGCGGGCTAGGATGACAACCTCTGGCTGGGCAATCAAGTATACCTACACCGACGTAGACGGGACTACTCGGACGGGCCTGCTCGGTAAGCACTACTTCGTCCACGCAATGTCGGCCCCCTTCGGCGGCTACCAGACTGCAGTGTTTCGGACTCGGCAGCAGGCCCGAACGGCCGCGCGTGTGGCCGGAGGGGGCTACGACCGCGCGACAGCGGTTAGGGTTCTCGTCCAGGTGACAGAGGAGATGGTTTTCTGATGACCGAGCGTGCCGAACCCACACCCATAAACCCCAAGGCCAAGATTGAGATGGGCCAGCGCAAGTCGGGCCTCTCAGCACCGAAGGAAGCCGTGGACATCTGCCGTCACGAGGAGGTCATCAAGAGGCTGAAGCCCCGGCTCGACGAGTACGTCTGTGGGGATTGTCAGGAGAAGGTTCTCATGGTCATCATCAACTTCGCTCTGATGACTCGGGAGGTCTTCGAGCAGTACCAGAAACAACAGGCCGCGGCGTTTGCGGCCGCCCAGCGTAAACGGAAGACGGGCCTAGTCACACCGGACGAGGCCCGGCAGCAGAAGCAAGAGCAGGCCCAGAGGGAGGTTAAGTAAATGGCCTACCAACCCCAGCATTTCAACCCCGGTGAGGCCCCGGCGACGAAGCCCGGTGGCATCATCATGGTCTACGGCCACCCCAGCGTCGGCAAGTCCTGGTTCACCATCAACACCTGGGACGTGGGCGAGACTCTGTTCTTCGCCAACTTCGACCGAGACGCCTCCCATCTGATCCAGAAGTACCAAGGCAAAGGTGGGGTCTACTATGACCAGTTCACGGCCCTCACCCAGCAGCAGGCAAAGACGGTGCTGGAGAAGCTCGAAGGGATGCGGAACGCCGCGATCTCCACGGGCAAGGCCGTCCTCGTCGTGGATAATGCCGCCGCCTGCGCCGACATCGTGACCCTGGCCCTGTACGACAAGAGCAAGTTCGGGGCGCTGGCCTACGGTGGCATCAACGTCTGGTGGCGGGACTTCCTGCTCCCCCTGGAGAAGGCCGGCATCTGGTGTCTACTCACGGCGCCGTCAAAGGAAATCTGGGCCGAGCTGAAGTCCACGGGTCTCTATGGGTCGGACGGCTGGAAGCACCAGGACTATCACATCATGTCTGAGATATGGCTGTTCACGACCCGGCCTCTCGGGGCAAAGAACGAGCCGCAGAGTGTGGGCACAGGGGAGTTGGTGCCGGCCGCGGACTACCCCACCCTGGAGTACAAGGGTCAGATCATGCTGGCCAAGAAGCGGCCGGAGGTGCAGGGCATGATCCTCAAGAGCCCGACACTGAAGGGCATCTTGCGGGTGATGAAGGAGATGGAGTGGTGTACCCCGACCTCCTGACCGCCTCTGGTCAGGCCGCACTAGCCGCCCTCGCCCTGCTGTTGCTGGCCGATCCGGGTACACAGGCTCACCGTGCTATCTCAGCCTCTATGACACTGGCCTTGACTATCGTCAGCGCGGGGCTGTTCATGCTGTCTGCCCCCCTGAGCGGTGCCCTGGCGGCCGTCTGTGCAGCAGCGTGGTGGGGAATCTTCGTCTTCCGAGGAGGGCGCGGTGGGTTACGCTGACGCCCTTGACTTCGTAGGCAAGAACGCCCGCCAGCGCAAAGTCCGCGAGATGTGGCAGGACACCCGCGAGCAGGATGCCGTGACCCTCAACCTGCTCACCGGCATGGGCTACACGGTTGGTCGGCACGCGATGGTGTTTGGCGACTACGGCTGGAACCTCCGCGAGGATTCTTGGCTACAAGCCGCAGGCTACGTGGGCTTCAACCTGGAGCGCAAGACCCTAGCCGACCTCCGGGACGTGGGGCGCCTGAAGAAGCAGCTAGAGCGGGCCAAGATAGTCATGGCCCAAGAGCCCTACAACCAGCGCACGTTCTTCGTCGTGATGATAGAACACGCCTTTGACACCGATAGAAAACGTCGATGGCCGGAGGAGTCGATCCTCAACGCCGAGCTGTCTATTCAGTTGGGCGGGGTCCGGGTGACGAGGTGCGGGGGAAACGACGTGGCTGGCCGATTGGACAGTCTTTTCAAGTGGTCCCAGAAGAGGACGCATCAACTAGCAGGAGGCGACTGACATGCCCATGACCCTAACAACCTTCGACGCCCTTGTCGAGGCTTTTTTTGCCAAGTGCAAGGAGGTTATGAAGACCAAGGGCGCCGACTACACCAAGCAGTCCGACAACAAGCTGGCCAACTTCGAGAGGGCGGCCCAGCGCCGGGGGATGAACCCCCTCTACGTGATTGGTATCTACCAGGACAAGCACCGCGATGCCATCGACTCTTACATCAAAAACGGGACGCTGGAGTCCTCGGAGTCCTTGGAGATGCGGTTCGTGGATGAAATCAACTACGACCTGCTGATGATCGCCCAGGCCATTGCGGAGGGGTACGCCCCCGCGGAGGACTGGTTGAAGGCCGCCTTGGCGGGGATACCAATGAGCCTAGCAGAGGCGGAAGAGGTTGCAAGTCCCAGCGAGCCCCCAATGCGGGTCGTCGATGTCCCTGGGGGCCGCCAAGTCTGCTGCAACCCGGACGGAGATGATTGCTGTGATGGCGAAGACGACGACTAGGGAGACCTGCCTTGAGCGCCTCCTCATGTCGGGGCTGTTCCGACGTTACATTGAATGTTTAATCGTGGTCTTTTTCCCGTGGGTGTTGCTCTCGGAACAAGAAGCGAAGGGGGGTGACTAGGATGTTGACCTACGTGTACATAGCTGGTCCCTACCGAGGTAAGGCTTCTCACGACGCCGGAGGCTACTTCGAGATCGACGCCAATATCAATCGGGCAAGGAGGGCGGCTGCTGCCCTAGCTCGGCTGGGCATTCCCTTCTTCTGCCCCCACCTCAACAGCGCCCACTTCGAGGTCATTGCCCCAGACGTGAAGCCCGTCTACTGGCTGGAGGCGGATATGATCTTCGTTGACCTGGCCTCGGTGCTGTGGGTGCTCGACGGCTGGCGGGATAGCCGGGGAACCCGAGCCGAGATAGCAAGGGCCGAGGGGAACAGGCAGCCCGTGTTCTTCTTGGCCGAACTAGATGGACTCGTGGCCTTCTGGAAGGAGGGATCGTAGTGCCATATATCAAGCAGGCCGACCGGCTACAGTATGCCGTCCTCGTTGAAGAACTCGCACTCCTCCTTCGCAAGACCGAGAACCAGATGGACCGGGCCGGCCATGCGAACTACGTGATCACCACGTTGCTGCTTGCAGCGTTCCCGAACCGCAAGTACGCGACGATGGCGCTGGTCGATGGGATCATCACAGACATCGGACGGGAGTATTACCGGCGCCGGGCTACCCCCTACGAGGACGAAAAGATCGCCGAGAATGGCGACGTGTATTGATAACTAGCGTTCCGACCTCGGAACATGGTATAATTAGTCGGAACAAGAGAGGAGTGACCCCCATGTTGACCAAGATCAAGACCTTCCTGTACCGAGTGACCCACGCCACCGGGCGGATACTCAGCCTCGACGTAAACCTCGGGCCCTTCCAACTCGGCCTGTGGGTAGGACGGGAAGAGGCCGCCGTCGTACGCTTCGCCGTTGACGTCGAGTTCATATACGACTCCTACGATTACCCCATGTTGGATGCCACGGTAGAGGTGGGGGTCATCAAGGTCGAGCTTTCCTTGACGAGAAGCTACCCGGAGTAGGCCGTGTGGAAATCAAAGTATGGAGGCCCCAGACCGTCCGCTCTTGGACACTCCCCATGCGGGAGGTCCGCATCCTCCCCATCGGCGACATCCACTTCGGAGCGGCCGGGTGTGACCTAGACAGACTCCGCCGGCACCTTCGCTGGGGAGTCAAGAACGGTTGCTACTTCGTTGGGATGGGGGACTACCTAGACGTGGCCTCACCATCCAACCGCCGGGCCCTCAAGTCCATCAGTGGGGGCCTCTATGAGTCCGTGCGAGAGATGATGGATGAGAAGATGGCAGAGAACACGGACAAGGTGGCCCGCATCCTAGCCCCTACCAAGGGGCGCTGGCTCGGTCTGGTCTCCGGCCACCACCTGTGGGAGTTCGAGGACGGGAGCACCACCGACACCCGGCTGGCCAGCAAGCTAGAGACCACCTACATGGGGGACGGCGCCGCGATGGCTGTCCTCCACTTCGTCTACAAGAAGCACATCCACGGCTACGCGAAGATTTGGTACCACCACGGGGTCGGCATGGGGAGCACTCCTACTGGCCGCCTCAGCAAGCTCATTGGCATATCCAAGACCTTTTTCGCCCACGTCTACCTAGCAGGCCACAGTCATGCCAAGGTCCACGACCGCGAGCCTTGGATCGACGTGGGGGTGACACCACAGGGGAACGTGAGGTGGAAGAGTACCGACCGCATCCGAGCCACCACCGGGGGCTTCCTGAAAGGCTATAAGATGGGGAGCAAGAACCCCCACGGGTATCCGGCCGCTGGCTATGTAGAAAAGGCGGCGATGCCTCCCACAGCACTCGGCGGCGTTCTCCTCTACATCCGGCCCCGCATCCGTGAGGGCCGTGTGGAGATTGACCTCGGGTATCAAGACGGGTAGGTGAGATGAAGCGTGTACTCCACTCCCCTAAAGACCGCAAGGAAATCTTCCGACGCTTCTGTGCTTACGTCGAGGAGTGGAAGGTGCGCCTGGTCCTTCGTGAGTGGGGTATCTCGTTTCTCTTAGACCTAGACGACTTCCCACAAGACCAGGGCAAGTCGGGGGTCATCACGGAGGCCCAACCTAAGTACCACGAAGCCACAATGACCGTGTATATCCCCGACGATGCGACGTGGCCGGATGAGGAGTTGGAGGACATTGCAATCCACGAACTGATGCACATCTCTGTATCTACGTGGCGAGCAGTCTGGGAGAGAACCCACCGCAGGCCGATGCCCCCTCAGCAGTACAACATGCTCCTGATCTCAGAGGAGCAGGTCTGTACCCGCCTGACCCTTGGGTTCATGCGGACGAAGTACCCGCGGCGGAAGACCCACAAGCTGACCGACTAGGCTTCGGCTCCTCGCGGGACAGGGGGCCGTCACGGGCACACTAGGACAGTTCCCCTGTTATCGTCACGGTGTCCCCACGCTTCAGCCCGACCTCTTGGGCGCGGGCCTCCAGGGTGTCCAGGCGCGCCTTTATCTCGTTATCGGCTTCCGTAGCGTTCTTACGCAACAGAGCAAGTCCTTCTCCAAGCTCGCTGTCGGTCTTGGTGGCGTCGCCACGCAGCACAGCTATCAGGTCTGTGAGTTCTGTTATCAGGTCTGTGAGTTCTGTGTCGCGCCGGGTGGCGTCCTCTCGGAGCAGCCGTAGCTTGTCCTCTAGTTCCTGTAGGTTCACGTCGTCCTCCTCTGCTAGGAAATCCTCGGTAAACTCGTTTAGGTCAACAGCATGGCCGCCTATGTATGTCGTACCTGCGTACTGCTTTCCGATGACGTGTGCGGCGGTCCACGGCCCGTAGGTGCTCGTCGCGAGGTCGGCCACTCCGTCGTAATCCGCCGACCACAACTTAAACCGCAGCCAAGCAGAGTCCCGGGAGTTCCCCATGTGGCCAACCCAGAACCAGCGGCCAGTGTAGAGTACGTCAACTGTCTTACCCTCGGCCTCCAGGGCATCGGCTAGCTCCATGACCCGCGCCTTCGTGATGCCCGGTATCTCGACGTCCACGCAGAACTTTGTGACGTTCGGCCACTCGGAGCCGGCGTTCTCGCGGATGTTCTGCATCTGGAGGTCCAGCGGCCACCAGTTGGGCGGGCTGGCATTGACGTAGGCGGCAACGGCGAGGCCAGCAGCGCGGGCGTTCCGGATGTTGGGCGCGGCGACGGCGCGGATGCCGTCGTTGCTGGCGAAGCCGCCGGTCCATAGGTTTTGCACGACGACCCGATACCCCTCGGCGTGGCGGGCCTGCCACCATTGCGGCGCCGGCTGGGAGAAAGCAATGTCTAGGCCCTTCATGTCAGCCCCTCGCCTTTGTATGTGATGCCTCGGATCATTTTTCCTCTAAGACTCGGCCGGTGGGCAAGAACAAGTCTCGCGGCGCCGACGACAGTCCCCACAGTAGTTCCGGCCGTACCGGGTACAGGGACCTCCCTCTTCATCACAGTTCAAGCAGAACCACTTTTCGCAGTTCTCGCAGAACCGGACCATTTGGCTACTCCTCAGCCCTCCGGTCGAGCAGTGCCCACAGCCGTTCCGAGAGAGTGGCCATCTCCTCGCGGACGCCGTGAACCTCCTCGGTCAGCGTGTTCAGGTGATTGGTGATGAGGGCACTCCCGACGGCGATGAGCTTCACAGCCACCTTGTAGCCCAGGAAGCCGAAGGCTAGGAGGAGGCCAACAGCCCCGCCCTGTACTATCGTCTGCACTATGTCGAGGTCCACTACTTAGTCGCCTCCTCTGGAGGCTCTGAGGGCTTCTCAGGCGATTCTGGGGGCCGTTCCGTGGCCGGCTTGGGGGGCAGGCCCCACAGGCCCCCCTGTAGCATGGCCGCCACCAGGGAGTAGACTGCGGCGGAGATGTAACCCTGAACTCCCGGTTCCCGACGAGCCAGGTCAAGAGCCTCCGTCGCACACACGGATACGGCTGCGGCACCGAGGGTCTGAGCGCCCCCGCCCCGCGTCCTGTCCTCCCCAACGCCCTTCCCTACCTGACGTAAGAAAGCGAGGAGGGCATCCTCAAAGAAGACCTGAGACTCGGCCGCGGCGGCCTTCTTGCTCTTCTTGCGTTCCGTCTTCTGCTTCCGTCCGCTCATTTGTATCACTTCCTTACTGTCTAGTATACCGCGTTGTTCCGAGTAGCGATAGTCCGAGGGGATGGCCTACGTTTCTGCCGACTCATACTCCCTCATTTACACATCTGCGCTTAATATATGGGCACTGAAGTAATTGGACACGGCATTTGCTTCGGTGTTCAGCGCGCCGCCGCTGTTCTGGTAGACGACGATCTCTATGTAGTCCGCGGCCGTGAGGTCTAGGATGTCTGAGACGGTGGCGTTGTGGGCATCATTGGTACCTGACAGTATCCTGACCCCCCGGCTTACCTCCGCCGAGTTGACGTAGATGCTGGCGAAGAAGGCGGTGGCCTGCGCGCCCCCGAAGATTATACCTGCCCCGCCGTGCACGGCGTACCGGCCATCGACTGGGCACGTGTACCGGAAGTTCACCGCGTTGTCGTAGTCGCCGAACGGGTCGTAGTCCTCGTCGTCGAAGTTGACCCTGGTGAGCGTGGCGTTTGGGATGGCCTGGACGTCGTTTCTGGTGGCGCGGAATCTATATGCGGGGGGCAGAACTGTCTCTGTTCCCGCAGGGTCTTTGTAGGCTAGGCATGTGATACCCTCTACATCAACTGCGTACATCCGGCCTTTGTTCGCCGCAGGTGCGGCGGGCGAAACAATTTCACCATACTCGGAGTACCCATCATGTTCGTCGTTAGTGAGCACACCGCCGTCCGCTGCCCCTGTGTGGTCGTGCGCCGCAGCGGCAGCGTTGAGGTGCAGCCACACAGCCGCGGCCTCAGTGGCGTCAACACAGACGTACATGTTGTCGTTCGTGGTGTCGATCCACACGGAGCCAACCGAGTAGCCGTCGGCCGAGTCTTCGTCCGCGTCTGGAGCAGCGGCCGCGGCCAGGTTGCTCTTGTGGGCCGTGTACGTCCCCGCGCCGGTCTTGCGGAGGAAACCCTCGCCTGGGCTGATGTCCGAGTCCATGACTGCCCCGGCCCCGGCCACGTTCGCGGCATCTGTCACGTCAGCAGCGGCCTCGATGCCGTCCAGCTTGTCGAACATAGCCCCGCTCATGTGGCCGGTCTGACCGCTCGCCGCGAGTACGGCTTGAAGTTCCTGCGTTGAGAGCGCATGAGCAGCATCCGCATGGATGGTTACGGCGGCATGGTGGGCGGAGCCTGAGTGGTTGGCAGCGACGGCATGAACGTGATCCCGGTGGGCAGCGATCAGGGACGTTCCAGGGGCCGCAGCTCCCCCCGCATTGGCAGGGTTCGTCCCGTCGAGCATTGCTTTCCAAGAGGGCGCCGTCTCCCCGTTGTCAACGCCTAGTACGTTACGGACGTTAGCAGCCGGGACGGATATGACCAGTTCGTCCCACTTCGGGGTTGCATTGCTCAGTATCAGCGAGCCCTCGGTTGCACCCTGAGCAACTGTGTCCGTGTGCAGGGAGCCATCCAGAAGGGTGTGGTTAGCAGCCCCCAAAGCGTCCACGTATCGCTTCGTGGTTGCATCGTCAGCTCCTACAGGATCGGCGAGCCGGAGCCTTCGGTAGGTCGGCGAGGTGTGGGTGTTGTTGGCAACCGCAACTACTTCGAGGATAGCCCCACTTGCATCCCCCCGCTGCTGGAGGCGGATTTTCCCCCCACCGCCACCGTCAGTGTCCACAAACTCCAAGAAGCGGAGGCCTTGCAGGTCGTGGCTGTGGAAGTCGAGGAAGGAAACAGAGCCCTCATCCATAGGAGGCTCAACCTTTGGAGTCCCTGTGAACGTGGTAGCGATGTGCATGAACACCGAGTCCCACAGCGAGGCCCCCCACTCATAGACAAGGGTATTGTGCCGCCCCTCGATCCACTTGGTCTTCGTCCAGCCCCACTCCAGGGCGGCATTGGCATACCCGACCTGGAAGATCATCGAGTCCCCATCGCCGTCCGTCATGTTCACTTCTTCATAATCTTTCAAGCCGCCGAGACCGAAGTAGATGGGACCAAGAACCAGGACTGGATCGTCCCCCATAGGCTCATGGGATTGCGCGTGGGGCTGGAAATCCTTGAGGCCCTTTACCGCGGGCAGTTCCTCCACGAAGTTGGTCTGGAGGAGAGCGTCCAGGGCGGGGAGAGGTTGGGTCTCAAAGGTCTCCGAGCCCAAGGGGGCGGCCACTCCCCCCGGAGTGCTCTCAGCCCCCGTAGGACGCCGCTTAGGGCCCTCTTGGATAGGAGGCAGACTACTCAGAGGGTCATCGGGGTCGGGGGGCCCTTGGGGCTTCTCAGGCACTAGGGAACCACCAGGAGACGGATGTTAATGGCTGCCTGTGGCACCTGACTCCCCTGAGCCCGGTGGATGTCCTCCTCGGTCGCTGGCAGAACCACAACTGTACGGTCAACCTTGAACGGGTCGCGGAAGGTCTGCTTCAGTGAATCGGACAGAGTGTTGATGGCGACGAGCATGTCATCTGCCCAGTCCTTTAGCCGCACACCACCGGCCTGTGGTGCCGGATCGCCCTCGCAGGTCATGGAGATGAGGGTCAATTCCTGCGGAACCTCACGTCCCTCGTACACGATCCGCCTGACGGTGGGCGGGGACGTGATCCCCGTCGTGGCCTTGGGGTTGAAGGTGAGCCTTACCTCGAGGTCGTAACCCAGCGCGTCGATAGCGAGTTGCTGGTAGGGGCTTGTGTTGAGCGTCCCCGCCGAGACATAGCCGCCCCCGTTCACCTGATACTCGACAGTGATGGTTTGGTCGGAGGCGAGGTTCTCTGTGATGAAGGCCAGGGCCGTCCAGTGCTTGACAGCTTTCTTGTGGCCACGGTCGTAGCGGCCGCTCGTCCACTTCATCGCGGTCGTCTCGTCGATAGTCCAAGAGTGTGCGTTGCCGGGGTTGCCCCCACCACTCCATGCTGTACCTGTCAATACCGTGGTGGTGTTGCTGACCACGGTCATCGTCTTGGCATTGCAGGTGACGACGTAGCCGACCCACTCGTTTACCTGCCAGGAGGCGGACTCACGGGTGTCGGTGAGGGCCGTGTCGCTGGTCGTGACTGCGGCGTTCGCTGTCCCTGAGTCGGCTTGGCGGCTCACCCCATCGTCATGTCGGATTCCGCCCCCCTCTAGATCACCCCAGGAGCCAATGTTCCAACGAAAGACACGGCCATTGCCGGAACCATACCAGAGCCAGGTCTTCGTCAGATCAGCATAGGGCGTCCCCATAGAGAAGTTGATGATCGACAGGGGACGAGTCATACTAAGGTTCCCACCGATGGGCGGATCGCCCGTGATGTTGATGATCTGATGCCAAGCCAGGGGGCCGGGGCCGGTCTCACCGGGGGTACGGGGTACTCCCTTCCAGATGGCTCGATTCGCACCATCCCAGACCGTGCAGAACATGATGCCGGTTGAGGTGGAGAAGATGTCCATGACCTGTGGCGCATTGCCGCCTGGGAATCGAGTCAGGGGGTTAACCAGAGGCCCTATCGGTGTGGCCTTCTCCCCGTTCAGGAGGAGAATCTGGCCGGCGGTCGAGGATGCCGCCAGCATCGCGTTGTAGTAACGGAAAGCCTTGAAGTCATAAGAGTTTGAGGGCGCGGCGAGGAACTGGGGGAACAGGGCCTCCGCAAAGCCCCCCTTACCTACTGAGTAGACGCCTGAGCGGGTTGCGGTGTAGGGGAACCGTCCCATCGTGTGTACCCTGGCCATCTCGAAGTTGTCCGAGCCGACGTTGGGGAGTCGGAGCCCAGGATTAGTCCAGGAAGCAAGGGCCGTGGGGTCACTCGCTACGTGCATGTTGGAGATGTAGAGATAGCCCCCGGTTATGTGGAGCCGGTAGAGCTTATCGGGGGCGACCCCGAAGTTCCACACGGGGACGTTCCCATGCAGAGTCCAGGTTCCGGCGTCGTTGCTGACATAGCCCTTGTCGTCCACGGGGACGAACCAGCGATCCAGGAACCATACGGGGTCGATGTAGTTGAAGTGGAAGGCGTTGAGGGTCAGGTTGGTGGTGAGGCTATTCCCCTCGGTGCCATCCTCCGCCAGTTCAATGACGGTGATAGCGTCGGTCGTACCTGTCCCCGCATCCGTGGCCCGGTGGTAGAAAGTCAGGACGGCGGGGGCAGCGGCTTTCCAGGGCCAACTAACAATCCCCGCGATGGGGCCGAAAGGGAGGGCACTACCGTCCGTGCGGGGGGCGATGTCGATGTTGGCGAATCGCTTGAAGGAGGGGAAGATGCGGCCGGGGTAAGAGCAGTCCACGTTCTCGGACGTACCGTAGTACCCATCCTGCACGTCCTCAGTGACGAAGCCGCCTTTGTGCCAAGAGGTGAACTCATCGCTGAAGTGGACAGTCGCGGCCTGGCCGGGGACATCGGCACCGGAGATGCGCTCCTCCCGGTACGCGGGCTTTCCCTGTGGCCCCACGACGAGCCGCAGGGGTATGGTATTGAGAAGAACGTCGAGGGAGAACCCAGTGACAGGCATTAGCCTAGTTCACCTGACTCCCAGAGTTCTTGAGTCTTTGCAATCTTCCTCATGTGGATGCGGGCTCTCTGCTGGAACCTCGCCTCCCAAATCACGAGGGATGCTAGGTACTCCTGCTTCGAGGCCGACGGTATCTGAGGAGTCTGGACCAACCAGCGGAGCACTTGAACAGCCACCGCAGAGACAATTAGCTCATCCGGCGCGGCGGTAGTCACGAGGTCAGCAGCGTCCGTGGCTGTACTCCCGAGCGCCGCGTAGGGGAGGAGGAGGGCCATCTGGCCCACACCGGTATTCGGGGGCACCCACATCTTCATCTCGTCGTCCGAGAGCATGGTCGTGAGGGGCTTGACCCGCTGCCGGCGGCCGGCGGACATCTCGTAGACCATCGGAGCCCACCAGTCCACGTTCGCAGTTGCCGCCTCCAGCTTGATCCGCACGGAGGCCGTCCGCGGCGTGGTCTCGATCTCTACCTCTAGCTGTTCTGTTTTGGTGGCAGCAACGGTGTCCGTGGTTTCTCGTTCTGTACTGTCATCAGCGAGACGAGCAGTGACCCGGAGGGTGCCCGTGGCCGTTGCCGCAGCCTTACCCCAGACGACTACCTTGAGCCGGCGGCCCTGGGCGCCTATGCCCGTGATGTCTTGGTAAAGGGTCTCAGCGGCCCCACACTGGGCTGCCTGGGCGTAGTTGACTACCTCTACCCGAGCCAGGGCGGCCGAGGCCGTCCACTTCTCAGGGCCATCGTCTGCCGTAGGCCACAGGGCAAAGTCGGCGTTCTGGAGTAGGTTCGGCCCCATGAAGTACAGGCGCCGCACCATCTCCGGCCCCAGAATGTCCGTGTACTGTGTGAGGTCGTAGTACCTCCGGTTGTTCAAGAGGATATGCTGGAAGGAGATGCGGCGGATGAGCGCCAAGCCGTCGTCGATGAGGTCGGGCCAGTCGGTGAGAGGATGGAGCAACGGCTCCAGGTGAATCTCGTAGATCGGTGTCCCCGCGAGGGTAGTGAGAGAGGAGAAAGACAAGTTCTGGTTGGCGGGGGTGTAAGTGATGTTCCGCCGGTAGGCCAACGCCCCGCTGCTGTCGTCAGGGTCAACGATGAGAAGCCCCGCCCCACTCAGCAGCGTAGCCGCATCTCCGGGGTCGAGGGGGCTGTCGTCGCTGGTGTCGGTGAGGTCGTCGTCGTTTACCGTGTCCACGGCCGTAGCCACGCCGACCTTGACGATCCCCAAGTCCTTACCGACAGTCTGCCGGATGTCCCTACGAGACAGGGCCATGTTCTCTCACCTCTTCTACCGTCCGGTTGTCCCTGATGTCAGGGCATGACGGGCGGCGGGTAGGCCGGGGGGTCGGCCATGTGGTCCTATCGACCCCCCGGCGGATATTAGGTTCTGGATGGATGCTAGACCGTACTCAGGGCAGCCCCATCGGCGACAGCGCACCGCCACCGAAGGGTGGAGCCCTCTTCTACTGCGGTCAACCTGATGGCTTCGCCCGTGTTGGCAAAGGTGATGGTGTTGTTGCCCGTCTCGTTGATGGTCGTGGCACAGGTCACTACACAATCACCCTGGTCCGTCTTCATGTAGAGCAGGAGTTCCTGCCCGATGAAAGACGGGGCAGCTAGTGTCCGTGTCTCAGCCCCGCCCGTGACGAGAGCGCAGTAGCCAGAAGCAGTTACGGGTAGGGCACCTGCGTTTCCTGGGTCCGTGATGACCCTACCAACGGGTTTCGGAAGGGACATCCGGTTGGCAAGGTAGCGAGCTAGACGAGCCATTGCACTATCCCTTCAGGTAGCCGTAGACCAACACGTCGAGGCTGTCGAGGTCGGCCGCTGGCATGTCGATGAGGGCCGAGGCCGCAACCGGGCCCACTTCGACGAGGACGTGGACGTTGGCCGGGATGACGATGTCGCCATAGAAGTTGTCGGTTAGGCCGCCGACACCAGCACCGTACCAGGCGTGGGCCCGGAGAGGGGTGTCGAGAACAGAGTCCCCATAGTCCCCCTCGGAGTCGTCCCAGACCATAGGACAGTCCGCACTCGCCCAGACGGTATCCATCGTGGTGAACGAGGCGCCGCCATCAGCCGAGTACCGGACGCGCCAACCGATATAGACATCGGCGTTGGGGTCAGTGAAGGTCAGGTCCCGTGGAATGTAGTAGATGTCGGTGATTACGCAGCCCAAGGGTCCGGAGAAGAAGCAGCCAGTCGTAGCCGCAACTCCTGTGCCGGAGCCCACTAGGACAGTCGCGGGCACTGCCCAGGCGTTGTCCAGGTTGTCATAGGTGCCTGCAAATAGCAGTTGTGGCTGGGCCATGATTAGACCCTCTTCCCGTAGACGAGAACCCCTACGTTGTCGAGGCCCGTGACCGCGGTCAGAGTGCCGGCCGTGTACAGACCCAGGCGAACCTGGAACAGGGCCTTGGCAGCGATCCGCACCGGACCCTGCTTGACGTTGGTCTGCGCGGTGGCGATGGACGTGTTGGCCGCTCCACCGACGAAGGAGAACAGGTCGTAGGGGATGTTGGCGGTCGCCAGGAGGGCAGTAGGGGCTGCGTCCGTGAGAATCTGCGGCAGGTCAGCCGCAGCGGTCTTGCCCACAACCTCGGTGTAGGTGGGGGTGGCCGAGCCGTCGGTGGACGTACGGATGCTCCACCCCAAATCGGTCGCCACGGCCGGGTTAGGGTCGGTGACGGCCACGTCGGCGAAGACGACCATCAGGTGCGTGATGTACAGAGGCCGGGGGCCACTGTTCAACGCGATGGTGGTCAGCGGTTGTACCCCAGCCTCAAGGACCGGGATAGCCGAGTCGGGCTCCTGGAGGGCGTTCGTCACGCTGTCGTGGATGAAGCCTCCCAGGAACTCTACGTCATTGAACATACCCATGTTGGATCACTTCCTTTTCTCCGTCGCGTTTAAGACGGTTCTGGCCGGGGCATCGCCCCCCGGCTGGCGGGGCCTATTGGTTAGGGATGGCCCATCCCTTCTGCCGGCGCGGCTTCCGGAGCCTGCGGGGGTTCTTGTGGTTCCTCCTGCCGACTCCCTGGCCACGCTCCTCTGTTACCTCCATCTGGGCGGTGTTCAGGTCGAGGCCGTCGTACTCTGCGCGGTCACGCATGTCCCGCTCGACCTCTCCTGTGTTCACCTCGCCCGCGTAGAGGGTTCTAGTGGAGCGCCCGGCGGCGTCTCTAACTACCGCCGAACGCACCTGGGGCCTGACAACGACGCCAGGGGCTTGACGCGCCGCTATCATCTCGTCGATCTTGTTCATGGTTAGGCGATGGTTGCGTCGAACTGGATGCACTGCTGGGGGAATGGTCCCAAGCGGGCGCCGTAGTCGGTCATCGACCGGACGATGGTGCCAGGCCACTCGGCCTCTTCGAAGCCCTTGGTGTCCCAGTCAGCCGCGACACCCAGGATGAGGCACTTCTTGGCGAACACCGCACCGTTGTCGGGGGTGGTCACGCTGCCGATGGTGGTGCCGATGTAACCGCTGACGAAGATCGGGATGCGGAGGATTTCGCCAAAGTAAGCGTCGTCCAAGGACGGACTGATGCTGATGAGGGGCTCTAGGGCGGCGGGGATCACGCGGGCCTGTGTGTTGGTGGAACCCGTGCTGGCCGCCACAACGCCCAAGTCGGCCAGGAGGTCTTCCTCCATGATGGGGTTGACAACGCAGTAGATGGGGGGCCTGCCGGGGCCACCGTTGAGGTGGCTGATGTTCCTCATCAGGCGTCGCATCTCTCGGATGTGAGCCAGGTTGGCGTCCGTGCCGTTGCTCAGGCCGAGGTCCACGGTGCCCGTGTCGTCCGTAAGCTCCAGCAGGCGCACCTCAAGGGCTTCGGCCTGGGCCTTGGCCTTCATGTCGCCTGCCATCGCCGCGAGGTCTACCGCGGACTGGCGGAGGCCACGGGGGGTAATGCGGAATGTGATCTGGAGCTCGTTGCAGGTCAGGTCAAGGGTGTTGATCCCGACTGCCTGCCCGGCGGGAATCTCGTCCCCGTCCGTGTAGTCCTGGGCCTCAAACCTTGCGGTCTGGTACGGGACTCTCACCCGATCCTGCCCGCGGGGGATTTCCCTCCGCGTGACGAGGTTGCCCATGACGGCGTACTCTAGCTCCAGAACCTCCGCGATCTGGTTCACGGTATCTATGATGTTGGAGAAGTTAGCGATGCCCGTGCTCGTGTCGCCGAAGTTGGCCATTGTTTATGTCACCTCTCTTGTTGCTGCTGTTGGTTCCCAGGAAGCACAGACCCCGCCGATGGACGACGGGGCCTTGTGTTAGGGGAGAGGAGTGGGATTGATTTCTAGTCGAGGACACCAGGGCTGGTGTTCCGGCGAACGATCTCTATGAACTCCTTGCCCGACAGCTTGCCAGCCTTTTTCCGCTCGGTGGCCTTGTTGATGTCGGTTAGGGCCGCGCCTGCGGAGGCTGGGTTGGGTTGCCTCTTGCCACCGGCCGCTCTCTGGCGGTCAGCGTCAAGGCCGGAGTTCTCTTCCTCATCTTCTCCGCCCGTTGCCGGGCTGGCAACCTTCACGCGCAAGGCGGTGGCTGCTTGTCTCCAGGCCGTATAACCCTCCCGAGTCGGGGGGAACAACCTGCGGTTGGTGAAGTCGATGGTCTTCCAGTCCTCCTCGGTGAAGTTCTTTTGGCCTTGAAGCTCGGCAAACAAGGCTCGGATGTCATCCGCCCACATAGCCTCAAGTTCGTCAGCTCTGACCTGGGTCCTGATCTTGCCAACTAGCTCTTGCTGCGCCGCCTGTCGGCCCCTCTCTTCGAGGGGGGTCAACTTGGAGCCGGGACGGTCGGGGGGCTGATTGCTAGGAAAGAGCTTCTCGTAGGGGTCACTCTCCTCTGGCTCCGAGGGGTCTCCCTGTGGCCGCGTGGTCTTGTCGTAGGCGGTCAGCAGTTGGACTACCTTCGGGTTCAGCTTTGCGAACTGTCCTTGCTCCACATGGGCGATGCTCTGGTCCATTGAAGATTGAACCATTCGGCTGGCAATCGACTCCAGAGTCTCCTTGTCGTCCTTGGGGTCTCCTGTGGCTGGGTCTTCGCGGGAAGAAGGGTCATCCTCCTTACCAGCGGGGGTCCCGTCAGAAGATTTGGTCGGATCGTCGTCCTTATTCGGCATGTCTCTACCTCCTCGGTCGGCTTAACCCCTTCCGGGGATTGCCTGTTATTACACCTTCGATATTAGCCTACCACAACTACTGGTGTTTGTCAAGGCTAATGAGGGGGCTAAGGAGGTAGTTAGCCCGGCGCCGCACCTTCTGGGCTTCCAACACTGCCCAGAACGAGAAGCCACACAGGGCTGCGAGCTTCGCCGACCGGGGAAGGCGGAAGTGAGCCTTGCCCTCCGTCAGGTCTTCATACAACTCGATGGCGATGGTTAGACAGGCCAAGGTGCCAATAGAGCTGGCGGCCCCTTGTATGGCCGCGTCGTTGCGTCTCGTAGCCATCTAAGCGCCTACGCGAGGGGGACCGGGGTTAGGGTACTTCATCTCTATACCTCCAACGGGTTAGCCGGCTTCAGGTCGGGGTAGAACGTGTCCAACTCCTCGGCGTGGGTGGACCAGAAGGCAAACCTCTGAGGGTTCCGCCCAGCCCGGAGGGCCCGGAGAGCGAGAATCTTCTCCTGGTTGCTAATCCCCGGCATTTGCATGACGACCTCGGTGATAGAAGTCCGGCCCGGAGCGAGACGGGCGAGCGCCCTGGCCTGTTCGAGCACCTTGTCCGCGGCCTCCCCCTCCGGCTGGGAAAGACCAATGTACTTCGGGATGTCAAAGAAGTCGTTGAGGGTTGTCTGGGCGCGGGTGTACTCAATCTCGGTCGGAGTCATCTGCAACTCGCGGCGGGTGCGGATGTAGTCCCGAACCCAAGGGGACTGGTTCTGGAGGTAGCCACGCCGAGCGTTGAAGAACAACCTCATGTCCTCCTCGTCGATGATGCCGTTCTGGTTGGCGTCTTGGGGCTCCATCTTCTGATAGTCCATGTAGGCCATCTCTTCAGGTTGGGTGGGAACCTGGCGCTCCATCGTGATGAACGGGGAGAACTCGGGGTTCTGCTCAAGGGCGTCGAGGCCAGCGGACATCCTGGTCCGAAGGGTACTCCGCATGTGGCGGTACTCAACCGGGGTGATGTTCCCCATCTCCAGGGCGGTGTCCAACTTCCTCTGCTCCTGAGCGACGGTAGCCATCACGAGGTCGCGGTTGCGGAAGAAGCCCTCCTTCGCCTGGCGCATGGACTTGTCCTGCCCCGACTCCTGGAAGGGCGGGACGGCCAGAACGTCGCCGAACTCCGGGATCATCCGTGTGAGAGCTACCTTCTGGAACTTGGTCAGCTTCCGGTACTTAGCAACGACGTTCTTTGCCGTGACCTTCTCGACCCCCTGGGTGGACATCCAGGCCGCGGCCCGCTCCCTGATCCGAGTGTACTCAGGATCATGGGGCTTCAGGCCGGGGATGATGGCCGCCGGGATGTCTCGCGCGGCGACCTCTCTGCGGGCGCTGGCAATCTCATGCTCCTGGACGAACTCCCGCATGGCCGTTACCTCATCGGGGTAGGGGTCGCGGCCGTTAAGCTTCCTGAAGTTCTCCACACGAGCCCCCAAACGGCCAGCCAGCACACGCTTGACTTCCCTCTCTCGGATGTCCACGGAGGGGCCAATCCACGGGACGTTGAGGCCCTTACCACTGTCGATACCCATCAGGGCCGTGACGTCCTGCACGAACCGCCACTGGGGGAGGAGCCCACCGCGGAACTCGGGGGCCGCCTGGCTGATGCCGGCCATCTCGTTGAAGCCCGACTTGTCAGCAAAGGCGTTGGCCAAGTCCCCAGCGATCATAACGTTCGGCCCCGGGGAGAAGCCGAAGAGGGAAAGCATGTCGTTTAACTGGTTCATGGGGTGGTCGTCCCCGCGCACGAAGTTGTTGCCCGCCAGGATTGGCAGGTAGGAGAACCGAAGCTGGGGGGCAAACACGAAGCCCTCGGCCATCGTCATACCCCCGGTCACGCCGAAGTTCTCCTCCGCGGACTGGGCAAAGTGGTTATCATCTGGATGTACCCAGGGCGCTCCATGAAGGAGCGGGCCAGGTATCCCGGCATGTGAAGCTGGAAGGCCGCGAAGGGCAGGAACGACCCCACGATCTCGTGGAGGTTGATCTGCTGGGTGTAGTCCACCATCCGCTGCCGCATGAAGGGCATACCGTGCTTCTTGACGGCGTTGCGGGTCATGTTGGCCAAGCGGAGTTTGAGGCGCTGATCCTTGCTCAGTCCGATGACCTGCTGGAAATACTCCTGGACCGCCTTGATCCCGTGGAGGTCCTGGGGCTCGTTCACGGACATCTTTAGCAGCTTCCCGCGAAGCTGGGCGCTGGCGTTCCTGTAAAGCTGAAGCTCCGCCTGGGGGTTGGTGCCGGCGGCCGCGTCGATGATGGAGTGACCAAGCTGCTCGTAGTTGTTCAGGAAGTCCCGGTACATCTCCTCGATAGGGCGGACGGGGCCGGTGGCCGTAGGGTCTGCCAGAAGGGCCAGCAGGCGCCGCTCCTCCTCGCGGAGTACGTTGAGTTCAGGGCTCACCCCCCGCGGCACGCCCATGTGTCGCTCCTCTTGGCGGAGAGGGAACATGGCATCCTGCACCTGCTTGAGTTCCTTCTCGATGTCCCCACGGGGGGTACGCAAAGCCGTGTACTCTGCGGTCAGGGCGGCCTCCTCCTCAATGAGGGCCTGGAGCACGGGGTCCTTCTTGGCGACCTCCTCTAACTCCTGACCGAAGGGGACACGGTTCTGAAGCTCTGTCTGGAGTTCCCGCCGACGGGCTAGAATCTCCTGCTGACGCATCTTGGTGTTGACGGGAATCTTGATGCCCTCTGTCTCCGACCACCTAGAGAGTATCCGAGACCAACGCTCGTTGCGCTCGGCCACGTTCCCGATGCGGAAGAGGTCCTTGGTGCCCTTCTGGAAGAGAACGCTTACGTCCCTATTGAGCACCTTCCCCCGTTGGTAGAGGGCGATCAGGGCGTCAGTCATCTCGAACTTGGCCCCGACAAACTGGTTCCAGACCCGCTCACTGGTCACGCGGAACTGCTGCTCGACTATCTCAGGGAGGGGCTTCTCCGCCGCGAGGGCGAACTCACTGAAGTCGCCGTGGTGCTTGGCCATCCGCAGGAGGGACTCCTGAGCGGCTAGTTCCTGGCCCTCCACCATCGCCTTGCGGTAGACATCCATCTCCCCCGCCAGCTTGGTTACCCGGTCGGCGATCATCTTGGGCATCCGCTGGTTCCAAGACTCAAAGGCGGGGAGGACGTACTGGGAAGTCATGCCGTTCTTCTGGGCGGCCTGGGCGATGTGGGAGTAGGTCACATGATCCATCTCGCGCACGGCATCGGCGATGGGCCCCATCCGCCCCTTGAAGTAGGTTGCGGCCTTGGGGTTCGCCTCCTCTAGGACGCTAAGGGTGCCCTCCAGGACGTTCCGCACGGTACGCTGAGTCTCCTGGCGAGCTGTCTTCAGGCCGGTGATCCCCATGTCGGCAAAGATGCCATCTAGCAAGTCCTCACGGTGGGTCAGGCCCTCGGTGTACTTCAGCCTCCGCGCCCCCAGGAACCGGGGGAGCATCCCGTCGGCCTTGTTTGTCGCGATAGAGAGGGACTGGATCGACGGTATGCCTGCGACCCTAGCCTCTTCCCACGCACCCTTGAAGGCGTCCTGCCAGCCCTCCGGCATGGTGTTGAACCAGCGGGAGTTCTCAACCTCATTGAGGTGGATCGTAGGGAGAGCAAACTGCTCGTTGATAACCTTGGACATGCCCACGGGGTCGTCCACGGCCTTGACCGCGATCTTCTCCATCTCGTCGAGGAGGGCGGGGTTGATGTTGCCCTCGGTTCGCGCACCCTCGATGAACTGCCGGAGGCGGTACACATCGTCCTCGACAGGGGCCGTCATAATCTCCCGGAGGAGCCCACGGCTGGTTCCCAGTTCGGCCAGGGCAATCTGAGCGTTCTGGTCCTGGCGAAGGACCCCGGCGTGCATGTTGCGCCCCACCCGGTCCAGGAAGCCGAAGGACGTTTGCCCCCTCTTGGCACCCTGCTCGATCCCAAGCTGAGTAAGAGGGGCAGCCTGGGTAGTGATAGCCTCTCCACCAACGACCGTGGTTCTCAACCCACGAGACATCGCGGCCAAGTCGGCGGGTTGAACCATACCCTTCTTCATCAGTTCAAAGACGCTGGGGGTGACGTGGGTCACGAGGTCCTCCGGGTAGCCATGGCGAACCATGTAGTTCTTGACATCCTCCATGCTGGCCTTGGTCAGGCCGGTGCCCCCACGGCCGATGTTGTCGATGGCGTTCAGAGGCCAGAAGTGGGGCATCCGGGACGTGACCCATGGCTTCCACCGCTGCACGAGGCCATGCGTCCAGCCCCAGAAGCGGTTTACCGCCGTGAGGCCCTCGGGGATAGCCTTCTCTATGGAAACAAGGTTCCGCCGGAGGTGCTGCTGGATGCCCAGGTGGATACCGTCGAGAACCTGCCGCTCATCGGTGACGCCGGCTACGAGCCGCTGGAAGACGTCATCCGTCATCGACTCGCTTGGCTCCAGGACGGCCCGGAGAATGTCCTTGCTGCCGTCGTCAAGGGGGAGGCGGCGGATCACATCATCCTGGCTGAAGCGGAAAGCAGAGAGCACCTCATCGGGAGCGAGACGGAGGGGGTCTCCGGCCGCCTCGCCGAACATCGTCCTGACTCGGCCTATTGTCCGCGTGGCCTCGCGCTCTAGAGAGTGGGTAGTGGGCTGGAACACCCACGAGGCGAGCTTCCCCTGCGAAGCCGCAGCATAGGCATTGTGGCCGATCTCGGGGCCGACTCGTGCTCCCAGCCAGAGAGCCGACTTTATAGGGAGGGTCTTGCCCGCGGCGTCGATGGCATGAACCGCGAGGCGCCCCCCTACCTTCGCAGTCGGTACGAGCAGGGGGGCGATGCCCGCGAAGGGGGCCATCCACATATTCTCGAACAGCACATCCACGGGGCTGAGGAGGCGACTCATGCGGAGAGGCTCTGCCAGCCTCGCCATCCAGCCGGGGCGGAGGGCACGCCCAAACGAGCCTGTGCCCACCCGGACCATCTCGGTGGCCTGCCGGATCGCATCGGGGATCTTGGGGACGTAGCCGAGGTTGACGCTCTCCTTGACCAAGTTGTTGATCTCCCGCTGGCTCTTGAGCTTCCCCTTGGAGAGGGCGGTGATGGCCTTCCGGGCACGATCACTGAAGGCCCAGTCCGCCTTGCCGATCTGGTAGGTACGCTGAGTAAGGATGCGGGCGGGGTTGGCGACAGTCTCCAGAGCACGGCCAGCCAGTCCGACCCTCTTACCTCCTAAGACAAGGGGAGAGAGCGCCTTGGCGAACTTCACAGGGGCGGTGTGGGCCCAGCCCCAGCCCGTCCACAGGAGGGGGTCCATGCCCATCTCGGCGATGAACTTCACGGGGCCGGGAACCGGGGCCTCATCCCAGATGCGCCGTAGGTCGCCATAACTCTCTACTTCACCCCATCGACCGCCGACGGTGGCGACGTAGGCCCCCAATAGAGGTTGAGCAACCTGTGTACGTGTCAAATCCATCGTGTTGAGGATGTACGCCCCACCCTGGATGACATCCCCCACGCGGTCGGCCACGAAGTCCGACCCCCCATTGAATATCTTGCCGAGGAGGGGCACGCCAGCCCCCGCATCGGCCTCTATCGCAGATTCTTGGGCGCGGGCGTGTCGGGCGTTGACCTCTGTAACGAGGTCTTGGAGCCCTGGAGTGAGCGTCACCCCTCGCTTCTTAGGAGGCATAGACTTCCCTTTAGCCTATGGAGAGTGCCCCAGCAGCACGAGTCGGGATAAAGGACTTCATGATGTCCTCAAGGAAACCCTCGACGGACTGGCCCGTCTCAGACTGGCCGAGAGCACCGAGGAACTCCTGCTCGAACGCACTGAGAGTTCCGAACGCCTGTTGGGTGATGGCCTTCTTGCCTGGGAGGGTGACCCCCAGGTTCTTGCCCTCGATGGTGCCTCCCTCTCCCGAGACCCGACGCATCTCCCCACCTAGTTGCTCAGGGAGACCAAAGCCAGCGACATCCTGCCCGTGGAGGAGTTCCTGTATGAAAGGAAGGTTCTGGAATATGGATGCAACCTCGGCCTGCGGGGCCCCTCGGCCGCGAGCGAGGTAGGCGAGCTGGATGGCGCCGGTAGGCCCTGTGGCGAGTCCCGCCGCTTCGAGTAGACGCTGGGTTCTGATGTCCTCCTGCGTAAATGCCTGGGCTTCCTCTGCGAGAGCCAGTTGTCCCCGTGCAACACCCAGTTGCCCCTGCGCAACACCCAGATGCCCCCGCTCGATGTCTAAGCTAGCCCGAGCAAGCTCCTCTTGGAGAGCGGTAGCAGCGTCGTCTGATGTCGCGGCGGCTGCGGAAGCCTCGTTGAGGAGGTCAATCGCAGCCTGCCAGCCAGAGGGGAGTCCAGTATCGGCCTCTGCTGCCTGCTCCTTGGTATAGATGGTCTGCCCTGGGGCTGTACCACTGAGCAGCCGTCTTATCGTCTCTGACATTTCGAGCATTTCTGATCCACCTACCTAATCTCGAACTTCGATTCCGTTGGAAGGCCGCCTGTGGGGGTCGCGGGCGACCAGGGCTCCCGCTGCTCGGGCTTGGGGAAGAACATCTTTGCGATCTCCGGGTTCTCCAGCATCCCGGCCATGAGCCCCAGTCGAGCCTCGGTGGGGGCCAGGCTTACGAGGTCCATGATCCCCGCGCGGTAGAAACTCATCTGCTCGAACTCGGCCTGTTCCTTAACCTGCTGTTCGTAGAGGGCAGTCAGCTCGTCCTCTGGGCCCACTTCCTCCTCCAGTGCCGCCTCCTCAAATCCCGTGAGGGTCTGAAGCTGCTGGGCGAACGTCCGGGCGGCCTCTTCTGCCTTGTCTGGATCGTCCAGTTCCCCCGAAGCGAACATGTCCAGGTAGCCCATGCCAAGGGCCTTCGTCGCGGTCGCCGCCATTACCGGATCGGTGGCAAAGCCCTGCTCAATGAGGGCCAAGTTCATCCACTGCTCAAACATGCCCTCCTGATTCAGAAGCTCGGGGTTCTCTGCAAGTTGAGCAGAGAGGTCAGCGAGGGCTCTGTCGGTGACGAGTGTGGCCAACGCCCTGGGGTCCTTGGGGTCGAGACTGAGAAGTTCGGCGGTGAGAGACGGCTCCCCCGCCTCTTCCGCCTCCGGGAACTTCCCGTACTCCCAAACGTAGAGGATGTCATCGACGGACAGGATGCGTTCTCCCGAAGGGTCTAGCTCCCTTGTGAGAGCGTCCCTTAGCCAGGGGAAGTTCACGAGGTTTTTACGAGTAACCTCAAAGCCCTTGAATCGTCTGGCCTCTCCCACCTAGCTCACCTCCCCCGCTAGGCGCTCTGCGGCCTGACTGTAGACCTCGCCCAGCATCTCCAGGCCGTCGGCCCCCTGGGAGGCGAAAATCTCGATGAACATACGCTGCCGCTGCTCGAAGTCGGCCTTGAGGTACAGTTCGGTCATGGCGTCCACGGTCACTTCGCCCTCACCGGTAACGTCCTTGATGTGGTCGGTGAACTCGTCTTGCAAGTCGATCCCCAGTTGAGCATGGTGGGTGAGTTCGTCCTCCTGCTTAGGCACCTGGCACCTCCGGGGTCAGAGGGGAGCCTGCTTGCCTGGGCCCACCTGGTCTGCGGGCTGCACCAGAGGCGCGGCCACCCCCCGCAACGACGGCGTTGGAGGTAGCGCCAGTAGTGGGCTCAACTGGCTCCCCGAGGCCAGGCTGGGGCTGGATGACCCCATTGGGGTTCACCCCAGGCTCCTTCGGCTGGAGTCCCTCGGGGCCAGCGGCGAAGCGCAGGGCCAACTGCGCCAGTTGGGGTGGGAGGAGCCCAGCACGAGCGGCCTCCAGCACACGGTCGATCTGGCCGGCGCGAGCCGCAGCCCTCATCATGGCGATGGGCTGATAGAACTCAGCGAAAGCCTCCAGGCGGATTTTCTCGTTCTCCATCTCCGGCTGCTGCACCCGCGGGCCTTCCCGCTGGACGCGCTCCTTCGAGATGTAGCCCTGCTTGTTGAGGGCCACGAGCCACTGAGTCTTGGCAATCTGGTCGCTGGGCAGCGGGGCCTCGATGCGAACCTCCAGGTTCTCATTGCCCCGCGAGGACTTGGGCTTGTAGAAGAAGAACGGCTTGTCAGTGCTCTCGTCGAGCTGGGCGCGGACGACCACATCGGACTCAAGCTCCTCGTCGATGCGGCGGACCATGTAGAGTGTGGCTCCGCGGATGGCGCGGGCCGCCTGAGTCAGGATCGGCACGTACTTGGAGACCGCGGCAACGTTGACCTGGCTCATCAGGTAGCCGGTGGTGCCCGCTGGAGGCATCCGACCCGTCAGGACATCGGCCATCGCCGTGGCCTCAATCTCCTTGTCGGTGTCTATGATCGCGTGGGCGAAGAGTTCTGACACGTTGGCGGGGACCAGATACTTCCATTCCTCCTTGCCGTGGCGGGCCTCCAGGAGTTCGCCGATGACCTCTTCCTCTTCCTCCTGGTCAGGGAGTTCAGGCTCGCCGGCACCGGGAACCTCGTCGCTCGTGTAGTGGATGAGGCGAGCAAAGCCGTGCTTGTAAAGGAAGGCGTCCTCCATGCCACGCAGGTTGAGCTTCCGCACGAACGCCTCGAAGGCGTTATAGAGAACAGGCAGCCCCATCCGGCCGGGGTCGGGGGAGGACGTGACCTCACCCAGAGCCAGGAAGTAAGGGACTCTCTCGGCATAGTCCGCCCGGATGGGGGTGTCGTTCACGGTGTAGACGACCCGCCCCGCATCCTTGTTCCAATACTCCAGGTACTCAACCTCGCGGGTGGCCTTTATTTCAACGGTGTGGTGGTGCATCTCAGAGTTGTCTGGCCCCTCGGGCTCCTCGGGGTCGTAGCTGGGGTTCGGAACCTCGACGGGGATGATAAGGCGCTTCTGCTTGTCGTCATAGTGGCCACCGAACTCCGAGGCGATGTCAAAGACACTCACCCGGCGAGCCTCAGCCACACGGACGAGCCCGTCCACCGTCAAGTCGTAGTAGACGCTCTCGTACTCAGGGACCACGATGTCGAAGGGGATGTTGTCGGCCTTGAACAGGCGTATGCGGTGGGCGTAGTCCTTGTCGCTCTCGTCGGAGTTCTTGAGGGGGAGGAACTCCCAACGGTCGAAGCGGTCGATGACCTTAATCATCGCCCCGCCGTAGGCCAACTGCTGATCGTTCACGGTACGGACGATGGGAACCAGAGCCTTGTCCTCAATCCCGAGGAACATAGAACGGGCGAAGCGAGAGAGGCTCGACGCCCGCAGCCCTGCCTGTGGCCCCAGGCCGTCGGGGTGGTACACCCACGTCGGGTACACGGCCGACAAGATAGCCACCAAGCGGGCCAACACCTCGTTGGCCTCCTTGGAAGTCACCTTGGCGACGATCTCTGCGTGAGAGGGGGGAATCCGCGCTGCTATGAGTCCGTGACGCAGCTCGAAGGAGTCCTTGTAGTTCTGGTCGCGCACCTGAAACTTGCCAGCGACATCCGAGAGGTAGGTCTTGGCGTCCTTGGCCCAGTCCTTCCACATCACCCACGTAGGGTTCGTGGCCAGGTCGATGGGGATGTTGGCTTCCGGGTGTTTGGCCACTAGACCCACCGGACCTTTCGAGCCTTACGGGCCCTCCGCCGCGGCATGTACTGGAGCGCCCACTGTGCCCAACCCATTGCGATCACTTGGTCGTCCTTCGCGGAGCCCGTGGCCCCCCACCGCTGCGGACTCTTCTGGACAAAGGCTGGGAACTCCCGCCACATGGAGCCATCGCGGGAGTAGAGCGCATGGGCGTTCACCTGTGCGGAGAGGTTGCCCACCACGCGGGCCTTGATGATGGGGGTCATCTGGATGCCCACCCTGGGGGATTTCTCCTCCGGGGCCTCGGGGAGGACGTGCCGCTTCTCATAGCGGTAGAAGTTGCGGAAGCCGAGGGCCTGAAGCGCGGCGATCATGCCAGCGCCAGCCCCGTTCCGCTCCACCACGAGGAAGGGGTTGTACATCTTGAGGAGTTCGTATATCTCCTGGGCGACCTGGCCAGGCTCAACCTTCGCCTTGACTTCGTAGGAGGCAACGTGCTTGCCCCTGGGGGTGCAGATTTTCAGGCTGGTGTAGTCAGGGTTGCCCTGGTCGGAGAGGCCCTGGGCACAGTCTAGGCCGGCGCCGTAGAGCATCCCTGGCAGCGGGGACTCCCAGATGCGCCCGCGGCCCTCGTGCAGGACTTGGGTCGGCGGGGACTCGTCGGACAGGCGGATTTGCTCGCCGATCCACTCCGCGTCGAAGGGGCAGGTTCCCGTCTTGGCGAACGCTTCCGTGTCGGAGCGGGGGTACTCCTGGACGAACTCCTCCTCGCGGCCGATGTAGCCGAGCTTCTCCCGCTCGTACCAGTCGTCGTCGCGGTGAGGTGGGAGGTCGTAGGGGAGGAATACGGCTGTGAACTCCGACTCGTCCTGTTTCGCCTGCTGGTACAGGTCGTAGAAGAGATTGGCCTGCCCGTTGGCAGTCGAGAGGACGATGAAGTGGCCCGCTCCCTCCAGGGTGGGCTTGAGCGAGGTCCAGTTCTTCGTGTCATAGCGGTGGAAGGCGTGCTCGTCGAGGATGACCGCCGTGGCTGCTCGGGAGCGCCCGCCCGACTCCGTAGAGGCCAAGCACTCGATGGTGTTCCCGTTGGAGAGCTGGTACATGAAGGTGCGGTCGGTGAGAGTGTCCAGGCGGAGGTTGTCCGGCTGGGCATCGTTGATGACCGGAACCTTCTCCAGGAGATAAGCCGCGTCCTCCTTGGACTTGGACAGGATGAGGATGTGCTGGGAGTTGGGTTCTCCAAACCGGCACAGCCAGTAGGCAAAGTGCATGGCGATGGTGGAGACACCCAACTGCCGCGCCTTGAGGACCACTATGCGGGGGTCGGTCTGGAACGTCTCGGCAAGCCCCTTTTGGAAGGGCCAGATGGTATCCGAGAACGGACGAAGGCCCACCTCGCGGATTTGGACGACGCCACGCTCCTCCATCCAAAGGGAGAAGCTGTCCCTATAAGGCTTGTACTCCTCCGGGATAGCATAAGGCTCCACCTCGGGCGGGGGCTCTAGTACCGCCGTGGTGGAGGAGGACACCGGTTCTTTCTGAGGGGACACCGGTTTCTCGCGGGTCTTGCCTTTAGGAATCGCGCATCACCTAACTTGTCAGAGCAACCACGAGGGCAACCGCAGCCACAGCAACCGCGGCCACACCCGTAAAGGCACTGGCGATGGTAGCCAGGGTGTTCAAGATTACCCACTTGCGAGTCCAGGCAAACTTATGCTCACTCGGCATCGGTTAACCTCTTTCTTGCTATGGGAGTCCGAGAAGTTGCTTGCCCAAGCCGTTGAGGGCTGCGGCGTTGGCGGCGGTTAGTTCGGCGTTCACGAGCATCGGCAGTGCGATCCTGCCAGTGAACTCGTTGGCCGGCGCTGCCAGGTCGTCGGTAGCGCCTATCATCAGCGGGGCGGTGCCAGCTACCATGTCGGCGTAGGTCGCACCCACCTCTGAGGTAGTAGCGGCCACAGCCACGCCGTCAACGTAGATAACCATGTCGGCCGCCGCGGTCTTCCCGCCAGCACCGTCCCCTCCTGCCCCACCATAGGTCACGAGGCCGAAGTACCACCGCCGCAGGTTCAGGGCCGTGGTCGTCTGGGCGGTCT